>Ga0209385_1000904_pt1 | contig 12411 bp, 12 predicted proteins | sample NGEPerB_FD_184506 | JGI IMG/M metagenome (GOLD analysis project Ga0209385, IMG submission 184506) | Arctic peat soil microbial communities from the Barrow Environmental Observatory site, Barrow, Alaska, USA - NGEE PermafrostAB12-B... | ecosystem: Environmental > Terrestrial > Soil > Wetlands >... | reverse complement strand
GTCTTGACGACCGAATACGTCACCGGTTTCACCGGCTGCTGCTCCTCGGCAAGACCGGGGCGGCGATAGAGGCGCTGGTCAGGCGCAATGATGCCCAGATCCGACGCGACGTTTAGGATGACGCCGCGCCCACGCCGGGCCATCTCCGGCCCCAGAATGCGGCTGCAAAGAAATGCGCCAGTGAGTCCGACGGCCAGATCCGCCTCCCACTGGCGGAGCGGGAACGACTCGAGGCGAGACCACTCCGTGCCCACGTCCGTCACTTCCTGCTTTGGGTTATTGGCGGCGTTATTGATGAGCACATCGACCTGCCCGAATCGACGTAGCACTTCGTCGCGCAACGCCTCAACTTGTTCGGCTTGCGTAATGTCCGCCGCCAAGCCCACGGCGGCGACGCCGCACCGGGAAGCGATGTCTTCGGCGCAGCGTCGTGCCGCCTCTAGCCGAAGGTCGACCACGACCGGTATGGCACCTGCACTTGCCAAAGCCTCCGCATGGCGGACGCCGAGCAAGCCCGCTCCTCCAGTGATCACCGCCACCCGCCCAGTCAGATCGAACAGTTGTGCGGGTGTCATGCCTCACCTCCTTTGGGGTCGAGCGCAACGACTTGACCCGACTCCATCGACTGCAGCACGCCGAGCGCCATGCGCAGGCTCGCGATGCCATCTTCGAGGTTCACGACCGGCTCCGCCCGCCCCTCGGCGCAATCGAGAAAGTGCTGGAGCTCGTCGATGAAGAGCTGATTTCGATCGAGCGTCGTCAGGTTGATCTCCTCGGATAGGGCGCCGTGCTCGTTGAACACGCGCAGGGACGGGGCCCGCAAGTCGAGCACGATCTTACCCGAATCGCCCACGATGCTGCAGGTCCGGCTTGGCGGGCGCTGAACGTAGTCCTGCTGCAAATGGACCGGGAAGATGCCCTTCGGTCCTACAAATTCGAGCAAGATGCTGGCCACGTCCTCAACGTCCAACTCCAGGTTACTCAGGTGACCGCCGAGCGCGAAAATGCGGCGCGGAAAGCCGAACAACCAGAAGAGATAGTCGAGCTCGTGGATCTGCGAAAGCACGACGCCGCCCCCGAGCGCCCGACTGGCTGCGTACATCTGCCGGTAGTCCTCGTAGGGATGAAACCCGGGCAAAAACTCGCCAACCTCGGCGCGGACCGACACCACAGTACCGACCGTCCCGGCATCGAGAAGAGCTCGAATTCTGCGCAGTAGCGGGTGGAATCGAAGCTGATACCCGACCAGGACCTTGAGCCCCTTTTCGGTCACGACACGGCGCAAATCGTCGAGCCCCTCGAGTGAGTTCGAGAGTGGCTTCTCCAGAAACAGGTGGCACCCAGCCTCCGCTGCCGCGATAGCCGGACCCACGTGGAGGCTGCTGGGGTTGCAGACGAACGCCACGTCAGGCTTGGTGGACAGCGCCTGCTCGAGCGTGGTGAAACTGCGTACGCCATACCTCTGCTCAACGTCCTCGCCTGGCTCAACCTCGAGCGTGGTGGAGATGGTGCGAGTCAGGCCACGAGTGCGCCACGCGACGACGTCTAGGTCCGCGCCCCGAAGGGAACGAAGATTGCGCAGATGGCGTTGACCGATCCCACCCAGCCCAATGAAGAGCGCCCTCATCGCGCCGCCTCGATTGCACGCTCGACAAAGGCGCGGTTGCGCCGCGCTAGCTCGACCTCGTCACCCGACTCGCCTCGCGCCGCCTGCAGGATGAAGTTCCCCCGGTACTGATGTGCCGTTAGCGCGCGGAAAAGAGCAGGAAAATCTGCGTCTCCCGTGCCGAGCGCGACCGTGCCCCCGCCGCGTACTCGATCCTTAATGTGAACGCTTCCCACGCGCGGGCCGTAGGCTGCAAACTCCTCAGTCGGCGAGTAGCCAAGCGATGAACTATTCCCCGAATCGTAGTTGACTCGGAAGGTGGCAGGCGGAAGGAGCTCGAGCAGCTCCGAAAAAGGGCGCGGTGCAAGGGCCGTCTCCAAGTGTAGCTCAACGCCGGTCGAGCGTGCCGAGGGCTCGGCCTCCAGAAGCGTCCGAACCACCGCGTGCACCTCCTCATCCCCCTCGATGCGCGAGTTGTCGACGAACGGAACCACGATGCGCTCGATGCCAGCCTCGCCGCAACAGCGGATGAGCTGGCAGAGACGCGCCACGCGTGCAAGCCTGTCCGACTCTCCACAGCGAAGCAGTGGGTTCTCCATGAACCAGTCGGCGCAAACCGACCTCACGGCGATGCCATGGCGGGTCGAAAGCGCACGGAGCTCGGCCAATCCGGAGCTGGCCCATAGTGGGTTCTCGCCAAGGCCGAACTCGTCATCGATCCACTCGATACAATCGAGACCGGCCGCGACCGCCAACTCGATCTCACGCCGCCAGCCGGCTCGCGGAAAAGACTGGAACCTTCCACCCTCGGGCGGCACCAGCCGACCCTGCATGATTCCGATGTTCATTCATCCTCCAGGGGCGCAACCGTCATGTTCTCTAGGAACTCTTCTCGTGGCAGGTACGGAAACAAGTCTTCAAGAGGTGTTGAAACCATGCCACCGCCCGGGAGCGCGCGGGACGAAATGCGCGGCAGGCGGTCCTCGTCTAGAATGACGGCCACGTTGCACACCACCGGTCCTTCCATGGCCAGGACCTCGCGCACCGCCTCTCGCAGCTTACGCTGATCGTCAATGCGCCGTGACGACAGATTGTACGCTGCGGCCACGCGCGTCACATCCGGAAGCGTCAGCCCGCTCGATGCATCCGCTCCTACGAGCCGCCCAAAATAAGCGCTCTGCGAAGTTCGGATTGACGAATACCCGTCGTTGTCCAGAACAAAGAACTTGATGGGAAGGCGCAAGCGGGCAACCGTCTGTAGCTCTTGAATGTTGAACTGGAAGCCGCCGTCGCCGTCGACCACCACGACGCGACGTCCGGTGGCAACCGAGGCAGCGATGGCGGATGGGATCGCGAATCCCATGGCGCCGAGGGCCGTGGTGTGGAGGATCCGCTGTCCGGCCTGGACGCGAAAGGCGTGAAGGAAAGTTTCGATCCCAGCACCCGAGCTGCCAGACACGATGATATCCGATCCACACAACTCCTCTGACAGCACGTCTGCCAAGGCGTACACGCTGGTTCGACCGACTCGCTCGCGGTGTTCCTGCAGAACGATTGGGTAGCGTGCCCGCCACTCCTGGCAACGTTGCTTCCACGGTTCGCAGGCAACGGGCGCACGGTCTCCCCACTGCCTGGACAGCTCCGCAAGAAACTCCCGCGCATCGGCGGCGACGGGGACATCGATTGGCATCTCGAGCTTGCCAAGTTCGGCCGGATCGACGTCCACCACGATCTTACGGGCGCCTCGAGCGAAGTTTCGGTGGGAGTATCCCGTCAAGACCCGATCGAGACGTGCCCCGATGGTAAGGAGGCAATCGGCATTCTGAATGGCGAAATTGGCTCCGCGTGACGCGACCGCACCAGGCCGTCCGACAAAAAGTGGATGGTCATCAGACAATAGGTCGATGCCCAGCCAGGTGAGCAGCACTGGAACGCCAAGCTGACCCAGCACTCGATCGAGCTCACGTTGCCCGCGCGCCAGCCGGACCCCGTTGCCGACCAGAACCACGGGACGCTCGGCAGCCTGGAGCAGCTCCACCGTCTGGGCAACTGCCTGCCAAAGGTCGGCACCGTGCTCGACATGCGTGGCCTCGTCGAAGGGGCGCAAAGCGGTCGGATCGATCTTGGCGGCCTGCACGTCGAGCGGTATGTCCAGCCACACCGGGCCGGGGCGACCCGTCGTGGCAAGGTGGATCGCCTTCTCCAGGTGGTAGCGAATTGACTCCGGCTCGGTCACCGTCATGGCGTACTTCGTGATTGAACGAACGATCGAGATGATGTCCACTTCCTGAACACCGATCGATCGCACACCCCTTTCGCCTATCATATCTGCGCGTTTGACTTGGCCTGACACGAAGAGACATGGGGTCGAATCCAACCACGCCCCGGCCAAGCCCGTGACAGCATTGGTGCCACCCGGTCCCGTCGTCACGAAGGCGGCCCCAAGCCCGTTAGTAACTTTTGCATATACCTCGCACCCGATTGCCGACGCCTGCTCATGGTGGTTGTGCACGAGGTCGAGTCCACTCCGGCCAAGGGAGTCATTGAGGTGCATGGCCCCGCCTCCCGGGACAAGGAACACATGCTTGACTCCGGCGCAGTGCAAGCAGTCCACGATGTAGTCGGACACTTTTTGATCCATGGGGGGCGTCTCCGGGACCGACTGATGCCACAGAGTGGCCGCAGATTCCAGAGCTCCTGACATACCCCGGTTCCGAAATGTTCGGTTTCAAGGGGGCCGATAGTGCCGCGATGGCCGCGAAGCGGCCGGTCCCTAGGACCCATCAATTCTGATGAATCGCGGCACTAGGCATCTTCTGCTTCCCGCTACGTTCCTGCCGGTGGTACCCGTCGCTTGAAAGACACGTTCTTGTGCCCAAAGTAGCTCAATACCACCGTGATGACGGTGATGACCGCTTGCGTCACGTACGCATTTAAGTGCAGAACCTCAACTCCCAACGGAAACAACAGAAACCCCAAACCAATGGGTACTGCATAGACGCCATAGAACCGCAGGTATTCACGAAGGTAGTTACCCTTCGTCCGAAACACCACGAACTTGTAGTTCAGATATGCTACCGTGATATTGAGAACGGTGCTGCACACCAGCACGATCATGTAGTGAATGTGGGGCGCCAGAACGTGATAGCAGATCGCGAAGACGCCATATGCAAATGCGGTGTTGGCTCCCCCTACCACCAGGTACCTGAGCGCCTCGTGGTTCCAAATACGAAGGATCGTACGCCAAAACCAATGCATCATATTCCGGTATCGCTTCGCGTCACGACAATCTCTCAGAAATTGGTTCAGCAGCTGCACCTTGACGCAAGGGACTAGTCGAAGTTTACTCGTTCCTTCTCGATGACCAGCCACTTCTGGAACAGCCGACCGTGGATGGCACCGACGTATTCTCCCAAGACACCAAGAAACACCAGCTGAACCGAGGAGAAGAAAAACAACCCCAGCACCAGCGGAGCCATACCTACGCTGAACGAATACCAGTACAGAATCTTGTAGATGAAGTAGCCGATGGCAATGGCAAGGCTCAGCAGCGCGACAACCAGCCCCGTCAGCGTTGCGAGCCGAAGTGGCACCTTCGAGTGATTGATGATACCGTTCATTGCCTGAGCGTAGAGGTCGAGCATCCGATTCTTCGTGATTCCACGCTTGCGCGTGGGGCGAATATATTCCACGCGCGCAACCGGATAGCCCATCTCGCTGATGATACCGCGCAAGTATGGATAGTGATCACCAGTCGACCGAATGAGCTCTATCACGTGTTTGTCATACAGACCGAAGCCAGTAAAATCCTTGATAAGCGCAGTCTCGGACAAGCAGCAGAGTATTCGGTAGTACGCCTTGCGAACCAAGGCCATAAGAAAGAACTCTTGAGAGCTCTTCTTGACGGCTGCAACGATCTTGTAACCCTTCTCCCATTGTTGCACGAATTCGGGAATCAATTGGGGTGGATCTTGTAGGTCCGCAGACATCGGAATGATCATTTCGCCGCTTGCCTGGTACAGAGCATGAAGTGGCGACCGATAGACGCCGAAATTCTTGGCATTCACGATGATCTTGACCCGCTTATCCTCTGCCGCAATCCGCTTCAGGACCGCCACCGTTTGGTCGGTCGAAGCGTTGTCGATGAAAATGTGTTCATAGTGGTAGTTGGGCCCAAGTGATTCTATGACTGTCTTCACCTCGTCGTAGAGAGCGGCAACATTTTCTTCTTCGTTGAAGCAGGGCGTAACGATACTGATTTTCATCGAGCCACTCCTGTCGTCCACAGCTCCGCACTCGCCATACAAGTTCACGACTCGACGCCGCTGCAATCACTCGAAGTACTCATTGCTGGGTTCGTGACGTGCTCGCCGTGCGGCCGTCGCATCGGCCGTACGAGAACCTCGTTTTCCAGCCCTGTCTCTCGGACTGGCAACTCGAAATGCTGGTGCAAGCGCAAGCCGCGGTTGGACGTAACATACGAGATTCGCGTCAGCAAGGCCCCAAAAAGAATGCCAACCGAGCCGATTTGACGGGAGCACGTAGGCAATACAATTGGGGGTCTGATAGGGTTTGGGCAGTGGAGTTGTGAAGTGGTAACGGAACGGAGGTAATCGGCGGTGGTCAGCTGGAACAGTAACCCGTAGTGTCCGCCAACTCATCGCAAGTCCTCACGCTGCCTTCCGATGGTAGAAGCTGAGCAGTCCGCCAAGACGCGACCGGCATCCTATCGGGCCAAGCATTGCGTTGTCGTTGCTCGATATTGTCTTGGGCATGATGATCTGGCTACCGATGCCTTGATGGAAGCGTTCTGTCAGATAGTGCTCTATGAACTGTTTGGTCAGGTAACGCAGATGGCGCTCCCCGAAGATCACAAAGTGGTTCAGACACTCGTTTCGCGTCGACGCTGATCCTAGGTAAGAATGCATTCATGTCTACTGCGCGTAGACAAAGTCTACTCCACGACTCGAGTCGACATGATGCTGGATTGCGGTTCGCCGATACGAGATTATCCGGCTCTTTGCTGGATTTTGCTGCCAGATGCACCAGGACTGGTACTCACTTTGCATCTTAACCTTTTATCACGAATTGCACTGGAAGGCGCCGCATCGCGCTGTTAGGCGAGGCTTGCTCATGAAAGGAACCAGCATGCGAGCTCTCGTGCAGATCGGAACCGTCAGTAGTGTATTGAGTCTTTTGGCCTTCATGGGTGGTTGCGCCCACGGTTCCCGCCGAGTGGGTTCAGCCGCGAAAGAGGGCCACGCGGACCCAGGCGATCCCTCACACAATCTACTCAAGCAAAGCACATTTTCCGACGGTGCCATGTTACCCTGGAATACGAGCTTTTCTGAGCCAGCTCACGGCGAAGCCCAGGTCAAGGACGGAGCGCTCTGCGTAAACGTCGAGCAAGGCGGGTCCAATCGCTGGGATGCACAGATTCGACACCGCGAGATGATCATCAAAAAAGGGCACAGCTACACAGCTAGTTTCAAGGCTTGGTCCAGTCGCAAAACCAACGTAACGACCAAGGTGGGCATGGCCGGCCCGCCTTACCTCGACTACCTCGCGAGGAAGATTGAACTCACCGAGCAACCGAGGCAATTCGCGTTCGAATTCAAGATGAACAAGGCCGACGATGCAACCGCTGAGTTCGCTCTGCATTTCGGCGGCCAAATGATTCGGGGCACCGGCCCTGTCGAACTGTGTTTTGACGATATGATTCTCTCCGACGCGGCGTTCGATTCGCCTCCACCTCCGCCCAAAGTGGTGCGGCCCACAGTGTTGGTGAATCAACTGGGCTATCTACCCAAGCTCGAGAAGGTAGCAACCGCCGTCAATAGCGCCAAAGAGCCTGTGGATTACGCCCTTCTGGATGCCAAGGGCGCGGCAGTTTTTCGTGGCAAGACGATCGTCATAGGGCCAGATGCAGCATCGGGTGACGCCGTGCACGTCGCTGATTTTACGGCATTTACCACTCCCGGCAAGGGCTACATTCTGCAGGTGGGCGCTGCCAAGAGTGACCCGTTCAGCATTGATGCTGGAATCTACAATCGGCTCAAATACGATGCCCTCAAGTATTTCTACGTGAACCGAAGTGGTACACCCATTGAAAAGGCGTACTCACCCGATCCGGCGATTGCACGACCCGCAGGGCACCCGAAGGACATAGCCGCGTGTGCACCCAATGCTGGCTGCAACTATGCGTTGGATGTTACGGGCGGCTGGTATGATGCAGGCGACTATGGAAAGTACGTCGTCAACGGCGGCATTAGCGTTTGGACACTGATGAATTGGTACGAACGCACCAAGTACCTATCCGGTGACCAGGCTGCGTTCGGCGACCTCAAGGGATTCATTCCTGAAAGCCAGAACAAGGTTCCCGATATTTTGGACGAGGCTCGCTGGGAACTCGAGTTTTTCCTGAGAATGCAAGTGCCCGAGGGCAAGCCTAATGCCGGCATGGTGCATCACAAGATCCACGACGTGGCATGGACGGCGCTCGGCATTGGACCTCATGAGAGCAAGATGGCGCGCACACTGCACGCGGTCAGTACGGCAGCAACCTTGAACGTTGCCGCAACGCTCGCGCAGGCAGCTCGTATTTGGAAAGACTTCGATCCGAAGTTCTCCAAAGTGTGCCTAGATGCCGCCGAGCGCGCTTGGAAGGCCGCCAAAGCCAACCCCAATCAGCTTGCGCTCAGAGCCGACACCAATGGTGGCGGGCCCTATGACGACAACAAGCTCGACGACGAATTCTACTGGGCCGCGGCCGAGCTCTTTATCACAACCGGGCAGGACGTTTACGCCGAAGAGCTCAAGAAGTCAGCACTCGATTCGGCGCTCGTGGATGGCACCTCCGGCGGCGACAGTGTGCCCACGGCCATGACCTGGCAGGTCGTCAGTGCCCTCGGCAAGATCTCGCTGGCGGTTGTTCCGAGTAAGATCACCAATGAGCAGCGCGACGAGTATCGCCATCAAATCGAGAAGGTCGCGAAAACTTACGCTACCATCACCGAGCATCAGGGCTATCGGGTGCCGTTTGCTCCTGACAAGTCCAATCAATACCCGTGGGGTTCGAATTCCTTCGTGTTGAACAACGCACTCGTTATGGCAATTGCCTACGACTTTAGCAAAAATCCCGAGCTGCTAACCGCAGTCGCCGAAGGAATGGATTATATTCTGGGCCGCAACCCACTCGCGCAGTCATATGTAACCGGGTATGGCGTTCGCCCGTTGACCAACCCCCACCACCGCTTCTGGGCACATCAGGTGGACGCCCGTTACCCCAGTGCGCCAGCAGGCATCGTCTCGGGCGGCCCCAATTCGGGCCTTCAGGACCCCTATGTCAAGGCAGCAGGCCTTACCCGGTGTGCCCCTGAAAAGTGCTTTATGGACAATGCAGAAGCCTGGTCCACCAATGAGATCACGATCAATTGGAACGCGCCCTTGGTCTGGGTAACCGCGTGGCTCGACGAGCACGCTAAATAGCGGACACCGGAATACCAATCGGGGACACTCGTTTGGCCATCGGGGACACTCGTTTGGTCATCGGGGACACCCGTTTGGTCATCGGCCAGTCGCCAATACTGCGGCCGGCCTCTGCTTGTTTGTCGCAGCGGCGCGGAAAAGCCTTGGCGCCTGAGTTCTATGGCAGGTTGCTGATTAATATGCAGTATTAGCGCTTTACCGAAACATGCACGTGTGAGCGATCTTCATAATAGACCCAGTCAAGATTGGCGTCTACGGCAAGCCGCGCCAGGCGACCCAGTTTAGCGCCATCTCGATCAGATGTCGTCAGATCCGCGGCGCGACCTTCATAGTGCAGACTCCTGAGGCCGTGTTCATGCCGTTCGTCCCAAGCTTCCGACACGCGCAAGCGTATACCGGGCCATTCCTTCCGCACAAGGTTAGTGAGTCGGAGTAACCGAGAAAGCAAGCGGGGCGTCATCATTCGATCAGCGCCGCTTCCCTCTTCATCTTTGACCACGAAATTGGCGTCTATTGCGCGAACCAGGGCCGCAAATTCCGGCGAGCCGCGCAGGACTCCGCTTTGAATTGCTCCCACTGTTTCAATCTCGCCAGTTTCCGGCACGTGAACACCCAGTGCTAATCGATCAGTTTGATTGCCCTGCGATTTATTCATCGGTGGACCATCGCCGAACGAACTTTGACAACCGATGACAAGCAACGAAAAACCTACAGCTGCCCATAAAGCTCCCTGATTGGGATGCCGCGTAGTTGTCGCGCCGTTTAAGTTGCAGGATTTCCAACGACCGAGCCTGACACGATTAATGTCATTTGCGAACATCCGGAGAACTCATGCATCTCTATATTAGATTGCTTCGCGCTGCGCCAATGCTTTGGTGATTCTTGACAGCGGGAAAATTATTGCCCATACACTGCACAACGGAGACGCTAGGGGATGCGACATCTGAGTTTACGTCGAATCACCCCTTGGCTGTAGGTTGCAATGAGTTGCCAGGTGCTCCGCGGGCCTGCCGCGCGAGCCCAGGACCTTCAGTCCCAAATGCGACGGGTGGGGGCTGATTCGAACCAGACGGCAAAACCATAAGATGAGCCCAGGTTGCCCATTTCGGTGTCGGGGCAGCGGCTGAGTGACGAAAGTAACCATGCAAGAGGTTCTTGCGACGCACCTTCATACGCTCGTGCCATTCGGCTTTGGCTCTGACTAAAAGGACTGAAAGCTGGCATCCGATAGATCAGAGTCCCCCATGGAATCGACCGAATCCTCGAGCAAGCATCACCGACATGATGAGGATGCCCGCCCCGAGGACGAGCACGTGGCGGGTCTTACGCACTTCGAATCTCCCAACACGACAAATGAGCACGTAGCCAACGGCCAGGTTGAAGAGGCCCCATAGAACGTTGATCGTCGATGAGGACAAGCCCTCCCCTGGCGGTGACGCGAATGGACTTTGGAAGGGGTGCCCCGAGATCCCATTGCCTAGATGGGGAAACGTGTTCGCGAGAAAAGCGCCCCCAAAGAAGTATGCCACATAGTAGTACCAGCGCATCGGTGTCTCCTTTCTGGAGCACCACTCTTCCGCCAAGTTCGGTGGGTGTCAAGACGACTCGGGATCAGGAGCGAATGTTTTGGGCAACGCTGTCCAAAATGTGGGCCAGTTGGCGATCAGCTCTACACCTGCGACTTCCTGGGGCGGACCATGTCACCCTAAATTGAGGCTGCAAGAGCTCGTTGGCTTCGAGACACACTCGACCCACGCCCGTCGATCCGGTGCGCAAAAGGGACTTGAGTATCCCCAGTGGAGGGCAAAACGAATAATCGCGGATCACGGCGTCTACTATGAGCAGTTTGGTTGGACCCGATTGCGATTTGAGAGGCTGAAAAGTGGCCAATTGTGAGCCCGGAAATTCCCTGGACCAAGACATGGATTACGCGTGAGTTACGCAAAAATGTGTGGCGGCTGCGGAGAATAGATGGTCGAAACAGCGCTCTACTTCGGACGCGGGCCCGTTTATTGGGAATGGCGTCATGTGGCTATATTCATAGGGGAAGTCCGCAACTTCGACCTGAATTGGGATATCGCGATCATTACCCTGTAACGTGCCAATGACTTCATTGGCTGGGACTACACGATCGCTGCGGAGCGCAAAAGCCGCAATTCGTGAGCCGACTTGGCGCAAGCGCGGTTCCCGGTGAACCTTGCCCTCTTGATAGTTCACCATCGCTCGGAAGTACTGCCCCTCGGAATGAGCTCCATTTACGTAATGTTCAAGGCGCGCATTCTTTCTGAGCTCATTGTCAAAGCGTGCCAAGAAAAAAGAGTAAAGTGCAATCGTCGCGTCGCTATCGAGAATGTATCGCGAGTTCGGGTACATACGATCCAGCGTGGTGCCACCACAAAACATGAAGAGTTTGGTGTCCGCGAAAAGGCCTGCGGGATCCGCCATCATCAGGATCTCGGCCAGAAACGCGCCGATCGAATAGGCAAATAGATCAACCGAGGCATCCGGGGAGATGTGTTCGAATTTGCCACGACGAATATCGTCCACCAATTGAGCAACATCGTGCAACGTTTGCAGTCCGGACCAACAGAATCGTTCGGGAAGTGACCCCAATCGAGTGCTAATCGCGGCATTGGCGAATGACGAGTTAGCGATGGAGCAAGAGGCGGCCTGCCGTTTTGCGGATACGGCTCGCATAGGCCGGGGCCGCCGCCATTCCGAGGGCGCACGATTCATGTGAAAAGCGATCGGAAACATCATCACGGCTTTGCCCGTCGATTCCACAAGGCGCGCCGCCCAGGGGAGATACTTAGCCCAATCTCGCTCGTTGAGCCCATGCAATAAAAGTATGACGCCGCGTGAACATGTCTGTCTTGAATCGACGAAAGTTGCATAACGAAATCGACGATTCTCATCGACTGCGCCATCCTTGATACTCAGCGACCTTGCCCCATATTCGTCCCCCGCTTCCTGGGCATTGTCGTCAAAGCAACAGCTATGTTCTGCGCAACGATAGTGAGAGAGCCCGGGAAGCAGAGTCCAGGCTGCGGACTCGAACCATTCGTTTACGATGATCATGCGGCGACTTGGGAACTCGATTCGATCGCAGCTCAGATCGAACCTGGAGCGCAAGACGAGAGAGTCTGACAAATAGGTCATGTGAAAGTGGCATTAAAACCTAGCAAACGTGTGCGCGATGGCTGCTTCTAAAGTCCCGGCCAAGACAAGTCGCGTTTCGTGGGCCAACATCGTTGGCGCGTTGAATGCGCCAAACTACCGTCGAAACCGGGTCACGCGCCATTTTTGCATGTTTGACC
>Ga0209385_1000900_pt1 | contig 12431 bp, 8 predicted proteins | sample NGEPerB_FD_184506 | JGI IMG/M metagenome (GOLD analysis project Ga0209385, IMG submission 184506) | Arctic peat soil microbial communities from the Barrow Environmental Observatory site, Barrow, Alaska, USA - NGEE PermafrostAB12-B... | ecosystem: Environmental > Terrestrial > Soil > Wetlands >... | reverse complement strand
GGGGTTGGAGGTGGGTGTGCGGGCCGGGGACGTCGTGGGGCGGCTCGACGCCGTGGCGATCGCCGGTGTAGGGGATGCGGCTGGGCCGCGCGGCGGGGCGCTGGCGGCGGCGTGGCGCGGGTGGCCCGTGACGGTTTCGGCGCAGCTCTTCCAGACGCGGGAGCGCCCGTCGCAACAGCCGCTGCGGGTGCCGGCCCTCGGCGAGAGCCTCGATTTCGACCGCCGCGGCTTCGAACTCTCGGCCTCGTGGGAGCGGCGATGGGACACGGGTGGCGTGCGGGTCGGCGCCGGCGGCCTCATCGCCAGGCTCGAGCCGGTGCGCGCCGCGGCGCTGGACCGGCACACCGGTTTTGTGACGGTGCGGGTGGACGACACCCCCTCCCGCGGTCTTTGGCGGTTCCCGCACCGCCTCGAAGCGGGCTTCGACGCGGGCCGCACCGGAGACGACGCGTGGCGGCGGTACGGCGGGTCGTTCGAGGTCGGGGTCGTCCGGAAGGGGAGCGGCGTGTTGCTGGCCTACCAGCGCCAAACCGCGCGTGACGCGACGAGCAGCCTCGACCGGCTCCAGCTCGGCGGGGTGGACAGCTCGCTGCTACCGGCGAGCGAGCTTTCGGGGCGCATCGTGGTGCCCGCGTTGCCCGCCGGCACGCGGATCGGGGACGAGCACGAGGGCGAGCGGGCGACGCTGCTGCTCGGCGGCGTGCCGCTGTTTTTCGAGCGCCACCGCGTGTGGGACCAGGGCGCGGCGCGGGGCGACTGGCTGCGCCTTGCCGGGTTCGAGTGGGACCTTGCCAGCGGACCCCTCCCGCTGGTGAAGTTGCCCGGCTTCCATCTCACCCTCGGCGCGGCGCGGATCCTGGACGCGCCGTTTGTGAACCGCACCGAGGGGTGGCTTACGCTGGCGTGGAGGCCGTGACGGAAAAATGGTATCGTCGGGATGGATCGCATGACGATGACGAACCGCAAGACCGAGGCTCGGACCTTCAAGGTGATCTTCACCAATCAGGGACAGGTGTTCGAGATCTACGCGGCCTCCGTCTCGCAAGGCGAGATGTTCGGTTTCATTGAGGTCGAGCAGATCCTCTTCGGCGAGCGCTCGCAGCTCATCGTCGATTCGTCCGAGGAACGGCTGAAGACCGAGTTCGCCGGCGTCAAGCGCGTGTTCATCCCGCTCCACGCCGTGATCCGCATCGACGAGGTGGAGAAGCGGGGCTCGGCGCGGATCACCCCCTCGGAAGGCGGTTCGAGCGTGGTCAAGGCGTTCCCGGTCCCTGCTGTCCCCTCGGGCCGGGGCCCCGGTTCGCACTGAGCTTGGGCGCGAATGCGGCCAGACACAGGGTGTAAAATCGTCCCAACATGAGAAGAGAGAATGCGGTTCCCGGGTTCGGTCGCAACCGTTCGCGCGGCGGGGTTGCGGCGTTCGCGGTCGTCCTTCTCGCGGTGCTGGCGCTGCTGGCGGCCGGATACGTCGCGTTCGCCCTGCACTGGAGTTACTCCGAGGGCGACCGGGCGGGGATCGTGCAGAAGTTCTCCCACAAGGGTTGGGTGTTCAAGACCTGGGAGGGCGAGCTCGCGATGTCGATCGTGCCGGGCGTCACCCCCACGATCTGGAACTTCAGCGTGCGGGACCCCAAGGTCGCCCAGGAGATCACCGCGTCGCTCGGCAGGCGAGTGGCGCTGCACTACACCGAACACCGCGGCGTGCCCACGAGCGTCTTCGCGGAGACGCCGTACTTCGTAGACGGCGTCCGGGTCGTCGAATAGCGCCCGCCCGCCGGTAGCCGTTCAACTGCGCCGCGACGGGAAGCGCGGGCGCCGGCGATGTGTTGCCTGGACGTGGGAGGGTGCGACCATGGCGAAGAGCGTGCTCGAGGTCGGAACGAAGGCGCCCGGTTTCACGTTGCCGGACCAGGACGGCCGAGCGGTGTCGCTATCCGGCTTCGCCGGGACCTGGGTGGTGCTGTACTTCTACCCCAAGGACGACACCCCGGGATGCACGACCGAGGCGTGCGAGTTCACCGCCGGGATCGCGGCATTTGCGGGGCTCGACGCGGTCGTGCTGGGATGCAGCGCCGACTCCGCGGAGAGCCACCGGACGTTCATCGCCAAGCACGGCCTCGAACTGCGGCTGCTCTCCGACCCCGATCACGCCGTGATGCAGGCCTATGGCGCCTGGGGGGAGAAGAGCATGTACGGCCGCACCTCGATGGGGGTGATCCGGTCCACCGTGCTCGTCGACCCGCAGGGGATGGTGGCGTTCCACTGGCCCAACGTCACGGCGGCCGGGCATGCCGAAAAGGTCCGGGCCAAGCTCGCCGAGTTGCGGGCCGGCTGAGTCCGCTGCAGCAACCGCAGGGATGACGGAGTTGGGTCCGCGACGCCGCACCGGCCCGCCGGTGGCGCGGCCGCCCTCGTCCGCGCTCCGGATTCGTGCCGGCTCACCGGACCCGGCGCAGGACGTGGTCGGCGAGCCAGATCCCGGCCGACACCGCGAGCGCCGGGAAGATCGGCTCGATCCCAAGCGGGTAGCGCCCCCCCGAGCGGGCGAGGATCCACCCCGTCGCCACCACGGCGGTCACGCCGATTGCCGCCGCCGCCCAGCGCCGGCGGAATCGGGCGCGCTCTCTGGCATGGGAAAGCACGAGCGGGAGCAGCAGCGCGGAGGTCACGATGCTGCCGACATCGTGCCAGATCGCGATCACGCTGCGCAGCGCCAGAGCGAGTGCGACGGCGCCGCCGCCCGCGAGCACCAGGCCCGCCATCGTCCAGCGCCGCTCGTCCACGCGGGCGGCGAGTTCCGGCGCGACGTCGTGGCCGATCGTCGCCGCCGCCAGGAACAGGTATGAGTGGACCGTGGACATCACCGTCGCGAACAGACCGACGGCGAACAGGGCGTTGGCGAGCGGCGGGAGGACCAGGCGGCCCAGCTCGGGATAGGCAAGCACTGGGTCCGCGAGGTGCGGCATCAGCGCCCGCGCGGCGAGGCCGGTGAACGTGGTCAGGAAGTCGAACAGCACCCAGAACCCGACCGAGATCAACACGCCGCGGCGGGCGACGGCCGGGGTCTCGGCGGCGTAACAGCGCTGGTAGAACGTCGGCTCCACCAGCGTCTGCATCGCGATGAAGTACCACACCAGCACCGCCTGCGCGCCAAGCCCGCCGTCCCAGGTGCGGCTCGCGGGGGGGAGCGCGGCCCACACGCCGGAAAAACCGCCGGCGGCGTGCAGCGCCACCGGCAGGACGATGATGAAGGCGAGGTACATGAGCACGAACTGGAGCACGTTGGTGCTCACCACGGAGCGGAAGCCGCCCGAGGCGACGTAGACGATCGTGAACGCGGTGCCGGCGATGACCGCCCAGACGAGCGGCATCCCGAGGTAGATCCCGAGCAGCTCGCCGAGCATCAACACGTACGCCGCCGGGATCGCCAGCAACAGCACGAGCAGCGCCCCGACGCGTCCGGCAACGGGACCATAGGCGGCGGTGAGTTGGTCCGGGATCGAGAGCGCCGCGCTCGAGCGGGCGCGCCGGGCGAGGCCGAACGCGAACAGCAGCGCCGCCAGGTAGTACGGCACGCCCATCGCCAGCCAGTTGGAGATCCCGTAGCGGTACGAGTACTCGCCGACGCCCAGCACACCGCCGTACCAGGTCGCCACCAGTGTCGCGACGAAGGGCAGCGTCGTGAGGCGCCGCCCGGCGAGGAGGTACTCGAGCCGCCCGGTCGCGCGGCTGACCCGGCCGATCGCCAGCAGCGCCACCGCGTAGACCACGAGCGCGACGGCGACCGACGGATCCATGGACCGGGAGTATAAGCGGCGCGCCTGACGCGTGGTCGGCCGTGCGGCGCGCGGCCCAACGCGGGCGGCGGTGGCCGCGGCGGGGATCGTCCTGGCGCGTCCGCCGCGGCCGCGACGCGGCCCGACCACGTGATCATCCTCTACGTGCACAAGATCTTCGCATAACCTTCACGGAGTTGAGAGAATGTCTCCATTCGAAGGGCTTGTAACTCGCCGGGTCTCTTTGTAGACTCTGCGGTGACAACTTGGAGGAGGGTCAGCATGCACATGAGAAGGATGGAGCTTCGGAGGTGGGCGGCGGTACTGTTTGCCGCCGTCCTGACTGTCGGGTTGGCCAGTGTGGCGCTGGCCCAGTCCGTCAACTACACAACCGGCTCGATCGCCGGAACGGTGCGTGACGACACCGGCGCCGGCCTTCCCGGCGTCACCGTCACGGCAACCAATCTCGACACCGGCCTGACTCGTACGACGTTCACCGGCAAGGATGGCGAGTACGATCTCACCCTTCTGCCGCCCGGCAACTACAAACTCCTGGCGGAACTGCAGGGGCTGGGGAAGTCCGAAGTGCCGCGCGCGACGGTTCTCCTCGGCACCACCACGAGGGCCGACCTGAAGCTCGTGCCGCAGGCAACCGAAACCATGACTGTCACCGCCGCCGCGCCGATCATCGACACCCAGCGCTCCGGGTTGACTCAGTCGGTGACCCGCCAGCAGATCGACACCCTGCCGCTCCTCGGCCGGGATTTCCGTTCCCTGGCCATCCTGACGCCCGGTGTCAGCGCCGGCTCCTACGACGTCAACGCGATCACCGCGAACGGCGCGCGCCCTCTGTCCACGGACTACAACATCGACGGCGCCAGCTCGAACAACGACTTCTACGGCCAGCAGACCGGCGGCTCGCGTCCGCCGTTCACCTTCTCGCAGGCGGCCATCCAGGAGTTCCAGGTCATCCGGACGGTCTACGACGCGGAATACGGCCGCGGCGTCGGCGCCGTGGTGAACGCGATCACGAAGAGCGGGACCAACGAATTCCACGGTTCGGTGTTCTACTTCGACCGGAGGAAATCGTGGGCCGCCACTCGCTCGACCGTGTTCAACACGAACATCGGGGGAACCACTTACCCGCTCCCGGCCTCCGATAGTTTCTTGGCCAAGGACGTCGAGCAGCCCGGGTTCGTGCTCGGTGGGCCGATCGTGAAGGACAAGGTCTTCTTCTTCGTCGGCTATGACTCGATGACAACCAGCCAGCCTGCCGTCATCGGCAACGACATGCGCACGTATGCGCAGTACCTCGCCTTGACGTCTGCTCAGCAGCAGTTGGTGCTCTCGAAGATCCAGTCTGGCGTCGGAGCGCCGTACGAGGCGGGCCTCAACTACAACGTGGACAACAAACTCAAAACCTATCTGGTGAAATTCGACGGCAACCTCGGCTCGAGCAACCACTGGTCGCTGCGCGACAACATCACCAGGTACGACACCACCAACAGCGGGTCCACGTCGTCGTTCGGCCTCAACCAGACCAACGAAACCGACAAGTTCTACCAGGCCGTCCTCGAAGACGACGCGGTCCTCACGGACAACCTGTTCAACCAGTTCATCGCACAGCACGGCCGGGACCAGCGCCCGGTCACCAGCGTGTACGGCGGCACCGAGTTCTCCATCAACTTCGGTACGACGCAGTACTTCGGCTTCAACGACACCACCCCGAGTACGGCCGATGAGACGAAGGACCAGTTCAAGGACACCGTGCAGTACGTATGGGGAAACCACTCCCTCAAGGCCGGCGTGGAACTCCTGCACCGACGCCTGTTCGACGCCTTCCCGCGGTACGCCGGGGGTTACTATTCGTACAGCAGCCTGCTCAATTACGTCAACGACAAGCCGAACACCTTCCAGCAGGCGTACGGCCCGCACAACGGCGACCTCGCGTGGGACACCAACCTCTGGAGCGGCTACGTCAACGACAGTTTCCGCGTCAGCCCGCGCCTGACCCTCGACCTCGGCCTTCGTTACGACTACGAGGCGAACCCGCGCCCGTCGTCCAACGCATTCCCGCAGTATCCGCAGTTCCTGACGCAGATCAAGGACGACAAGAACAACTACGCTCCCCGCGTCGGCTTCGCCTGGGACGTGTCCGGCGACGGCCGTTCCGTTCTTCGCGGCGGTACCGGCAAGTTCTTCGAATACATGCCGGACATCCTGTTGGCGGCCCCGCTTCAGGGCATCAGCGGTGCGCTGCTCACCACCACGTTTATCTGCACGAGTACGCCGGCGAACCCCTGCCCGGGCTACCCCAACATCATGTCGCCCACCCAGTTCCTGGCCAAGTCGGCGCTCTCGGCCAACCTCGTCACGATCGGCTCGAACTATCAGGCGCAGAACGCATGGCGTACGAGCCTGCAGTTCGAACAGCGCCTCGGCGAAACCTATAGCGTGGGGCTCAGCGCGGTCTACTCGAAGCTGGACCACATTCAGGGCACGAAGAACATCAACCTCGTCCCCACGGGGTACAGCCTCGGCAACATGCCGGTCTACGACTACAACAGCTCGAACAATCCGGCCCGTCCGTACCCCGACATGGGCATCATGCGCGAGCTCACCAGCAACGAGCAGTCGTGGTACCGCGCGCAGACGCTCGAGTTCCACAAGTTCGCCACCGGTGACTCGAGGCTCTCGTGGGACCTCAGTTACACGCATGCCGACTCGATCGACTACGAGACGAACGGGCGTTCCACCTCCGCCACCTTCGTCATCGATCCGAACAACCTTAAGTTGAGCGAAGGCCCGAGCGACAACGACATGAAGCACCGTATCGTCGGCGATCTCATCTATCGCTTGCCGTACGGCTTCGAGGTGTCCGCCATCACCTCCTGGCACAGCGGCTTCCCCTACACCAACGGCATCTACTTCACCTGCAGCGGGTGCGCCGCCAACAGCCTGACCGGACAGCCTCAAACAAGCACGACGGCGAGTTACACCCCGGTTTTCGTGAGCGGGAGCGGCCAGATCATCGACATCACACAGGCCAACGGCATGACCCTGCCGCAGTTCTCCGCCTTCCTCGCCGGACAGAACGCGCGGCTCCAGGAGCGCAACGCCTACCGCATGCCCAGCGTGTACGACACCGACCTCCGCCTCTCGAAGACCTTCAACTTCACTCACGGGGTGAGGCTGCAGCTGCTCGGCGAGGTGTTCAACCTGTTCAACCACAACATTCCCGTCGTCACCGGGGTCAACCAGGACAGTTTCAGGGTCACCTACACGCAGTCGACCGGCAAGTACACCATCACGAAGTACACGAACACGGTGCAGGGCACCGCGCTCAACACCTTCGGCCTCGTCCAGGGCTACTCCGGCGAGGTCAACCCCCGCCAGTACCAGGTCGGGGTGAAGATCAGCTTCTAGTTACCGTTTCATCGCGGCACTGGGGGGCCTTCGGGCCCCCTTATTTTTGCAGGCGAGAAGCAGTGAAGAGTTGAGAGTGAAAAGTGAAGAGTTAGAGACGTTGCGGCGGAGCGCCGACTTGTCCTTAACTCTTCACTCTCAACTCTCCACCCGCACGTCGGGGGCCGATCGGCGGGGTGGCTGTGGTAGCCTGATCCGCCATTTTGAGAGGAAGCACTGGAGGCGACGATGAAGGTGCTCAACGAGGAGTATCCGCTGTTTCCGGGGCCTCATCTGGACTCGCTGCAGGACCTGGTGCGGGGTTCGGCCCAGCGCCATGGCAGCAAGCTGGCGCTCGAGGACCTCAACGAAACCCCGATCGGGCGCCTGACGTTCCAGGAGCTGGCCGACACCGTGGCGCGCTTCGGGCGCGCCCTGCGGCGGATCGGGCTCGACGAGCGTGATCACGTGGCCGTCATCGCGGAGAACCGGGTCCAGTGGGTGATCGCGTACCTGGCCGCGGCGACGTTCAACATGGTCGTGGTGCCGATCGACAAGAGCCTCAAGGAAAACGAGATCGTCACCATCCTCCACGCCTCGGACGCGAAGGCCGTGGTGTTCTCGGAGGGGCTGCGCGATACCGTGCTCACGCTCGCGCCCTCGGTCAAGGGGCTCAAGGTGTTCGTGGACATGGACCTCCCCGAACGGGGGCACCGTGTCCACTCGATGGCGCAGATGATCGCGGGCGAGCCGGCGGCACCGGGAGATCCGTTCCCTCGACTCGACCCCGACGCGGTCGCGGTGATCGTCTTCACCTCGGGCTCGATGGGCCGGGCCAAGGGCGTCATGCTCTCGCAGCGCAACGTCGTCTCCAACCTGATGGCGATGCTCTCCATGGTCGAGCTGCTGGAGAGCGACCGCTTCCTCTCGGTCCTACCGATCCACCACATGTACGAGTGCACCTGCGGCGTGCTGTGCCCGCTCACGGTCGGCGCCTCGGTCCATTTCGCGCGGTCGCTCAAGACCGTGGTCGAGGACCTGCAGCGCGTGCGCGCGACCGTCTTGCTCGCGGTGCCGCTGCTCTACGACAAGATGTTCAAGCGCATCCAGGCGGGCGTGCGCGAGAAGCGGCTCGTCTCGCTGCTCGTCAACCCGATGGCGGGCATCGCGAGCGCCACCGAGGCCGTTGGAATCGGGGGCCTGCGCAGGAAGATGTTCGCCGCGATCCACGCCAAATTGGGCGGCGCGATCCGCATCCTGATCGTCGGCGGGGCGGCGCCCAACCCTGAAGTCTCGAAGGGGATGCGCGGCTTCGGGTTCACGCTCCTGCAGGGGTACGGGCTCACCGAGACCTCGCCGATCGTGGCGCTCAACCGCCTGCGGAAGTTCCGCGACGACGCCGCGGGCCTGCCGCTGCCGAACCTCGAGGTGCGCATCGAGGATGCCGACGACGAGGGCCGCGGCGAGATCGTCGTGCGCGGGCCCTCGGTGATGCTCGGGTACTACAAGAACGAGGAGGCGACGCGCCAGGTCCTGAAGGACGGATGGTTCCACACCGGGGACTACGGCGCCTTCGACGCGGACGGCTTCCTGCACGTCTCGGGGCGGAAGAAGAACGTGATCGTGGCCGCCAACGGCAAGAACGTGTTCCCCGAGGAACTCGAGGACCAGGTCAACGCGATCCCGCTGGTGCTCGAATCGGTGGTCTACGGCGCCAGGGGCCCGGCAGGGGACGAGGAGATCTCGGTGATGGTCGTCCCCAACGCCGAGACGATCCACCAGCACGCGCAGAAGACCGGGGCCGAGATCACCCGCGCGTGGATCGAGGACGAGATCAACAAGGAGATCAGGGCGCTCAACCGCAGGCTCCCCCTGTACAAGCAGATCCGGCGCGTACAGATCAAGGAGGGGGAGTTCGAGAAGACGACGACGCAGAAGATCAAGAGGTACCTGATCCACCAGGAAGATACGACACACTAGTCGCGATCGAAGTGGGGGAGGGTGTCGGGGATCAGGACCGAGATCTCGACGAACCCCGCGAAGCGCGCGTCGCGATACCAGGGGAGCTGGTGGATGATCTTCTTCTGCCCGCGCTTGCTGATCGTGTAGTGGTTCGGCGCCCGGGTTTCGTAGAGCGTCCGGATCGCGGTGAGAGCCGGCTCGGGATGGCACGCAAAGACGCTGGTGCCGAGCAGCGCGGCGCCTCCGTCGTCCGCGAACGCCGCCAGCGAACGTGCGTTCATCGCGACGATCGTGCCGGACTCGTCGGTGACGGTGACCGCCGCCGGTAGCTCGACGGCCCAGGCAAGTTCTTCAGGCATTGTCGTCCTCCGCGATGAGCGTGGCCGGGCGCACGGCGAGGCGCCGGCCTTCGGGCCCGACGGTTTCACTTCCTGGTCACGAGCAGCTCGATGGCGTCGCGCGCGTCGCGGTTGGCCTTGTCGTAGGAGAGGATCTTCTCGAGACAGCGCTTCTGCTTGTCGGCTTGCCCCTTGAGCCCCCAGTAGTTCGCGAGGAGGAGCCAGGCCTCGGTGTGCTGCGGCGTGAGTTCGAGCGCGCGCTTGAGGTGGTCGAGGGCGTCGGGCTGGCGCTTCGGGTTGTCGATCTCGAGCGTCGCGAGCGTGAGGAGGGCCTCGGCGTCGGGCGCCTGCTCGACGAGCTGCTCGAGCATGAGGCGCGCCTTGCGCAGCTCACCGGCGGTGATGAACTGTTTGGCGAGGGGGACGCTCGCGTGGGAAAAGGCCGGAATCTCCTCCGGCTCCTGTCCCGGGACGACGTTCTGGTCCTGGTCCTGTCTCAAGGCCGCAGCCTCCTGGAAACACGTCGTGTACCGTCACACTCTAATCCTGTCGTGGCTTTGAACGCAATGCGGGGTGGGGAGAGTAAGCTCTCCAGCGTGACGGCTGGGTGGCTGCGGACGGCGAAAGGGCGTTCCCTTGGCGATCGTCTGGTCGGCGTGGCGCTCGTCGCCTACGGCGTCGTCGTGTGGTTGTTGCGCCCGCTCACCCCGTTCGAGCAGGACGAGGTGCTGTTCCTCAAAGCGCTCGACCGTTACGACGTTGCCCTGCACTCGCCGCACCCGCCCGGCTACCCCCTCTTCGTCGGCGTCGGCAAGGCGGTCCGGTGGCTCATCGGGGATCCGGTCGCGGCGCTCCAGTTGGTAGCGGTGGTCGCATCGGTCGCCGCTGTGGGCGGGGTATGGCTGCTGGCCCGCCGCCTCGGCGCCGGGCGAGCGGCCGCCGCCACCGCGGCGGCAATGCTGGCCACGGTCCCGACGTTCGTCTTCCACGCCAACGTTGGCCTCTCCGACATCCCGGGCACTGCGTGCACCGTGCTGGCAGTGATCGCGCTGGTCGTCGCGCTGGATGCGCCCCGAACGCTACCGCTAGCGGCCGCCGCATCCGCGGCCGCAGTGGCCGTCCGCCCCCAGCTCATTCTCGCGCTTGCGGTTCTGGGTGTGGTGGCGATCGTTGCGGCGGCCCGCCGGCGCCGCTGGGGGGCGCTGGCGCTCGCACTCGCTGTGGGTTTGGTGGTGTCCGTCGCGTGCTGGCTCCCCGCAATCCTCGTCACCGGCGCCGGGCGCTTCCGGCAGGCAGTTGCGGACGCTGGCGTGTGGGCCGCCTACCACGAGGCGGGCACCCGGCTTCCCGGGATCCCGCTCACGACCGTCGCTCGCTATTGGCTTGTCGCCCCGTTCGGCACCCACGTCCTGGCGGCGCTGTTCTGGCTCGCCGTCATCGCCGGAGCCGTGGCGTGGTGGCGGAGTGGCCGCAGGCGGCTGGTCGGTATTGCACTCGCGTGCGGCGGGTCGTACCTGGTGGCCGCGCCCTTCGCCATGGGGGCGGGCGAGGCGGTCCGCTACATCCTGCCTGCACTGCCGTTTCTGGCGCTGCTCGCGGCGGGCCTCCTCATGCTCGTGCCGGCCGCCCAGCGGTGGGGTGCGGCCACGCTGGCCGCAGTGTGGTGCCTGGCCGCCGTGGTATGGATCGGACCGCTCGTCGTGCTGCGCGCGCGGGCGCCGGCCCCGACGTGGGCGTGCCTGGAGTGGATTTCAGCGCACGAGAACGCCGCGGTGACGACCGTGGTCTACGACGGTGTATTCCGGCCGCACGTGGGATACGTCCTCAGTCCGCGCGGTTTCCACGTCGAGGAGATGTATCCGGGGGTTGCGTACGCGAGCGAGGAGCCGGGAGGCTCGGTCGTGTTTGTGACCCGAGCACCGCGCTCTCCCGGAGAGGTGCTCCTGGAGCGAAGCTGGGACGTGGCCGCGTTGCGGCCGCTCTCCCGCCACTACTACGATCGGTGCGTGGTGACCAGGCAGCCGGCCGCAGACTCGGCAAATTTCTCGGCGGGTTTTCGCGTCGGGGCCGGCGAGTGGGAGCTGACCGGGAACGGAACGGTCGCACTGCCGGACGGGGCCCCGCCGCAACTCGTTCGGGTGCGCGCGGGTGGGACGCCGCTTGCGGTAGCCGCTGCAGGGTCGGCCCCGGTCGCGCTGCCACCCGGCGGCGAGGCGTTCGTGCCGCTCGAACCCGGTGTCCTCGGGGCGCTGCGCATCGAGGTGCCGGGTGGAGCGACGGCGCGGGTGCCGGAGCTGGAGCTCGTCCCGGTGGGAAACGGCGACGCGGCGTGGTTGACGCGCAATGCGGGTGAGCACGAGCTGCTCGTGCCGGCGGCCGCCCACTCGCCCGGCCGGATGCGGAGCGACTGGGTCACCGACCTGCTGCTCCACAACCCGGACTCCCGCTTGCCGATCGAGATCGCGCTGCGCTGGTCGCAACGGCTCGACCTCGGCGGTGCCGTTCTCCCCGCGACGCGAATCGTGCCCCCGGGCGCCACCGTACTGGTGCGCGACGTGGTCGCCACCGTGTTCCACGCCGGCGGCGCCGGGGCGCTGCGCCTCGTCGCCGAGCGGCCGTTCACCGCGCTATGGCGGACGTACGACGAGAACGCCCCCCGCACGCTCGCCGACCCCGCGTTCGCGCCGCCCGTGACCGGCGCCCAAGCCATAACCAGGGGCACGCTCACGCTGAGCTACCGGCCGGGGCCGGCTGGGGTGCGATCGAACGCGGCGTTCTTCAACGCTTCGGGCGAGCCCGCCGAGGTGCGTCTCGATCTGGTCAAGGCCGGCTCAGACGCCGCGCCTGGCGTGTGGACGTTGCGGCTGCCGCCGTGGGGGTTCGGGTTCCTGGACGGGGAGCGCCTCATCGGGACCAACGTCCTGACGGTGGCGGCCGACTTCACGTTGCG
>Ga0209385_1000898_pt1 | contig 12443 bp, 14 predicted proteins | sample NGEPerB_FD_184506 | JGI IMG/M metagenome (GOLD analysis project Ga0209385, IMG submission 184506) | Arctic peat soil microbial communities from the Barrow Environmental Observatory site, Barrow, Alaska, USA - NGEE PermafrostAB12-B... | ecosystem: Environmental > Terrestrial > Soil > Wetlands >... | reverse complement strand
TGTCTGGATCTATGGCCGTGGACATGTCGAAAGAGCACTGTTCGCTGCAGAATCCCGTAGCAGCGGGCACAGCCACCCAGGTCACACCACCGTTGATGGACTTACTCATGGTTCCGCTGACCGTGATGGGTTTGCCGCCGCTCGGAGTGCAGGAAACCTTCTCATCAAACGTGGCGAAAAAGGTGGTTGCCAATGTTGCGCCCGAGCGATTCACAGCCAGTTTTCCGATTGCCGCTTTCGGCAGTGTCTGCGTCCAGGTGGCGTTCCCTGTCCAGGGATCGCCCGCCGTGGAAACCCATATTCCCCCGTCACCCGCGGCAGTCGTGCCATACACATTCACAATTATGGTATTGGCGCTCCCCGGATCCATGGCCATGTCGGTGACGTCCCGGTCGGCTTCGGCCGTTTGAATGGTTTGCCTCAGGAAGGTCGGAGTTGCGGAAAGTGCGTTGGTCGACCGGTAGACTCCGCGCGTTGGCAGCATATTAAGATTAAGAATATCGCCGCCCATGCCGCTAGAACCCGCAACAGTGGAAACCAGAATGTTGTTGTCATTGCTGGGATTCACCAGAATTTGCGTAATGGCTCGCCCGGTAAAGACGTCATTGGTTCCGTTGGAGTTGAAGGGCCCGGAAAGAGTGGGACTGGCCTGGGTGGCGCCCCGAATGATATATAGTCCCACGCCGAAGAAGCTATCCAAGGAGAAGTTGCCTTCGCCAGTGCCCACAAAGACAACGTCATGGTTTAAGGGATCAATCGTGATTGCACCTATGGCCAACGACAGAGCCGAATCCATAAGAGGAGTCCATGTTGTTCCGCCATTCTGCGTCCGATAGAGGCCGCCTTGCGCCGTGCCCACATAAAGGGTGTTGGCATCGGCAGGATCGACGGCGATGGCCGTTACGCGGCCGCTTACCGGCAGCTCATTGACATAAAGAGGGTCCGTCTGCCCGTTGGGGATGGGGGCTGGTCCGAGGGGCGTCCAGGTGGGAATTGATCCCGCGATGCTTGCTCCCGCACCAGCCTTGCCCGCAAGCCGCTTGGACTCCGCTTGCAAGCTCCGGAGGAACTTTTCCTGCTGTTCCAACTGCCGGATGGCGCTCGTACGCGCACCGAGGTGCAGCAATAGGTCGGGGAGACCGCGCTTGATGGCGATGAGTTCATCGCGCAGCCGAAGGTAGGTTTCTTCGTCGATGAGGCCGCGTGCAAACGGGGGGATGTCCGCGCTGTCCTTGTCCTCGCCACTTATCACCCCACTGGGCGAAGCCTGATTCGGATCTCGCGGACTCGCGGGTTTATCTTGGGCAGAACAGCATGCAGCCACCAGCAGAAGCACTACACTCTTCAGAATGACCTGCAGATTTTTTCTTAACACGTGTGCTTCCTCCATGCCTCCGACGGTTTGGATGCCCTGCGCGGCACACACCTGGCAGGTGGGCGGGCCGTCTCGAAGCTTGCCCAAATACGAAGGGTTGGTGGAGGAGACCCTCGTAACCTCTGCCAACCCTTTCTCCCAGGTTCTGTGGTAGGTGAGTGCAGTATGGAACAGGCGGTAACCAAGTACAAGTTACGAAGATACATGTTTGGTAACTGTACTTTAGTTAATGGCGAAGGGCGAAGGTAACCAATGCCTGAGGTTACGGATTGGCCACAAACTTGCTAAGTTTTTGGGACTTCCTTTCGGGGTCTGGATCCAGCGGGACATGGCGAGCAGGGCATGAGTAAGTGGGTGTACGGACAATGCGATCAGGGCCATGAAGCCGACCTCAACTCCGGTTTGGTCATCTTCTTCGCTGCCAGAAGTGTGCATCGCGGAAGTCTCGATGCCAGTAGTTTCGCGGCCCGTCGGCGTCCCAGGAGAAGGCTCCCTTATCCACCGTGATCTGAGGTTTGCCGCCGTCTCCCTCCAGGATGATGCTGACAATGTCGAAGCGGCACGGCGGTGGCCGGTCGCCGGGGATGCAACGGACATATCTGCGAGCTACCGATAAGATGTGCCGCCGCTTGCTCCGATCGACTGCTGTCAGCGGTGGCGCAAATCCTTCGTGGGTTCGGGTCTTCACCTCGATGAAGCACAGGATGTTGTCGTCCCATCCAATCAGATCGATTTCACCCCGGTCATACGGGACGCGAAAGTTTGCGGCAACGATTTTGTAACCCAGGCTCCGCAAGTGCAGGTACGCCTCGAGTTCGCCGCGTTTGCCGGTCAGCAGATGTTTCGGCTGGCGCGCCGGTAAGTGGCGGTTGGCGAATTCCAGACTGCGAATGACGAACTTGGTCAGCCAAAGCATGGCGCTAGTAACACGTCCGATGAGTCTGACTCTAACGGTTTCCGGCTCCCTCCCGGTGTGATGAGCATCACCGGAAGTCGTGCTTGGGGAAGGGAGTAGCCTACCGTGCCGTGACAAATTGTGTTCTGTGGTGTTCTGTGGTTGCCAGTCGGAGACAAAGCCGTCAGAATCGAAGAGGCGCCGGACTGACCTTCGTTCGCCTGCCGGTTCGTGGTGGCCGTCCGCCAGCGATGTCGAGATTGGTTGGAGAGATACACAGGAAAGGTGCGCGTGGAACATCTGGGAATAGCAGACCCTTTTTTCGGAGTAGCCGCTTGAAGAGTCAATTCTGGACTGCGCCGAACCAGATCACACTTCTGCGCCTGATCTTCATTCCGTTTGTCATCATTACGGTAATCGATGGGCAGTGGCTTTGGGCGCTCGGTCTTCTGGTGGCGGCGGCATTGAGCGACGCCCTCGACGGACTGCTGGCGCGGGCCTTGCACCAGCAGACCCTGCTGGGGCAATATCTGGATCCAATCGCCGACAAGCTGTTGCTGAGCTCGCTGTTTCTCGTGCTTTCGTTTGTCAGGAAGATCCCGTGGAAGTACACCATCCTGGTGTTCAGCCGCGACCTGTGCATCGTGGCCACCGCCGTCGTTTTGTATGCCACGGTCGGGTTTCGCGACTTCCGGCCCAGCATTTATGGCAAGCTGAACACCGGCTGTCAGATCGCCGCAGTTTTCTTCGTTGTACTGGCGCAAGTGCTGCGCGTGCCCTGGGTGCTGTACCTGGAAACGTTTTTTCTCTACGCAACCTTTACGTTCGCCACCATCTCGGGCGTCCACTATGTTCTGGTTACGGGATACCGCTTACGCAAACAGGACCAAAAGCCGGCCGCCTAGGGCGGTCTCAGGATTAGCGTATCCGCCCGTATGGGTAGTGCGGGCCTTCAGAGCGTATGTGAAAACCAAACTTGGTATTTGCGGGTGGACTGGATGGGCAAAAATCCAGCGCCGAGGTGCGGCTCAGTTTAGCTCAGCACGGAGCCGCAGGCGGAGTGCTGGGTAAGATGGGAAATGGACCCCGAGTCCCGTAGGGACGGCAGAGGCTGCGCCACCGTCTCTTCAGGTCCGCTGAGGGGCAGGGGAAAAAATCGCGGCGAACGCGGCGCTGAACTTGAATTATTCATGAGGACTTCACGCTTTGAAGGGGCGCGGCTTCAGCCGTGCCGTAACCTACGGTCATTTATGGTGGCTTTAGCCACTGAGGGACTTGGGTGTTGAGGCGAAGTGCGACTTCTCTCAGGGGCTGAAGCCCAACTCTCTGCGCGCACGCAACGGCACGGCTGAAGAGGCTGCTGAAAAAAGACTCAAACAAGTAAACTCGGCATTTTGCGCAACGACGATTCAATAACTTACGAGTGACTTTTGAGTCAAGAAACGCTCGAAATTACTACTTTGGTTCATTTTTCAGCAGCCTCTGAAGCCGTGCCCCTTCAAAGCTACCGAAACAGATGAATAATCCAGGTGAAGCGCCGCTCTACCCGTGCAAACGGGATACACCTATTGTGGAGCCGCTTTAACTTGAGGCCACACGGGCTCCAGCGATCTCAGCTTCATGACCACCAACCGCAATCACCGTCTGCAAGTGATCGTCGCGTTTGCCTTGGTGTACCTGTTCTGGGGCTCGACCTACCTGGCAATCGGAATTGCCGACGACGAGCATCTTCCTCCGGCAGTGATGTGCGCCCTGCGATTCTTGATTGCGGGTCCGCTGATGCTGGCGGCGTGTGCTGCCATGGGCCGCAGCATCCGCATCAGCTTGAACGAGGCGATACGGCTGGCGACGATCGGGTGCTTGTTGCTGGTAGCCGCCAATGGAGGCCTGGCCTGGGCAGAACAATGGGTCCCTACAGGACTTGCTGCGCTGATCGTAGCGGTTACGCCGATCTGGTTTATGGTGCTGGAAACCTTCGTCTTCCGGGGAGACCGGCTTTCGCGACGCGGTTTGATCGGGCTGGCATTAGGTATTGCGGGTATCGCCATTCTCTTCTGGCCCCAGTTCGCAGCCCGCAACACCCTTGGCACCATGCAACTAGTCGCTTCATGCACTCTCTTGTTCTCTTCGATGAGTTGGGCCATCGGCTCGGTGCTTTCGCGCAAGTGGCAAATGAAAGTTGACCCGTTCGCCGCTACGGGCTGGGAGATGTCCTTTGCGGCGATCGGCAATACGCTGGTTGCGTTGGCTACGGGCCAGCAGCATCGCATTGTGCTGACTTCTCGCGCGCTAATGGCGGTGCTTTACCTGGTGGTTTTCGGGTCGTGGGTCGGTTACACGGCGTACATCTGGTTGCTGAAGCATGTGTCCACGCAGAAGGTGGCGACGTACGCCTACGTGAATCCCATTGTCGCGGTTTTCCTGGGATGGCTGGTGCTGCATGAGCGCTTCGACGGATACATATTTGCCGGAAGCGTAGTCATCATCGCCGCCGTGGCATTGGTCACCACGGCAAAAGTTCACAGCCGTGAACCGGGCGAGCAATCGGGCGGATTGCCTGAACTCGAATCGGAAGTGTAGGGGTAGGCGCCTGGTCTGGCCCTACGTCCCTCGACCGTTGTCAGGCAGCGGTTTTTCTCGTACTCTGAAGGCGATGGAAGTACACTTCACCCCCGAGACGGAAAAGAAACTCAAGGACCTGTCCACGCAGAGCGGACGCAGGACTGACGACTTGGTTGAGGACGCAATGGCGGGATACCTTGACGAAGTGCTGCAAGCGCGGGAGATGCTCAACAGCCGCTATGACGACCTGAAAAGTGGCAGGGTGAAGCCCATTTCCCGCGACGAGGTGATTGCCCACTTCCGCGAAAAGAGCGCGGCCCGCCGCTCCCCGCCGGATTCATGAGCGGATACGATTTCCACCCGGAAGCGTGGTAATCATCGCCGCTGTGGCCTTCGTCACCACTGCGAAAGTTCACCCCCGCGAACCGGGCGAGCAATCGGTGGGAGTGCCCGAACTCGAATCGGAAGTGTAGACCGATTCCATAGAAGTGTGATTTTTGTGGTACAGATGTGGTATGAAAGCCACAGCGCAAGGGGGGACTAAGAAGGTAGTGGAGCTGGCCAAGACGGTATTCAATGTCATAGGCGGCTCTGACGTAGATACAGCAATCGCCGCCTTGAGGATAGCCCGCAATCTTCTGGATCACCGCGAAGGGCTACGTCTGACGAGAATTACTCAGCGTTTTGATCCCCAGGTTAAGAGCCTCTAGCTGTGTGTTAATGGCCTCTAGCTGCTCGCCGATCTTGCGCAACACATCAATCAAGTGAGAGTAGGCGTCAAGTTGATCGAGCGGCTTGATTCGCGGTATCTGCTGTCGTTGTTTCTGCATCTGGGACACATCTCCTTTGCGCTGGCATTGTGATCTCGCGATTTGGGTTGCGATTATACGCCTCACCAGATCGTATTATTGCAGCCTCGGTGTTACGGGGCTGGAGCGAGGCTACTTCTTCGGCGGCGGGTAAGCGTCGATGAGCGCCCAGAGAATGATCTGTGACGTTGCTAGGTCGAGGTTTTTGGGGTGGTCATTCATGTACTTCACTACGATCTTCTCAATCTGCGGCACGGTTATCTTTGGCGGAACATTGAACAGCTTGCCACGGGACTGGATTTGGTAGGCCGTCAAGCCCTCGACAACGCCCTTTGTGAAGGTTCCGCATTGCACGTCTTGCACGGAGAAATCTCTGTTGTGGGTCAATGCTTCGCAAGAATGTAAATAGTCGTTTCCAGACTTGCCCAAGTCCGGCAAAGTCGCCTCTTGAGCTGTCGCCGGAAGGCAGAGGAGTAGCGTAAACAACACCTGTTTCATGCGACTATTTACCATGCTTTACCCCGGTCCTTGGGTCTATACCCTTCGCCTGACAAAGTCTGATTAGCGTGGCCGTGGTCGGTTCAAGGTGCAATTTTGGAATTGCATGAAGCACAAGTTCTAAAATTGGCCCAGGTTTCGTGGCGCTGCTGTATGCATATTTCGTGAGAAAAGATGCCTGCTCCCATGCGTAGTGATCGGCGGCCTGGAGTCCAGCAAAATCTCTTTTTTTTTGTAAATCGGGGGATCTCTCCCCTCGTCTACCATCAAATCGGTGAACTTGCCTTGCTCAAAATCCCCTTCTTCAAAAATGCATTCCACTGGCTCTATGGAAGCAAACTGTTCTTCCCAACGGTGGATACGCTCGATGCACATGCGGGCTCCAAGGGCATAGGGAGGGACAACCTTTCTTAAATCCAAAAGCGGACTAACATCGTTATAAATATCCATTGTGACCACGCACGACACTCCGCAATTAACCATCACGGCCTGTAGGATAGACAGTTGCCCGAGGAATCCCTTTGCAATGTCTGGGTCTTTTGCGATGTCAACATAATCAGCGCGGGCGTTTTTTTGTGTCTTGTATTGAGGGTTATTGAGAGCGGCCATGAACTCTGCCATATGAAACGGCAGATTCACCGAATACTGCTTATGTACGGCTGCCCATTGTTTCTCAAATTCTCTCCACTGGAAGAGATTGGCGATGTAACCCGAAACGATAATAAACGGTTGGTCGATTGCGTTTCCTGATGCGTCGAAATAAGCCGTGAACATCGCCATCAATCTAGCTCCTGGATGGGCGCAATTTACAAATATGGACGCTGCCAATCTGTCGAGCGGACGAGGATTGTCCAGCGAGAAGCAGTTTACCTAATTTCTCAGCGCCGCACTTGGGGCATCGCAGATACGGCCCCATGATGAAGTCACGAGGGTCTATCCTTATCGTGCCTGACATCGACAAAACCTGTTCTTCTTGCCCTCTCTGCGCTTCTCAAAGGGAAAGGCCTTAGAGTTTGCGTGGGCCTACTTCCTTCTCCACCGCACCCCGTCTTTGGTGTTTTCCAGGATGACGCCATTCTCCGCCAACTGTGCTCGGATTGCGTCTGAGCGCGCGAAATCGCGGGTCTTACGCGCTTGCGAGTGCTCCGCGACGAGTTGCTCAACATCGGCGTCAGAGAGGGCCGCAGCTTTGGCAAGCTCGGCCGTCTGCGGGCTGATCTTGTCCTCCAGGCCTTCTGTCTTTGCCCACTCGACGGTTGCGCGCACCTTGGCAGCATCGTCGTCCGTCAGCACTGCGAAGATCTCTTCAAATTCTTCGAGAACCCTGAGCAGTTGAGGGATGTCGCCTTTCCGTACTTCTCCGGCATCGGCGGCAGCATTCACGTCCCTCACCATGTCAAAAACAGCGCCCAACGCGCGGGCCGTATTCAAATCGTCGTCCAACGCGGCGCGCATTTCTGCTGAGGTCCTCTCCGCGATTTCGGCAATGATCACATTGCCGTCATCGGGGAACGGCGAAGTCTCCAGCCGCAGCTTGAAGTTGCGTAGCCGCTCAACCGAATTGGCGGCTTGAGTCAGGCCGTCGAAGGTGAAGTTGAGCTGTTTGCGGTAAGGAACCGACATCAGCAGAAATCGGATGGACGATGGCTTATGTCCCATCAGAATCAGATCGCGGACAGTAAAAAAGTTGCCGGCGCTCTTGGCCATCTTCTCGCCTTCCACCAACAGGAACCGCGCATGTACCCAAACGTGCACGAATGGTTTGCCGGTCAACGCCTCCGACTGCGCAATCTCGTTTTCGTGATGCGGAAAGATGAGATCCTCGCCGCCGGCATGAATGTCGAAGCTCTCGCCGAGGTACTTCATCGACATTTGCGAGCACTCGATGTGCCAGCCCGGACGACCGGGACCGATCTCGGTCTCCCATTTCGCCTCGCCCGGTTTCGGCGCCTTCCACAGCGCGAAGTCGCGGGCGTTGTCCTTGTCGTATTCGTCCACGTCCACCCGCGCACCATCGTTCATGCCCGCGAAGTCCCTCTTTGACAGCTTGCCGTACTCGGGAAACTTTGCGATTCGGAAGTAGTAGGAGCCGTCGTCGGTGCGGTAGGCAAAGCCTTTCTCCTCAAGTCCCTTGATAAAGTGGGCCATCTCCTGAATGTGATCGGTGGCATTGACCACCAATTCGGGATGCTGGATGTTCAGCGCGTCGGCATCTTCCAGAAACGCCTGCTTGTACTTCTTGGTGTAGTCCTGGACGCTGACGCCCGACGCGGCGGCGTTGCGGATGATCTTGTCATCCACGTCGGTGATGTTCATGACGTGCTTCAGCTTGTAGCCACTCTGCTTCAGAAATCGCCGTAGCGTGTCCACGACAATGAAGGTGCGGAAATTGCCGATGTGGCCGTAGTCGTAGACCGTCGGCCCGCAAGCGTACATGCGAACCAGGTTGTCTTCCAGCGGGTGGAACTCCTCGACTTTTCCGGACAGAGTGTTAAAGAGCTGAAGCGGCATGGACCTTCCCTGTGCAGGTGGAGAATCTCTGATTGTAGGGGGCTGCAAGAGATAGGGTCAACCAACAACGCGCGCCAGTTAGGAGCCGCTCGGAGGCGCGGCTCCGCAATGTTTCTAGCGCAATTTCAGTAAATTTGAAGACTCTCAGCAGTGCCGGAAGCAATCTGGCAGGGCAAATTTTGTTCGTGCGCAAAGATCTGAAAGAAACGCCGCGCGTAAGCGTGCTCGCGGGTCGCCGCAACTCTTCAGTCCCCAGCCACCCGCGCGGGCACGGGCATAGGTACTTCTTGCGGTCCCGCCTCGGACTTTTTCTCCAGGAGTTCCTCCAGGACCTGTATCGCTCCGCTGATTCGCAGGAGAGTTTCCCGCAACACCAGTTGCTGACGCTCCGACTCCTGTAACTTGGCGTGGCCAGTTTGGAATTCGTTTCTCAGTTCTTGCAGACGGGTTTCTAACTGTTCGCGCATGAATTCTGATCTCCCAGCCGGATTCTCACTTCAACGTAACCAATATCGGAATAGTACCTTTGCCCTTCTTCATCGGCGCCAGAGCTTTCCCGAGCACAGCACCGACAGCCTTTGCGGGATCGGTGACTTTCTGAGCGTGACCCTTGGTCTCACTGGTGGTGAGCAGGTCACCCACTTTAATCGCACCCTTGTCGGCATCAACCTTGCATGACGGCATGATGCCACTGGTAATCAGGTGCCCAATTTGACCGGCTTCGATCTTGGTGCGGTCGAGCTTCTCCAGTTCTTCGAGCGTAAAACTCTGACTTTTGCTATTCTCGGCGCTTTGTTTCCTTCGCCCCTTGCTGGCGCTCTTCGGTTCCGGGGCTTCGTCGGCCCCCGGCCCTGCTTCGACCCGGTGCTCGGTGTAGAGATCGTATACGACGCCACAGACCGCCGAGTCATGGGTCCCCTGACACAGGTCGACCTCAAGGACGGGCATGCTTGCCTCCGCGGCTCCTAACGACGGCTGCTGAGGCGAAATGACGACGACGTCGCCGCGTTCCAGTGTCTCTCCAACGTTATTCAGAAATTGCTGTAAGTCCATTTCGTCATCCTTTCGCCAGCTTAGATTGGCAACTCCAGAACCGTGGCATTGAACCAGTCATTAACATCCGTTATCGTGCCCTGGATTGGCGTGATGCCTAGCGTTAACGCACCCGCAGCATAACCCTTCAAAACGAGGGCTTGCGTGGTAAAAGCCTTGTGGCTACTCGTCTCATTGGTCCAGGTGCGCGCGTTACCAACACTTACTCCGTTGATCGTGATGAAGACGCCGATATTCCCCACCGAGTTCGCCCAACCAGAGCCAGAAAAGATGATGACCAGTGTGCCGCCGCCCGAATTGAATACCGCACTTATCGGTAGCGGTCCCTGTCGTTGATTAAACACCTGGTTCACCGCGAACATGGGGCTGCTGAGCCGTCCCCCGGCTGAATCGTGAGGTTAGCTCTGATATTGAGGACAGCATCAGCCGCGGCGGCCTTGCCTTGGCTGTCATAGAAAATCATGCTTCCGTCGGTCTCACTTACTGAGATGACGCCTCCAAACCCGGGCGAGATACTCTTCCACTGCCCGCTGGCATAGGCGTTGAACCCCACACATGGCCAGTTCGAGACCAGCGAAATTCCTACGTCACCGAACAACCCCACGGTGCTGCCTACGGCACCGGACACCTCCAACCTGGCTCTGGAAGGGGCAAGACCAACGCCGACGTTGCCGGTATTGGCCTGCACCGTGACTCTGGTTGCATTGTTGGTGCGGAGTTGGAGGTCGCTGGCCGTCATCGCCGAGACAATGGCGGCACTGTCAACGCCAATCAATATTTCCTGGCTGTCATTCTTGACGTTGGCGTAAACTCCGGTCGCAGCGCCAGCGGCGGAGACGGTCAGATTGCGGTTCGGGGGCGCCGAGCCGAACCCAATATTGCTGTTCACAACCGCCTGGTTGGGCCCACTACAGCTCAACTTCGGCCACGTCGTGGGATCGACTCCGTCGCGCTTGAGGGTTACGCTGTTGACCGACAGATCGCCGGCCACCACCACTCCAGCGGCCTTCCTAACGGTAGTGTCGATGGGACCGAGGCCAGTGGCTGTGCGGGTGACGCTCCCGAGGACGAGCTTGGTGGAATCGACGGGCGGAGCCTGCTCGGCAAAACTGACTTTCGGCGTTTCCGTCCAGCGGGTGTTGCCCAGACCACCGACTTCGGTGGACGCGTCGGACTGCTGCTCGTCGTACTCAATGGTTAGGAACACGGTCGTCCCAACCGCTTCGCCACTAAGGTCGAGCTGAACGTCACCAGGGAGGACTATTTCCCGCCCATTGCTGTCAATGGCGACTCCGGCGGTTACGTTGACAACGGTCCCCCCGGCGGCGGCTGTGGCATCAAGCCCCTGGGCGACGCCCGAGGTATGGAGCAGCCCATTGTGTTGGCGCCGCATAGACAGGTGATAATTCTGTTCGTCGCTAAAATCGGGCGCCCGCAGAAACTGGTGATCGAAATAGTTCAAACGCTTGATTGCATCGGCCATCTCTTCCTCCCGTAAGCGGCGCCCCTTGGACGGGCAGCGCCGATCCTATCTATCTCAACTGCTCAAACCTGCCCAAGCATGGTGTCAACCCCGATGGTTGACTGCACGCCTATTTGAAATTGCGGCGTTATAACTTCGAGACTGAAACTGGTGTGCGCGGGCTTTTGCAACTCGATGATTGCCGTAGCGATGTCGGTCTCCCGCTTGAATGGCCATCCCTGGTTACTGCCTGAAGCAAGTGGGTTGAGGAGGTCCCGGAGAGTTTTCTCGATCACCGGCTTCAGGTCGGTCTCCAGCACGTCTGTCTTTCTGGCGATCGCCAACTCTGCGGCCACAGGGGCGTAAACCGGGCCGGACACATGCAGCCGGGTGTTCAGGATGCGACGTTCATCAAGGTAGGCAAACAATGCATCGATCAGGTCCTGACCCGGCTGCGGATTGGGGTCCTTAGCGCCCGCGGGAAGAATGACCACGCTAACGTGTTCTGCCCTGACCAGAAGGCGCTCCGCTTCGTTCCCTGCGTCCAAGTTTCTCTTCGGAACGCAGTGGGCGCGGGCAACTTGTGGAAGACTAGAGTTCGACTGGGTTAGGGATTGGTTGAAATCCACCGTGGAGAGGAACTCGAAGCACCATCTTCACCGGATTCCGCTGGGAGAACCGCTTTCGCCCACTTGCTCGGGAGCACTGGATCAATCCCGTGCTCTATGCCGAATTTGAGGACACCAGCGCCGACAAGACTATATGAGAGGTCGTCGGTCACGACGGCAGGTATGACTTCCTGGTACCAAATGGACTGGCGTACATGGATAAAGAGCGCGAGCTTGAGCTCAAACTGATTCTGGGGAGCAACCTTCGCGGTTGGAACATCAGCGAAAACTTCATTGCGGAAAAAAATCTTGCGGGCGATCCGTGGGAGTTCGGTTATGCATTCGGCGTGAGCCGTCCTCTGCAACTTGCCGCTAGGGCGCACGAATGCGCCTTTTGCCCGGAGAAGTTTCAAGCCGGCGTCGAAATGTACGGTGGCTTGGGCGACACCGACGGCTTCGGGTTGCACCTGACCTCGCAATACCTGGGCCCGACGGTTAACTGGACGGCTCCGAATGGGATGACCGTGGCGTTTTCGCCGCAGTTTGGACTGAATGGCTACAGCATTCCCGTGTTGTATCGCTTCTCGGTGTCTTACGAATTCGAACAATTCTTTAGCCACTTCCATCGGAGTGGACAATGACAAGCAGATCATCACTGTTCTCCATCGCA
>Ga0209385_1000896_pt1 | contig 12452 bp, 8 predicted proteins | sample NGEPerB_FD_184506 | JGI IMG/M metagenome (GOLD analysis project Ga0209385, IMG submission 184506) | Arctic peat soil microbial communities from the Barrow Environmental Observatory site, Barrow, Alaska, USA - NGEE PermafrostAB12-B... | ecosystem: Environmental > Terrestrial > Soil > Wetlands >... | reverse complement strand
GTCTTCAACTCATGGAACACCAACCGCGCCAGGCTGTACCGGCGGCGGGAGCGGATCCCCCAGGACCTGGGCACTGCGGTCAACATCTGCACCATGGTGTTCGGCAACCTCGGTGACAACAGCGGCACCGGCGTCGCGTTCACCCGTGACCCGGCAACCGGCCACACCGGCGCCTACGGCGACTACCTGGTCAACGCGCAGGGCGAGGACGTCGTCGCCGGCATCCGCAACACCCTGAGCCTGGACGACCTGGCCCAGATCGATCCCGACTCGCACCGCGAGCTGATGAAGGCGATGCGCCGGCTGGAGACCCACTACCGCGACCTGTGCGACGTCGAGTTCACCGTCGAGCGCGGCAAGCTGTGGATGCTGCAGACCCGGGTCGGCAAGCGCACCCCGGCCGCCGCGTTCCGGATCGCCACCGAGCTGGTCGACGAGCATCTGATCACCCTGGACGAGGCGCTCGCCCGGGTGACCGGCGCCCAGCTGGCCCTGTTGATGTTCCCGCAGTTCGACAAGTCCGGTGTGCGCAAGCTGCTGACCCAGGGCATGGCAGCGTCCCCGGGCGCTGCGGTGGGCCGGGTGGTCTTCGACTCGGCGACCGCGATGGAATGGGCGGCAAGGGGCGAGGCGGTGCTGCTGGTCCGCAGGGAGACCAATCCCGACGATCTCGGCGGCATGATCGCCGCGAACGGCATCCTCACCGCACGTGGTGGCAAGACCTCGCACGCCGCGGTGGTCGCCCGCGGCATGGGCAAGACCTGCGTGTGCGGCGCCGAGGAACTGGACATCGACGTCGAGGCCAAGACGATCCGGGTCGGCTCCGTCGTGATCAATGAGGGCGACGAGGTCAGCATCGACGGTTCGACCGGTGAGGTGTTCGTCGGCGCGATGCCGGTGGTGGCGTCCCCGGTGGAGACCTACATCGAGAAGGGCATGGAAGCCCTGGAAGGTGCCGACGAGGAGACCGCGGAGCTGGTGCGGGCCGTCGACCGGGTGCTGGTGCACGCCGACCAGCGCCGCCGGCTGGGAGTGCGGGCCAACGCCGACACCCCCGAGGACGCCAACCGTGCCCGCCAGCTCGGCGCGCAGGGCATCGGGCTGTGCCGCACCGAGCACATGTTCCTGGGCGACCGCCGGGCACTGATCGAGCGGCTCATCCTCTCCGACTCGACCGAAGAGCGCCACGCTTCCTTGGACGCCCTGTTGCCGTTGCAGCGCAAGGACTTCATCGAGATCCTCGAGGAGATGGACGGCCTTCCGGTCACCATCCGGCTGCTCGACCCGCCGTTGCACGAGTTCCTCCCGGACATGACCACCCTGTCGGTCAAGGTCGCGCTGGCCGAGGCCAGCGGCGCGTCCGGTCCGGCGCTGGAGAAGGACGAGCGGCTGCTCAAGGCGGTGGAACGGCTGCACGAGGCAAACCCGATGCTGGGTCTGCGTGGTGTCCGGCTGGGGCTGCTGACTCCCGGGTTGACCGCATTGCAGGTGCGGGCGATCACCGAAGCGGCGATCGAGCAGGTCAAGGCCGGCAAGAACCCCAAGGTCGAGATCATGGTTCCGCTGGTCGGTTCGGTCCGCGAACTGGACATCGTGCGTGACGAGGCCGAGGCGCTGATCAAGAGGCTGACCGCCGCCGCGGGCATCGAGCTGACCATTCCGATCGGCACGATGATCGAACTGCCGCGCGCCGCGCTCACCGCCCGACGCATCGCCGGCAGTGCGGACTTCTTCTCCTTCGGCACCAACGATCTGACCCAGACGACGTGGGGCTTCTCCCGCGACGACGTCGAGGCCTAGCTGTTCGTGGAGTACATGGACAAGGGCATCTTCACCATCTCGCCGTTCGAGACGATCGACGAGCATGGCGTCGGCCGGCTGGTGCAGATCGCGTCGGAGGAGGGCAGGGAAACCAAGCCGGGCATCAAGCTGGGTGTCTGCGGCGAGCACGGCGGCGATCCGGAGTCCATCCACTTCTTCCACAAGACCGGACTGGATTACGTGTCCTGCTCACCGTTCCGGGTCCCCGTTGCGAGGCTGGAGGCCGGCCGCGCGGTTGTCATCTAATCAGGGATCGGTCCAGCGACCACGACCACAGAACCGACCGCTGAACCGACAACAGCCCGGACGCCGGCCCTGACGTCGGCCCGCGGCTGACCGACCGCCCGCCCACCTTGGATCACGAATCCGAGGTGGGCGGGCTGCTGCCAGGGCACAGTGGAACCCCGGTCGGTCCGGCGGAACGGCGGGATCGCCGGCCCTCGATCCGGTTTAGGGTGCGGTATGGACCGGCGTACCTGGGGCGCGGTGCTGGTGGTCGTGGTGATCATCGCCGCCCTGACGGTGCCCAATCTGGCCGGCCGTCGCATCGAGGGGATCGCCACCAGGATCCCGGTCGCGGACCCGCCGCGGGTCGGTGACTGCCTGCTCGACGACCCCACTGGGAACCGGTCGGTGTTGGCCTACACCTCGGTGCAGATCTACGCGGCCACGACCGGCGCATGCGGCGGGGCGAACTACGGCGAGATCGTGTCCGTGACGATGGACGCCCGGTCGTTCCCGGTCACGGTCGCGAACCGGCTCAGTCATCCCGAACCGATGGCCTGCAACCCGCTGGTCCGGGCCTACCTCGGCTGGCCGGAGGGTGACGTCGGGCCCGGCGACGGGAGCACGGCGGACGCCTGGCGGCCCGTCGCCACCGGTTCGGTCGGGCTGATCGGACCTAATCTGTGGCAGTACCTGAGTCGGCAATATTGGCTGGCCTGCGTGATCTACCCGCCCCACGGCCCGTACCCCGGCTCGATCGGTCGGTCGTTCGCGTCCCGGGCCGCGGCGAATGCTTTCGCGCTCTGCCTGTCCGATTCCGATTCCGATTCCGATTCCGATTCCGATTCCGAGACGCGGCAGTCGATGTCGTGCACGGTGCCGCACCACACCGAGATCCTCGGCTGGGCAACGGTGACCGATCCGCCGTCGCAGTCCGCAACGCTGAATGACACGTGCCGGCAGTTCGCGGCCATGGTCACCGCGCTGCCGGACCCGGCCGCCGACGGCCGGTTGAGCGTCGGTGCGCTGGTGTTGCAGGACGACGGCCAGGGCGGCTGGTCGACCGGTCCGGCCGGCACCTCCGCGCCCGCCCGACAGGTCGCCTGCGCCCTGACCGCGGACGGCCCGGATCGGCTCAACGCCACCCTGATCGGCATTGCGGACGGCGCGCTGCCTTGGGCATGAACCGTGCGGCCGCCAACCCGCCACGGCGAAGCGGCTTCTCAGGACGAGGCGGAATCCGCCCGGTCCCGCTGTGACGATCCAGCGGACGATCCAGCGGACGATCCAGCAGCCGACCCGGAAGCCGATCCAGAGGACGATCCGGAAGCCGACCCGGAACCGTGACCGTAGGTCTCCAATACCTTCTGCGACAATCTCGGCCACACCTCCACCGCCCACGGCCCGAAGTCCGTGTCGCACAGCGAGACGCAGGCCAGGTGAGCCTCAGGGTCGACCCACAGGAAACTGGCCGACTGTCCGAAGTGGCCGAAGGTGCGCGGCGAATTGCCTGCCGCGGTCCAGTGCGGTGTCTTGTGATCGCGAATCTCGCAGCCGAGGCCCCAGTCGTTGTTCTGCTGCCGGCCGAACCCGGGGAGCACGCCGGCCAGCCCGGGAAACGCCAGGGTGGACACCTGGTCCACCACCCGGGGGAGCAGCAAGGTGGGCTGGAGCAGTTCGCGGGCCAGGATGGCCAGGTCGCGGATCCCGACATGCGCTCCGTGTGCCGGCGAACCGTCGAGCGCCGTCGAGGTCATGCTGAGCAGGTCGAGCACCCGGTCGTGCAGGTCGTTCTCGAACGAGCGACCCGTACGCCGCTCGAGATGCCCTGCCGCGACGTCGATTCCGCGATTGGAGTAGATGCGGCGGGTCCCGGGCGGCGCCAGCGCGCGGTCCTCCTCGAAGGCATACCCGGAGGCGTGCGCCAGCAGGTGCCGCAGGGTGGACCCGGGCGGGCCCACCGGGTCGTCCAGGCTGACGACCCCTTCCTCCGCGGCGTCCAGCACGGTCAGCGCCGTCAGGACCTTGGTGATCGAGGCCGCCCGGTGCACGTTCCCGTCATCGATCAGGTCGATGACGCCGTCGGCATCGACCACGGCGACCGACGCCGTGCCGACCGGCCAGTCGGCGATTTCCCGGCCCAGATCCATGACGCGTCCTCTCCTTGCCCGTCCGTTTGCCCGTCCGTTTGCCCGTCCGCGGCCGCCAGTCCGGCTGCCGTGCGTCCGGTCGATCACACGCTCTGGCGACCACTCTGCAGGACGCACCTGCAGCGGGCGCGCTGGCGTCCGTCGTTGCGGTCCCGCCAGAGTGTGCCAGCATCCTCGGGTGACAGCCGCTCCCGACCATCGGGATCCTCCGGCTCGTGCGGGACCGGGAACTCCGCGATCCGCTGCTGGACATCGCCATCGGACCCGCCTTGCTGCACGCGGCCTCGCGGTCCGGGAGCCGCGGTGCGCCGCCCGTGCTGCGGCTCTACCGGCCGGCGCCGACGGTGGCGTTCAGCGGCCGGGACTGCGCGTCCGCGGGCATCGCCAACGCCGCCGCCGCTGCCCGGTCGCGCGGTTTCGTCCCGGTCAGGCGCGGCGCCGGCGGCCGCGCGGTGGCCTACCACCGCGGTGCGCTGTGCGTCGATCACGTCAGCCAGGACGGCGCCCAGAAGACGTCCATCGCAGAACGTTTCGCGCTTTTCGGGGCGCTGTACCGGGATGCTCTGCTGGGCCTGGGGATCGAGGCGGCAACGGTCGGCGAGGTCCCTGGGGAGTACTGCCCAGGGGAGTACAGCGTCAATGACGGCCACGGACACAAGCTGATCGGAACGGCCCAGCGCCTGGTGCCAGGCGCGTGGATGTTCAGTGCGGTGGTGGTCGTCGGTGATCCCGACCCGCTGCGCGACGTGCTGGAGGCCGTCTATCGGGAACTGTCGCTGGACTGGGATCCGGCGACCGTGGGCGCGATCGACCGGGCGGTGCCCGGGGTCGGTCAGCAGGATGTCGAGCGCGCGCTGGTCGCCGCGCACGCCACGATCAGTGCACCGGTGTCGGAGCCGCTCCCGGAGTCCGTCGTCGAGCTGGCCCTTGGTCGCGCTGATCGGCACCGGGTCCCGGAAGGGTGATGGCGCCCGGCTTCTCAGCGGGCGGACGAGGTTTCGATCGGGCGGGGGCGCATCCCGCTCGCGCTGCGGCACGAGGGACCGCGTGCTAGGTTCGAGATCCCGCGAGGGGCTGTGGCGTAGCCGGGAACGCAGCTCGACTTGTCGAGAAGTCAGAGGTTCGAATCCTCTCAGCTCCACCGATACCTGTCCTTCGGTCGACTGTTGCAGTCGGTCCTCGGCAAGCACCTGCTGGCAGGTGTGCTGCGCAAGCGTGACGAGGACGACAGATCCGCGACAGATCCGCGACAGGACCGGCGTGCACGGTGATCCCGACCCACGAGATCACCGAGAGGACCGATGTCCGTGCGCTACGCACCTGCGCCGCATGACTGCAGTCGATCCGTGTGGATCCGGACGCTCCATCGCGCTGAGGACCAACCACTTCGGCAGGTCTTCGCCGGCATGTCGCAACGATCACGGTTCCTGCGGTACCACCGGGCGACGCCGGCATTGCCGTCGTCGATGGTGGCCGCGCTCGTCGACATCCGACCGGGCCATCACGTGGCGTTCGCCGCTGAGATCGGCGGCGAGCCGGTGGGCATCGTGCGGTGGATCCGTCTGTCGGGCGAACCCGCCCATGCCGAGCTCGCCGCCGAGGTCGTCGATGCCGTCCAGGGGTGCGGGCTGGGCCGGCGACTGGCAGCGGCCGCGACTGGGCGCCGTCCCATCACTGATCGCGGCCCTCGCCGACGGTGCCTGGCTGCTTCTCGTCGACGAGGCCGAGGTGGTGGCCGATACCCTCGGTCCACTGGCGATGCTGGTGCTCGAAGGCAACTCCGACGCCCAGATTGTGGTGTCATCGCGGCGCCCGCTCGATGTGCCGGGGGAATTGGTCTGGCCGGTTGAGCCGCTGGATTACTCGACCCCCGACGGCGGCGACCCGCGGGAGGCGGCGGCCGTGCGGCTGCTGGTGCAGCGGTTGGCCGACCGGGCTGTGCAGGTGGACGACGACGACGAGACCACCGAAATGCTGGTCGACGTCGCCGCCCGGGTTGACGGCTTGCCGCTGGCGCTGGAGCTGGTGGCCGGTCAAGCCTCCGGTCGCAGCCTTGCCGAGCTCGTCGAGCTGGTCCGGACCCCCCTCGACGTTCCCGCGGAAGGCTCCCGGCGGCCTCGGCAGCGATCACTGCGAAGGACCTTCGCAACGAGCCTCGATCGGCTGGACCTCCAGCAGCGCAGGGTGTTCCGGCGGTTGGGCGTGTTCGCCGGCAGCTTTGACCGGTCGGCTGCAGGGGTGGTGCTGACGCTCGACGGAGAGGACCCGGCGGACGTCGAGACCGTCGTTCCCGCGCTGGTCCGCGACGGGCTGGTGCACGTGGATCGGCGCGACCCCGGACGGCTGCACTTCCGGCTGCTCAGTGTGCTGCGCGGGCTCGCCCTCAAGGCGCTACCGGCCGGCGAACTGGACCAACTCCGCTTGCGGCACCGGCGCTGGTTCGCCGATCGCTGGAGTCGGGACCGGAGCCGTGACGAGTTGTTCCAGGACGTCCGGGACCACCAGGGGGACTACCTGCAGGCCCTGACCACCGCGCTGGCCGACGGGGACGGCGCGGCGGCAACGGATCTGGCACTGACGCTCGCCGACTACTGGCAGCTGTCCGGAGCGCGGGTGGCCAGCGCCAAATGGCTCGCCCTGGTATTGGACGGCCCTGCACTCCCTCCGGCGGGGCGCGCCAGACTGCAGGTGCGGCGGGCGGCGTTGTTGCAGAACCACGACCCGGACCAGGTTCTGGCTGACACCGTCGCCGCCATCTGCGTTCTCGACCCGTCCGCGGACACCGAATCGGTGGTGCTGGCCTACTCGGTTCGAGCGTTGGAACAGTGGATCGGCGGCGACCCGGCAGCAGCGGTCGCGGACGCCGACAGCGGAGTGCAGATCACCTCCCACTCGCACCGGCGGTTCCTCGCCCAGGCGCTGAGCACCCAGGCACTGGTGCACGCGGTCACCGGCGACCGGCCGACCGCGCCGGCAGCCGCCCGTCGGGCGAAGGACCTGCTGCCGGGAATCCCGTGGGCGTCACGCCGGCTGCCGACGGCATTGACTCTCTCGCTGGCGCTGGTGAACATGGGCCTGTTCGATGATGCGGTCGGGGTGTTGGACGAGGCGGCCGCAGATCTGCCACAGGCCGTTGGCCGGGATTCGCCTGCCCCGCTGCGTTTCTCGATCAATCTCGGTTGGGCGGCGTTGGGTGCTGGCGATCTTGCCAGGGCCTGGGAGAACTTCGTGCACAGCCTGAGCCGGGGTGGCCCGGTCAACCCCGACAGGGAGAGCGCCGAGGTGCTGCTGGGCATCGGCTGCGTGCTGTCCGCCCGCGCAGACCCGGTGGCCGCGCCGATGCTGGCCGGCGCCGGGGAGCTGATGCGGCGGCTGGCGGTGCCGATGTCCGCGGAACTGCGTGCCGCGGTGGACCGGGCGGTGCGTTCTGCCGGTGGCACCGCCGGTGCGTTGGTGGACTCCGAGTCCGACGGGGCCCTGGTCCAGCGGTTCCGCGAACTTGTCGATGGTGCCCTGCGACGCCCATGACGTCCATCTCACTCAAGAGCACGCGTGGCCGGGACGCAGAGTGGATTCACGCCGCCACCGGGAGCCGTGGGGGAGCCTGCACTGGTCGACTCGACCGAGGCGTCCGGTCGGTCGCTTCGGTCCCGTCGGTCACGGATGCCGGCGGTCCGCCGACCGCCGCCTCCGCTGATCCGGTGACGATGTCCGCGTAGTGGACGACGCCGATCAGTATCCGGCTGTCGAGCACCGGCGCGAGCCAGGCCCGCCGCTCGGCCATGAGGCCGGCGAGGTCCTCGATGCGGTCGTCCGGTCCCGCGGTGACCAGCGGATCCTGCGCCAGCGATGCGGCGGTCGCATCGCTCCCGCCCCCGGAGAGGCACCGCAGCCCGATGTCCCGGTAGTCGATGATCCCGCGGAGCCCGCCGTCCTCGTCGCAGACCGGCACGGTGCTGGCCCGCAACCGGCGCATGGTCCTGGCGACCCGCTGCCAGCTGTCCCGCGGCCCCACGGAATCCGGGTTGATCGTCATGACATCTCTTGCGCGCGTTGCTCTCTCGGGTTGGGCTGCTGGCGCCTGATTCGCGCAGACCGGCCGTGATTGGTTCGCCGTCACGACCGGCGTACTCGCCGCTGGCGGGTCGAGGGGTTCGCCGCGGGTTGCTGCGCGGCTGATCCGGCGCGCGCCGATCAGGCCCCATCCGACGAGCGCTACGCTGCCCACCGACAGCAGCCGGTACACCACGACGGCGGCCAGCGCGGCCTTCCACGACGCGCCCGCAGCGGTCAACCCCAGCAGCAGCGCGGCTTCGACAACCCCGAGCCCGCCCGGCAGGGGCGTCAGGCTGGTGGCGGCCATACCCGCGGTGTAGGTGAGCAACAACGCCGGCAGGCTGACCTGCACGCCGAAGGCCGCGCAGCACGCGGCCAGACAGGCGGCGTCCAACACCCAGTTCAGCAGCGACAGCGTCCAGGCGTCGACCCACGAGCGCCGGGACGGGCGGATGACCTTGAGGGCGTCGATCATCCGCGACAGCCGGGCGTATCCGGTTTCCGCCGGCCGGCCGCGCAGCCGATTCACCCGGCGCAGCGCACCCCCGGCGGTTCCCGCGAGCCGATCGGGGTTGGAGATGAGGTACGCGATCCCCGCCATCAGCAGCAGCACAGCGGTGACCTCCACCGCCGACTGCAGGAGCGAGCCGGTCGATCCGCCGCCCAGGATGATGCCGGTTGCCCCGACCATGGACAGGGTTGCGGTGGCCACCAGGCCGGTGACCGCGACGGACCAGGTGGCGACGGCGGTCGGGGCGCCCCAATCCCGGATCCGCCGGAACGTATACGCGGTGGACACGACGCCCCCGCCGGGCATGGTGGTGTTCAGGGCACCCGCGGCGTAGCTGACGGCGACCGATTGGGTCAGCGGGACCCGGACTCCGGCGGCGCGCAGCATCCGTTGCCGGACACGGGCGAAGGCCACCATCGAGGCCACGGTCGCGACCGCCGCAACCGCCAGCCAGGCCAGCGAGGATGGAGTGAGCGATGCGGCGGCCGATAGCACCGACGGTGTCACCAGCATGAGCTCGACCGTCAGCAGGACAACCACGAATGCGGTGACCACCAGGCGCGCGGCCCGGGCCCGGGACGGCACCTTCAACGTCGGGATCGTCAGGGGTTTCGAGCTCATCAAGGTCCTTCCAACTGCCTGGTGACCCCGATGCTCCGCCCGGTCTACTAGCCGCTCGCTGGCTGCGGTTTCGATTCCGGTAAGAAGTCCGCCGCCGCGACGGTGAACCCGATCACCGCACCCCCGCCGGGCCGGGCAGCCGCGGACACCGTGCCGCCGTGGTCGGCGGCCACCTCCTGGACGATGGACAGTCCCAGCCCGGAGCCGGACATGCTCCGCGCCGTCGACGCGCGGTAGAAGCGGTCGAAGATCCGGTCGGCGTCCGCGGGGTCAAGACCCGGCCCACGGTCGAGAACCTCGACGGTCGAGCCGTGCACCCGGACCTCGATCGGGTCACTGCCGTCGGGGTCGAATTTGACGGCGTTGTCGAGCAGGTTGGACAGCGCACGTTCGACGGCATGGGGCCGCGCCGGCACCACGCTCGGTTCGGCGTCGACGGTGATCGTGCGGTCGCTGCGCCGCCGGTACCGGTCCGCGGTGAGCTCGGCCAGTGCGGCCAGGTCGACGGGTTCGAGCGGTTCGGCGTCCCGCCGATCGGTGGCCAGCTCCACCAACTCGTTGACCAGGTTGGTCAGCTCCCTGGTCTCCCCCTCGACGTCGTCGAGCAATCGGCGCTGCGAGGTGGGCGTGAGCTCGTCGAACCGGCGCATCACGCTGACGTTCGTCCGAAGGCTGGTCAGCGGCGTCCGCAACTCGTGACCGGCGTTCTGCAGCAGGCGATGCTGATCGTCCCGGGATCGGGCCAGCTCGGCCAGCATTGCCTGCAGCGAGGTGCTCAGCCGGCCCACCTCGTCGCGGCCGCCGGCCGGGATCTCCACGTCGAGATGACCGGTCGAGCTCACCCGCTCGGCCACCTCCGTCAGCCCGGTGAGCCGCCGGGTGATCTGCCGGGCCACCAGGGCGCCGGCGAGTGCCGCGACGAGCAGCACCAGCAGCCCGACTACGGCGATGGTCAACGCGAGAGTGCCGAGCACGCGCGAGGTTTCGGAGAGATCGCGGGCGACCTGGATCGCCCCGCCGTCGTTGCCCAGGGATTGGGTCAGGACCCGGAACGATCGATCGCCGACAGTGACGTCCTCGTACAGCCGGGTGCCCGCGGTGCCCGACGACGCCAGGGACTGGTCGGCAGCGCTGACCGGCAGGCCCACGTCGACGCCGAGCAGCTGGCTGACCGAACCATCCGGGGCGATCACCCGGGCCGTCTGGATGAACGCTCCGGGGGTGGGCGGGGCCACCTGCTGGTCCGCTGCCGCAGCTGCGGCTGTCACCAGCGGCAGGGCGCCCGGCGCGGACAACGTGGTCGCCGCGGTGGCCAGTGATCGATCCACCTCGATGCGCAGGTTGTGCGCGGTCAGCCCGTAGGTGAACGTGCCGACGAGCGCGGCTACCACGACCGCGACGGTCGCGAAGGCGATCACCAGCTTCTGCCGCAGCGTCATCGCCGGTTCACCCCGGCGAGATGCTGTAGCCGACGCCACGCACCGTTCGGATCAGCGCCGGGGCCCCCGCGGACTCCAGCTTGCGGCGCAGGTAGCTGATGTAGACCGCGAGGTTCTTGGAGTCGGGGCCGAAGTCGTATCCCCAGATCTGATCGTAGATCGTGCCGTGGCCGAGCACGATCCCGGCGTTGCGGACCAGCATCTCCAGCAGGTCGAATTCGGTCTTGGTCAGCTCGAGTTCGCTGTCCTGCCACCACGCGCGCCGGCTGCCGGGATCGACGCGTAACCCGTTGGCCTGCAACGCCCCGTCGTCGTCCTCGATGGGTTCGGTCCGGGTCCGGCGCAGCAGCGCGCGAAGCCGGGCCAGCAATTCGTCCAGCTCGAACGGCTTGGCCAGGTAGTCGTCGGCGCCCGCGTCCAGACCCGCCACCCTGGCGGTGAGCTCGACCCTGGCAGTGAGCATCAGGATCGGGGTGCGGATCCCGTCCGCCCGCAGCACCCGGCACACCCCGAGGCCGTCGACGCCGGGCATCATCACGTCGAGCACGACCACGTCCGGGGCGTCCCGGCGGGCCACCGACAGTGCCTGCACGCCGTCGATCACCGACGTCACGGCGTAACCCTCGAGCTCGAGCGCCCGCTCCAGCGACTCACGGATCGCGCGATCGTCGTCGGCCAGCAGGACGCGGAAGCTCACTTCCCCATGGTGACCCACGGCCGCACTTCCGGTGCGGACTCCCACGCAGTTCTTACTGTTGGTCAGCCGTCGGGTGAGCCGGCAGGGTGTGGCAGGTCGCCGTCCTTGGCCGGGTCCGCCCATGCTCCGGCCTCTGGACCCTGCAGTCTGCGCCGGTCAGCCGAACAGCAACTGCTCCAGGCTCAGCGGCGGATGCCCGCTCACCTTTTCGACATCGCCGGTGACGCCGTCCATTTCGCCGGCGGCGATGGCGGTGTAGGTGCTGACCCAGGCGTCCACCATCCAGTCCGGCGCATCGAAAACCGCCCTGGAGGCGTAGGCCTGCTCGATGGTCTCGTCCTGGAAGGAGAACGGCCGTCCGGTCACCCTGGTGAGGATCTCGGCGTACTCGGTGAGGGTCAGCGACTGCGGCCCGGTGAGGTGATAGGTGGCATCGTCGTGAACGCCCGACCCGGGCTCGTCGACCGCCGCAGCCATGAGCACCGCTACCGCAACGTCGATGACGTCCGCGCGGGCGACCGCGGCGAGCCGTCCGTCGTCGGCCGGTCCTTTCAGCACGCCGTCCTCGCCGGCGTACAGCGGCAGGCATTCGGCGTAGAGGTTGTCGCGCAGGAAGGTGAAGTGCATGCCGGAGGCGCGGATCCGCTCCTCGGTGTACCAGTGGTCGCGGGCGAGCAGGAAGGTCGACTCCGGGCTGGCGCCGAAGAACGAGGTGTACACGATCCGCCGCACACCAGCGGCCGCCGCGGCGTCCACGAAATCCAGGTGCTGGGCGCGCCGGTCTGGATGCTCGGCCGCGGACACCATGAACAGCGTCTGGATCCCGGCCAGCGCCACCTCCGAGTCCGCATGGTCGCCGTAGGCCGCCACGGCCACTTCGGCACCGGGAAGCTCGGGAGCCCGCGCGGCCGATCGCACGATCAACCTGGTGC
>Ga0209385_1000894_pt1 | contig 12453 bp, 8 predicted proteins | sample NGEPerB_FD_184506 | JGI IMG/M metagenome (GOLD analysis project Ga0209385, IMG submission 184506) | Arctic peat soil microbial communities from the Barrow Environmental Observatory site, Barrow, Alaska, USA - NGEE PermafrostAB12-B... | ecosystem: Environmental > Terrestrial > Soil > Wetlands >... | reverse complement strand
CCTCTACCCTGCCGACTCGGTACCCAATCTGGTGCGCCGTCTGAACAACGCGCTCACCCGCGCCGATCAGATCCATCATTCCGAGGGAAAGAACGGGATGAACTGGTTTGCACCGCTCATCGCCGACGCCGAAGCCGGTTTCGGCGGCACGCTGAACGCCTTCGAGTTGATGAAGTCGATGATCGAAGCCGGAGCTGCCTGCGTGCACTTCGAGGACCAGTTGTCGGCCGCAAAGAAGTGCGGTCACCTCGGTGGCAAGGTGCTGGTTCCGACCACGGAGGCCGTGCAGAAGCTGGTGGCTGCCCGTCTTGCCGCCGATGTGTTGGGTGTTCCGACGCTGGTCCTGGCGCGCACCGATGCCAACAGCGCACACTTGCTGACCAGCGATATCGATCCCTACGATCGCATCTTCCTGAATGGCGAGCGCACCTCGGAAGGCTTCTTTGGCATCCATGGCGGTCTCGACTCGGCCATCGCGCGCGGGCTGGCTTATGCGCCGTACTCCGACCTGATCTGGTGCGAGACTTCCGAACCGAACTTGAAAGAAGCTGAGCGCTTCGCCGACGAGGTCCATGCCAAGTACCCTGGCAAGATGCTGGCTTACAACTGCTCGCCTTCGTTCAACTGGAAGAAGAAACTGGACGACGCCACCATCGCGCGCTTCCAGCCCGCGCTGGCCGAGATGGGTTACAAGTTCCAGTTCATCACGCTGGCCGGCTTCCACGTTCTGAACCTTGGGATGTTCGAGTTGGCGCGCGCCTACAAAGATACGGGCATGACCGCCTACTCGCGCGTGCAGGAGAAGGAATTCGCCCGCGAATACAGCCACGGTTATTCCGCGGTGAAGCACCAGCGCTTCGTTGGCACCGGCTACTTCGACGAGGTCACGCAGGTCATCGCCAGCGGCAAGTCGTCGTTGTCGGCGCTGAAGCACTCGACCGAAGAGGAGCAATTCGCGGAGGTCAAGGTCCCGGGGCAGATGATCGAGGTGGGACAGGATCCGTCCTGCCGTCCGATCCTGGGCGAGTGTCCGCTGACGTGCGAGCACGAACACGAGCACGTTCGGCGCGACAACGTCTCAGCCAACGATTAGAAGTTTCTCTCGGCAGGGAGAGCGTGTACTACGCATACAGGCACGGGGTTATCCAATCCCGTGCCTGATTTTCCTTGAGGGCCTTAAGACTGTCATCCTGAGTATCGCATGGGTCTGCGGCCCACCCATAGAAATGAAAATTAACCACGGAGGCACGGAGGTCACTGAGAAACCTCTAAAGAAGCTAAAACTCCGTGCCCTCCGTGTCTCCGTGGTGAATGATTTTCGACGGAGCGCAACGCCCGCCAAGAATTTCCGACCCGCTTCTTTTCGGGGTCCCCAACGAGCGCCGCCTTTGCGATCGTTGGGGTGATTGTGCGGGTCGTGCCGGCGCGCAGTCGAAGTGCCTGCCCCGAGCGAAGCCGAGGGGATCTGCGGTCCTTTCTTCTCATTAGTGCGTGGCCAAGCTTTCCTTTCCACTTGCCTCCTCATCGCAACGTTTACCGGAGATGTCATCGCTGGTCCAGAGGAAGTCCGTATCCCGCAGGGACAGCACCCTACCAGGTCCTTCGATTCGGTCTCGATTCGGCCTGCGCCTTTCGCCTCCCCAAAATCCCATCTATACTTTGACGTCTTAGATTGCTTCGCCCGGAGGACGATTTGATTCGCAGCGTGATCTTCCTTTTATTACTGTCCGTTCTTAGCCCGCCGGCTTTCGCGCAAACCCAGCCTGCCGATCGCAGTTGGATCGCCACCAGCAACCGCTACGCCAACATGCTGATCGACGTCGTCTTCAAGTACCGTCCTGAGGCGGGCACGCAGCAGGGGTTGAGCCAGTTCGACACCAAGGTTTCGCAACCCACGCTGGCCAATGAGGACCAGGAGCGGCACGAGACCGAGGCGGTGCTCGCCAAGCTGAAGAGCGCGGCGGCGGAAAAGCAGCAGCAGGACGTCGCGGGGGACTTCCAGATCATGGTCCGCAGGGTCAACCTCAACTTCAAGCGCCAGGATTTCCAGCGCGCCCACGAAGTGCCGTTCTTCAACGCCAGCCAGATGGTCTTCGGCGGGCTACAGGTTTTGCTCGACGAGCAGACACCTTCCGACCGCCGGGCGGCTGCGGTGGTGCGCATCCGCGAATACGCCGGACTGGAGCCCGGTTATGCGGCGCTCACCGAGATCCTGAAGCAGCGCGTCACCGAGCAGATGGCCAAGCCGGGCGTGATCTATCCCGCGCGGGTTGAGATTGAAACCGAGATGGCGCGCAATTCCAACTATCTGGATGGAATTGCCACGTTGATGCAGAAGTACAAACTGACGGGATGGGAAGAGCCGTTCGCCAAGCTGAAAACGCAACTTACCGACTATGACTCGTGGGTGAGAGCAACGGTGCTGCCCAAGGCGCGCAACGATTTTCGTCTTCCGCCCCAGCACTATGCGCTCGACATGGAGAACTACGGCATCGACATTCCGCCGGAGCAGCTCGCTGCCATGGCGCACCAGGCTTTCATCGAGATCCAGGGAGAGATGAAGTCCATTGCGCTGAAGATTGCCAAGCAGCGCAACCTGCCGTCGAGCGATTATCGCGACGTGATCCGCGAGTTGAAGAAACAGCAACTCGTAGGTGACGCCATCCTGCCGTTTTACCAGGAGCGCCTGAAGCAGATCGAGAAGATCATCGTCGACCAGCACATCGTGTCGCTGCCCGACCGGGCCGCCCGCATTCGAATCGCGACGGCGGCGGAGACCGCGCAGCAGCCTGCACCGCACATGGTGCCTCCACCGTTCATCCACAACACCGGGCAGAAGGGCGAGTTCGTTCTGCCCCTGAACATACCGGCTGGCCCGGGACAGACCTCAACCGAGAAGTATGACGACTTCACCTACGATGCCGCCGCCTGGACGCTGACCGCGCACGAGGCACGGCCGGGACATGAGTTGCAGTTCGACTCCATGCTGGAGCACGGGGTCTCGCTGGCCCGGGTTCGCTACGCGTTCAACAGCACTAACGTCGAAGGCTGGGGACTGTATTCGGAATATCTCATCAAGCCGTACATGCCGCTGGAAGGCCAGTTGGTCTCGCTGGACCTGAGGCTGCAACGGGCCGCGCGAGCGTTTCTCGACCCCGAGCTACAGGCCGGCAAAATCACGCCAGCGGATGCCTTCCGCGTCCTGGAGCAGGATGTAGTGCTATCGCACGCCTTTGCGCAGGAGGAGGTCGAACGCTTTACCTATCGCGCGCCCGGACAGGCGAACAGCTATTTCTACGGATTCACCAAGTTGATTGATCTGCGTGAGGATACGGAGAAAGCGCTGGGGCCCAAGTTCAACGAGAAGAAGTTCCACGACTTCATCCTGGCGCAAGGCCTGCTGCCACCCGACCTGATGCGCAAGGCGGTGATGGAGGATTTTGTGCCCGCACAGAAGGCAAGTGCGAAGCAATAGTTGCGGGTGCGTCCCAATGGTGTTTTGAAGGGGCGCACCTTCTAGGTGCGCCCCTAAAGCTCCTTATTTTGTCATCCCGAACGGGCTTCGCCTTCGCCCGCATCGTTCTTCGTGATGGCCGCCGCGCCAATCTTGGCGCCGAGGTCATACAGATTTACATCCATGGCGACAAAGTCGGAAACGAAGGCGCTATCGAAAGCTCGGGGCACGGTAAGTACACCTGGCTGCGCGCGGGGCTGGGCTCAGCGGTTGGCGCTGGGCTGGGCGGAATCCTTGGTGGAGGCGAAGGCGGCGCCAGCGCGGGAGCCGCTTCCAAAGCCCTCAGCAAAAAGCAGCAAGGCGAATTGTGAGCGGCATTTGCGCCTCACTCCGATTCCAGAATAAATCCGCGCTCAGTTGTCTCCCGAACAATCCGTGGCCAGTTCGCTTTCCATGGGTGATACTCTGCTTTCAAGCAGGAGTGGCCCCTCATGGCACCACGCTTCGTCGTCTTACTTACCGTCTCTCTCACGCTCTGCCTTCCCTTTGCCGTGCTCGCCCAGAATGCCAAGCCGGTTCCCGACAATCCTGACCTGATAGCTGCCGATCAGCTTTACAAAGCCGGCAAGTTCGCGGAGGCGGCAGACAAGTATCAAGCGCTTCTGAAGATCGACGCCAAGCTGGTAGCGGCAGAAGCCGGATTCATCGAGTCATTACTGCGCGAGCAGAAGATCGATGAGGCTTCCGCCGAGGCCGTCAAGGCGCTGGCCGCTCAACCCAATTCCGCGGCGCTATCGGCGGCCATGGGTGACGTGCAGCTTCGCCTGGCCGAAATGCCTGAAGCGGAGAAGTCGTACCGCAAAGCACTGCAAATCGACTCTCGGGAACTCCGTGCCTATCTTGGTCTGGCTCGTCTCTATCAAGCCTATTCGCTCTATCGCCATAGCTACGATTCGTTGAAGGCTGCGTATCAGGTTGCTCCGAACGATCCCGAAGTCCAGCGCTGGTGGTTCAACAGGCTTTCGCGCCGCGAGCGCATCGCAGCCATCGAGGCATATCTCGCCGGTCCGCATCCGGACGATCCGGAAGAAACCGAGTACCTGCGACACTACCTCGAGTTCCTCAAGGCCACGGTTGACAAACCCGTGCACGCCTGCCGGCTGGTCAGCAAGGTGGAGCAAACCGACACCAAGCTGCAACCGATGTTACGCGATCCGCGACACATCGTCGGCTATGGTCTGGCGGTCAAGCTCAACAATCGCAACAGCCACCTGCTGCTGGATACCGGAGCCAGCGGAATTCTCGTCGGTCGTAAAGGCGCGGAGAAAGCTGGCCTGACGCGCATCTCCGACATCCGTCTTGCCGGAATCGGCGATAAGGGTCTGCAAGGTGGATACGTGGCAGTAGCCGATCACATTCGAGTCGGCGAACTGGAGTTTGCAGACTGTGTAGTCACCGTTAGCGATCGGGCGTCCGTCACCGACGAAGACGGCCTGATCGGCGCGGATGTCTTCAGCTCCTATCTGATCGACATCGACCTCCCGGCGGAGAAGCTGAGATTGTCGCCGCTTCCCAAGCGGCCGGATGAGACGGTCGCACCCACGGCCCTCAACAGCGAAGGCGAGTCCCGCTCGAGCCCCGACGATACCGCCGAAGGCGCTGGCGATCAGAAGGCGGAATCGAGCGGCGATGCCAGCAAGACCGCCAAGGTCGCCCCCGCGCCTCGCCTTCCGAAAGACCGCTACGTCGCTCCGGAGATGAAAGGCTGGACTCCCGTCTTCCACTTCGGCCATCAACTCCTGATCCAAACTGTGGTCAATGACTCAAAGCCGATGCTGTTTCTAATCGATACAGGCTCGTCGCTCAACCTTCTCTCCACACGGGCCGGTCGCCAAGTCACTAAGGTCAGCTCCGACCCCAATGTGCACGTAAAGGGACTCAGCGGGACTGTGGCCGACGTTTACCGTGCTGACAAAGCAACGCTTCGATTTAGCCACTTCGCCCAGAAGAACCAGGATATCGTGAGCTTCGATCTGTCCAAGATCAGCAAGCACACGGGTACCGAGGTCTCGGGCGTCCTTGGGTTTGAACTTCTGCGGATGTTGCAGGTCAAGATCGATTATCGAGATGGACTGGTTGACTTCGCCTACGACCCGAGCCGGTGGCAGTCCGCGCGTTGACGAAAAAGCCGCCGGAAAAAACCAGCGGCTTCTTCCCATCGATTCCTTCTGCTGCACGGGCGGAAGCTTGCCCGGAGCGCCTTCAAAGCCCTCAGCAAGAAGCAGCAAGTCGAACTGCAGAGCGGCACCGAGTCTAGACTGGCCCGCCGGGCGCGATGGCATTGGCAGTGACGTTGAACTTCGCCATCTCGAGGGCGAGCGTTTTGGTGAAGGCGATATCTCACCAATAATGACGCAGGTCACGGACTCAATGTACGCTAGAGTGTGAGCGTTATATTAGGAAGCAAGGATATTATTTTATTAGCGATCGAAACGGCGAGGAGCGCATTTTTGTGAAAGAAGGACCATCGAAAACGAAGCTTCATTACGGTCGGGCGCTGGTTCATTCGGGTCTCTCGGGATTGCGTAGCGGGCGCGACTCGGGACTTGATGGGCGGCGCCTCTCGTCAGTCTTAACTCGGTCAGCGCTTGCATCCTTGAGTCTGGCTGCGCTCGGCGCATGTGCCGGTTTGCTCGGCTTCCACCGGCACGACCGCCGCAGCATCTCACGAACCGTTGTATTCGTAGTAGCAGGTAGCGCCATCGGTTTCGCTGCGGGATTCACCTGGAAGACTCGCAACCTCACCGCCAGCATGGCACGTTCAGCCATGAAGGAGATGGGCACGGTCCGTGATGAACACTGGATCGAAAAGCATCCGATTGACTACGCATGAGAAGCGGCAAAGCGTTCGTTGATTGCAGTGTTGCTATTGCGGTTCCAGGATTGGTGTACCCGCTTGTACGGGTAGTGCGGGCCTGAAGAGCGTGGGTGAGAACTGTGCCGTCCCTCAACCACCCCAACAAGCGCAAAAGCGGCGCTCGTTGGGGACCCCGGTACGGGACTCGGGCCTATTTCCCACTTTACCCAGCACTCCGCCTGCGGCTCCGTGCTGGGCTAAACTGTTCCGCGCCGATGGCGCTGGATTTTCCGCTAGCAAACTCCACTGGCAAATACCAAGTTTCGTTCTCACATACGCTCTGAAGGCCCGCACTACCCAAGTTACAACCACTCTGGAATTGCTCTAGGGCGGCCAAAAACGCACTGCCTCACGACCCGATTGGGTTACTCGAATTCGACCAGGATCTGGTTCATCTTCACTGCATCTCGCGGCGATATGTTGACGGATTTCAGCTTTCCGGCGATCGGCGCCGTCACGTTAGTTTCCATCTTCATGGCTTCCAGCACGACCATCAGATCGTTAACCTCCAGCTGTTGATCCGGCTCGACATCAATCCGTACCACGATTCCCGCCACTGGGCTGCGGCATAGTTTGGATTCGTCAACGTTAGGATCCGACGAAGCTCCCGGTTTGGGAGGAGTGCGCAGCACGGTCGACTGAATGGTAGCTGTCGCCGGGGCGGGACGGTTGTCTTGTGCCCGCCCGGAGTCGTCCTCCTCGGTGACCTCGACCTCGACTTCATATCTTTGCCCGTCAACCGATATCTCTAACTTCATGGTGCGTTCCTCTCCGGGAGCACTTCCCGCTCTGCGGTCGTGATATCTTCCGCGAGCGTGGTCATCGTCTTAGCTGGCCAAGGTTGTGCGATGCTTGAACAATCAACCGGCCTTGCCGTGCCCACCGCTCGACTGCGTACGGTGTCTGTAGAGCCCTGGCGGACCGAATCCGAACTTTCTTGCCGAGGAACGCCGTAACGCTGGCGGCGATCATCGCTAAAGTTTCGGGCGTGATGATTGCATCAGTAGTCATAAGGGAAGCGTCTCCGTGTCTCACAGCGGAATCAAACCGTGCTTCTTCGGCGGACGAAGCTCTCGTTTTGTGTGTAGAGCTTCGAGGGCCCGCGCCAGGTATCTCCTGGTTTCGGCGGGCTCGATCACGTCATCGACGAGCCGCCGGCCAGCCGATATATATGGGTTCGCAAACGTGTGACGATACATTTCGATCAGTTCATCGCGCCGCTGCACCTTGTTTTCCGCGGAGTCGATCTCGTGGCGAAAGACAATTTCGGCGGCTCCTTCGGCGCCCATGACCGCAATTTCAGCGGTTGGCCATGCTACCACCCGGTCCGCTCCCAGGTCTTTGCAGCACATCCCGATGTAAGCGCCGCCATATGCTTTACGGATTACGACCGTTATCTTAGGGACGGTTGCAGCCGAATAAGCGAAGAGCACCTTGGCTCCGTGCCGAATGATGCCGCCGTACTCCTGCTCGACGCCAGGCAAGAATCCCGGTACATCGACGAAGGTGAGCAAGGGAATATTGAAGGCATTACAGAATCGTACGAAGCGGGCTATCTTGTCGGACGCGTCAATGTCGAGCGCTCCGGCGAGTACGCTGGGCTGGTTCGCAACAATTCCCACAGAACGTCCTTGGAGGCGTCCGAACCCGATCACTATGTTCGCTGCGAAACCCGGCTGAATTTCGAAGAAATCCTGGTGATCCAGCAATCGTGCGAGCACCGTCCGTATATCGTAGCCAACCTTAGATTCTGCCGGCACTATGTCGTTTAGCTGGGGATCGTTTTCCAGTTCATCGGTGTAAGCCAGGCGAGGAGGATCTTCCAAGTTGTTCGACGGCAAGAAGCTCAACAGCCGCTGGCACAGAGACAACGCTCCGTCATCGTCCTCGGCAATCAGGTGAACCACACCAGATCGGTTCATTTGGGCCGCGGGGCCGCCCAGTTGGTCCGCTGTCACCGTCTCTCCTGTCACCTGCTTAATCACCTGCGGACCGGTGATGAACATCTGCGCGCGCCTGGTTTGGATGATGAAATCGGTCAGCGCCGGGCTGTAGGCTGCACCGCCTGCACAAGGACCGCAGATGATCGAAATCTGCGGCACCGTGCCGGAAAGCATGACGTTGTTGTAGAACACGCTGGCGTAGCCCGCCAGGCTGTCAATACCCTCCTGGACGCGCGCGCCACCGGAATCGTTGATGAATACGAATGGGCTTCCGGTCTTCATCGAAAGCTGCATCATCTCTTTGATCTTTGCGCAGTGCACCTCGCCTGCTGCTCCACCGGCAACGGTGAAATCCTGGCTGGCCAGGTGGATCAAACGGCCGTCAACCGTCGCGCATCCGGTCACCACTCCATCCGCCGGTAGTTCCTTGTCTGCCATACCAAAATAGGTGGCGCGATGCTTTGCGAAAAGACCTATCTCCTGGAAACTTTCGCGATCGACGAGCTTTTCGATGCGCTCGCGCGCGCTGAGCTTACCCAAATCGTGCTGCTTCTGCAGACGTTGTTTGCCGCCGCCCTGCTTAAGCTTCTCGCGTTTGTCACTAAGCTCGCTGATTCTCTCGGCCATGGTAGTACTGGCCGGTTTAAGCGTTGGTGTAGCCATTCATGCCTCCTGGCTCGCTTCAATAATCCGAAGCGCAGCTTCATGTCCGTCGTTACTTGGCCGGTGCTACGGTGACTTTGTGTTCCTTGCCATTAAGGCTCACGACGTAGGTCACAGGTGATGCCGACGCGCCGCTGCTGCGGTTTGCATCTGGCTGTTCTGAATTCACGATTGCCGGCTCGTTACCGATGTGCTTCGGGCCTTCCATGCGGGTCTTGAAAAACTGTGGCGCGATCTTGGGGAACATGGCGTAGGTCAACACATCTTCGTCGGTGCCACCGAAGCCAGGCAGCACCGCGGCTTCCGATCGCCTCCGTTCCCACTCCGGCTGAAGTAAGTCGGCTGCACGGCAACTGATGGGCGGTTTGTTAGCGCGGGCGGATGCCATCGCCAGTACTTCGGCATTCTTCTCGCCCAATGGAGTACCGTAGTAGCCCAGCATCAAGTCGGCGAATTCACTGGTGAGCACCTTGTACTTGCCTTGCAATTGGTTGAACACTGCCTGGGTGCCGATGATCTGGTCTGCCGGCGGGTCCAGCGCAGGATATCCGGCGTCTCTGCGAACGTCCCGGATTTCTGACAATACATCCTGCAGCAAATGGCCCGTGTCTTGCCCCTTCAATTGTATTTCCGTGCTCGAAATCATCGACGCTGGAATCTGGCTTTCAAATATCTCGGTCTCGACCCCCATGTGTCCGTCCAAAAATCCGCGGTAACGTGGACGCACGGTCGCGATATGGTGCTTGACACGAAGAACCCTCTCCATGTCCAGCCGGCATTCGTAACCCGTGCCCTCCAGCATCTCTACGAAGCTTTCGGTTGGATTGTGCCCCCGACCGAAGGCCAACGAACTGATCGCTGTGTCCACCATGTCGCAGCCTGCCTCGACGGCCTTCATCAGCGACACCATCGTCACACCCGTCGTGGAACGTGTGTGAACGTTTACCAGCGTTCCTTTCCCGCATTTCTGCTTGATGCCCTTCACCAGATCGTACGCGACTTGAGGTTTAAGCAGACCGGCCACGTCCCGAATGCAGATTGAGTCGCAGCCCACTTCCTTTATCTGCTGCGCCATATCCACAAACGCTGCGACCGTATGCACCGGACTTGGGAGATAGCAGATTGATCCTTGCGCGTGCTTCCCGATCCTCCTGACCGCTTGCAGGCTTGCCTTAAGGTTTCGGACGTCATTGAACGCGTCGAAGACCCGGAATACATCTATGCCGTTCTGGGCGGCTTTCTCAACGAACCTCTCGACAATGGAGTCGTCAAAGTTGCGATAGGCAAGCAGATTCTGCCCACGTAAAAGCATCTGTAGCTTGGTCTTGGGCAGCAGTTTGCGGTAGGTCCGCAGCCGCTCCCATGGATCCTCATTCAGCAAGCGAATGCACGAATCGAAGGATGCGCCGCCCCAGACTTCCAAAGACCAGTAGCCCGCGTTGTCCAGGTCTTCGCAGACGGGGATCAGGTCCTCGAGAGCCATACTGGTTTCCAGCAGGCTCTGCTGCGCATCTCGCAAAATCAAATCCGTCACTTCAATGGTGCGTGCCATAGTGGGCGTTCCTTCCGCAAAATTCTTGCTTGGTCCCGCAAGCGGCGTTGACGAGCTCGATGTCTTGCGAGGTGAGGGTACGAGCGATACTGGGGGAGTCGCCCACCTTTAGCTCAGAGGACGTGCGGTTCTCGATGCCATTGCTAGCGGCGGCAAAACTCATGTTCCCGTCACAGTCAGGCCTTGCTTGGCTCCACGACTATAGGGTAAACGGTATCGATCGCCGGAGCAGTGAGCTTCGTCACTAAGCCAGCTGACTTACCGGCGGGCAAATTTTCGCTATTACGCGGACGTATGGAAGTTGCCGTCCGCTTACTAACGGAGGAAGCGAGCAGGGGGTGACACATCGGTGGACGACAAGCTTGGATCGTCATTTATGAAATGTCATTACGAGCGCCGGATTTTGGCGCGAGGAATCTGCTTTTTCCCTACCCAAGCACAAGCATATCCCTCGCTGCGCTCGTGATGACAAATCCGATGCGAATGTCGCTACATTCTGCGAATTTCATTAGTACCGATAAAACCCGCGCCCGGACTTGCGCCCGAGCCACCCGGCATCGACCATTTTGATCAGCAGCGGGCAGGGCCGGTATTTGGGATCGCCGAGGCCGGACTGCATCACGCGCATGATGTCGAGGCAGACGTCGAGTCCGATGAAGTCCGCCAGGGTCAACGGCCCCATCGGGTGCGCCATACCAAGCTTGAAGACTTCGTCCACGGCTTCGGCAGTGGCCACGCCTTCCATCACGGTGTACATGGCTTCGTTCAGCAGCGGCATCAGTACGCGGTTGGAGACAAAGCCCGGCGCGTCATTCACCTCGACGGGAGTTTTCTCCAATTTCTCGGCGAGAGCTTTGACCGCCGCGAAAGTCTCGTTCGAGGTCGCCAACCCTCGTATCACTTCGACCAGTTTCATCACCGGCACGGGGTTAAAGAAGTGCATCCCGATGACTTTGTCGGGCCGTCCAGTCACCGCTGCCAGCTTAGTTATCGAAATGGACGAGGTGTTTGACGAGAGAAGGACCTCGGGACGGCAGATCGCATCGAGATCGCGGAAGAGTTCGGTCTTGATCTCAAAACGCTCGCTGGCTGCTTCCACGATGAAGTCACAGTCGGCCAACCGCTTGCGATCGGCTGTGCCGGTGATGCGCCCCAGCGCCAGGTCGCGCTGCTCCGCTGTCAACTTGTTCTTCGCAACTTCGCGTTCTAGGTTCTTGCCGATGGTTTGCAGACCGCGATCGATGAAGCGCTGCTCCACGTCGACCAGCACGACGTTGTATCCATTTTTGGCGAAAACGTGAGCGATGCCATTGCCCATCGTGCCTGCGCCGATTACTCCCGCTGTTCTGATGTCCATGATTGCCTCACATGAAGTTAGGTGCGAAGACCATTTCTGTTTCCATGATCGATTCGGGAAGTGCGTGAACGAGACCTGCCGAAACTAGGTTTCCACATAATACTAGCCCAATACCGATCAAAGCGATCGGTTGACAAAGCACATCCAGGAAGGTTGGCAAGATCGGAACTTACCATCGATATAAGCTTGCGCCCCAGGTCCAGCCTGCGCCGATGGACACGAGCAAGAGAAGATCGCCTTCGCGGAGGAGGCCGCGCCGGTTTACTTGGTCTAGGAGCAGCGGAACTGTGGCTCCAGCGGTATTCGCGTACGACTCCAGGTTCGTTTGCATTCGGGAAAAAGGGACGTTGAGTACCTCGGCGATGCGCTTGAGTACGCGAGCTGTAGCCTGGTGCGGAATGATCATCGAGACGTCTTCTAGCCCCAGCCCGTTTATGCGGAGAATCTCCTGAATACACTCGGGCACCGCGGTTGTAGCCTTCTCGTAAACTTCTTTTCCGTTCATTGTGAAGTAGGCGTCCCCAGGGTAGACTGTGAAATGATTCATTCCTTCGCCCTGGGCGAGGA
>Ga0209385_1000892_pt1 | contig 12463 bp, 11 predicted proteins | sample NGEPerB_FD_184506 | JGI IMG/M metagenome (GOLD analysis project Ga0209385, IMG submission 184506) | Arctic peat soil microbial communities from the Barrow Environmental Observatory site, Barrow, Alaska, USA - NGEE PermafrostAB12-B... | ecosystem: Environmental > Terrestrial > Soil > Wetlands >... | reverse complement strand
CGGCATCCGGACGAAGAAGAGGTACGGGCTGGGGTTGACGCGTCGCAGTGCGCGATAGATGGAGACTTCGTCGAGCTTCACGCCAGGCTGGCCTGGCGCGCCGTTGACGACCGGGTGCTCGAAGGTCTGGCGGCGGGCCACCACGATCTGGATGGCCTCGCCGGCGGCGATGGCCTCCTTGGCCTTTCGAACCTCGGATTCGTATCGATCGCGGCCCATGCTCACTTCGATCGGCTCGAGGCCGACCGGGCGAGTGGTCGCTTCGGGACCCTCGCTTGACTCGGCCCGACTCCGGCGGGTCAGGCTGGCCAGCTCGGACTCAGTGGGCCGGCCGGTTCGCTCGAGAGCCTCGAAGATGGCCCGCTCGGCGATTGCGTATCGACCTTCGATGTCCGGGGCTTCGGTGTGAAGCGCGGCCACCGCAGACAGCGTGTGGGTCAGATGGTCGAAGACCAGGACGAGATCAGTCTCCTGGAATGCGGCCATCGGGACACCGGTCGGGTCGCGAGTCGGCAGCGGAACCGTCGGCTCGAAGGTCGAAACGGCGTCGTACGCGAGCGCCCCAACGGCACCTCCGGGGAACCGCGGGATGTCGGCCGAGGGCAGGATGCGCCGCTTCGGCATGAAGTGGCGAAGGGCCGCCAGCGGGTCCGGAACATCGAACGTCTCCGTCGGCAAGTCCGGGCTGAACTCCGTCACGCCAACCGGACGCGATTGGATCGTGGCCTTGTTGTCTCGGACCGTCAGCAGACGCCGCGGGCCCACGCCCAGGAACGAGTAGCGACCCAACCGCTCGCCGCCCTCGACGGACTCGAGCAGGAAGGCCGGTCCACCGTCGTCGAAACGCATGAAGGCGCCGATCGGGGTCTCGAGGTCGGCGTTGCGTGTTGCCGTCAGCAGGATCGTGTCGGCCGCGCCGGACATCTGCCGGACCTCGCGAAGACTGAACGGATCGGTTAGTGCCATCGGTATCGCCTGTCGCCTTTCGAGCTTGGTGCGCCGCGCTCAAACCCACCATCAGGTGGGTCACCGACCGCCAGGTCGGTCTCCACCGGCCCCGCGCCGGTCAGGAATTAAAAAACCTCTCGTCCCAAGGGACGAAAGGTCGATCCTTCCGCGGTGCCACCCACATTCGGCAATGCCGCTCTCTTGGCCGACGGGGAGTCAACGCTTCGCGTTGACTTTAATCGTCGCTTCGCGACGATAGGGCCACGCGGCGATTCCCGATCGGTGCTGCCCTTTATCGCTGGCGCTCTGCGCCGGAGCCTACTGGCGAGCCCTGGAAGCTCGCGGTTTGGTCCGGAGGCTCACGGGTCCATTCGCTCTCGTCGCCGCCCCAGCTTGCACCAACCGCTGGTTCTCTGCGCCGGCGCCGGGAAGTACTCGTCCCGATCACAGCCCATATTCGAATGTGGCGGGAGTCTACGGGCAGAGGGGCGAGGATGTCAAACTAGGCTCGGACCCCGGGAGCACCGCAAAGGGTAGATGCGAATGGGCAGGCCACACTTGACATGGACAAGGGAGTACCAGAGTCGGCCTCGCCTCTACCAGTACTCCTCGACGTGGAGCGTGCCGCGATCGTGGCCCTTGTCGCGGGTGAAGCCGCGCCCCTCCGCCCAGCCGATGATCGTCTCGATCATGCCCGGGTTGCCGCACAAGAAGATGTCGAAGTTGTCGGGCGTGAGCGCCAGTCCTGTCGTCTCCTCAATCGTACCGGAGGCGATGACGTTCTGGAGGTAGCCACTCCGGCCGCGCCAGGTGACGTCTTCCTGCGGGCGGGTGATGACCGGGATGTAGTGGAAGTTGCTGCAGTGGCGGGCCAGTCCGGTTAGCTCGGTGCGGTAGCCCAGGTCCCACGAGTAGCGGGCGCCGTGGACCACCACGAAATTGCGCTCCCCATTGCATTCGAGGTCGCTGCGGAGCATCGACATGTAGGGCGCCAGACCCGTCCCGGTACCGATCATCAGGAGGTGCTTGCCGGGCGCCTTGTCGAGCGTAAAGACGCCGACGGCCTTGGGCCCCACATACAGCCGATCCTTGATCTTCAGGTTGAACAACCGGGGCGTCAGCTCGCCACTCATGACGAGGGTCAGGTAGAACTCGGCATATTCGTCGGAGCGGCTTTCCGAGGCGATGGAGTAGGCGCGTCGGATCATCCGCTCGGGATCAGCCGCGGACTTGGCGACCGAGGCGGCCTGGGCGTCGACGGCGGCCTGGCTCTCAGGCGTGCCGGCTACGGCGTCCACCGCGGCCTCGCCCGTCGGCAGGACGCTCGGCGCGGCCTCGCTCTCCCACTCGTCTACTCGAGGCTCCGATGCCTTCAGGCCCAGGACCACGTACTGGCCCGACTTGAATTCGAACGGCAGCTTGTCCGGGACGACCCGCATGATGACCAGACCGGGCGCGACTTCTACCCGACTCGCCACCGTTGCGTTGTACTCAGCCGCCATGCAATCCTCCGATAGGCCGCCGAAACCAACTTGCGCCCGGACCGGCAGCCCGATCCGGTCCTCGGAAAGGATACGGGCTGCGGCCAGCGGCGACGCGACCTGAGGCCCGCTAGAAGAAGCCAGCGAGCGCCGCCACGGGACCGGTGGGAACCATGATCGTCTTGAGGGCGCTCCAGGGAACGACCACGAACGGCAGCCCCTCCTCGGGGGCGGCCACCTGCGCTGGCAGGAACGTCGCCTTTAGCCCTTCTGGCGTCAAAGCCCAATTGCGGTAGTTGGCCAGAGTCGCGGCGGTGCCATCGGACACAACCGTGGGGTCGTAGGCGGCACCCAACTTCGCTTGCAGGAGCGGCGGGGCTTGTAGAGACAGCACCGCCAACGCCGTCTGCGAGTCGATGAAGAGGTCTCCGAAACTGATCTGTTGTCCCGTGCCCAGGTCGTAGTTGATCGTCTGGACCGTGGTGATGGGATGCCCGGGCGTCGTGTCGTCGACGAGGGTCAGCGTGAACGATGCCAGGGATGGAGTCAGCAGATCCGTGGTGAAGTCGCCGGTGAAGGTGTTGACCTTGCCGCCGGCCTGGCGATTCGAGGCGGGCCCAGCCTCGAACTGGGCCGCCCGATCCTGCAAATCGCTCAGGATTTCCGAGTCCATCGCTTCGGCCCAGGGCGTGCTCCCGGCAACAAAGGCCGGGTAGCTCAGGTAGACCACCCAAACACCGTTAGCGTCCTTGTCCGAGACGGCCGAATGGACCATCGTGGGCCGAACACTCGGTAGCGAGGCGGTTGGAGCCGGGGTATACGTGACCCTTGTCGGGATCTCCGTAGGCGGTGCGGACGGCAGAACCGGAAATGAAGGCGCCGGGCTCGGCGTTGGGGTGCTCAGGTCGATCACGACGGGCACGGCCGTTACAAGCACGTTCATGGCCACGAATACGCCGGCGATGCCCATCCCGATGATCACGAAAACGGGCACGGTCTCGCGCGCTCGTTCGACGAAGGATTTCTGCCTCAGCCTCATGGCCCGAGTATGCCGGACTCAGCCCCGACGCGCAGCCCGACCCACGGGGCGGTCACCGAGTGGCAGGCTAGGCGGCCTGCTGTCCGGACTTGGGCTTGGCCTCAGGCGTCGCGTCACGCGGACCCGCGGCGCGCTCGAGTCGCATCACCTGAGCCATAACCTGGTCGGCCTCGCTCTTTTTGAGGGTCCCGGCCTGGAGCGCGGTGAATACCAGCAGCTTGCGCGTCGGCTCGTCGGCATCTAGCAGGAGGTCGATCAGGTCCGCCTGCGGGACTTCAGGCAGCTTGCGGTGGAACACCGACTGATCCTCTGTGCCGTGGTTTCCAAGTCGCTTCGCTCGAAACACCACCAACTTGAGTGTCGACCGAGTCGGGCCCTAGGTGTTCTCCCCGATGGTCCGATTCTTGCGCATCCTTTAGGCTTGCCCGAGCTCCGCAAAACGCATGTTCGGGGCGATCCTACGCCGTGTGAACGGCCCGCTGGACGGCATCGTGTGCGTTCGGCTGGCCGAATATCGGCCAGTCCCGGCGGCGTCCGCGACGGCATCGCCGCCCGACCCGGCGTGGCCACCCGCTGCGATTTTGGCGGAGAGGGTGAGATTCGAACTCACGGGACTCTCGTCCAGCGGTTTTCAAGACCGCCGCAATAGACCGCTCTGCCACCTCTCCGTGGTGGGTTCACGCTCAGATCATGCGTGAACGAGATCGCCAGACATCGCCTCGTGTGGGGTCAGAAGTGGGGTCAGGCGTTGACGGGCGCACCGCTGGACCGGGATTCGCGTGCTTCTGTGCGATTCGCGATTCGTGGACATCTCGGAGCTTCTCGTCTCGGTTCTGGGGACGCCTGTTGATCCGCCTTCCGGCTCCGCTGTTGCCGACCGCATTCGCCCTTTGATCGCATCGGCTACGTGGACTCTACCTCGTCATACATGGGCCCGTCTTGGCCTGACTGATGGCCTCCTGCCGTGGACTCCGCCACGGCAGGAGGCCATCATGGCGTAGATGACGAACCACGATCTCAGCCCAGACGACTGCTCGCGGGGCGCGCGTCTGTGCTTCGAGAAAGCGCGCAGTTTCCACCCAGCCAGCGTCCAGCTTCGGCGCGAAGGACGAAACTGGGAGGCGCTGCTGTTGGCCACAGCCGTCTGGAACTTCTAGGATGAGAACATGAAAGAGTCGGGCGCGAGCCAGGGCCAGTCGGCATCGGAGCTCATCTCGAAAAGAATCGCCGAACTCGGGGACTGGCGCGGGGAAACCCTCAGCAGAATGCGCAAGCTCATCAAGGAAGCAGACCCGGACGTCGTCGAGGAGTGGAAGTGGATGGGCACTCCGATTTGGTCGCACGACGGCATCATCTGCACCGGCGAATCCTACAAGAGTGTCGTGAAGCTTACCTTCGCTAAGGGCGCGTCTCTGCAGGATCCGGCCCGTCTCTTCAACTCGAGTCTCGACGGAAACGTACGTCGCGCGATCGACATCCACGAGGGAGAGGAAGTCGACGTGTCCGCCTTCAAGGCGCTCGTTCGCCAAGCGGTCGCCCTCAACAGTTTTGCCAGGTCGAAACCTTCGAAGATAGCGAAGTCGTAAGGGATTCCGCCTCTGAACAGGTCGGCTACCCAACTCCACTGCGCCCGGAATAGGGTGTCGCTTGGTGCGTATGGGCACTGCGGCACCAACCTACTTCAGAGGGTTGATCGAGCGTGGAGCGATGTTGGCCGTCTGCGCGACCTCACGCTCCGCGAGCAGCCGTTCCAGCACTTTTGCGACGCCATCTTCGTCATTGCTCGCCGTGAAACGGGTGACCGCCGCGAGGACCCGTGGGTGCGCGTTCGCGACGGCGAAAGCCGTGCCGGCCCAGGTCAGCATCGGAAGGTCGTTGGGCATGTCGCCGAAGGCGAGCACCTCGGACGGATCAATGCCCCAGCCATTGCAGAGTCGCGCCAGGGTGGTCGCCTTGCTGATGCCGGGCGCGCTTAGTTCGATCGCGGAACGCTCAGGGTTCGAATGAGTCGCCTCGGCCAGCCCGCCGACGGCCTTCTGCGCGACCGCCAGCAGGGAGTCGGCCGTCCGTCTCGGGTGGCCGAATAGCAACTTCAGAGCGGGCGACTCAAGCAGTTGGAGGACATCTGCGACCCGCGGGTTCGATTCCTCATCCCACTGATGCTGCAGGTGCCCGGGCTCACAGGCAAAGCCCTCGGCCGTTTCGACGGCGAACGTCCCGCCGGGCAAGGCATGGCGCAAGCGCCGAACGACTTCGAGTGCCGTCTCGGCGCTGAGCGGGTAGGAGTCGACGACACGCTCGGCCCTCAAGTCGTAGGTAATCGCCCCGTTGGCACAGATCGCTATTCCATCGTGACCGGTCATGGCGGCGATCGGCCCCATCCATCGAGGTGGCCGGGCTGTGATGAACACGAGCTCGACTCCACCGGCCCGAAGCTGGGCCAAGGCGTTCCTGCTACGGCCCGAGACGGTTCCGTCCGATCGCAAGATAGTTCCATCCAGATCTGTGGCCACCAGACGAACATCGTTGAAACTGTCGCCCGTCCCGTTCGCTTTCATCGCGCGGCCCTGGCGTCGATGCGGCCAGGTCGTGACAGAGCGTCCAGGTGGACCACGGAGATCCAGGGCACCTCGGCAAGTAGGCAGGCAGTGATCGACTTTCGGCGTCTCGCGTCTGAGAGTGGCGCCGCCATTCCGTTCATCAATCGCACGGTCGGGAAAGGAGCCCGACAATCTCATCAAGGCGCTCGATGCGTGCCCATGCGCCCCAGTCAGGCTGCAGGTTCTCCCGGTCGATCAGGACCGACCGAGCCCCGGCTCCAGTTGCTCCCTCAATGTCCTTCGCTTCATTTCCAACGTAGATCAGGTCGCCGATCTCCACGCCAAGGTCCGACGCAAGACGAGCGAACCCGACTGGGGCGGGCTTTCGAGCGCCGACTTCGACCGACGTGAGCAGCACCGACACGAGACCGTCTATCCCGGCCGCCGCGAGGTCGGCCTCCACTCGCGTGCGCTCCATGCCGTAGGGGACATCCGTCAGGACCCCAACCTCAACTCCTAGACGCTCGAGATGCCGGAGCGTGGCGATCGTCTCGGGGTAGGCCGTGACCTGACGTCTGTAGAAGCTGAAGAACGCATCGGCGACCATCCTGGAATCGCCCGCTGGGAATCCCAGCGCGGCGGTGACTTCGCCGAAGATCTCGCGTTCGCAGACCTCCTCGACTCGCGGCGCCAGGCGGGTGTTGTATCGCTCGAGGACCGCGAGTGCTCGCCCGGTTTCGAGTTCACCGGGCCATCGACCCGACGATTCCGCGGCCGCAGCAATTGCCTCTCGGTAGCGTGGCGACCAGCTCTGCGGGACGCCCTCGTATCGAAGAAGTGTGTCGCCGAGATCGAACCCAATCGCCGTCGTCACGTGCTCTCTATGGTCGAGTCTTGCTTCCTCGTTAGCGTAGGGGCCATCGTACGCGAGGAGGAACGCCCACGCCCGGGCCGACGGTATAGTGGCCCCGAAGGAGTTCAGATGCCGCCAGACGACATGGAAGTGATCCGCGAGTCGGTGACGGTCGAGCATCTCGCCGGGATCGCAGAGTCTGGATTCGGCAATCTCGTGAAGGCCGTCGTCGATGTCGACAAGGGAATCATGGCCATCGGCGGTGAGATGCACGCCGACGAGGAGGCCGCCCTGCTGGGGCTCGGATCGAGCCAGACCGACTTGTGGGGCATCAATCTCCACCCGTCGCAATACGGACAGAGCGATTGGATCGAGTTCGACTCGATGACCAACATTCGCCCAAAGCATGGCAATCGATCGCGTGGTGTCGAGCACCCGGCTGCGAAGGAGAAGATCGTGGCCATCGATGGCCGCCTGGTCACGGGCTGATCATGGTAGAGCGAGCTCTCCACGCCAATCTCGCTGCCGGGCGCTGGCACACCCTCACGCTCTCCGAGCAACTCGGGAACGTCAGCAGCGACATTGGACGGGCCATTCGGGCGAAGGCGCAACGCGACGACGTGCGCCTCCAGGGCGCGCTCGACCGAGCCCTGGAACTCTTTGACCTGACCCTGACAGACGAGCGCTGGCGTGGGCCGCGGCGACGGGAGATCGCCCGCGCACGCGAAGTCGCCTGCGACTTCCTTGTCGGTGACAACGACTATGCCTCGACGGCCGAGTCGCTGGACGCCTACTTCTTCGCGTATGCCCTGGCGGCTCGTCGCGACCGATAGAAGCCGAGATGGCTCGCCTGACGCTGTTCAGAGGGCGTCAGAACTGGGGTCAACAGTGGGGTCAAATGACGTTTGGAGCGCCCCGCGCGGCCACTTCTGAGCGTCCATCAGGCCAAAAGGGGCCAGCCTTCGAGACCGCCGCAATAGGCCGACCCGCAAAGCGGGCCCGCACCTTCTCGCCGATAATTGTCGCGCGATTGTGCTCGATGTCGCACCCGGCCCCAGGCGGTCCCTGCGGCGTCCATTGGGTTGATGGCGGAAGGCGAAACCTCGTGAAACCATGAACGCGGACAAATCCGCAGTCGATGCCGAACTGGAATCGCTTCAGCGCGAAACCTTCAACTACTTTCTGCTCTGGACCAATCCGCAAAACGGACTGGTGCTCGACAAGACCGCGCCCGATTGGCCCGCCAGCATAGCCGCCACCGGGTTCGCCTTGGCAGCGTATCCAGTCGCCGTCGAGCGCGGGTTCATCTCGCGGGCGGCGGCGACCGAGACCATCCTCACCACTCTGCGATTCTTCTGGAACAGCCGGCAAGGCCCCGAACCGGATGCCACCGGCTACCACGGCTTCTACTACCACTTTCTCGACATGCAGACCGGTCGGCGAGCGTGGCGATGTGAACTCTCGACCGTGGACAGCGCCATATTCCTTGCCGGCGCGTTGGCTGCGGGCGCATATTTCGACGCGGACACGACGGCGGAAAAGGAAATCCGCCTCCTCGCCGACGCGCTCTATCGCCGCGCTGACTGGACCTGGGCGCAAGACGGCGGCGCTACGGTCAGTCAAGGATGGAAGCCGAAAAGCGGATTCTTGAAATGGCGGTGGGAGGGCTACGACGAGGCCCTCGTGCTGTATGTCCTGGGGCTCGGTTCGCCAACGCATCCGCTGCCGGATGAGAGTTACCCAGCTTGGGCTTCCACCTACGAGTGGAAGAGCAGTTACGGGTACGACTACCTGTATGCCGGCCCGTTGTTCACGCATCAGACTTCGCACATCTGGATCGATTTTCGCGGCATTCAAGATGCGTTCATGCGCGACAAAGGTATCGACTATTTCGAGAACACCCGCCGCGCAACGTATGTGCAGCAACAGTACGCGATCGACAATCCCCGCAAGTTCGCGGGCTATGGCAAAGACTGTTGGGGGATCACAGCGAGCGACGGCCCCGGCCCCCACACCATCGAGGTGAATGGAGTCAAGCGCCGGTTCTTTGACTACATGGCGCGCGGGGTGCCGCACGGACCGGACGACGGGACGATAGCGCCTTGGGCCGTTGTGGCGTCGCTACCGTTTGCACCGGATATCGTTCTGCCGGCGATCGACTATCTGGTGCATCAAATGGACCTGAAAGTGGGCGATCCCTGCGGCTTCAGGGCGACGTTCAATCCGACCTACCCGGACAGGAGCTGCAATCCCTACGGCTGGGTCTCGCCGTGGCATTTCGGGATCAACCAGGGGCCCATGATCTTGATGACCGAGAACTATCGGACGGGTCTGTTGTGGCGCTTGATGCGAGACTGCCCATACGTCGTCAGCGGGTTGCGACGAGCGGGGTTCACCGGCGGCTGGTTGTGACCTCCGTTCGTCGCGGCTCTCGGCTGGAACGGTCGAAGCGGTTCAACCTCTCCGCGCCGGCTAGAACACGGAGCGCCGCTACTTGACGAATTCCCCGGCGGGACCCGTGGGCTTGACAACGGACTTGAGAGCCGACCACGGGACCGTAGCACTCGGCATTCCCGCGGCCTGGCTGGCAAGATCACCCTGAGCAAACACGAACTCGAGACCGGGCGGTGTGATAACCCAGGCTTTGTTGAAGAAGTCGAATGATGACGCCTTCCCATCCCAGGTCAGGTCCGCACCGAGAGTCTTGGTCAACTCTGATTTGCACTGCGACGCCACAGTCGAGAGGGCCTTGGCCTGGTCCGAGAACAGGTCTATCAGGCCGACGGTCGCGCCGCTCGAAACCAGCAGAGTGATGCTGCCGGGCTGGCCCTTGGGACGCGCAACACCCGTCACGTTTGTCAGAGCCGTGAAGCGCAGGCTCACGATCGTGGCTGTGTTGAGCGCGATCGAGTAGTCGCCCTCGAGCGTGCTCGGCCCGTCGCCACTCGCGACCGCTGGCAGTCCGCTGTCGGTGAAGGCACTGATGAGCCCGTTGACTTTGGCCGTGATGGCGTCGTTCATCTTGGCGGCCACGGCGTCCGAGACGCCGCCGATCACGGGCTTGTGGAACGTCACCTTCGAGCGATTGTCGAGCGCTGCGGACTCGACCAGGAACGTGGTGATCGTCGGCGGCGCCAGTGTCGGCTCGGGCGTGACGCCTGAGGGAAGAGGCGTCACCGCGCCAGGCGTGGGAGTGATGTAGGTGGTTCCCGGGGTGACATTGGTGACGCCGCATGCCGCCGCTGCTACTAGAGACGCGAGGGCGAGGCCGAAAACGGCCACCATGCGCGGTCCGCGACCTGCTGCTCCCAAACCGATCCTCCGTGCCACCAGCCTGAATGTGCCAATCCTGCCATGAATCGCCCCGGTCAACGAGATGCCTGCGGGGTCCTGCCGGACGGACGCACGCCCGTAGGAGACCGGCGACAGAGAATCCCGGTTCTCCCCAGGCGTTACTTCGCGACGGTGGCCGACTTCGCTATTCGGTCGATGCGCATGTACGGCCGCAGAACCTCCGGCACCACCAGGCTGCCGTCTGGCTGCTGATAGGTCTCAAGTATGGCGGCAACCGTCCGGGCCAAAGCCAGGCCGGAGCCATTGAGCGTGTGGACCAGTTCGGCCTTGGCACCGGGCTCAGGCCGGTACCGGATCGCCATTCGGCGGGCCTGGTAGTCGCGGAAGTTGGAGCAGGAGCTGACTTCGAGCCAGCGCTCGACGCCGGGCGCCCAGACCTCCAGGTCGTACTTCTTGGCCTGGACGAACCCCATATCTCCTGTGGCCATGAGCAGGACTCGATATGCCAGACCGAGCCGCTGGAGGATGACCTCCGCTCGACCGGTCAGCCATTCGAGCGCCTCGCTCGAGGCTTCCGGCTTCTCGAAGAAGACCATCTCGACCTTGTCGAACTGGTGGACGCGCAGGATGCCGCGGGTGTCCTTGCCCGCCGCGCCGGCCTCACGTCGGAAGCACGGCGAATAGGCGGCGTAGCGCAGGGGCAGCTGATCGGCTTCGAATATCTCGTCGCGGTGGAGGTTGGTGACCGGAACTTCCGCCGTGGGCACGAGGTACAGGTCGTCGCGCGGCACGACGTACATCAGGTCTTCCTTGTCCGGAATCTGTCCGGTGCCGCGAGCCGATGCGCCGTTCACGAGCGCCGGCGGCCAGACCTCGGTCATGCCGTGCTCGGCAGTGTGGACGTCGAGCATGAAGTCGATCAGAGCGCGCTGTAGGCGGGAGCCCTGCCCCATGTAGACGGGGAAACCGGAGCCGGTGATCTTTGCGCCCCGCTCCAGGTCGAACATCTTGAGGGCGGCGGCGACTTCCCAATGAGGCCGGCGGGTCCACGTGGCGCCGGCGCCTGCTCCGTCCGGGCCGCCCGGGCCGTCTGCGGCCGCTTCCTTGGGCAGCGGCTCGCCCCACGTTCGGACGGTCTGGTTGGCCGAACCGTCGCCAACGGGAACATCGGGATCGGCCGGGTTGGGGATCCGGAGCATCAGCTCCTCGAGCTGAGTTTCGGCGGCCGCCAACTCGGCGTCGATCTTCTCGATCTGGGCGCCGGCATCCGTGGAAGCCTGGCGGAGGGCGGCCACTTCCGGACCGCTCGGCGCAGCGCCGCCGCGGATCGCCTCACCGATCTGCTTGGAGGCGGTATTGCGCACGGCCTTGAGGCCTTCCGACTCGCCGAGCAGCCCGCGGCGCTTGGCATCCAGAGCCAACGCGGCATCGACGACCGACGGGTCTTCGCCCTTGTCGATCGCCCCCTGCCGAATCCGCTCCGGGTCCTCACGCAGCCTGGCCAGCCCGATGCTCATGCGTCGCTCACTCCCTGATGATTGCTTCCGCGGACCCGGCCGTCTGACTTGTGTTGAGTTTAGCGGGGGCTGCGCCTACGCGGCGGCGAGCCCCGCCGCGGCGCGAAGCCGCTCCACGACGAACGCGGGCTCCAGGCCGGCCAGCAGCCAGCCCGCGCGTGGACCGTTGCTTCTACCGAGGAACGCGGCGTAGAGCGCACCGAAGGCGCGGCCGGAGGCCAGCTCCGTCTCGGCAGCAACGCGGAAGATAGTCGCCTGCCAGGCGTCGCCGGAGCCCGGCTTCTCCGACACTGCGGCGATTGCGAGAGCCGCGAGGTAGGCGTGCTGCGCGTCGTCGAGAGCGGCCACTTCGGGCGGTACGGCGTCGTGCTGGACGGCAAGCCGAACCCGCTCCGGCGCATACGAGTCAAGCCATGCCCGGGCCGACGCCACGCGCTCGGCGAGCAAGGCCGACTCCATCTCCGTGAGTGGCGCGCCCTTCTCGGCGTCCATGCGCTGGGCGATGTCGACGCCCGGGATCTGGAGCAGCAACGCCAGGTGCCGAAACGCCGGCCGGAAGGCCTCGGCGGCCGCCGTCACGTCCGGCGATGGCCCGAGCAGCGAATACGCAAATACCCGCTCGTGGTCGGCAGGCAGCTCACCCTTGACCTCGCGCCCGGCCGTAGCCGCGGCGATCCTGTCAAATTCGTCGAAGAGGCGCGGGATGGTGTCGCCCTCGGGGTCAAAGTCGATGACCTGGTTGGGGCGCGTCCGCAGGAAAAGGAAACGGAGCTGCTCCGGCGGCAATACCT
>Ga0209385_1000891_pt1 | contig 12474 bp, 9 predicted proteins | sample NGEPerB_FD_184506 | JGI IMG/M metagenome (GOLD analysis project Ga0209385, IMG submission 184506) | Arctic peat soil microbial communities from the Barrow Environmental Observatory site, Barrow, Alaska, USA - NGEE PermafrostAB12-B... | ecosystem: Environmental > Terrestrial > Soil > Wetlands >... | reverse complement strand
CAAATGGACCCCGCCGTACCCTTCGGTGGTTACAAGATGAGTGGTTACGGCCGAGAGGGCGGAGTCCACCACCTTGACGAGTTCCTCGATACCAAAGCGGTGTGGATCAACGTCGACTAGGTGCGTCCAACAACGCGACATCACGCGCATCACGGTAGCCGTGTCGAATTGGCAACCTCTCGTGGGTTGCGATTCGCCCCGGGCGGGTCGATAGGGTGGAGCCGGCGAGCGGATCAGCGCGTCATCACTTGCCCGCACGGGTCTCGGGAGTTTCAATGCGACGACCACTAATGGTGGCAGCTGTAGTCATGCTCGCGGTGGTGATCACTGGCGGCTCGTACGTCGCCACCCCGGCGAATTCGTCGGTCCAGTCGAACGCACACCGTGCGCTGGCCGCGGGCGGTGCCGTGACGAAGGGCTTCTACCTCGACATCGGCGCGTCAGCGTCGCTCGGCATCCAGCCCAACGGGATACCCGCGCACAACGCGCACCGGACCAAGACGGGTTACGCCAACGACATCGTGACGCTGGAGAATGCCAAGGGGGTTGAACTGGAACTGCAGCAGGTCGGTTGCGCGGGCGAGACCGCCCAATCAATGTTGGGCAAGGCCCACCATTGCTACAAGAAGCCCAATCGCCAACTCGTCATCGCCACGCAGTACCTCGTCGCGCACCAAGGCCAGGTCGGCCTCGTTACCATTGACCTCGGATTCAATAACGTGCGCACGTGTCTGTGGCCGACGGTCAGCGAATCGTGCGTCGCCCAAGGACTCGCCTACGTCAGCCGCGACCTGCCGCGGGTGCTGACGGCGCTGAGAAAGGTGGCCGGTTCGAGAGTTCACTTCGTGGGCATTGAGTACGCGGATCCTTTTCTCGCGAATTACCTCAAAGGTCCCGAGGGTGTTGTCGAAGCCAACCTGAGCCTGACGGCGATGAACCAGCTGAACCGAGTCCTCCAATCGGTCTACGTAGCGGCGCATTTTTCCGTGGCGAACGTGGCCGGAGCGTTCAAGAGTGCCAGCACTAGTCCCACGACGACGGCCAACGTCGGTACCGTTCCCACGAACGTGGCCGTCGTGTGTGCGAAGACGTGGATGTGTCAGTCTCCTCCCTGGGGACCCGACGATCACCCCAACAATGCGGGCTACCTTCTCATCGCCACCGCCGTCGTGGCGGCCGGACCGAAAGTGTGGTGACGCAGTGGTGAAGTCATTGCTCGGCCCTTTCGCCGTGAGACCGGATCCACGCGGCGAAACGCGTGCAGACGCCACTCGTGCGCTCGACCGTGGGCACTGCAATCGGGAATTTCGTCATACTTGGTGGCTCGCGATCGGAAATGGTGACCTAAATGGTGTCCCAAATTAGGACTTATTGCCCGAGGGTCTTATGCCACTGGTATTAGATAGTCTTTAAGCCTTATCACCTAATACGCGGAGCTATCGCATTGACGAAGCCATCGTTTCCCTCTTTGAGTCGACGTCACGTACGCCGCGGCAGAGTGCCGTTACGTTACTTTGGTGTCTTGCTGGGCACCGTCATCGTCTGGCAACTTGTCGCGTGGGGCCACGTGTTTCCCAGCTTCGCCTTTCCGTCACCCGCCTCGACGTATGACGCCTTTCTCGCCACGATCAATCACGGCTACCTCGGCTCGACGCTGCAGCAGGACCTCCTCATTAGCCTCTGGCGAGTCACCGAGGCGTACGTGGGCGCGGTCGTCATTGGAGTGCTCATCGGCATAGCGATGACCCAGAGCCGGATCGTCTTCACGCTGGTGGATCCCTATCTCCAGTTCCTTCGCCCGATTCCTCCGCTGGCCTACATCCCGCTCTTCATTGTTTGGTTCGGCATCGGGGAGATGCCCAAGGTTCTCTTGATCCTCGTCTCAACGCTGCCCGTGATCATCATCAACACGATCAATGGCGTCGAATCAACTCCACGACACCGGATCGAGCTCGCTCGCAACCTCGGCGCTCGGCGGTTACAGGTCCTGTACCGGGTGGTCTTTCCTTCCGCACTACCCGATATCTTCACCGGAATGAAGGTGGCCATCGGTGTCGCCTGGAGCACGCTGGTCGCCGCCGAACTCATCGCCGCGAGTCAAGGTCTGGGTTGGCTCATTGAACAGGCCGGACAGTCGCTGCAGACGGGCATCGTCGTCGTCGGCATCATCGTCATCGGCATCATGGGCTACCTCATGGATCTCTCTATTCGTCTTCTAGAGCGCACCGTCGTTCCGTGGCGCGCGTACACATCAACATGATTCGACGCCCGGCTCTTGCGAGCAACGACCGGCCACAGATCGTTGGGCCCCCAAGAAGAAAGAAGACGCCATGAAATACTCCCTCCGAAGAGGTCGCGCGACAATCGTTGCGGGGGTACTCAGTCTCAGTTCCCTCGCCGTCGCCGGAACACTCGCCACGTCGAGTCCGAGCGGCGCGAGTGTCAACGCCGGGAGCATCACCATTGGTTACGAGAACAACGGCGCGGATCCCTCAATGATCACGGTGGCGAACAAGTACTTCCAGCAGCAGCTCGGTAACAAGGTCCAGCTCAAGCTCTTCTCCTCGGGTGTGGCGGCGCTGACGTCGCTCGCGTCGGGGAGGCTGCCCTTTATGTGCGGCCTCGGATTTCCTCCCGTTATCTCCGCTATTGCCCAGGGTGTGCCGCTGCAGATCATCTTCAATCAGGAGCGCTACACCAACGACGCCGGCCTCGTGGCGAAGGCCAGTAGTGGGATCAAGTCGGTCGCGGGTCTTAAGGGCAAGAGCATCGGGTTGGTCATTGGCTCACAGTCCTCGTTCGAGCTGGCCGCTTTTGCCAAGACCGCCAAACTGAACCTGTCATCGGTGAAGCAGATCAACCTGACCCCGCCCGAGTTGCAGAGCGCGTGGACCACGGGCGCCATTAGCGCCGCCATCGTGTGGGATCCGGTGTACGACTACCTCGTCACGCACGGCGGCCGCGTCCTGGCCAGTGACGCCACGTTGCCGGCGACCGCGACGTCGTACAACATCTGCGTCGCCAACAAGGCCTACGCCGCTGCACATCCCGCTGTCACCCAGGGCTTCATCAAGGCGCTCGGCCAAGGCGTGACGTACCTAGAGCAGCACCGGAGTGCGGCGTTCTCCGTGATGGCCAAGGCGGCAGGAATATCCGTTGCCACCGCCAAGACCGAGATCGCCGGCTACAAGCTGTTCAGCGTCGCGAACCAGACCGCCTCCTCCGTGCTGGGAGCCTCTCTCGCGACGAGCGCCACGTCCGGCACTGCCCAGTCGCTGCTCAACAACTGGAAGGCGCTGTACGCGGCTGGAACCGTCACCATCAAGCCACCGTCGTCAGTCGCCAAGTACGTGAACCCCACGTACGCGTCGAAAGCGAAATAGTTTGATCCTTCAAGTTGAAGGAGTATCCAAGTCCTTCGAGAGTCAAGACGGACTGCGTAAACCACTCAACGTCTTCGAGAACTTCTCGTTCGAGATGGAGGAGCACGAATTCGTGTCCGTCCTCGGTCCCAGCGGATGCGGAAAGACCACACTATTGCGACTGGTCGCGGGCTTCGAGACGCCCGACAGCGGCACCGTCGTGTTCGATGGAGCGCGAGTGGCCGGTCCGGCGCCTAATCGAGTCGTCGTCTTTCAACAGCCCGGCCTCTATCCCTGGCTCGACGTGCGCCACAACGTCGCCTTCGGCCTTCGTTTGAAGCAACGACGGATTGACTGGGCGCCGGTTGAGGAGATCCTGGAGATCGTCGGCCTCAAGGACTTCGCCACGCACGCCGCACACGAACTGTCGGGAGGGATGCAGCAGCGAGTCGCGTTGGCGCGCTCTTTGGTGATGCGACCCAAGATGCTGTTGATGGATGAGCCCTTCGCGGCCCTGGACTCACATTTGCGCAGGGCAATGCAGAGTTTCCTTCTCGAGCTTTGTAAGGAGATACGGACCACAGTCCTGTTCATCACGCACGACATCGAAGAGGCCATCGTCCTCGCTGAGCGCGTGGTCGTTCTTGGCTCGTCTCCGGGTCGCGTACTCGGCGAGCTCCGCACCCATAAAGTGGAACCCGACAACGAGGGACTCCTCGATAATCCTCACTATCGCGAGATACGCCGCCAAGCGGTCATCTTGTTGAAAGAGGAAATTTGACCTCGAGCGCCGTGCCGGTCGAACGGACCGGTCCCACGGGACCTGGTTGCGATTCTCGTCACGTCCTGGTGGACAAACTCACCGGCGCAACTTCCCACATTTGCTTCGCCGTCCGACATTGACCTCCGTCGTTCCTTGCGACCGTCGGCAGGCGATCGATCCGATCTGGATGAACCCACTGTGCGTTCAGTTCCTACTGTCGAATTGCGTCCGAGTTGCGGCCGGGTACATCCAAATGGCGGTCTGAGGCCGCGCAAGACTTGAGACTGCCGATTGGATGTCCCTCGACGACGTCACGTTGCTTGTTCAGCGAATGGCGTACGTACGGTCGGGTCTCTCAACGGTTTGAATGAGATGAAGTGGGAAACGGCACCCCGTACGGCAGTTACAACGCGGCCCTAATGAAAGGCTCTTCTTCGAAGAGGCACTGGCAATCGATCGAATGGCAGCCACGAACTACGTAGATACGTGGCTCGATTCCGGTGAGTTCAGTACCTGGCTGCCCGTGAAGACCTCTGCTTTCAACCGGCGCTCCCTCGCAGACAAGGCGAAGACTGCGACGACAACGCCCCAGAGGGCGGCGGCGAAGGCGAGGTGAACGTCCGCGATCTCAGTGTGCGAACTCTTCAGAGCGCTCAGCGCGCCCACGACGATCTGGGCCGCGAGGAGGCCCAACCCGCCGATTGCAAGGCTGCGCTCGACGCCGACGGTGCCCTGGGAACGCAACCGCGAAACCAGGAACGCAACCACAAGCACCGAGCCGATCAGAACGATGGATCGGTGCACCATCTGGATCGCGACGAGTCCCGTCGCCGCCGGACTCGACAAGCACACCGGCCACGACGTGCACGCCGCCTGGGCTCCCGCGTTCACGACGATCGAGCCGGAGATGACCACGAGGTAGAGCGCGCTCACGGCGGCCCAGGCGAGTCGACCAGGCCCGTGGAGCAGCGACCACGGCCGGTCGTTCGAGATGAACGAAGCCACCGCGTTCACGGTCACCACGCCAAGGAACAGCGTGGCGACCAAGAGGTGCAGCGCCACGGTAACTGGTGCGTTGTTGGTGAGTACCGTGATGGCACCGAGCACGATCTGGATCACGATTACCCCGCCAGACGCCAGTGCCGGACCGCGCACATGACGCGCCGCGGTACCCGCGCGCAACACGGTGATCACGAGCGCGATGATCAGGATGGTGACAATGGAAGCGAGGAAACGGTGCGACTGCTCCATCAGGGGATGAAACTTCGAGATTGGACCGACCTCACCCGAGCACAGCGGCCAGCCTCTGCAACCCATCCCCGAATCGGTGACGCGAACGGCGCTTCCGAGAACGATGAGACCGAACGTGGCGACGAGTGTTGCCAGCGAGAGTCCGCGAATCCACCACAAGGGCGCGACACGTCGTGCCCTCTCCGGATTGGACAACGTCATGCGGCATCTCCACGATTCGCGCACCACTCACGGTGCAATCTTTCAGCTTCGCGCATCAGTCGGCCCAACAAGGTTCGACCATTTCGGGCCGGGCACAAGCAATTCACGCAAGCTCCTTGAAAGAGTCCGACCCTGGCAGGCGTCACCGTTGGTGGCCAAAGTAGTACGGGTTCGAGATGGTGCGCCTAGGGCAGAAAGTCCTATCGAGAACACCTCAACGTGCGTTCTTGCTCGCCTATAACCTTGTGCCTGGCGTAAACGGTTCGAAGCTCGAACAATGAGGCTACGTTGCTGAACGACAAGAAAGACGGTGCTGTCTATTGTCCACGCCCTCTTCGTTGCAATCCGCGCTTCTGGGCACGCCCGAACCTACCTGCTTAAAGGGAATGTGCCGAGAACTGACGATCGCGTGACGGCGCGTTTGCAAGAATGTTGATTCCATCAACTGGGGGAAGTGACCAAGAGGGGAAACACGTTTATGAAGACACGAGGCGCAATTGTCCGGCAAGCGCCGGGCAAGTACGAAGGCGTGGACCTGGTGTCGGGAGCCCGACGAAATCGTTCTCCCGCCAGACAAACTCGGCATTCCGCCGCACTGGGATCCATGTTCGAGGGCCGCTCGGAGCGACGAACGGCGCTCTGAGCACCCTAGGAGTGAAGTTCACATCTTCGGTGGTAGAACTGCCACGATCGCATTGGCGATTGCCGCGTAGCCGGAGTCGCTCGGGTGGATGTTCGGGCCGTAGGGCCTGGGCGCACACATCCACGTCAATTTGCACTCGAACTGGACGTTCACGGTTGTCGATTCCTTCTTAGAGATGCGGACGATGCGTACGTCCTCTTCGTGAAAGGCCGTGGCGATATCGGCCACGCGGACCCTGAACGAGCCGTAGACCTGGGAAAGGGACCGGTTCATCTGGCGCAGGGCAACCACACTGTTCGTGGCGAAGACCTCCGCCGCTCCCTCTTTAGTCGACATCGTCAGGTACGGGTTGTAGTGACCAAGGCCAATGAAAGTGACGTGTGGTCCCGCAGCGCTCGTTAGAGCGCGCATGACTTGGCCGAGTTGCTGACGGAGTAGCGCAAGTTGGGGCGTGACACAGGTGAGGTCGATGTCGAGATTGTGGAGACAGACGTCAAGGGTGTTAAAGCCAAGATCCACGGTGACGAGGGTGACGGCATTGTGGTGTGCGCGAAGGAACGCGACGGCATCGGAGAGCTGGGTGTCGGGAGTCACGTAGCACGGGTCGGGTCCGTGAAGCATCGTCGCGATTGACTCGCCGGGGCATCCAAGCTCCGTGAGCTTCAGAGTGATCCCCTTTGCGGCTTCGATTGTGACGAGCCGATTCGAATAGCCCCGATTGGTCGGTTGGCCCTTGGGGTCGCGGGGCGTCGGCTGAACGCCCACGGAAACCGAAGCACCAACATCGAGGTAGAGGACAGTCATCTTCGAGGTGAGAGCTGTGGAGCCGCTCGTTGTCGTCGCCGCGGAGCCTGGTGCGTTCGATCGCACGAGCGCAACGATCACCGCGATAAGAACGACAGTGGTGGTGGTGGCCGCCAGCAGGCGTTTCGTGCTCATTGGACGCTTCGCCATTTGGTCACTCGTCAATCTCGTGCTCGGAGAGCGACTCTGGTCTTCAGTTCAGAGAACCAATCACTCCTCTTTTCAACTTAAGCCCCGGTGCAAACGAGGGGGACGTGACCAAGGTCCCTTTCTGAGTCAACTCTTCGCCCCGTCGCTCACTGTGCACGTGGGAACGGCGGACGCCGCGTGAGCGAATCGGTCTCGGTGGTTCAACGCTCGACTTGAGGTTCGTCTCGACACCTCGCGGGGAGATTGCTTCTGCCCCGACATGTCGCGATGACGTAGACGACGTCACTCGAGAGGAGTTGGAGTCCTGGACTTTGGATTTGCTTCTCAACAACAAGGAAAGGCCTGAGTCGATCGTCAACTACGTAACTACTCGAGGTTGGCGTTGAGATATCCCCGTTCCGAGCACGTACCTAAGGACGCCCCGTCGCAATCGGCAGTCGGTGAAATGGCCTACTGCAATCCGCGACCACGTTGACACGTCATGTTCACGCGCAGGCAGTGAATCCACTCCCACGGAATTGGAGCTGCACGGCCGACATTGTCGGTGTCCGAGGCCCGACATGAAGGGAACGCCACCATTCATTTTTGGTTCGCTCTGGTCGGAGACGGATTGAAGTAGTGGTCCGTCGTCCAATGGAAAATTGGAGATTGACCGTAGGCGACAACGGAATCGGCCGGAGATCGAGATGATTCCAACGAAAAAAGTACCGTATTGTAGGGCGCGTGACGCAGTCAATTTACGATGCCGCTGGTGGAAGAAGAGCCTTTCTCGATTTAGCCGACGCGTGGCACGCACGATGTCTGGCGGACCCGGTGGTGAGTCACGCGTTTTCACACGGTTACCACCCCCAGCACACCGAGCGCCTTGCGGCGTACTGGTCCGAGGCACTTGGTGGACCGACGGACTACACCGATGCCTTGGGCGACGAGTCTGGTGTGGTTCGTATGCATTCAGGCAATGGTGAGCACCTTGAGATGGACGAGCGGGCAATTTCCTGCTTCACTCTGGCCCTTGATGACGCAGGAATAACGGACGACCTCGCTCTGCGAACCACACTGGTGGATTACTTTCGCTGGGCAACCGAAACAATGTCGTCCCACCCAGAATCAGCGGAGACCGTCGCTGTCGATCTTGCATTGGCACGATGGTCCTGGGAAGGACCGCTGTAAGTCCTACGACCACCAACGATGCACTCTCGAATACGCAACAACAAAGAATGCCCTTCATTTCGAAATTCCGGTGGTCGCGAGTGTTGGTGCCAGTGGGCCGACGTCCACAAACTCCGACTCGCGACTGGTTCCTTGGTCGCGGGTCAGTCAGATTTGTTCGTCTCTTTAGGGTATTTACGGTGCTGAATTGAGATGTCTTCCTCTCCTAGCGCTTCTTCCTCGTCAGTAGCGATCGTGATGGTGGGCTGGAAGAACTGCTGGGCTATGAGCGTGGGAATTAAGGCGGAAAGGATGACTACAGTCACGAGCTCCGTGTACTGCGTCTCGTTAATCAAGTTGTGCGTGAGTCCAAAGAGCGCAGCAATCGAACCGAAGGTCAGACCAGTTGCCATAAGCAAAGTGGTATAGGTCCGCTCCTGTTTCGGCAAGTGAAACGCTGTTGCCACAGGCCAGACGCCAAGGAACTTCATCACAATCTTCACGCAAAACAGGGCTCCAATCACTCCGGCACCGGTGACGAGGGCAGAGGCGGAGATCAGCGTTCCAGCCCGAAGAAAGAAGAACGGCGTCAGGAGTGCGAAAGCAATCGAGCGAATCCGATCCAGAACAACACGATCCTCCATGAAAACTCCGGCGACCACGAGTCCCGCCACGTAAGCGGGCAACACCGCTTCGCTTCCAGCAGCCGTGGCCAAACCACCCAGGGCGAGGAGAACAACGAAGATTACTTTCACCTCTGGCTCGCTCACGCGATGACCAACGGTTGCCAATACCCAGCGCAGTGTGCGCGGCAAGAAGAACAAGGCAATCGTTGTGACAACTACGAATACCAGTAACAGCCATCCATAGTTCGCAAACAGGCCGCCGAGTGCCAAGACCGTACCGAGGTCGGTAACGAAGCAGGCTGCCAGAATGAGCTTCCCGATGTCTTGGCGGTTAAGTCCAGTTTCCACCATCACCGCGTAGACCACAGCGACAGACGTAGTGCTGAGGGCAATCCCCGCAATTTCCGATGCGTGAAGGTTCCAGTCGAAAATGAACCGGGCGAAACAGAACGCACCCGTGAGAGGCAAAATGAACGAGACCGCACCGAGGGACAGGCTCGCTTTCCAATGCTTTCTCAACGACACCGGGTCGATCTCCGCCCCGGCAAGAAAGGTCAACAGCACTGAGCCAACCCCCGCGAGCAGTGTGGTGTAGTCGGTTTGCTGGACGTGTTCCTTAATGCCCGGAATGTTGCCGAGCACCGCGCCCACCAGGATCTCGACTAGGGCCACCGAAACACCAATTCGGATGCTGACAAAGGAAGCGAGCATCGCCATGCCCACCCAAATCGCCATAACGTAGTAAACGTTCATCGTTACCTCCTGTCATGGCAGGGGTACGGAGTACCGGCCCTACCAGCCGCGTGTTCATGCTGGTAGAAGCCATCAGCCGGAATTTAACCGGCGCTTTTTCGGGCGGGCCTCATCGCTCACGTGTGATGGTATCAAAGGAGGCGCTGGTAATTCAGAATTCCAATTTCGCTGTCACGAGGCAATGGGCACAATCGTCACCGGGCAGTGGGCGTGACGAACGCAAAACATGGAGACGGATGTGTGCAGAGCGTGCGAGAGCCGACTCCGGTGCGAAGAACCGACCACATACACTGCAGTTCGACACTGCAATTTCATTACGGTTGGTTCGTCCACTGGTTGCTGGCCCAAATGGTGACGTGGAGCGACAGCGTCGTTCTACAGACCCTCTACTTGCCAGCGAGCTTGCGTACCTCCGCGTCCATGCCCAAGAATTCGTCCAGCGACACGGCGCGCTGGGTCTCCAGCACGAAGGCGCCGCGGCGCGATATCGCGGTCGCCGACTTGAGGGCGGCGTCCTCGTTCGGGTACTCGATCACGCTGAAGAGACACGAGTCGGTCGTCAGGACGTACTGCGCTTTGACTTCACCACCGCAAGTGGCGACGATGCCTAGTGCTGCCACCTGTTCAGCGGTCTGTTCGTCGTCATTCATAGCGTCCCACGCCGGCGTGAACGTCAGTTTCGACGCGCTCAGATGAGTCATTTTCCAATCCCCCATTTCGGTCCGGTCGCGATGACCGAATGTCTACTCTTAGCACCTTGAGAAAGATCAAGCAAGAGGCTGCGGCGACGCGATCCTCGATCGCGGCGTCAGCGTCAACAGTCGCGAGTAAATCGACTGATTATTCCATCCGTCAGAGACAACGTGGCTCTCGACAAAATCGTCCAAGGTGGTCTCCGAGGAGTCGGTAGCTAGCGCGAAGGACCAAAGGCGGAGAAGAGCGCGTAGATATCGTCGTCTCCATGACCACGCTCGATGGCAAGAGCGAGGTGGTCACGAATTACTTCAGCCACTCGAGAACCGATGCCGGCATCGCGCTCAGATTGAACAAATTCGTCAGCCCACGCCTTCCACGTAATGAGTGTCGCCGTACCCGACGGGTACTGGTCAGCGGTGATCGCCCGAACGACGCCGTCGAGAAACTCTCGGCTGAGGAACGGTACCGTCGCCAGGAAATCATCCACCGGCACCCCTTCGGCCTCGAGGAGCGAAAAAACGTTGCCCAACACCGTCAGTACCCCGGTGAAGGCACCGAGACGGGCGAAGTCCAGCGCGGCGGCGTAACCCAAGTCCTCACCGCAGTACGTGCTGGTACCAATGAGCGGCGCGAGTACTTCACGCAGGGCTTCAAATACTCCCCGAGGTCCGGTGTAGAAGAAAGTGCCCAGATTGTTGCCAATTTGCTGGGGACCACCCGACATCGTGCAGTCCAAGTACGACACGTCGTCGGCGCTGGCCCACTGGCCCGCTTCGCGGGCACGCGCGGGCGTACCGGAGGAGAACTGCACCAACGTCTTACCCGAGATCGCCGCCGTGACGTCGGGTGTTCGCAACAGCTCGTCAGCGGCCTCATAATTCAACACGCACACAAAGACAATGTCGCTCGCCTCGACGGCGGCGAGAACCGTGGAGGCAACCTGAGCACGCCCCGCGAAGGGCGCTGACTTCTCGACGGTGCGATTCCAGACGGTGACCGTGTGGCCCTCGCGGACCAACGTGTTGGCTATCGCTGCTCCCATCAAGCCCAAACCCAGCACCGACACCGTTCGAGCACTCACTGCCGTCTCCCTTCGTTCCCAGAAACGGTAGACCACTCGGCGGTTGAGAGACCTCCGAGTCGATTTTGGGCCCGGGATCCCCCGATGCTCGTTCTTCAGTCCGAGGGGACGCCAGCTTCTTCTCACACGTGACGAGAGGGATTGACCGCTCGGCCACTCTCTCGCCGCATTCTGTGTCTGCACTGGGACGGTATCGGGTTGATTGACGCGGGCAATCATGCTGGGACATGATTTCGTCAAGTCAATTTTCCCGTGATAGAACAACGTAAGTACAGTATGGAAAGGCGTATCTCGAATTGAGTCGCCAAGTCTCAATGTGGATACGGAAATCGGTCACTGGCAAGATGCCCGCGCATTTTGCCTCGGAAAGAGGGGATGTATGTCAAAAAAGGACGACAAAGAGGCTGCAGCGTTCGAGTCGGATCAGACCTCAGAGGCACAGATTGCCGTGCACTGGCGCGAAGAGGGCTACTACTTCCCTTCGGCCAAATTCATAGGCCAGGCAAACGCGTCCGATCCGAGCATCTACGAGCGCTTTAGCGAGAAGAACTTCCCCGAGTGCTTCAAAGAGTACGCCGACCTTCTGACGTGGGACAAGTACTGGCACACCACGCTTGACTCGAGCAACGCCCCATTTTGGAAGTGGTTCGTCGGCGGGCGGCTCAACGCCTCGTACAACTGCGTCGATCGTCACCTGGCGACTGATCGCAACAAGGCGGCCATCATCTGGGTGCCCGAGCCCGAGGACGAGGCCACCGAGGTCCTCACCTATCAGGAGCTTTACGAACGCGTCAACGAGTTCGCCGCGCTGCTAAAGGGCTTCTGCGGCGTTGAGACCGGCGACGTGACGACGTTCCACATGCCTATGGTGCCGGATCTGCCGATAGCGATGCTCGCGTGCGCACGTCTGGGCGTCGTCCACTCCCAGGTCTTCGGTGGTTTCTCCGGCTCCGCGTGCGGTGGCCGCATCGCCGACTCGAAGAGCAAGATACTCG
>Ga0209385_1000888_pt1 | contig 12489 bp, 15 predicted proteins | sample NGEPerB_FD_184506 | JGI IMG/M metagenome (GOLD analysis project Ga0209385, IMG submission 184506) | Arctic peat soil microbial communities from the Barrow Environmental Observatory site, Barrow, Alaska, USA - NGEE PermafrostAB12-B... | ecosystem: Environmental > Terrestrial > Soil > Wetlands >... | reverse complement strand
GACTGGGCGATGAGCGGGCTACGTCCCTACGACGAGCTGTGGGAGACGATGGGCTCGATGGTTCCGCCGGGTCAAGGTGCTGTCGGCTGGTCGATCTGCGGCGCTCTGGCACGGGCACATCTGCGGCGAGGTGCGTCGGTCGTACTCGACGGAGTTGCATAACCTGACGAGGTTGAGCGTTGCCGACAGGTCGCCGAGGAGGAGGAGTGCGAGTTCGTCGTTGTCCTCGCGGAGTGCGCCGACCTTGAACTGCATCACAAGAGGATCCGACATCGGGTCCGTTCCATTCCCGGCTGGTATGAGCTCACTTGGGACGATGTCGAACGTACCCGCACGACCTGGTCACCTCCCGACCATGTCGATCTGACGCTTCAGGCCACGGAGTCGGTGGAACACAACGGAGCCCTCATCGCCCGGCTACTTGGAGATACCTGAGAGCAGCGGGGGCTGCCGCAGGCGCCTGGTCGGCGGAAGGGCACAACCACCTTGGCGCACCACGCTCACATTCCCAGGATGGCAATGAACGTAGTGGTCGAACTGGGCTACGGATGGGCTTGCTGGCCCTATTCGTCGTCCGCCGTGACGGGAACCATGATCGTGAGCGCGTCCTCTCGGCGATAATACTCGATCAGCGGTCTCGATTGGTCAATGGAGCATCCGGCATCGACGAGGTCCGCCGGGAGTTCGTCGAAGAGGTCAGGAAGCTCGGTGATCTTGGCGTTCCAGTCACGCACGACCCTTCGTCCGTAGCGACGACCGGGAACGGTCGCCCGTTCAAGACCGAGGTCATCCGAATGCACGCCGTCCAGCCGAAGGCAGGCGAAGTATCAGATCGGATCTCCGGGATAGAGGACGCCGTACATCTTCTGGCCCCGAAGTGTCGACATGGCTCCCTCCAGGTGATCGAACGCCGCGGCGGCACCCGCTGGGCCACCGACGGCCTCGACTCGAGCAACCTGGATTCCGCGCTCCTCCATCACTGTCGGCGACGACACACACCGATCGTAGGCACGTGCTGGTGACCCTGGATGATTCGGGCTCTCCGAGCGGGGGCGGTAGGTGAGGAATTCGGCTGGTGGCGGCTTCGTGCGGCTCGTCGATGCTCTATCCAAGGCGTCGGTTCTCTTGAAAGTTGCATGCGCCCGGAACGGCACATGCGGGGCACCCCTCGATCCAAGGCCGCCTACCTCTAGTTGCTCCGTGTATACCCTCAGTGTATGCTCGCAGGTATGAGCGTCCCCATGGCCCTCCTCGGGCTCCTCGATCGCGAACCGAGCCACGGCTACGACCTGAAGCGCGATTACGACACCTTCTTTGGCCGCGGTCGGCCGCTTCCCTACGGTCAGGTGTACGCCACCCTCGCCCGCCTGGCGCGGGACGGGAGGGCCATCACGGGAGAGACCGAGCCCGGGGCCGGCCCGGACCGAAAGCGCTACAGCATCACCGAGAGCGGGAAGCACGAGATCGAGGTCTGGCTGTCGGAGCCCATCCCGGCCGAGCCTTATCTCCAAACGGACCTGTTCGTGAAGGTCGTGCTCTCTCTCATGCTCGATCGTCCCGCCGAGGAGTACCTCGACGCGCAACGCGCAGCGCACCTCCGTCGCATGCGTGAGCTCACTGAGCTCAAGCAACGGGGCGACCTCGTCGATGCCCTGCTCGCCGACCATGGGCTCTTCCACCTGGAAGCCGACCTCCGCTGGATCGACATCACCGCGGCACGACTCACTGCACTGGCGGACGAGGTGCGGTCGTGACTGTCGCCAAGGTTGCTGCGAGCGTCGAGGTCGGAGGCGTCATCATCGAGGCACGGGAGCTGGTGCTCTCATTTGGAGAGACCCCGGCGCTGCGGGGGGCGAGCCTCTCGGTGGAGCGCGGCGAGATCCTGGCCGTCATGGGGCCGAGTGGTTCAGGCAAGTCCACGTTGCTCTACTGCCTGGCGGGCATCCTCTCCCCCGACGCAGGTGACGTCTACTTCGACGGCCAGCGCCTCGATGACTTGCGAGAGAAGGATCGCTCCAAGCTGCGGCGTGATCGCTTCGGCTTCGTGTTCCAGTTCGGCCAGCTCGTACCGGAGTTGACCGCCGAGGAAAACGTCGCGTTGCCCCTGTTGCTCGGTGGGATGCCTCGCGGAGAGGCCCTCACTGCGGCGAGGGGCTGGTTCGAGCGCCTCGGCCTCGAAGGTATGGAGCGCCACCGCACCGGCGAGATGTCCGGCGGCCAGTCGCAGCGCGTCGCTCTGGCTCGAGGTCTCGTCGCTCAACCCGACGTGCTCTTCGCGGACGAACCGACCGGGTCACTCGACTCCCTGAACGGCGAGCTGGTCATGGACTTGCTGACGCGTACCGCGCGTGAGCAGGGGTCGACGGTGATCCTCGTCACCCACGAAGCTCGGGTCGCCGCGTATGCCGACCGAGAGGTGGTCGTGCGCGACGGGCTCGTGACCTCGACGGCGGCTGCCCACCGATGATCCGGCTCGGGCTGCGACTCACCCTGCGCAGCGGTCGCGAAGCGCTACTTCGCGTGGCCGTCACCGCAGCCGCCGTCGCTCTTGGCGTCGGTCTCCTGCTGTCCGCCCTGGCCGGTGTCAACGGTCTGCACGCCCAGGCCGATCGTGGCGCGTGGCTCAACACGTCGGCGCAGACAGCTCCATCGACGTCAGGAGGATCGACACTCGACCCGCTGTGGTGGCTGTACTCCGTCGATCAGTCCGACAACCAGGCGATCGACCGCGTCGACGTTGCGGCGACGGGACCGAACGCGCCGATCCCACCCGGGATTCGCCACCTTCCTGGTGCCGGCGAGTTCTACGCGTCGCCGGCCCTCACCAGGCTTATCGCATCCGAGCCCGCGAGCGAGCTGGGTGACCGGTTCCCCGGCCACCAAGTGGGGACCATCGACGCAGCCGCCCTTCCGTCCCCGGATTCGCTGGTCATCGTCGTCGGTCATGACGCTCGTCAGCTCTCGGGCGTCGGTGGGGCAGTTGAGGTCCGAGGCATCCAGCGAAAACTGAGCAACTGTTTCAGCTGTCAGAACAACAGCGGGAGCGGGAGCGGACCGATCCTCCAATGGATCCTGGCGGGCGGTGCCGTCGTCCTCTTCGTGCCGGTGCTCATCTTGATCGCCACCGCCAGCCGACTGTCCGCGGCGAGGCGGGAGGAGCGCTTCGCAGCGATGCGCCTGGTCGGCGCCACGCCACACCAGGTCACGGTGATCGCGGCGGCGGAGGCATCGGTGGCGGCCTTCGCAGGAGTTGTTGTCGGTTTCGCGCTCTACTTTCTGCTCCGTCTTCTCCTGGCGCACATCCAGTTCACCGGCGCGCCGCTTGCCCCGGGTGACCTCTCGCTCACCTCGACCGACGTCCTCCTCGTGGTCATCGGTATCCCTATTGCAGGAGTCGCCTCCGCCCGGGCCGGACTGCGCCGCGTCCGGATCTCGCCGCTCGGCGTGACACGGCGTGTCCCGGCCGCACCTCCCAGTGCCCTGCGGATGATCCCACTCCTGTCTGGCGTCGCACTCCTCGCGTACTTCGCTGTCGCCGGCAAGCCGCAGGGCAACGGCAGCCAGATGTTGGAGCTGGTCGGAGGCTTGCTGCTCATCTTGGTTGGGCTGATGCTCGCCGGGCCGTGGTTGACGAGGATGGGCTCTCAACTCATGGCGGCACGGGCAAGTCGGCCTGCCACCCTGATCGCTGGTCGCCGCCTTCTTGACAACCCTCGAGCGGCCTTCCGTTCCATCAGTGGTCTGGTGCTCGCGCTCTTCGTCACGAGTGCAGCGATCGGAGCGTTGGGCTCGATCGTCGCACCGACCTCCCAGGTAGGGGGCCCACGATCAGCCGATACGGTCGCAGTTCAGTTCTGCGGTCTCACGACATCGTGTGATCACTCCAACTCTGTCCGCTCCGTCCCCGCCGAGGTGGTCACCGAGCTCCGCACTGCGCCGGGGGTGCGCAGCGTGGCGGTGGTCCACGTGGACCCCTCCTCTGCTCAGCGGTTGAACGGCGTCGGGGTGATCTCGTGTGAAGCACTGGCGAAGACTCCCGCGATCGGAAAGTGCGCACAGGGATCGACGGTCGCAGCGATCGGCTTCTTCCTCGGTCAGAACGAGGTCGCCAAGTCGCCTTCGCTCACGGTCTGGCCATCTGCTCCTCTGACCGCGGCGAGCATCGAGAGCCTTCCTGTCGAGGCGGTCGTGGTCGCCACGGACGGCTCGCCCAGCTCCATGGAGCGGGCACGAACCTCGCTCGTGCAGTCGTTCCCATATGGAGGGCCGCCAGTGGTCGTCGATTCGATCGGGCCAAGCGAACTGCGACTCCAGGCGATGGTCCGAAACCTGACCCAGGTGGTCGTCGTGGCCAGTTTGATCATCGCCGCATGCAGCCTCGCGGTGAACATCGCTGCCGGGCTGAGCGAACGCAAGCGCCCATTCAGCCTGCTCCGCCTCACGGGCGTTCCCACCGCAGTGTTGCGCCGTGTGGTCGCACTGGAGAGCGCACTGCCACTCCTCCTGGTTGCCGCCGTGTCGATTGTCGTCGGACTGCTCGCTGCCGCGCTTTTCCTGAGGTCGCAGCTTGATTTCGCATTCCGAGTGCCCGGCATCGCCTACTGGGCGACTGTCATCTGCGGGCTGGCAGCGGCACTCGCGATCATCGCCTCGACGTTCCCGCTCCTGAGTCGGATGACCGGTGCCGAAGTAGCGCGAAACGAGTGAGCAGACTGAACCGGCTGTCGTGCCCTGTAGGCAAACGCAGGATTCGACCAGACAGAGGTCGACGGGTCAGAGGGACTTGATCGTGACCGGTAACGAGCATCAGAGGACTGCGCCGGTGGTGCCCTGAACAGTGACTCGAGGTCAATATCGGCAGGCACGGTCTCTTCGATCTACCGTTGAAGCGATGGCGCCGAACAAGCAGCCCACGCCAGAGAATCGATGCGATGCGATTCGGATCGCCCTCGTCGGCCTGGCGTCTGGGGAGGAGTCCGAAGCGATACTCTCCAAGCTCGGTGTTCTACACATTCGGTACAACACCTTTCCCGCCGAAGAGCTCCTCGAGCTCGCCTCCGACGCCATCGACGAGTCCGGTGCCACGCCAGCTGATCCCATCGTCTGTGAGGGGATCCGGGAGCGATTCCTCCCCGAACACCCCATCTCCGGCAAGACACAGCACCACAAGAGCAAGTACGCAATCGCGGCCGCCGCCATGATCCACGGCGGTGTGTATCCCGATCTGCTCGATGACGCCGCGTGGTGGCAGGCCGATGATCTCTGGACCTACTCGTTCTTTGCACTCCTGATCTACGTCAGGGCCGCCGCCGAGCGGACGGGTCGGTCTAGCGAAGAGGTTGCTCGCTCGATCGCCGATCGTCGTGGGGTGGCGTTGATCACGCCCGACAGTTGACGGGTGCAGCTGGTGGCCACATCCAACCTTGACGGAACGGTGATCGTCACCGGTTACCCACCGGCGACGAAGGAAACGACGACCTAGGCAGCGTGCCGATGGAAGTTCTCCCGCCTGCGGTCGTAGTCGGTGGTGGTCCTGGGGTCCGCATGACGAGCGGCAATCTGGACATCACGGAGGGGAACACCGGCATCGAGGGCGGCCATGATGAAGGCCGAACGGAGCATGTGAGGGTAGACGGCACTGAGTCCTGCCTGCTTGCCGATGGAGCGCACCCAGCGGTGGGCCGTCCGCCGGTCAAGCCTCGCCCCGTCCTTCCGACGCAGGATCGCACCCGCCGTGGGCTCGCCAATAGCCAGATCAATGGTCCGGGCGGCCCTCGGAACCGGCGGGATCACGGCCGGCTTGCTCCCCTTCCCCATGATCCGGAGAGTCCGGTTCCCCTGGGTGAAGGCGAGATCCTCGATGTTGGTTCCGCACGCTTCACTCACCCGAAGCCCGTTGAGCCCGAGGAGTACCGCAAGAGCTGCATGGCTCCTATCGAAGCGCTCGGCCGTGAGGAGAAACGTTCCGAGCTCCCGGCGATCCAGTCCCCGCCCCTCGAAAGGGTGGAACTTGGGGCGCCGGACGTACTGGGCCGGGTTGGCGGTGACCCGTCCGTCGATGTGGGCGACCCGGTAGAAGCCGCAGACGGTCGACAGCCGACGGTCGATGGTCGACGGGGCGAGACCCTTCTGCTCCATGGCGGTGCGGTAGAGCTCGATGTGGGGTCGCTTCGCCTCCAGGACGGTGAGGTCGGCGTCGGCGGCCCACTGGAAGAACGTTCGCAGGTCGTAGCGATAGGCGTCGAGCGTACGCCCGTTGTACCGGGCAAGAAATGCTGCCGCTGCCACCTGGGCCTCATCGAAGCCGGGGTCCTCGATGATGGTGGCCAGAGGTTTCGAGTCTGAGTCGAGTACAGACATGGCTCTCCTTCCACAGTTGGGAGAATCAGCCAATACCGGCCTGGCAGTCGTGGACTGAGGACATTCGCACATGCTCGATCAGATGACCCCGACCCAAGCTGATCGAGAACGGAGTCGTACGTGATGGTTGCTGACTTACGGCGATGTGGAATGTGTCAGCTGATGAGACCGGACGGTACCTCCAGTGTCGACGGAGAGCTCTTCATCTGCGATGGGTGCAATGAGGACGCCGCCAAGTTCCGCGAGATTCAAGAGGGCCTCTACGGCAGGCCCGAGAGCTCAGGCGCAACCTGAGCACGCTCGCAAGATGACACTGTGCCCAAGGTAGGTACCCGTTAGGAGCGGCCGTGACACCCCGCGGTCGGCGGCAGGGCCTCTCTCGGTGACCGCATGTTCCGGAACTCGGCTGCCGCTCCCGCAGAGCCGGTGTTCAGGAGGTCCACAGTTGTCCGCTGGTGTCTCGGAGGGGGACGACCGCGATGCTTTCATCCCGGCACATGTCAAGTAGGTGGGGGTCAGCGGTTGCGACCATCGAACCGGCTGGTCGGGCCGTCTCAGCCGCGACGCAGTCGGCAAGGCTGACCGCACGGTTCTTTCGGTGGTAATGCCGGGCGCGGAGCAGTCCGGCGCGCAACGCAGGTCCGGCGTCCAGTGGCGGCGGTGAGTCGAGCCCGAGCTGAGCCACATCGAGCACCGCATCATCCTCGTCGGCGCCGACCAGCCGAACAAGATGGTCGACGACCTCTGCCACGCCGAGAACCGTCAACGAGGCCTGTTCGTCGCGGGCGAGCAGTTGCGCAACTTCGTCTGCGGAAGGCTCGCCCTTCAGCAGGGCGAGCACTGCGTAGGCGTCGAGAACAATCACCGCCGCCGCTCGCGGGAAGCCTCGTCAATCCGGGCCTGGCGCCGAGCACGTTCGCTGCTCGGTCCCCGTCCCCGATACTTTCCCTGCAGATCCGCGACCGGGTCCACGGGGAGGGGGCGAAGTACGACGCGATCGCCGAGGTCGACCACAACAACGTGGTCAGCCTTCCAACGGGCGCGGGCCTCGGCGGGAATCGAGACCTGGCCGTTGGATGAGACCTTCATGACGTGGCTGGTGGACACGTATTGACCTCCGAGGTGCTGTATGAAGCTACCATCTCATTGTATATGGCGCGCCGCAGTGATCTCGCCAGAGCTGTCGGAAGGAGCGTTGACAACGTGCGGGTGCCAGCGAACACCGGGAGGCCGATGTTCTGGTTGCTCACGTCCCGCTCCCATTGTTGGGGGCCAGTCAGGGCGAGGTGGCGGTGAGCTTGAACACCGGATGGCGGGGTGCCTCTTCGACGAACTTCTCCACCGGGTCGTCGCCCTTGGCATCGAAGAATGGGGCGGTTACCCGAACGTTGCGAACGTAACGCTGGAGGACGGGGCCGGCTGTAGCTGGGCCGACCTCCTCGGCGTGAAGCGTCTCCGCTCGCCTGCCATGGCGAAGATTGACCTCGGGCTGGGCACGCACGTTGTGAACCCAGGCCACCATTCCGTAGGGCGACACAAGCCATCGTTCTTCATCGTTCTCGACCAGGATCACTGGTGTAGTCCTCTGCTGCCCAGTCCTACGTCCAGTGGTGGTGAGGAGATACGTCGACTTACCGCCGATACCAAGGCGAACCAACGGCTCCATGAGCACATTGACCGCTCGACGGGCAGGCCCGAGTTGGTAGGTCTTTGCCATCGCCACAGTCTGCCCTGGCGAGGGTGCTTATGCACTTGCTGATCCCAGATGTCAGTCGATGGGCGTGGCTGCGAGTGGGCACCCCGGGGATCCGTACTGTCCCACCGAGCCGGTGTTCGGGGGCAGGGGAGATGATCTCCATCCGCGTGAATACTTGGCCGATCGAGGTACTCCACGGGCGCGGGGATCGGGTGCGGCGGTGGCTATGAGGCGACGTGCGTCGTGGCGACGCTGAATGCCACTCCTAGCATGACCACGCCGATGACGAGATCGAGAACACGCCACGTTCTGGGTCGCGACATCAGAGGTGCCATCGCTTTGGCCCCGTAGCCAAGGCCGACGAACCAAGCAATCGATCCAGTGCAGGCTCCAGCCGCGAACAGCCATCTGCTGGAGCCGAACTGATTCCCGATGGACCCGAGCAGCAGGACGGTGTCCAGGTAGACGTGAGGGTTGAGGAACGTGAACGCAAGGGTTGTAGAGGCGATGACTCTCCGTGACGAGCGTGTGGCCACGGACGGCAGGAGCACTTCGCGTCGACTCGCCCGCCAGAAGGAATAGAGCGAGTAGCCGACAAGGTAGGCGACGCCGACCCATTTGAGTACTTCGAGAACTCCGGGGAACGACCGGCTGACGCGCCCAATTCCGCCGATCCCGAGCAGGATCAGAATGACGTCCGAGGTTGCGCAGATCGAAACGGCAGTGCCGACGTGTTGGCGGGTGAGACCCAGTCGCAGGAGGTAGGCATTCTGTGCGCCTATTGCGACAATGAGCGATAGGCCGGTCAGGAGGCCAGCGAAGGCTGCGTTCACCGATAGTCCAGCATCCAGTGGAAGCCAGCGTTGTCCACCGTCATGAGTTCAGTTTGACCCACTGCGGGAGCCTCGGATGCGTGGAGTCCGAATCTACGTTGATGTCCCACCGACCCGGCGATGGGGGGCCGGGCCACAGCTGCAAGCACCCCGGCCACCGTGGCCTGGCCGGCTAGACAATGCCCCTGCTGACGAGGACAACGAGGCCGCCAGCGGCCACCAAGGACCCGGTGAACACACCCACAATCCCACTCCACCTAGTTCTCTTGCGAAGTGTCTCCGCATCGTCCGTTCCGACGAGCCAACGCCACCCAGCTGCATAAGCCCTCTACCGCTGCTCAATCCGGCGTGCAGCCCGCTTCGGAGTAAGGCAGTCCCAGTAGAAGAGAAAAGCCATACCTACTCCAAAGGCCGTGATGAGGAACCCAACTCCGATCCAATGGAGGTGATCGGAGGTTGACGACGCCAGCGCCGAGACCACATGAGGAGCCTAGAACGGCGGTGGCACTCCAAGGAGCCCCCTGGCTATGCGCCCCGAATATCGGCCGGATAGGGCTCGGAGACGCCTCCGAGCCGGCGTGGGGGACGGATCAGTTCATCCGGCACGGCGAAGGAACAGGCGAATCGGCTTCCCTATGAGCAAAGGGTTGAAGAAGGCCGCACCGGGCCTCGCTCTACAGCCCAAGTCCACCGTCTCGCCCTCCTTCACTGTCAGCTCCATTTCTCGGGACGCCATATCGTCGATTCTGATTTGTATCCGGTGACTCCCCCATTCACCCACCCCACGGTTCCGGTTCGGCCTGCGATCGAGGAGCTGAACGGGTATCGTGCGGAACCGGAGGACTAGCGCAATGAATGATCAGGCCCATCCAGCCGCGACGCACCTGAGCCGACGCCAGCTGTTGGCGGGCGCTGGCGCGGTGAGTGCGTTGGCCGCGGTCGGACCCGGAGCACGCGCCGCCGGCGCCGCTGCCCCCGCCTACGAGCCGACGGCCTTCACGGGGTCCGCTCGACTTCTCGGCCAGGGCGGCAAGCCGACGGGCATGTCGGCACTTGCAGGGTTGGCTCGTCGATACGGGGAGGGGCAACCGCTGATGTTCGTCGATCTGGCAGCCGTCGATCGCAACGCTAGCGTGATCCAGAACTTCGCCGATCGTCAGAATTGGAATGTCCGGCCAGCACTCAAGGCATTCCAGTGCCCGCAACTCTGCGCTTACATCATGCGCCAACTGCCCAAGCCTCGTGGCTTGGTATTCCGCTTGCGCCAAGTCGATCAAATCATGACGGCTGCGCCAGCAGGTACGGATCTGATGATGGGCTACCCATCGACTGGCGGAGAGCTGCGCTGGTTTCTGGGTTCCCGGCCGCCGAGCCGCCAGCGCAGCTACACCCTCACAATTCTTGCCAGCTCGCTCGAGAACATCGAGGATCTCGCGGGCCTCGCACGCACCACTCCCCGCGAGCTACCGCTCAACATCGCCTTGGAGTTCGACTCCGGCGAGGGCCGCGGCGGGTTTGTTTTCGAGCCGGAGATCTCGGAAGCGATCAAGTTGCTGCGTGGTGCCAAGCGCCACCTGCGCCTCAGAGCGACACTCTGCTACGACGGTTGGGCGACGCTGACCGGCGATCAGAACTACCGCCTTGTCGTCGCCAAAAAGGCAAGCGACTTGTACGGAAGGTACCTCGGGCAACTAGAGGAAGAGGGTGGCGACCTCTACAATCCCAAGACGCTCATCCGCAATGGCCCAGCCAGCTCCAATTACCAAAACTGGGTGGGCAAGCCAGAAATCAACGAGATCAGCCCGGGATCCGCGTACATGTATGCCGGCTACCTCCAGACGTTCGACAATCAAGGACTCGTCCGTGCGGCTACCCAGTGTTCCCCGGTGCTCAAGGACATCGGCCCCTATCCGTCAGAGCTCATCACCCAGATCCCGCAACCCCCGATCACCGGTCACGCGTGGTACCTGCTCGGGTCGGCCTGGCCCGACAGCAGCGGCACCCAGCCAGCGTTCATATATCCGCCCGGCGTCGTGGACGACATGCGTGCAGGTGGCCGCGCTGCCATCGTTGCACCGAACGGGGCACTATCGATCAACGACTATGTGCTCCTGTGGCCGAATCAAAGCGGTGAGGGCGTGGACTACTTCGGCTCGCTTCACGCGGTACGCAACGGCCGGCTGCTCGACGTGTGGCCGACGTTCGAAAGGCCAACAGACCTTCAGTAACGACGGGAGGCTCCCGTGTTTGACGCGTGGGGAGATCGCGTTGGTTAGCATCAGCAGCGTGTCAGCGTTACCAGCACCACTTGGTGAAGGATCCTCGATGAGGTCGACTGTGAGCAGCTTGAACATCGCTGACCAACTCTCCCGTATGTAGGGAAGCAGGATCACGCTTAGCCGTGACGTTTCGCGAACCCAAGGCGCCGCGCAGATCCGCCGAGCCCGAATCCTGCAAACCAACCCGCTCCCGGCAGGGTGCCCGCGAGACCCGTGCCGGAGGGGCTCAGAAGCGTCTCCAGGCCGGCGAACGGGGGGTGCGTCCAGAAGATTGGGCGCCATGACAACGAGGGGGTTGATCCTGGTCGGAACCTCAACCGCAGATGTCGGGCTACCGAACCAGTGGCCTACCTCACACGTGTGAACGCGTCCCCTAACGGCACTTCGGGGCTACCTTTCGGCTCGCAATCGAGCGCGCCTTCAGACCTGACGCCGTGGTCATGACGGTGGTGACGGGCGGTAGGTGAGCAGAACATTGCCGGAGTCGAACTGCCGCACGCGAAGCAGGGTGAGTGAGAGGCGATTCCTCAGATCCTCGAACAGGGATCGCCCCTGGCCGAGCACGATCGGGAAGATCATGATTCGGAGTTCGTCGAGGACACCGGCCCGCGCCAAGTCGGCGGTTAGGTGCGCACTCCCGATCACAAGCACTTCCTTGCCCGGAGCAGCCTTCAGCTCTGCCACGTGCTCGATCGCCTCGCCTCGCGCGACGGTGGTCCCGGACCAGTCTGCGTCGGTGAGCGTCGTGGAGAAGACGAGCTTCTCCTTGTCGTTCATCCGCGTGGTCATGTCCGGGTCGTTGACCATGGCCTGCTCGGTCGGCCAGTAAGCGGCCATGTGCTCATAGGTTGCGCGACCGAAGCCGAGTGTGCCTGCATCGTCAAGCTGCCGAGCGGCAAAATCGTTGAACTCCGCGTCCACATTCGGCCAGTCGAGTTCGCCGTTCGGGCCTTCGTAAAAGCCATCGAGGCTGATAAAGATGAACGATGCCATGGTTCGCATTGGATGGTCCTCCTCAGTGAATTGTCTCATCACGCGTCACCTTCGGCGAGCGAAGCAGCCAACGAGTCGAGCAGGGATCGGATCCCTTCCTCTCGCCGAGCTGCTGTCTCGTGGCGAGGTCCGCCCCAGAACGGATGCGGGCGCGTTGTCGATCGGAGTCCGCTTGCTGTTGGCCAACTGCCCCCGACCAGGCACTGAGGGGCGAGTGTCCTTCGCGAGGAGCAGCAAGCGGTCCAGTCGCGGTGTCCGAGAGCTAACCGGGTCGATCCCGCTTTCGGATCGAGTCCGACGGCAGGCGTCGTGGATGCGACACCTGGAT
>Ga0209385_1000887_pt1 | contig 12489 bp, 12 predicted proteins | sample NGEPerB_FD_184506 | JGI IMG/M metagenome (GOLD analysis project Ga0209385, IMG submission 184506) | Arctic peat soil microbial communities from the Barrow Environmental Observatory site, Barrow, Alaska, USA - NGEE PermafrostAB12-B... | ecosystem: Environmental > Terrestrial > Soil > Wetlands >... | reverse complement strand
AGCTTTGAGTGTGTACTTCTTTAATTCATTATTTTTCAGAATCCCTGCCGGAAATATATTTTCTCCACTTTTCAATTACCTGTACCATGTCGTCCGGTAAATTTGAATCAAAGAGGAGTCTCTCGCCAGTTACGGGATGATTAAATGCCAGCGATTTAGCATGCAATGCCTGACGGGGAAGAATTTTAAAACAATTTTTAATAAACTGCTGGTACTTGGTAAATGTTGTGCCTTTAAGTATCTGATTTCCACCATACTCCTCATCGTTAAACAGCGGATGTTTTATATGACTGAAATGAACACGGATCTGGTGGGTTCTCCCTGTTTCCAGTTTGCATTCGATGAGGGAAATATAACCGAGATCCTCAAGAACCTTATAATGAGTTATAGCAGTTTTTCCTTCGCTATTATCCTTAAAGACCTGCATAATCTTCCTGTCTTTTATGCTTCTGCCTACATTCCCGGTTATAGTTCCTTCCGGTGGATCAGGAATTCCCCATACAAGTGCATTATACCTCCTGTCTGTTGTCCGGTCATAAAACTGTTTTGAGAGCCTGTTAAGAGCATATTCATTCTTTGCAATAACAAGGATACCTGAAGTGTTTTTATCCAACCGGTGTACCAATCCCGGCCTGCTTTCCCCTGTATTGAAAAGAGGAAGATCGCGGAAGTGCCACATCAGGGCATTGACAAGTGTTCCTCTATAATTGCCGTAAGCAGGATGAACAACCATTCCAGGTTCTTTATTTACAACCAGAACATCGTCATCTTCGTAAACAATGTTCAAAGGGATATTTTCAGGAATAAGTTCAATTTCTCGCGGAGGAGTTGGCAGAACGACCTGTACAATATCTCCGGGTTTGATCCTGTAGTTTGGTTTAACTGCATTGTTATTTACCAGGATATTCCCGGCATTGGCAGCATTCTGAATACGTGTTCTCGATGAATTTTCGAGCCTGTCTGACAGGAATTTATCAATCCTCAGAAGGGTTTGTCCGGGATCCGCCTTAAACCGGTAATGTTCAAAAAGCTCTTGCTGATCGGCTAATTCTTCTTCTTCCATTTTTTGAAATTACCTTGTTTTAATAAAACGGTTATATTTGACGGGACTCCCATATGTATTTATAACCAGAAAATACATACCGTCTTTAAGTGAAGATATATCTACCTTATTATTGAAAAGAACTCTTATGAGTTCATGTCCATTCAGGTCGGTTATCGTTATAAATGTTGATGCTGATAATTGAAGATCACCCGGATCAATATTGATGTAATCTCTGGCCGGATTTGGCCATATATTCAAAAGACTTTTGGTCGTTATAGGAACATCATGAACTGAGGTAATGATAAGAGGCGACCCTACAACCGGCCTTATCATTATGCTTCCTGGTTTCTGCGACTGACTCCATTGACCGTTCAACCAATAGAATTGCCTCCCGGCATTCGGAGTATTAACATCATAACCCGCATTTAAAAATGTCTCGGAAGTCTGTCTCCAACCTACATAAAATACACCGTTAACAGGAACTCCTTCAGGAATAGAATAACTGTAAAACCCATTTATCACCTTACCCTGTTCAACCATGACATTTGTCTGAGTATTAATCATATTGCCGGGAATTCCGTTGTTGTCGTCCCATACTGCAAGATCAAACGCCCTCAGATTAGCATGCTGATAACTGTCGTTGAAGCAGATTTGTATAGCTCTCAGAGTATCCTGCATATACGATTCGAATTTATAAGCTACCATAGCATTTCTTGAACCAAGTCCGTTTATGCCATATCCTGCTTCCGAGGTGCCGTCATCGAAAGCAAAATAGTTTTTAAAGACCTGGTAATATATTAAGGTGTCGTTTCCCTTTGGATCAAAATTATCTGTCTTAAGATATGAGGTAATCCTGAATAGGGCTGAATCATTATTGCTTGTGCTGAAGGTATACACAAGATTAGCATTATAATCCACACTTGTTAAAGGTGCAATATTCGTTGCACCTGAAGAGAATGCATCAGCAAGGGAATTTTTATAAATATCCCATATTTCAAAATTGCGGGTAACATTCCTTGTTATTGTATCGTTATTCCGGTAATGAACAAGTATTGAAGAGCCCATTTCCTGAAGATAAACCTGAAGGAATTGTTTCCAGGGCATTGCTTCATGACTCTTTAGTAAAGAACGAACCGGAAGGGTCATTGCTACATCTGCAAATATGGTATCTGCAGCGTTTCTGTTTTTGTTGAGCAGAACATAATCTACGTTCCATATGTCACAATTTCCAACTATTGAGGGATCAGTAAGGTTAGGACTCAGGTTTGCATAATTCACAAAACGGAACTGGAAGCCTTTTTGAAGGAAACGGCCCTGATTTATTTGGATAATTGCCGGTTTGAATCTCTGATCAAGACTTCCTTCAGCTTTCCATATCGAATACCATTTTTGTTCCAGAGGTGCGTAGAACTGCAGAGTCAGGCTGTCATTTGCTCCGGGGGGGTCGCCTAAACCGCCTGCCTGATAAAGAAAGCTTAGCCAGACATTGTCTGATGCCGTATAATTTAAATTTATTGGCTGCGATGTAAGATGATCAGCTTCAAAAACATCTGCAGATGCATTTGAATACAACCTTCCCGTGCTGTCCAAAGCATCGAAGGTGGCTATCCCTGCAGTGATTTGCCGGTCTGAGTAAGTATTATTTATAAATACATTTTCATCGGTCCAATACCTGGCATCCGGGAATATTGAACGTCCGGAAAAATCATCAAAAAAAGGAAGTGAAAGTGTGTCAGCTGAGGCCAGCCCCTTGCTCTCCCTGCGTTTTTCTGTATTGTGAGTAATCCTGTAATTAGATTGAAGACCGGTTATTATTTCCTGAGCAGGAGTGTTAATCAGGAAAACACTAAGAAAAATTCCATATAGAATTATCCTTTTAAACATCCTGGTTAGTTAGTCTTGTTTTCAGAATCCGGGACAGCCGGAATTGTATCTCTGACAATTCTGGTTGAATCGGCTTTCATTTTTGCTGAATCGACTGTCAGCCAAAGATACATTGATGATCCGAGTGGAAGAGTAACATCTTTTTGAAATTCCGGATGCTGTTTGTAGACAAAAGCATTTATTGTATCTGCTCCTTTTTTGATAGTATTGTCATATTCAAAAGTGGCCAGATTTAGCGATGACCCCAGGATTCTATTTTTTGCCGGATCAAGTCTCATGCCGAGCAGATAAGGGATAGAAGTACGCTGGTTGCTTAATCCTTTCCCCAGAACAAGATCAATCACTGAGCCTTTCTGAAGAGAATCTTTTTCATGGATTTTCTTTCCGCTATATTCCTGATCGATAACAACATCTATTGAAACATCGGGTCTGTATTTTAAAAGTCCTATTTCCAATCCCGAACTTTCTGCCAGCAGGATTGCCTGCCTTTTCGGAAGGTCAATAAGATTAGGCATTGCAACCATTTCTGGATGAAACGCGTTAATCGTAAGAATGATATCCCGCCATTTTTTCACTTTGAAACCAGGCTTAGGATTCTGCTCGGCAATACAGCCCCTGGGAACAACTGTAGTGTAAATTGAGTCAATAACCTGGTAGCGTAATTTGCTCTTTTTTGCAAGCTTTGCGGTCTGATCCATAGTTAGTCCTACAAAATTGGGAACCGGTCTTGCCTGACCGTGTCTGGTATAGAAACTCATCCAGATAAGTAATATCATTATTGCTCCGACAATTATAATAATGGCATATCCAAGATTCTTAAGGAAAATTTTGCTAATGATGAAGTTTTTTAAGCTCATACGAACAGATTGAACATTTGTAATAACGCAAAGGTACTGATAAAATTACTTTTTTCACCCCATGGAAGTTGTCTAAAAAGCCCTTTGTAAACCTTCGTGATATCCTTAGTGTCCATTGTGGTAAAACAAATTCATTAAACCACGAAGGATCACAAAGTAACACACTAAGCAACTCAAAGGGGAAAACCTGACAATTAATAACTTTTCAGATACCCCGGTTTTCTTCTTCCGGAGGGTAAATCGGATTATATAGTGAATCTCTTTCCACGGGAATAAATCCTGCCTGACAAATTAAAGTACATATCTCATCAGAGCTCATTGCAGGGTTTCCCTCTTCGGAACCGGCCATAGAATAGATTCTCGTCGTATCATCAATTGTCCCATCCATATCATCTGTACCAAAAGAGAGAGAGATTTGGGCACATTCCTTTCCGGTCATTGGCCAGTAAGCTTTTATATGAGGAAAATTATCGAGATAAATCCTTGAGACTGCATAGTTTCGCAGATCTTCAATTGTACTAACCTCTCCCAGATATGACATGCTGTTATTCGATTGCCTGTACTTTAAAGGTATAAATGCATTGAATCCATGTGTTTTATCCTGGAGGATACGAAGTCTTTCCATGTGATCAATACGGTGAGAATAGTTTTCTATGTGACCGTAAAGCATTGTAGCGTTTGATGGAATTCCAATCCTGTGAGCTGTCTCATGGATTCTCAGCCATAGCTCAGAGGATGATTTTTCATCGCAGATTTTCATTCTCAGTTGTTCATCGAATATCTCAGCCCCGCCACCCGGTATCGAATCGAGGCCATATCCTTTTAGCAATGTAAGTCCTTCTTCAAGTGAGCATCCTGCCAGAGAAATCATATGATCGAGTTCAATTGCAGAAAATGCCTTTATATGCAAGGCAGGCCGGTAATCTTTGATTTTTTTTAAAAGCGAACCCCAGTAATGAAGATCGTATGAAGGATGTACGCCTCCGACTATATGTACTTCAGTAACATCCTTGCCATCAAATCGCTTCACAATGTCCAACATCTCCTCGTGGCTGTATTCCCAGCTTTCGGGATCACCATCAGGTTTATGGTAAGAGCAGAATCTGCAGTTATAAATACATTTGTTTGTTGGTTCAATGTGAAAATTACGATTGAAGTAAGCCAGGTTTCCGTTATGTCTTCTTCTGACTATCCCGGCAAGCAGCCCAAGAAGAGGAAGATCCGCATTTTTATACAGAAATAGGCCGTCTTCAGGAGTTATACGGATGTTGTCTGTAATTTTATCAGCAATAGCCCTGAGGTTTTTATCGGTTATATGAGTCAGCAGGTCGGACATATCAGTATTTAAAAATCCTGTAAATGTAAGAATAATAGGAAAGATTTATTGCGTTCCGCAAACAGAGATCAATGTGTTTATAATATATTTGGAACGACTCTCTAGTTCAAAATAAAGATGAAGCGTGGAGCGGTTCCATCAATAATAGCTAAATGACCAGCGGGAATTTTTCAACCCCGGAGGGGTTGCATCAAAGTTAACAACACAAAAAAGCGTCTGCTAGAAGACGCCTTTGATCAAATATTGTAAAATATGTATTATCCTTTTAATTTAAGCTCTGGTGAAACTGATAGTTTCTTTCTGCCCTTAGCTCTTCTTGAAGCAAGCACTCTTCTTCCATTGGGCGTTGACATCCTTTCCCTGAATCCGTGTTTATTCATTCTCTTCTTTCTTGATGGCTGATACGTCCTTTTCATCTTTTCCGATATATTTATTGACTACAATTCTGATTTGAGACTGCAAATGTAGTACTTTTTTGAAATATAAAAACCTGGAATGTGTTTTTTTTGAAAAAATCAAACGGGCAGATATACAATTACTTTAGTTTCAAAGTAAGGCTCCTCAAAAAAGTCCTTTATTTGCCAGACAGTTGTTTTCTTCTTAATTGATGATAACTCTTCTGTCAGATCACCTCCCTTGAGATAAAATATTCCATTTCTCAGACTATTGATCCCTCCTGGGGTGATGTTTTTTGAAGAAAGATTTATGAATTTCTGCAATCCAGTCACTGCCCTGCTTATAGCAAACTGATATCTTCCGGTTTCATCCTCAATTCTTTTATGAAGTGTTATTACATTTTTCAATCCAAGTTCCTCTGAGACGGCACTTACTACTTTAATCTTTTTCCCGGTTGAATCGAGCATAGTGAATTCAGAATCAGGAAAAAGGATAGCGAGAGGTATACCCGGGAACCCTCCACCGGTTCCTATATCAATGATACTGGTACCAGGCAGAAAACCTATGACCTTTGCAATCGACAGGGAATGAAGAACATGATGGATATAGAAATTATCCATATCCTTCCGGGATATTAAATTAATCATGCTGTTCCATCTGTCGTATATCCCATTTAGTTTCGAAAATCTGTCTTTCTGAATATCAGACAGATGAGGGAAATACCTTAAAATGAATTCTGACACTACCTGTGACCTGTTTTGATTAATATATTATATAACAAAGTTTTGGCCCTGAATAACTGAGCTTTCACGGTGCCGATCGGAAGATTGAGCTCTGCTGATATCTCTTCATATGAATATTCCTTGTAATAACGAAGCTCTATCAGTGACTTATATCTTGGTTTTAGCTGGTTCACAATATCCTTAAGTGCAGCTATTTTCTGATGATTAATCAAAGACTCTTCCGGATCGGGCAAGTCTGACTGGATATTTACTGTTACATTCTCTAAATTATCCTGAAGATGATCAAATGGGGTAGGAGAAAGCTGTTTCTTTCTTATGAAATCAACGCAATTGTTTGTTGCGATTTTAAAGAGCCAGGTGCTGAATGCAAATTTAGGTGTGTATGAGTCGATACTCCTGAAAGCTTTCCCAAATGCTTCGATGGTAAGATCTTCTGCATCCGAGGTATTATTCACCATTTTAAGAAGCATGTAATAAATTGAATCCCTGTAGCGGTTCATCAGGCTCGCAAAAGCTTTTTCATTTCCCTTCTTTGCCTCTTCAACAAGTAACAGATCGCCTTTTGCTTTATCCGATAATTCGTGAACTATTTCCATTTGTTTTTGCGGGATATGCTTCTGGAATTACTTAAATATATAACGCTGTTGATTATGGGTGAAAAGATATCAAAAAATAATAAATAACCTAATAATTCTGGTTCATTCAACTTCCTTTGAACCAGAGTGAGAACAATAATCTGAACAATTAATCTCAGTCCGAAAATAGCTAATACCCAGGGCCAGAGAAACATGAATGAGAGAAGTATAATGAATGCAGGGTAGAAAAGTATTCTCGTAAATGGTTCAGTTATTAATAGGAATTTATCTCTGAATTTATAGTATGGAGCAGTTGTAAAATGTCTTCTCTTTTGTGTAATCCATTCAGAAATGCCGGCGCATGGAACCGACCTGGTATGGGTTCCGGGTCTGAATTCCACCGAGGTATTGTTACCTTTAGCAATAGTATTAACCAACAGGTCATCATCCCCTGAAACTACATGGTTATGCGAACCGAAACCCTTGTTCGAGAAAAATACTGATCTTCTGTACGCAAGATTTCGTCCTACACCCATGTACGGTACGCCGCGGATAGCCATCCCAAAATACTGCATTGCGATGGTCATACAATCGTACCGGATATATTTGTTAAGAAGGCCATTCTTATTCTGGTATCCACCATACCCCAGTACAAATTTATTATTCTCATCAAAATGCGACACCATACCCTCGACCCATTTATCTGAATCGGGCTGGCAATCAGCGTCTGTAAAAAGCAAGATCTCATTTTTTGCTGCTTTTATGCCTATGAATTGTGCAAATTTTTTGTTGTGCGTGAATTTGGGATCTTTGTTTACCGTGGAAATTCTGAGATGCGGATATTGGTTAAGATACTTTGCCAATACTTCGTAGGAGTTGTCTTCAGAGCAGTCGTTAACAACAATTACTTCAAAATCGGGATAATCCTGGTCAAGTACCGAAGGCAAAAAATTATTCAGATTTTCTGCTTCATTCCTTGCACAGATTATTATGGAAACAGGTTCCCTGGTCTTTTTTGTTTCAGTGAATCTCTTTAAGTAAACGGCTAGATAAAAGAAGAGATAATAGAATAACTGTATAATTGCAGCAGAAGAAAAGATACAGAATATAACTAAAAGCAAGGTATTTTTATGATCGTCCATCTGACTTCCAAATATGTCAGCAATATTAGTAAGATTAACGGAAAGGCAAAAAATAAATCACAACAATAATTCCTTATAGTTTTATAAGCCGTATGGAAAAATTACCTTTGTGCTTCGAAAAAAGAAGTATTACCATATGTTTGTTATTGAGAGCAGGGATACTGAGTCAAAAGCACGTGCAGGCATACTTAAAACACCTCATGGAGATATCCCTACTCCCATATTCATGCCTGTAGGCACCTGTGGCACTGTAAAAGGTATTCTGCAGCGCGATCTCGCCGAGGATATCAATGCAAAAATTATCCTTGGAAATACCTATCATCTTTATCTGCGTCCAGGAACCGGGGTGCTTAAACTGGCAGGTGGGCTTCATCATTTCATGTCATGGGACCGTCCGATTCTGACTGACAGCGGAGGTTATCAGGTCTTCTCTTTGACCGGCAACAGAAAATTAACCGATGAGGGAGCAGTTTTTAAATCACATATTGATGGTTCCCGGCATCTTTTTACTCCTGAAAATACTGTCGATATTCAACGTATTATAGGTGCCGATATAATGATGGCCTTTGATGAATGTGCTCCCTGGCCATGCGATTACAGCTATGCAAGAAAGTCAGTTGCCCTGACACATCACTGGCTCGACAGGGCAGTCAAAAGGTTTAATGAAACTGACCCATTATGGGGGAAAAGACAGTCCTTATTTCCCATTGTCCAGGGTGGTACATTTGATGATCTGAGAAGAGAGTCGGCTGAAAAAACAGCTTCGGCAGGAATGGAAGGAAATGCAATCGGCGGGTTGTCTGTCGGAGAACCTGCAGAGGATATGTATAGAATCATAGAGATTGTAAATGAGATACTTCCTGATGAAAAGCCACGTTATCTTATGGGCGTCGGCACTCCGGTCAATATCCTGGAAGCAATTGAAAGGGGTATTGATATGTTTGACTGTGTTATGCCGACACGAAATGGAAGAAACGGAATGCTCTTTACAGGTAATGGCACTATCAATATAAGGAACAAAAAGTGGATAGATGATTTAAGTCCCATTGATCCCGATGGACCGTCAGCAGTAAGTCTGTGTTATTCAAAGGCATATCTGAGGCATCTTGTTATTTCAGGTGAGAACCTGGGAGCTCAGATAGCAAGTATTCATAACCTGGCTTTTTATCTGAAGCTTGTTAATGAAGCACGGAATAAAATTAAAGAAGGTAATTTTAAAGCATGGAAAAACTTAATGATAAAAAAACTTTCAGAGAGACTTTGAGCTTTCTGAAGCCCAAACTTATAGATGCTTATATTATCAGGAAGTTTCTTGGAACATTCTTCTTTTGCATAGTATTAATACTGACAATTGCAGTTGTATTTGATTTTGCAGAAAAAATCGACAACTTCATGGAGAAGCAGGCTCCAGTGAAAGCAATCATTTTTGATTATTACATGAATTTCATCCCTTATTTCGCAATGCTTTTTGCCCCGTTATTTGTATTCATTGCTGTTATTTTCTTTACTTCTAAAATGGCAGTAAACACTGAGATTATTGCGATCCTGAACAGCGGAATGAGTTTCAGGAGAATGATGTGGCCCTATTTTCTTTCGGCATTCATTATTGCATCATTCACGTTCGTTCTTACAAATTTTGTTATCCCAAAATCTAATCTTATAAGGATGGATTTTGAAGATAAGTACTATCATTCCTCCAACAAAAGAGTAATGGTCGAGAATATTCACAGGCAGGTATCCAAGGACATTTTAGTCTATATGGGAAACTTTAATCCCATCAGCCAGAGAGGCCAGAATTTTACAATTGAGAAGATCGACAGCGGGAAACTCATATCGAAACTATCTGCCGCTTCCGTAACTTATGATACCACTAAACACAAATGGACGGCATTTAATTATGTTATCCGCAATATAAAAAGTAACGGGGATATTTTAATTAAGGGCAAGCAAATTGATACTACTCTTAATAAAATACAACCTGATGATTTTTCAAGGGACCCGAGTTTTGTGGGAACCATGACATCCCGTGAGCTCGATAACTATATCAAGCTTCTCAGGCTTCAGGGATCGGATGAACTCAAACTTTTCCTCATCGAGAAATACAGAAGGTTTGCCAACCCTTTCGCGGTATTCATCCTTACCCTTATTGGGGTCTCACTATCATCGAGGAAGATAAGAGGAGGTATTGGAATGAATATAGGAATCGGCCTTGGCCTTAGTTTTTCCTATATCCTGTTTTTGCAGTTCGCTTCACAGTTCTGCCTCAAGGGCAATCTTGGCCCGATGCTTGCGATGTGGATCCCGAACATCATTTATTCAGGTATAGGTCTTGTCTTGTATAAATTGGCGCCAAAATAGGTAGTAACTCGCACAATTTTCTTAAAATTGCACCCTGAAATTTAGCATTCATAATAGAAAATAATCAATACGGATAAATAATACCGATCAATATGGCAGTTAACAAAAAGATTCGTGAATTACAGGAAAAACGTGAGAAGATCCTTCTCGGAGGAGGTGAACAGGCTATTGAGAAGCAGAAAGCTATGGGAAAAAGAACCGCCCGTGAACGAATCATGTCGTTACTCGACAAAAACTCCTTCAATGAATATGACTTGTTTGTTGAACACGATGCCCGTGATTTTGATATGGATAAAAAGTCGTTGCCAAGCGATGGCGTAATAATAGGTTCTGGAACTATCTATGGGGCTCCCGTTGCAATTTTTGCACAGGATTTTACAGTTGCCGGAGGCTCGCTTGGTTTGATGCATTCCCGCAAGATTACCAAGATCATGGATCATGCTCTTAAGATGAGAATGCCCCTTATCGGTATAAACGATTCAGGCGGGGCCAGGATACAGGAAGGGGTTAACTCACTCGCAGGCTATGGTGAAATTTTCTTCCGCAATACCATATCGAGCGGTGTGATCCCGCAAATTTCGGTCATCCTTGGTCCATGTGCCGGTGGTGCAGTTTATTCTCCTGCGCTTACCGATTTTGTTTTTGTGGTTGACAAAATTTCGAAAATGTTTATTACCGGTCCTGAGGTGATAAAAACTGTGCTTGGAGAAGAAATTTCAATGGAAGACCTGGGAGGCGCCAGAGTACATAGTGAAGTTACGGGCAATGCCCATTTCTTTGCTCTCAGCGAGGAAGAATGTTTTGAGCAAATCAAAAAACTAATAACTTTCATACCCTGGAACAACGGACAGAAAGCCAGAATGTTTGAGCCCGTGGAACCGAAGCCTGAATATAATATAAATCAGATTGTTCCGGAAGATCCGACTCTTCCATATGATGTCAAAGACGTGATCAGGGCCATCGTGGATAATTCGGACTTCTTTGAAATAATGGAACTGTATGCAAAAAATATAGTAATCGGTTTTGGAAGAATGGGTGGCAGAACTACAGGATTTGTTGCCAACCAACCTCTCGAAATGGCAGGTGTCCTTGATGTTGATTCTTCCGATAAAGCAGCAAGATTCATTCGTTACTGTGATGCTTTCAATATTCCAATTATAACATTGGTTGACCTTCCGGGGTATCTGCCCGGAGTGGATCAGGAACATGCAGGTGTTATACGGCATGGAGCAAAAGTTCTTTACGCCTATAGTGAAGCCACAGTTCCTAAACTGACTGTTATATTGAGAAAAGCATACGGAGGTGGTTATATTGCCATGAGCTCACGTCACCTGCGAGCCGACTTTGTATTTGCATGGCCGTCAGCTGAAATTGCTGTAATGGGCCCCGAGGGAGCTGCAAATATCATATTCAGAAAAGAGATTATGTCCGCTGCCGATCCTGATGGAATGAGAAAACAAAAAGTAGAAGAATACAAAACCAAGTTTGCAAATCCGTATGTCGCCGCTTCACGAGGTTATGTAGATGCTGTTATTGAACCTTCCGAGACAAGAAAATTTCTGATGCATTCTATTGAGGTATCTGAAAATAAGGATGTTCCAATGCCTCACAAGAAACACGGACTTCCTCCTTTTTAGTCAATTGTACTTTAAAAATTGAATTGAATAGCCATGAATAAAGATGATAAAACAGGATTCCTGAATATCAACTCAAGTTTATATCAGACCAGGATCAGCAGCAAATTTCAAAACAGAAAACCCTATAAGCCTGCCGACCCGAAGATAATTTTAAGCTTTATACCAGGAACTGTACTTGATATCCTCATAGAAAAAGGTCAGAATGTTACAAAGGACGAGGATCTGATGATACTCGATGCCATGAAGATGCAGAATAAGCTGAAATGCAATATGGATGGCAAGGTTAAATCTATTGCAGTTAAAAAGGGAGATAAAGTCTCAAAAGGAACTGTTTTGCTGGAGCTGGAATAACCTCAACTTCTCATGATTGATTTACCTCACCCCAACCTCTCTCCTTAACTACCCATTAGACGCATCTTTTTGAACCGTGATTTTTATTTCTATGTGAAGGCTTACGTAAAAGAGTGTTTATCAAATTATTATCAGCTACAAGAGATTCCTCACTTCGTTCGGAAT
>Ga0209385_1000886_pt1 | contig 12493 bp, 8 predicted proteins | sample NGEPerB_FD_184506 | JGI IMG/M metagenome (GOLD analysis project Ga0209385, IMG submission 184506) | Arctic peat soil microbial communities from the Barrow Environmental Observatory site, Barrow, Alaska, USA - NGEE PermafrostAB12-B... | ecosystem: Environmental > Terrestrial > Soil > Wetlands >... | reverse complement strand
GACGCCGGCGCCGACCGCAGCAAATGCGGGTCCCATCGCGGTCAGCCCTCAGAGGTGGGATGGGGCGACACTCCGGCTAATGAGGAGTGCGACCGACAAGCGGTATCGACTGGCGGAGTATAGGGCCGAGCGCAAGAACGGGACAACGACGGGCTGGCGCGAGATTGATTCGTCGGCAAAAGGCCCCGGTGCGCGGGCAATCCGCTAGAGCCCGGGCAGCGGGCTGGGCAGGCTCTGGACCTGAGTCGGGGCGCTGCTAGGCGCGAGCCCGGCAGGCGCAGGGCAAGAGTTGGGGTGGACGACGGCGAGCTCTTGGCAGGGGTTATCGAGGCGCACCGCAAATCGACGGGTGGGGCGAGTGACACGCAAATGGTGCGGACAGACAACACTACGCTGCCAGCCGCGTTAGTGGCCGGACTTCCGGCAAGGCGCCCGCCCCACAGCTGGCGAGCGGCCGCGCAAGGCGCAGGCGAGGCGAACGTCGATGCGAGGTGACTCTTAGGCGAGACGTGGCTGTTTCACGTGCAACAGCGCCTGCCGAAGCCGCCTATGGCTCCCCGATCAATGGCCGATTGATTCGAGCGCCGCCCAGTGCCGACGTTTCACGTGAAACTCGGAGGTGAAGGTGGCGAAAGGGGCCAAGAGCGCGAAGTTCGCATCGCCTAACGAGCATCGGGACGCGACCCCGAGAACGGACAGGCACCAGCGGTGCCAGCCGGCTGCGCAGGCGCACGGCTGCCGAACTCAGACCAAGGGTTCAATGGCCCTTTCGAGTTTCTGTCAGCGCCCGGGAGAGACCAGCGCGACCATCACACCAGCACGGGAGCACGTTGCCGGACTCCTGCGGGTAGGACCTTCTGATGGTGCGCCGCAGCACACCGCCGACAAGTACCACACCAATGACTTGTGTCGGCGAAGTCGTTTGGCGCCGAGTAAGCGGGCGCCAAGCGAGCCCCGATACCCTCTGCTCGCCGACAGACACGCAAGCGCCGCGCCGGAGCCCTGCCAAACCCCGCCCTAGTTATCAGGACATACTTCAAAAGCCAGCCGCCAAACCGGGCAACCGCCCCGAATGCTAGAATCGGTTCGTTCTGAACGACCGAAATGGGGACGTGATTGGGCCAGATCATCGCCTGCGCGAACCAGAAAGGTGGCGTCGGCAAGACGACGACGGTAGTCAACCTATCCACCTACCTGGCGCTTGCCGGCGACACGGTGCTCGTTATCGACCTTGATCCCCAGGGCAACACGACGAGCGGCTTCGGCCTAGACCGCGGCCAGATTCAGCATTCCGTGTACGAAGCGATCATCGAGGACGCCCGCATGGAAGACTTGGTCATCAAGACGAGCATCCCAGGCCTCGCAGTCGTTCCCTCGTCGATCTCGCTTGCGGGCGCCGAGGTCGAGTTGGCACCGCTGCCGCAGCGTGAGCGTCGCCTCGCCCGTATTCTGGGCGACCTAGTAGCCTCTTACGACTATATCTTCCTCGACTGTCCGCCTTCTCTCGGACTGCTCACGGTCAACGCCCTCACTGCGGCGGACGCGGTTGTCATTCCTATCCAGTGCGAGTACTACGCGCTTGAGGGCCTCTCGCAGCTGATCGCCACCATCAACTTGGTCCGAAACCATCTCAATCCTGACCTCGCGATCAAGGGCGTGGTCCTGACCATGTACGATCCGCGCACGAATCTGTCTGTTGAGGTTGACGCCGAGGTCAGGAAGCATCTCGGCGCGGCCGTCTTCGACACGGTCATCCCGCGAAGCGTCCGTCTCTCCGAGGCGCCGAGCTACGGCCTTCCGATCGCCCTCTACCGACCGGACTCCAAGGGAGCGCAGGCCTATGCGGAGCTTGCCGCCGAGTTGCGCGAGCGTGACGGTCGGTCTGCACCCGTTGCCAACACAAACCTCGCCGGCGCGAATGCAACGGCTCCTTCGGAAGGGAGTTTGCATTGATTCCGCCCCATTCTGAGCGGCATTCTGGCCTGGGGCGCGGACTCGGAGCGTTGATCCCGCAGGCAGCTCCTGTCGGTGCCGCCCCTATGGAGATCCCGATCTCGCTCATCCGCGGCAATCCGTATCAGCCGCGGCAGCGAGTCGAGCAAAAGGCTCTCGAATCCCTGGCCGGGAGCATCGCCATCCACGGCGTGCTACAGCCGGTGATCGTTACCGAGATCCTGGACGGTTACCAGCTCATCGCGGGCGAGCGGCGAGTACGAGCCGCCCAGATGGCCGGCCTGGACCACGTACCGGCGATCGTCCGCCAGCTAGCCGCACGAGACCAGCTGGTCGTGGCGATCGTGGAGAACGTCCAACGCGCCGACCTCAACGCCATGGAAGAGGCTCACGCCTATCGCCAGCTGGCCGACGAATTCAATCTGACCCAGGACGAGGTCGCCTCTCGCGTGGGTCGGGCCCGATCCACCATCGCCAACACGCTGCGACTCCTGGACCTGGAGTCCTCTGTGCAGGAGGCCCTGGGAGAAGGCCACATAACGGAAGGCCACGCCCGCGCCCTGGCCGGAGCGCCTCCCGCGGCGCAGCGACAACTCGTAGCCGCTGTTTCCGAACGCGGACTCTCCGTCCGCCAGACCGAAGAACTGGTTCGGCGCCTTCGCCAACACCCCTCGACGAAGCCCAGGACGAGCCGCGACTCGGACGGTCAGATGGAGAGCCTGGAGGAGGACCTCCGCCGGGCCCTCGGTACCAAGGTGCTCCTGGCTCGATCGCGGAAGGGCGGACGCATCGTCATCGAGTTCTACAGCGACGAGGAGTTCTCTCGCCTCTTCGACCGCCTGACCGGAGGAGTCTCTTGACGCAGGAAACCCCGAACCGCGCTGTCAACGGATCGGTCCCGTCAACCGCAGGTCGCAAGGCCCGCAAGTCCGCGGCCAGCGACTACAACGCCGAAAGCATCCAGGTCCTGGAGGGCCTCGATCCTGTTCGCCGACGCCCTGGCATGTTCATCGGCTCCACCGATGTCCGCGGCCTGCACCACCTCGTCTGGGAGGTCGTCGACAACTCGATCGACGAGGCCATGGCCGGATACGCGACCTACGTCGAAGCCCGCATCCTCGACGACGGCTCGGTCCGGGTTACGGACGACGGTCGAGGCGTGCCGGTCGGTCGCCACGCCAGCGGCAAGGACGCTCTCGAGATCGTCCATACGGTCCTCCACGCCGGTTCCAAGTTCGGCGGCGGCGGCTACAAAGTGTCGGGCGGCCTCCATGGCGTCGGCGTCAGCGTCGTGAACGCCCTGTCGATCTCGCTCCGTGTCGAGACCGCCCGGGACGGCGCGGTCTGGGCCCAGGAGTACGCGCGCGGCGTGCCCACCAGCCCGGTCCGAAAGCTCGGCCCCCAGGGCGATCGCAAGGGCACGACCACGACCTTCCTTGCCGACCCAGAGGTCTTTGAGACGGTGGAATTCAACTTCGACACCATCGCCCAGCGCCTCCGCGAGTCGGCCTACCTCAACAAGGGGCTCTGGATCCGTCTGATTGACGATCGGGCCGACCGTGAACGTTCGTTCTATTTTGAGGGCGGCCTCGTCTCGTTTGTCCGTCACTTGAACAGAAACAAGGAGGCTCTCCACAACCGCCCGATCTACGTAGAGCGGCGCGATAATTCCACGACCATTGAGGTCGCGCTCCAGTACAACGACACATACGCCGAGAACGTCTTCAGCTTCGCGAACAACATCAACACCGTCGACGGCGGCTCGCACCTGACCGGTTTCCGAGCTGCGCTGACACGATCGCTCAACGACTATGCCCGGCGAGCCGGCATCCTCAAGGACAGCGACGCGAATCTCTCGGGGGAGGATGTCCGCGAGGGTCTGACGGCCGTCATCAGTGTCAAGCTCGTCGAGCCGCAGTTCGAAGGCCAAACCAAGGCGAAGCTCGGTAACGCCGAGATCAAGGGGCAGGTCGAGGCTGCCGTGGCCGAGGGAATAGGGCAATATCTCGACGAGAATCCGTCCGACGGCCGGCGAATGATCGAGAAGTCGCTGACTGCGGCCCGCGCCCGCGAGGCGGCGCGCAAAGCCCGCGACCTCGTCATTCGCAAGGGCGCCCTCGAGGGCATGGCGCTGCCGGGCAAGCTGGCCGACTGCCAGGAGCGTGACCCCGCCAAGAGCGAGGTTTACCTCGTCGAGGGCGACTCCGCCGGTGGCTCGGCCAAGCAGGGCCGCGACCGCCGCTTCCAGGCGATCCTGCCGCTGCGAGGCAAGCTCCTCAATGTCGAGAAGGCACGCCTGGACAAGATCGTTTCGAGCGAGAACCTTCGGCCGTTGGTCATCGCCCTTGGCGCCGGCATCGGCGACTCGCTCGATCTGGCCAAGCTGCGATATCACCGGATCATCATCATGACGGACGCCGACGTGGACGGGGCCCACATTCGAACTCTGCTCTTGACCTTCTTCTTCCGGCACATGCCTCAAGTCATCGAGAACGGCTACCTCTTCATCGCCCAGCCGCCGCTCTTCCGCGTCAGCACCGGCAAGGTGACGCACTACGCCCAGTCCGAGGCCGAGCGCGACGCCATGATCAAGAAGCTGGCCACCAAGAACGTCACCGTTCAGCGCTTCAAGGGCCTCGGCGAGATGAACGCCGACCAGCTCTGGGACACAACGATGAACCCGGAGACGCGGACTCTGCTGCGGGCCGAGGTCGAAGACGCCGCCGAAGCAGACGCCATTTTCACGATGCTGATGGGCGAGCGAGTCGAGCCACGCAAGGACTTCATCAAGAGCGAAGCCCGCAAGGTCCAGAATCTCGATGTCTGAGACGGCGACTACGGAGGCAGCACGGCCGGCCGAGGATTCCTCGGGTCGCGAGGTACTGCTCTCCTACAGCGACTTCCGGATCGCGCCGCACCGCTGTTTTGCCTGCGGCGAGTTGAATGAGATCGGTCTGCACTTGAAGCTTCAACTCGCTTCCGGCCGTTGCAGGGTGGAGTTGACGCTGCCCAACCAGTTCGAAGGCTGGGAGGGCATCATTCACGGCGGCATCGTGTGCACGATTCTCGATGAGGTCATGGCCTGGGCACTCGTCGAGCGCGATGCCTGGGGCGTCACGGCCAGGATGAGCGTTGATTTCCGCCGTCCCATCCTGGTGGGCCAGACCATTCGGGCCGAAGGCTGGATCGTCGAGTCGAAACGCCGAATCCAGCGCACGGGCGGCCGAATCGTCGACACCCAGACCGGCCTGGAGTTGGCCACCGCCGAGGCCACCTACGTCGCGGCCACGGAGGCCCGCAAGCGCGAACTCAAGGAGCGCTATGGGCTTGTTGCAGGGGACTCGCAATGAGCGCTGCCATCCGGCGCTGGCGCGGAGCCCCCACTACACCTAGCGAAGCCATCGCCGCGATGGCCGCGTTCGCCGCTGTTGAATTCGCCGCAGCCTGCACCGCACCAGGGCCCGGCCAGGGCCTCCGGAGGAATAGCGCACCGTGACCGACGATCTGGGCAAGGTCCGAACCGTCCGTATCGAGGACGAGATGAAGACCAGCTACCTCGACTACGCGATGAGCGTCATCGTGGCGCGAGCGCTGCCCGACGTCCGCGACGGCCTCAAGCCGGTCCATCGCCGCATTCTCTTCACGATGGGCGAGATGGGCCTCTCCGCCACCTCGTCCTATCGCAAGTGCGCCGCGATCGTCGGCGAGGTCATGGGGAAATACCACCCCCATGGCGACGCCTCTCTGTACGACGCCCTCGTCCGCCTTGCCCAGGACTTCTCGATGCGCTACCCGCTCGTCGACGGCCAGGGCAACTTCGGCTCGATCGACGGCGACAGCGCCGCCGCCATGCGCTATACCGAAGCCCGTTTGACCGGAATCGCGGCCGAGATGCTGGCCGACATCGACAAGAACACAGTCGACTTCGTTGACAACTACGACGGCACCCAAAAAGAGCCAACTGTCCTGCCGGCCAGGCTTCCCAACCTGCTCGTCAACGGGTCGTCCGGAATTGCCGTCGGCATGGCGACCAACATCCCGCCCCACCACCTGGGCGAGGTCTGCGATGCCGCTCGCGCCCTGATCGAAGACCCGGAGCTGACCTCGGACGATCTCTGCAAGTACGTCGCCGGCCCCGACTTCCCGACCGGCGGCACGATGTACCGCTACGAGAATCGCCGCAACCCCATCACCGGCGAGAACGAGACCATCGACGCGATCCGCGAGATGTACGCCCACGGCCGTGGGCGCGTCGTGGTGCGTGCTCAAGTGGCGTTCGAGGAGACGCGCGGCGGGCGCATGGCGATCATCGTTTCCGAGCTGCCGTACATGGTGAACAAGGCCGCGCTCCTCGAGAAGATGGCCGAGATGGTCACCACCAAGAAGATCGACGGGATCGCCGACCTGCGCGACGAGTCCGACCGCGACGGCATGCGCATCTACATCGAGATCAAGCGCGACGCAGACCCTCACCGCGTCCTGAACAACCTGTTCAAGCACACGGCGATGCAAACCGCCTTCAACATGAACATGCTCGCCCTCGTCGATGGCCAGCCTCAGACGCTATCGCTCAAGGCCGTCCTGGCGCACTACATCGATCATCGACGCGAGATCATCCGGCGCCGGACCGAGTTCGACCTGGAGAAGGCTCGGGCGCGAGCTCACATCCTGGAAGGACTCAAGATCGCGCTCGACAACCTCGACGAGGTGATCAAGACGATCCGCGCGTCGGCCGACGTCGAGAGGGCGCGCAACAACCTCATGACTCGCTTCGGTCTGAGCGAGATTCAGGCCCAAGCGATCCTGGACATGCGCTTGGCCCGGCTGGCCGCCCTCGAACGCAAGAAGATCGAGGACGAGTACCTCGAGATCATCAAGCTCATCGCCGAGTTGGAGGACATCCTGGCCAACCCGTCGCGCATCTCGGCCGTCATCAAAGACGAACTGGGCGCGATCAAGACCAAGTACGCCGGCGTGCGCCGGACCCGCATCGCCGACGACTCCAGCCGCGAGATGACGGACGAAGACCTGATCGCCGACGAGGACGTCGTAGTCACGATCAGCCGGCGCGGCTACATCAAGCGCCAGCCGGTTGCCACCTACCGCCGCCAGGCCCGCGGCGGGAAGGGGATCATCGGCCACGTGACCCGCGAGGAAGACGCGGTCGAACACCTGCTCGTGGCCAACACCCACGATTGGGCGCTCTTCTTCACCAACCGCGGCCGGGTCTTCTCGGCCAAGGTCCACACTATCGTCGACGCCAGCCGCCAGGCCAAGGGCATCGCGATCATCAATCTCCCCGGCGTCCAGGTAGAGCCGGGCGAGGTCCCCATGGCCACCATTACCTTGTCCGACTTCAACGCCGGGAAGTTCCTGGTCATGGCCACCCGTAACGGCATCGTCAAGAAGTCCCCGCTCGAGCAATTCGATAGAGTCCGGAGCAGCGGCATCATCGCCATCACCATTGCTTCCGACGACGAACTCGCCTGGGTGGATGTGGCCACGGGCAAAGACGACGTGATCGTAGCCACGGCCCAGGGCAAGATCGCCCGCTTCCATGAGGACGAGGTCCGCCCCATGGGACGCCCGGCCGCGGGTGTGATCGGCATCCGCCTCGCCAGCCCCACGGACCGCGTCGTCGGCATGAGCGTCGTCCAGCCCACCGCCGATCTGCTCGTGCTGACCGAGACCGGCTACGGCAAGCGCGTCCCGCTAACCGAGTTCCGGCCGATGCATCGCGGCAGCCAGGGCGTTCGCCTGATCTCCCTCGAGGGCAGGAAGACCGGTGAGGTGGCGGCTGTCCAGCAAGTCACCGAGCAGGACGAGGAGTTGCTGCTGATCAGTGCCGCCGGCCAGGTGGTTCGGACGGACACAAACACCATCAACCGCTACTCCTCGCAGGCTCGCGGCGTTATCGTCATGCGGCTCAATGGCGACGACAAGGTCGTTGGTATCGCTGCCTTCCGTGCCGGATTGGCGGAGCGGGGTGCCATAGCGGACAATACCTCTGACGGAGCCCCCGCAGCGCCTGATGGCGAGAAGTCCAAGTGACCGAGAGCGACGCTTTGCAGTCGGCTTTGGGATCAGACAAATTCGACGTCTACACCGGGAACGCCAACCCGGAGTTGGCGCGAAACATCTGCCGCTACCTCGGCATCGATCTGGGACATGCGGATGTTTTCGAGTTCTCCAACGAGAACATCTTCGTCAAGATCATCGACAACGCCCGGGAAAAGGACGTATTCCTGATCCAGCCCACCTCCCGACCCGTGAACAAATCGATCATGGAACTGCTGATCATGATCGACGCCTTCAAACGGGCCAGCGCCGGCCGCATTACCGCCGTCGTGCCCTATTACGGTTATGGCCGATCGGACAAGAAGGACCAGCCCCGCGTCCCGATCACAGCTCGCCTGATTGCCGACCTGATCACAGTCGCCGGGGCAAACCGCCTGCTGACGGTCGACCTCCATCAAGGCCAGATCCAGGGCTTCTTCAACATCCCAGTGGACGAACTCACGGCCGTCCACCTGCTCTCCGGCCACTTCCGCCAGAAGCAGATAGAGAACCTCGTTGTCGTCACGGACCTCGGCTTTGCCAAGCGGGCCCGCGCTTTCGCCCAGCTTCTGGAGGCTCCGCTCGCGATCGTCGAAAAGCGCCGCATCGGCAACCAGGACCGGACGGAAGTCCTGAACGTGATCGGCGACGTCCGCGGCAAGCGGGCCATCATCGTCGACGACGAGATCGACACCGGCGGCACCCTCATTCAGATCGTCAACGCCCTGGAGCGCGAGGGCGTGACTGAGATGTACGCCTGCGCCACTCATGCCGTTCTGTCGGGACCGGCGGCGGAGCGCATTGCCGAGTCCGCCCTGCGCGAGGTCGTGGTCACCGACTCCATCCCAATCCCTCCGGAGAAGCGCGGCGGCAAGGTCAAGGTCATCTCGCTGGCACCGCTGATTGCCGAGGCGATCGTCCGCATTCATCGCGGCCAGTCCGTCGGCGCCCTCTTCACGAGCGAGGTCCACGTCACCCAGGAGATGCTCCTGTGGGACGTGGACAATGACTCCGGTCGTCCAGCGGGCGGCGGCAACGGGCAATCACCGGCGGGCGCAGGCCCGCAAACGGCCCTAGAGACGACGACCAGCGAAGTTCCGGAAGAATCATGAGTCTCCGACTTCATCAGCCGGACGGCCGTGGCGGACTCGTCCCCACGCCGCCCGCCAGAGGTCGGGGCGAGGATTGGCGTAAGGACCTCCTGTCGCGTCGGTGGCGCGTCGCCCGATTGGGCAACACGGAGATGAACCCCACCTCCGGCCTCGTGGCCGTGGCCTTCTGGCTCGTCCTGGCGGGCCTGACCTTCGTGCTGCTAGTGTGGGGCTACGGCTCGCACTTCTGGCACTGACCAGACTCCCGCGAAGGCGCAGTTCTGCCGCCGCCTCTCGCTGGCCTATACTTTCGGCCCAGCCAGCGGCAGGACCGTGAGGCTGCAATCGGTCGACGCCGAGGGGCGCCGCCGCCTCAGCCGAGGTTCTGGCCAACCGCCCGCGCTGCGGGCCTCAAACGAACGTGAGTCCTAATGCTTGGCTTCCTGAGCCGCTTCGTCGACTCAAATGACCGGGAGCTCCGGCGGATCCAGCCCCTCGCGGACCGGATCAACGAACTGGAGCCCGAGATGGTGGCCCGCTCCGACGAGGAGATCCGGACCTTCATGGACGGGATTCGCGACGAGATCCGCGAGGCCGGCGAGCCCGAGGAGCCGTCGGAGGACGAGCACCACCACGCAGACCTCGAGCGCCGGCGGGAGCTGATCAAGGCTCGCCGCAAGCGCGAGAACGACCGGCTCCAGGACGCCATGGACCGTTTCCTGCCCGAGGTCTTTGCCGCCACGCGTGTGGCAATGCAGCGGACCCTGAGCATGCGGCACTTCGATGTCCAGATGCTGGGCGGCATCGTGCTCCACCAGGGCCGGGTCGCCGAGATGCGGACCGGCGAGGGCAAGACCTTGGTAGCGACGCTCGCCGCGGCGCTCAACGCGCTGACGGGCCGTGGCGTCCACGTCGTGACCGTCAACGACTACCTGGCCCGCCGCGACGCCCAGTGGATGGGCCCGATCTATCGCTTCCTCGGCCTGTCGGTGGGCATCATCACCCACGACACGTCGTATCTCTTCGAGCCGGGCTACCCCACGACCGACGAGCGGCTCATCAGCCTGCGCCCCTGCTCGCGCGCCGAGGCCTACGCCGCCGATATCACCCACGGCACGAACAACGAGTTCGGCTTCGACTACCTCCGCGACAACATGGTCGTGGAGCTCGAGCAGCGGGTGCAGAGGGATCGCTTCTTCGCCATCGTCGACGAGGTCGACAACATCCTCATCGACGAAGCGCGGACGCCGTTGATCATCAGCGGGCAGGCCGAAGAATCCGCCGACAAGTACTTCCTGTTCGCTCGCCTCGTCCCCCGCCTGGTCGCTCGACCCGAAGGAGCGGAAGAAGGCGGTGACTACTTCATCGACCTCAAGGAGAAGGCCGTATCGCCGACGGAGGAAGGCGTCACCAAGATGGAGCGGCTCCTCGGCGTCCAGAACATGTACGACGAAGATCCCACGCTGGCGCGCTACTTCGAGTCGGCCCTCAAGGCTCACGCTCTCTTCAAACGCGACCGCGACTACATCGTCAAGGACGGTGAGATCGTCATCGTCGACGAGTTCACCGGCCGGCAGATGCCGGGCCGGCGTTGGAGCGAGGGTCTCCACCAGGCCATCGAAGCCAAAGAGGGACTACGCGTCCAGCGCGAGCAGGTCACTCTGGCGACGATCACTTTCCAGAACTACTTCCGCCTCTACACCAAGCTGGCCGGCATGACCGGCACGGCTATGACCGAGGCCGAAGAACTCCACAAGATCTACAAGCTCGAAGTGGTCGCCGTTCCAACGCACCGGCCCATGATCCGAGACGACGACGCGGACCTTGTCTTCCGCAACGAGAACGGCAAGTTCGCCGCCCTGATTGACGAGATCGTCGAGATGCACGAGCAAGGGCGCCCCGTCCTGGTCGGCACCGTCTCGGTCGAGAAGTCCGAGCATCTCGCCGAGATGCTCACTCGGCGCGGCATCAATCACGAGATCCTCAACGCCAAGTTCCACGACAAGGAAGCGCCGATCGTGGCCCAGGCCGGCCGGTCCGGCGCCGTGACAATCGCCACGAACATGGCCGGTCGCGGGACAGACATCCAGCTCGGCGGTAACCCCGCCGGCCTCGCTTCGGAGATGCTCCATCGCCGCGGCCTCAACCCGGCCGAGGTGGACAAGGACACATACGAGGAAGCTCTAGCCGAAGCCAAGCGCATCTGCGACGAGGGCCACGAGGGTGTCGTGGCCGCCGGCGGACTCCATATCATCGGCACGGAGCGCCACGACTCGCGCCGCATCGACAACCAGCTCCGTGGTCGCGCCGGTCGTCAGGGCGACCCGGGCTCTTCGCGATTCTACCTCTCGCTCGAAGACGATCTCATGAAGCGCTTCGCCTCCGACCGGGTCGCCGGCATCATGGAGCGTTTCGGTCTCGAAGAGGACATGGCAATCGAATCGCGCATCGTCTCGAAGACCATCGAGAGCGCCCAGACTCGAGTCGAGGGCTACAACTTCGACATCCGCAAACGCGTCGTCGAGTTCGACGATGTCATCAACAAGCAACGCGAAACCATCTACGAGGAGCGCGACAAGGTCCTTCGTAACGAAGACTTGACGGACACGATTCAGGCCTTCGTAGACGAAGAGATCGATGCCATCGTCGATAGCCATCTTTCGCCGGGCCTGCCGATGGAGGAGTGGAACATGGCCGCCTTCGTCGCGGCCGTGGATGCGCTCGGCCTGGGCGGCCCGGAGACCACTGAAGATGCCCTGTGGGACCACCACAACCGCGACGCGATCGCCATTCTGCTCAAGGACCTGGCAGCCGAGAGACTCGAGCAGAAGGACGCGGAGAACTCCGCCGATTGGGCGCTCATCGAGCGACTTGTCCTTCTTCGAACGATCGACTCTATCTGGATCGAGCACCTGACCGAGATCGACGAGCTGCGCCAGGGCATCGGCCTGCGCGGGTTTGCCCAGGAAGAGCCGCTCAACGCCTTCAAGAAGGAGGCATACGGCCTCTACCAGGAGATGCAGCGACTGATCCGGCACCAGGTCGCGGCCACGATCTTCCGTGTCTCGATCGTTCGCCAGCCGGCGCAACTGCCCGCAGATGGAACCGAAGCCCCGACCGGCGAAGCCGCCACGAGCGGAACCGCCACGGCCGGACCTGCGGGCGACATGCCCAAGTTCGTCGGGCGGCCGCTACCCAAGGCTCTGCCACCGGGACAACCCTCTGGCGGCGCCACCACCGCGGCCGGCGCGGGCGGAAGCAAGAGCCAGGGCGGCGAGGTCCGACCCGGCTACTCGCCGGCGGGGGTTCGTATGGGCCGCAACGACACATGCTGGTGTGGCTCCGGCAAGAAGTACAAGAAGTGCCACGGGAGCTAGAAGAGCGGCGCGGAC
>Ga0209385_1000885_pt1 | contig 12503 bp, 13 predicted proteins | sample NGEPerB_FD_184506 | JGI IMG/M metagenome (GOLD analysis project Ga0209385, IMG submission 184506) | Arctic peat soil microbial communities from the Barrow Environmental Observatory site, Barrow, Alaska, USA - NGEE PermafrostAB12-B... | ecosystem: Environmental > Terrestrial > Soil > Wetlands >... | reverse complement strand
GAGCGTCATTGGCTCGTGCCGTCGGACACAGGCAAAACGGCCCGGCTGACAGCTATGTTCCAGTTCAAGTGCAGTTTCCGTAGTGCTTGCACGCGCGGCAGCGTGAGCGTAATGGTGCTGTGAATCCGGTGAACGATCGCTGCGCGACGGTTCCGTGCCGTCAAGACATAAAGTCAGCAATGGGCTTGCCTCTCGCGCCAACTTATACATCCGAATATCGCGCCTCTGCGAAGACCGCATTCGAAACGGCTCTGTCGAAGGTGCCAGCCTACAATGCTTGGCGCCGCTACGATCTTGGTCCATCGGCTGACATCTTCGAGCGGTTCGAGGCGATGCCCGCGTTGACCAAGGGTGATTTGCGAGAACATCAACTCGTGGGATTCGTCCCCGAAGGTAGAGACCTCGCTTCAGCCCTCGCCAGGGGTGAGGTTAAGCTGGTGAAGACCAGCGGGTCAACCTCCGACGCCGTCACGAATGTTTGGTACCAGAAGTGGTGGGACGCGTCCGAGGCCGCCTCGTGGAAGTTACATGCGGCCACGGCATCGGCGCGCTTGGGCGCTCACCGAGAGGCGATCCTTTCGAGCCCGCGCTGCGTGGGCTTCGCGAGCGATGACGGATATTTGAGCCTAGAGCAGCGCACTCTCGCGCACTATCTCTTTCTGACCGAAAAAGACGATCCGGCCGAATGGAGCGAGGCATTCTGCGATCGAATGATGGACGAGCTGGGCCGGTTCGAGCCGGTAGTGCTCGAAGCCAACCCTTCGTTTCTCAGCGTGCTCTGTCGCCACGCGATCAAGCACGACCGTCGAGTCTATCAGCCAGCCGTCGTGACGTTGACTTATGAGAACCCGTCGCTGATTCATTTGCGGCATATCCACCGTGTCTTTCAATGCCCAGTGATCAGTTCCTACGGCTCAACCGAGAGCGGGTATGTGTTCATGCAGTGCGAAGCTGGCCGACTTCATCAGAATGTCGAGCAATGCCACGTCGATTTTCAGTCGCTGGCGCCCCGCCATGGCGGACCTGCGATCGGACGGATCCTCGTCAGCACCTTTCACAACCCCTGGCGAGCGCTGATTCGTTTTGACATGGGGGACTTAGTAAAGCTGGCAACGGAGCCGTGCCCATGCCGCCGTCACGAGGGACTGACACTCGATGCGATCGAGGGAAGAGTCGCGAATGCAACGCTTTCGAGTGCAGGCAAGCTCATCACTCAGAGCGAGGTCGATTCGGCGATCGCGCAGGTCGAGGGGATCGAGCAGTACGAGCTTGTGCAATCTGATAAGGCCACGGTTTCTGTATGTTACGTGAGCGATACTCGAGGGCCGGCGGCGATCGAGCCCGAATTGTGCGCGTCGCTGCGACGATGCTACGGCGCTTCCGTGAAGATCACACCCCGGCAGGTTCAGGCATTGTCGCCGGTTCTGGGCGTCAAGTATCGACTGGCCAGTGCCGACTTTAAGATCGATATCGATGATTTTCTTGCGGGGAGTGCATGAGCGGACCAAAACCAATGTTCCTGATTGCCGGTGATCCCGGCAGTCGACGCTCCGAAACGGACCCGTTGTTGCGAACGGTGTTTGACCATTGCGGCGTCTCTTCTCCTTCTATTGCGTATATCGGCGCCGCAAGCGGCGACGATCGGCGTTTCTTTACTATGGTGACCGGCGCTTTCACGAATTCGGGAGCCGGAGACGTGACGCTCGCAACCACAGTGCGGCACTTCGAGCGCGGCTCCTTCGAGAAAACCTGCGTGGCTGCGGACGCGGTTTTCTTCAGCGGCGGCGATGTTGATGAGGGAATGGCCGTCGTCAACCGACATCGCCTCGCGCCATTGTTCCGCGAACTGTATCGCGGGGGTAAACTTCTCTTCGGAATTTCGGCGGGCAGCATTATGCTGGCACGCGCTTGGGCGCGCTTTCGAGATGTCAACAAGTCCGTTGGCGAACTTTTCCCATGCCTCGGAATTGCCAACATCCTGTGCGACGTGCATGATGAAGAGGAGAACTGGGGGGAACTGAGGGCGCTTCTGAAGCTTTCACCCGAATCGAGCATCGGCTACGGCATTCGGGCGGGTTCAGCGATTGTCGTCGATCCCCACGGCACGGTCGAGCCGATGCGGGAGATCGATACGTTTATCAAGCAGGGGAACCTAGTCGAGCGAGGCGGCTGACCGTCGCAACCCGCATTGTCCAGAAACTCATGGCGCAACGCGAGCCACCTGATCCACGACCGAGACCCGTTGTATACGGAGGCATGGACGGCGCTGCTCAAGTCCAGCGGAGTCAAGTGCGTACCCATTCCGGCACAAAGTCCCAACTGCAACCCCCACGCGGAGCGCTTCGTAAAAACAATACGAAATGAGTGTCTGGACCACTTCGTGATCTTCGGGGAGCGCCATCTGCGTTACCTGATCAAGCAGTTTATCGAGCATTATCTAACCGAACGTTTTCATCAGGGCATTGGTAGCCAGATCATCATGCCCAAGACAATATCGAGCAACGACAACGCAGCGCTTGGCCCGATAGGATGCCAGTCGCGTCTCGGTGGGCTGCTCAACTTCTACCATCGCAAGGCGGCATGAGGACTTGCGATGAGTTTGCGGACACTACGGGGCGTGTCGCTTCTCGAATTGCCGCTCGAACTCGATTGAATATTCGGGCAGCTGTCGATTAGCCGCAGCTCACTGACGCGCCTACCTCTGACGGATCGATCAATCGATCCCCGTTGATATCCGTAAAGCTCACATTGCCCGTGCAGGAACTATTCATGCCAACGTTATCGATGGTCCCTTGGATCCGATTGCCGTTGAGCACGGTATTGTTGCCTTCTATTCGAACAGAGCCGAAGATGTCGCAACCCGAAAGATGCGTGTTGTTGCCGACAATGCTGACGTCGCCTTCGATCACACAATACACTAACACGGAGTCGTTCTTCAGCACCTGGAGACCGCCCAAAACGCGGATCCCGCGGACAATGGTATTGTTCCCATCGACGGTCAAGTCTCCAGACATCACCGACACGTCCGGACCGTATCCATAAACTACGACTTTGTTTGCATCAATGTTTAGGTTTCCATGGAGATCAACGCCGTCCGCGACGTTATCGAGCACGATCACGGAGCCATTCTGGTTTTGAGCGACGTCGCCCTGATGGGCCTCGACTTGTTCCGGGCTCAAAGTACCGCCGGTCGGATAACAAACGATATCGACTACGTTGCCCTGAGCATCAACGATTACATCGGCGGGCGCACCCTGGCCACAGCGGTCGCTGGTCGTTATGCAGCCACCACCCTCAACAGGGATGCAAGCATTACCCTTTGGGAGCGTGTAGTCTCGCGTGGTCCCATCAGGCCCGATGACGGTCACATCATTGCCCCATGGTTCGGTTGGCTGGCCCGGTGCCTGATCCCCGCTACCGCAACCCAAAATGCTGAAAATGACAGGGCAAATAGTCGCAATTCGAATGAGTCCGCGGGAGAATTTCATCATGTCCTTGAGTGGTGAGTGGCAGGGATTTTTATGAAGTTTACCCCAACTAGACTGACCCAGAACAACCAGAACAACCGCACCGGGGTTGGCGGAATCGCCACCGGTCGCCGGCGATCGCCAGACCGTGCTGCCCACTTGAAAGCGGCAGACCCTTCATGCCCTTTACCCACTGAATACAATCGCGACAAATGGATACTGCCGCGGCGGGGTTGTCGAGAGTTGCACTGACGGTTGGGTTGTTTCGGAGACAACCTGCGCGAACAATTCGACGTGCGTGACCGACGACTGGCGTCAAGCGTATTGCGATTGAGAAAGAGATTTCTGATATCGGCTTCGAGATCAAGAGCGAGATGAACGCCCTGCCGAAGCCCATTGCGTCGATCGGCGTAGATAAACGCCATTGGCACACAGCCTGTGAAACGCGATGCTAGATCGAGTGTCGACTCTGCTAGGGCACTCTGGCGCATGGATCCCTAGGTCCGCTTGCCCAAAGCGCCCGTCGCCCAAGGGGCGGCTCCCGACGGGCCACGAGCACCCCGGGGTGCCCCCGTTGCGACAGTAGTAGACGGCGAGATCGGGCGCGGGAACGGCCCCACCCCAGGGATACTCACGCTGTTCGTTGCCCGCAGCGGCCGCGTAGTTCCATTCCGCCTCGGTCGGCAAGAACGCTTGAGCCCAGATGCAGAAGGCATAGGCCTGAAACCAGTTCACGCAATTGATGGCGCGACGAACTGAACGAATAATCACGGACCACAGGGCCAGAATGGCCCCCGGAGGATTCCGTCAGCGGACGCAGCGGATCCCCGCAAGGCCCGGTCCGATGTGCACCCGGCAAAATCGCAATTTACGAAAGACGCGAGAAGTGGTCCTCTCCCTTGCTCATGATACGAGCTCCATTGGCCTTGCTTGCAGTTTGCATGACGTTCCCTTCTGGGTGTGGAGGCGAACCAAAGATTGCGAAAGTCCCTGCCGCTCCGAGCGGCGAAAAGCCCCCGCCTCTAGCAACCGGTCGACGCAAGTCGAGCGAGCCAGCAACGAATCCCAAGCGCGCTAAGCCAGAGCCGAGAAGCCTGCCTACGAAATGCACCCAGGTGCGCGACATCTGTGTGCCGCCGCCTTCGTACGTCGATCGCCTGTGCCGACACAACTTCCCAGACGTCGCGGTGTACATGATGGGGCCCAAACAGCCGTGGACGCACCGCTATGTTCGCGCGAAGGAGGCTCAGGCGGTCAATCCAATCAGTGAGCGCGTAGGAGAAGTTCCGCTGACCTTCGGCGAGGAGATCATCGTCCTGCGTTACAAGACAGGTACGATCGAAGGCGGGATGCAGGTGAGCGGCACGGAGCGCTACGAAGTCTTGCGCTGGGACGGCTCGTGCGCCACCTTGCAGGAGGGCGAATTCGTCGAGGCGGTGCCCAAGCAGCAGCTCCGCTACGTTGCTCCCACTTGGCAACGCTTGGGAGACAAGTACCGGGCCGCCCTGATGGAGAGCAGCGCCGTGGCTGAGGCGGAGGGGACCAGAAAAGCCGACTGCAAAGGGTTGGGGCTTGGACGCCCGCCCAAGTGCCACAAAGCGATGGAGGATTTGAACCGGGTCGTGGCCGAGGTAGTGCACGATGGTTTCGAGCTGCCGCTCCCCGAGTCAATCCCGTGATGTAAGAGATCTTTTTGAACAACGAGCTTGGCAATGTCACCTTCGGTTGGCGGTCTACCTGGCCCGCGTGCTGTGGAACCATCGTACTTCTTAGCGACGAGATTGCGATACCAACGCAGCAAAGTGTCCGGTGTCACGATGCAGGCTATTCCATTGAGCCCGGCTTGCCCAAGGGCATTGGCAAGAACGCCAGCCTTCGTCGTTGATCGTTAGTCAGATGCAGGCGCTTCTTCCCGAGTTGCTCGCGCAAGACTCGGTTCTCCTCAAATAGGTAATCATGGCTTCAATCAGTGCTGGGAGCCCGGCCGCATCAGCCATCGCCAATTGCCTCTTCGATTTCACACAACTTCGTGAAGTGCTCCTGAAAGACAGCCCATAACGCACGCCGCTTGCTGTTCTTGGGATCGGTCTTGATTAGGTTCTCATATTCCTTCCAGGCATACGCAGCCAGGTTGGCCGCGTGCCTGAGTGAACTGAGCTTCGCTTCGTCCATGCGCACATCATAGCACGCGGCCAATTGCCAAAAACCCCAGTGGATTTTCAAATCCAGCCACTACCCCCCGACCGTGACAGGAATTCAGGCGCTAACGTTATTGTGCTCGGATTGGCCGAAACGTGACTGGTCGGACTACGGCGGGCGCTCAACGGATTGGCCGGAGAAGTCACCAGAATATGGTGCGATAAGCTGAAACGTGACCTTGAGCCGAATTTCGGCCAGACTATCTGGGCGTCTGGAGTAGCTATGCACGCGCGCAGGACAGGAGCTCGAGTTGAGCGGCGCCATCGGGTAACGGTGGAGCTTCCTAGTGACTTCCCAGATGGTGACGTCGAAGTGATCGTCCTTCCGGCAAACAGCGACACCCAGGAAGAGCAAACGGCACGCCGACCGGGGAGATTAACAGTGGACGAGTTACTCGCGTCACGACTCTCACCGCCAGCAGGCGCGGGTCCGGTCTCACTCACCGACATCGAATGCAGCTACTCTACGAACATGTGTCGGAACCCGTCGTGGTTCTGTCGACTCTACGAAGACTACAATGTTGGTGCGACCCCCGGTAGGCACATCAAGCAAGGTCAACACGATCCCTAAGAACGCAACCTTGGATGGCCACATGAAGGGCAACCTCCTTAAAAACACATTGAGAACCGCTACAAGGGGCTCTGGTTTGGGCCAGTAGGAATTGGCCAATTCACCTGAGTGAGGGTCGAGGCCGGGGTGCATTTCGCCATAGAACACCCTGGGCCTTGCTTCTTGACCAAGGCGACTTATCGTTTCCTTTTGAGGCCGGCTAATCCCTGGCCTTCCAAGACCGCGGTCACCCCCCTGACTGCGGTCTTGATGTTTTTGGAAAGGCCAGCAACGTAGAGGGTACCCACTGGCAAACCAGTTGCCAATGGAAGCCCCTTCTAAACGCACTGGGTTAGCTACACTGGTCAGGCTCTAGAGCGAAGCGAATTTGGGTTTGGGCGAAGCCCTAGAAAACAAGGCTAGCGGCGCGATGGCCGCGAAGCGGCCGGTCTGAATGGGCTACTGCACAAAGCATATTTCATTTTGGAAAAACGATTCATTGAAGATTGCTCATGGCCATAATTGACGGTGCCATTAGCGGGTCTTCCCCTGAGTTGTAATGTCAAGTCAGCATTGTATTGCTCGATTGCATCAAACATGTATCCGTTGGCGCCTTGAATCATAACGGCCCCGGAGATACCGAGGAGAGCACCCGGGACAAACATGCCCCAATACAGCGGCTTTATTGCAGTGACTTGGCCTCGTGAGTCCTTATTGACAATTAAGTTGCTTTCCGACCCTAGCATCACGAGTTCGGTTACGAGAATCGTCAAGCCTGTGACCCAAAGAGCCGTACCCGTGATCCTCAGGGTCCGGTATTTCGAAGGCTGCGACACCGGTGCCCCAGCAGAGGCCAATGCGTATGCATTGAAGGAGTAGGTCGAACCAAGAATTGTGAATAAAAGGGAATAATGTTCCCGTCTCATATCTGGGAATTTATCACGGTCAGTTCCGATTGAGAAGCACGGGGTTCAAGACGTGTCTCCCCCTGCTGCACGGAATACGCGGCGCAACAATGACGCGACCGGCGCCATCGCCTGGGATCCAAACGATTGCGCCGCGTATGAGTACAGTTTTGGGGGAGACCGCGCAGCCGCAGGCGGCGTTCGAAGAATGTCGTCGTTCAAGCCATTGACGAACTCTGTAGCCGACTTGCGCACCAGTTCCGGTTTGCCCGCTATTTTCGCCCAAAGCCCATCCGAGGAGTCGGATTTCTCAAAATCGACGAAATCGACGCACGGCTAGCGAAGCTTCGCCCGCAAATGAACTCTGAGTACAAGCGAATGAGATCAACTCTTTCCCCCATCCAGAAGGAATCGTCCCATGAGACTCCGTAGTTATGCCATTCAAAGCTTGGCGTGGACCTTGGGTTTGTCGCTCACGAATTGTTCGAGCTCGAAGCCGGCCGAAGACGAAAACCTGCAGGCCGCCAAGTCGCCAATTGCAGCCTCAATCGGCAATGCCTCTACTGATCCACAGCTATTTGGCTTTGGATATGCCCAGCTCGCCTTGTTCGATGGCTCGAAATTGCAGGGCCTGGCTCCTCCCGTTCGCGTTCAGAACACACCCTGGACAACACGTTGGCTTTCAACCATGTCGCTTGCTCCAACAGTCGTGGTTGCGGGTGATTTTTGGCATGCCCCTGATGGTAAAGCCTACATGCTGGGCATCAAAGGAAGCGCAGTTACGGCTTTCGAGCCGCCCGAAGTCGCTTCGACCGCCGCCTGGGCGGCAAAAGGCAGCGCTCAGACACTCCCCGGGCTTCCGAGCGGAGAGACGATCAAGGATGCCGCTGCCGGTGACTTTCTCAACCTCAAGCGTGACCAACTGGTCGTGCTGACCGCCACGCACGTGATCATTTACACGCCGCCAGCAACGCCCGGCGGGGCCTGGGTAAAGTCATCGGATGTGGCTGCGCCGTCCAGCAACGCTACGGGAATCGCTGCGGGCGAGTTCTGGTCGGGCACGTCAAACAGCGAGGAGGCCCGCTATCGTAGCAAGTTCGTTCGCCAGTTCGGCGAACGCGCTTTGTACGATCAGGGTATTGGCCGGGGCCCTCGCGGGCAGGACCAACTGTGTTTGCTCAAAAGCGACGGTCACCTAGAATTCTACAACTGGATCAGCACTGGAGGCTGGGTGCTCAATCGTACGGACGCGCGCGTCGTCAGCGGCAAGATTGCGTCCGGTGATTTCCTGAAGCGAGGTCGTGACGCTATCGCCGTTGTGGCCACCGGTACAAGCAAAAAAATCGACATTTACGAGGCGCCCGTTACGAGTGGCGGGCAGAGCACTCTCTTGGTTTCGGGCACCTTCGACAAAGTACCGTCCAGCATCGTGGACGTGACGGCGGATAGGCTTTTCGGCTACGTCGATCAAACCGTCGATTCGAACAATCGTCGCGGATCGGGTCAACCGAATGGGGTCGATCTCGAAGTCGCCTTCCTCGAACGTACTCCCGTTTACCGACGTTACCATCGCAATCCGCAGGATGTTGACAATCATTATGGCTGGCCACTGCTCAATGAAACCGTGAGCTACACGGCGTATGTCAAGAACAATGGGACCGTCACAGCGGCCGCCAATAGCGCGTCTATCAAGCTCTGGGCCAACATGTCCCAGCGCAATGCAGACATTCTGGGAACAGCGGCCACGAAGACTCAGACGATTACGACAGCTATCCCACCATTCGATCCTACGAAACCTTATAAAGACCGTTACGTAAAGGTGCCGGTCACGTTACCATGGCCGTACGATCTCATCACGGAGAACGGCAATCCGTGGAAGAAGCTGAATGTCGCTGCGGTTGGTGAACGCTGGACGATTGCCAGCGTCAGCCACGCATCCGACGTCAATCGCAGAAATGACCGCGCCGAGACGGCCTTGGCGTCGTGGCTGTTCCATCCTATGTTCGCGGGTACGGCTTTGGCGGATCGGCAAGCCAACGTGGGTGGTGACCCAGCCTCTCGGGAATACCAGATGCGCAAGCTCGCAGATTCGCTCAACATGGCGTGGGGACGTAGCCACGCGGGCGATAATTCGGGAGCCGCCGTTCGTGTTGCGATGGACGGTTACGACGTTGTGACGGAATGGCAAGCTGACCCCTCCACCTTGGATCAGAAGAATTACGACGTGGAGGACTACTACGAGGGGCCGAGAGGTGTTGGCGGAACAGGCCTGCAGAACGCCGGAGGTACCTGGGAGACTGGCATGTACTGCACAGGCGACGGCGACGAGATGCACGAGACCGGTCACGAGTTCCAGGGAGTGGATGATCTCTACCAGTACGTCGTGGAGCCGTCCCGCACCGGCAGCGTCAAGATGGGTAACGGAAAGATACCGCAGTGGTTCACGTCCGTCTGGCAAAACGACGAGATGTCGAACAACTGCAACGTGTTCAGCGAAACACAAACCTTGATTATACAGCACGCTATCGGCATGAGAAATGTGGGCCACCCCGGATGGCACCAGATTATGCCCAAGAAGATCTACGTGAAAGTATTGGATCGTTTTGGAAACCCCGTTTCGGGTACCAAGCTGGCTCTATGGCGACAGTACGATACTCAAGCCCATGCTACGGGAACGACGGATTCCACGGGAACGTGGGACACGGGCCATCCCTATGGCGAAACACCGACCTATGATTCGTTCTACAATGAACCTCACTATTCGGGTCCAGACGCACTGACGGGCGACGGCTCCCCAGGCGTCTGGATTACGGCAGAGGTCAATGGCTATGTGGATGCAGCGGTTCTCGGAGCCACCTCCGAGCCTGGTACCGGGGTACTCGGCTCCGATCGTCATTCCGCCTTTGGCCGAGTGACGTTTTTAGAGGCCTATCACGCCAATCCCGACAGCTACACGTGGACGTTCCGAACCAACTATGCGCCCTCCGCAAGTGCTTTCACGAAGCAGGTATCTGCGGTAGTCGAGGGGACGCAGCTAGCTGTTCTAGTGAACGGTACGGGAACCTTCAAACTCTACAAGCAGCGACCCCCTTCGTACGAGCGCGTGCTCGTGGGCCCATTTGCAGGCGGTACCCCGTACATCGATTCTATTGCTGCCGTGGATGCATTTGGCGAAACCCCGGGGCGTGCGCTGTACGAGATTACCGAAGTGGTCGGCAGTACGGAGTCACTTCCGTATCAGCTGGCGATCCAGAGCACGAGCATCGTGGCAGGTATCAGCGACCTTGGTAGCGGGAAACTCCTCGTCGCGACTAAACCGGCTGGGAACAACTCCACATTCCTGTCGACGTTCCAGGGGACCGCTCCCGAGCGAGAGTACGTGTACGACTTCCGCTGGGGCCACAGGGCGGTGAAAGCCGTCAAGTCGCTACTCACCAGTGACCGATACTACGTGGCACTGGCAGACGCGGACTATGGCTGGGAAAACGACACGGGCGGTCAGCACCGCTTCGAAGTCTTCCAGCCTATTCAGGGTACTCAGGCGGCCTGCGGTTTCGAGACCAATACGGACCAACCGATCTTCTCCGGTACGGCCAATTCGATAAGCGGAACGACGATAACCATGAGCGGCGTAGATTTTCTCGCTCAAGGTGTCAACGTTGGAGACTATCTCGTTGTCAACGAGCAGCAAGCGGTCATTACCAGCGTCAGCGTCGGTCAAATCGTGGCCAGTGGTCCCGCGTTTACCTTGGCCGATGCACCTTGGACGAACGTCTTTTCCGTCACGATGCACGCAGGTGCGCCGGGAAGCGACAAGCAGTCACGGCAGTTGCAGAGTATTGGCGGATTGGATGCTCTGCTCGACGCGACGAGCAATGCCGAACACATTGCCATAGCGGACCCAACGGCAGGACGCGTTGTGTTCTGGGATTCGAAGACACGCTTCGTCGTGGATTATCCTGAATCGGGCTTCGTGCCCAAGGCTGTCGTTCACCATCCGCTCAAGGTTGGCGAGGTGTTCGTGCTCAGCCGCCCCACGGGTGCGAACGCGAGCCTACTGGAATTGAAGCTGGCTGGTGGCGTCGTTTCCTTGGTCAAGAAATTCGCCTTGGGTGTCACGCTCGGCAACCTGACGGAAGAGACAGGCCTAGCGGCAATCGCGTCGGGCACAGACGTAATGCTGGCCGTTACGGACGGCTCGACTGGGCGAGTTTTCGAATACAAGTTGGCTAGTGGTGCAAGCACTCTCACTGCGGTAAAGACATACACGGACGCCCTGCAACCCGTCGTGAGCTCAACTTCGCTCATGCAGCCGCTTGACGTGACCTACTCGACCGTTGGCAGCGTGACACAGCTATTCGCTTCGGACGCAAGCACACGCGTGGTCGCGCTTACACCCGCCGGTTCCGGAGGAACGGGCGGAACCGCAGGCACCGGTGGCGCGAGCAGCACCGGTGGCGCAAAAAGCACGGGTGGTGCGACTGGCGCCGGCGGCGCGAGCAGCACCGGTGGCACGCGTGGCAGCGGTGGAGCGAACGGCACGGGCGGTGCGATCGGCACCGGCGGCGCAACAGGTGGCTCAGGGCTCAAGGTGCAGTATCGGGCTGGGGACACCAACACAACGGACAACCAAATCAAACCGTACTTGAACATCGTCAACACGGGTACGGTCAGCATTCCGTGGAGCCAGATCAAAGTTCGATACTGGTATACGAATGAAGGTGGAGTTGCGCAAACTGCTAGTTGCGATTACGCGGTCATGAGTTGCGCCAACATTACTAGAACCATCTCAACAGTTAGCCCTGCGCGCACCGGGGCTGACACGTATCTCGAGCTTTCGTTCTCGTCCGCTGCCGGTAACCTTGCGGCTGGAGCACAATCAGGCGAAATGCAAATTCGAATCAACAAGAATGACTGGAGCAACTACAACGAAGCGAATGACTATTCATTCGACGCAACCAAGACTGCGTACGCTGATTTCACGAAGATCACGGTGTACCGAAATGGAGTTTTGGTCTGGGGCACCGAGCCCTAGGTAATCTCCAAGTCCATCGGGCCCCCGTACCGTTCACGCGATTCGCGAACGGTACGGGGGCCAATCCTTTAACAGAAGGCTTATTGAGCAATTTCGCAGAATCAGACACCGGTTTGGATGCCGAGACCCACGAAGGAGTGGAATCTTCAACGAAGTGGAAGATTCCACTGAGGTAGACTGCAATTGGCATCGGTATTTCGATGCGGACGAAGTCAGAACATGCCGCCCACCGTGATACCTCCGCATAGCAACTGTCCTGTGTGCAAGGAGTTCATCCGGTTGACATTGAATCTCGCTTTCGAGCAAACTGCGGCCGACTTTTTCATCGACAACCAGGCACCCTGCGAT
>Ga0209385_1000884_pt1 | contig 12519 bp, 13 predicted proteins | sample NGEPerB_FD_184506 | JGI IMG/M metagenome (GOLD analysis project Ga0209385, IMG submission 184506) | Arctic peat soil microbial communities from the Barrow Environmental Observatory site, Barrow, Alaska, USA - NGEE PermafrostAB12-B... | ecosystem: Environmental > Terrestrial > Soil > Wetlands >... | reverse complement strand
GCCTACGCTGTTCGCGGCGACTCAGGACCTGCCGCGCTGCTCGTACACGGGTCCTGACGGCTGGCTGGGGCAGCGGGGATATCCGACGCTGGTGGGACGTACGTGGGCTGCGTCCGACCCGACTCTGGCGGACAGGTGGTGGCGCTTTGCTGCAGACGCCACCGGTACGGATCTGGCCTAGTCGGAGTCGCCTTTCGGCGCCTCGGGTGCGCTAGGTCCGGGTTTCGGTGCAGGCTTCTTGGGCTGCGGCATCTTCGGCATCTGGATCACGTCACCAGGTTACGCGGCGACCGGCTAAGCCACAGGAGTCAGGAGCGCCCGAACAGCCGAGCCACCCAGGAGCGCCTGCGCTCGGACGGAGGACCGAGGGGATCGATCGCCCAGGCGATGCGCTCGACTTCGGCCGTGAGCAACTCGACCTGATCGTCCGTGTAGTAGGTGCGCAGTTCTGCAGGCAGATTCGTGAGGTGCTCGAGCCAGCGCATCTTCTCGCCGCCGACGATCTGGGTCGTCCACTGCGCGCCGTCCCACCAGCGCTCCACGCCGTACGGATCGCCCTCGCGCAGGTGCCAGCACGCCGTTCCGAGCGGCGGCTCGGGGATCAGGGCGATGTCGACCCACGTCGACTCCGCACCGCAATGAGGGCAGGGCCGCGGGTAGACGAGTGATGAACCACACTCCCGGCACGCAATGGGGATCGCGGGCCCGAAATTCGGACCACCAATGGTCGGACCCCCCAAAGCCTGACCCGAGAAAACGTTGTTTTCGGTCATTGCACGTGCCCCCCAAGAGCAGCATCACAGGCCCCCGCTGCGATGAGAATAATCTTATGCTTACGTCAAGCCGAGCGCAATGCGGCACTCTGATCAGTTCATATTCCCTTGACTCCGGACCATGTCGCGAAGGACATGGTGTCGGTGTAGACGGACGGACCGGCCCAGGCCTGCGCCCAGTACGCGGCGATGCGATGTACGTGATCGTGGTTGAACCCATGCGAGAACGCATGCCCGACCACCGGGTCCGCGGTCGCGCGGTCCTGCTCCCCGGAAATGGTTCATATTTTCCTTGTCCAACTGATAGTTATGGTCTATAATCGAACACATGAACGAGTCCCGCGAAGACGAGCTGGCATTAGCCCTGCCCTCGAACACCCGGACGTTGTTCGACACGCTGGCCGCGGCCCGGAAGGCGAGGATCGCCGCCGAAGCCCTGGAGCTCGACACCATCCATCGCCTGTGCCTGGCCTTCCACGCTGTCGACGAGGACGCCTTCGGCGAAGCCGCGGAGAAGCTCATCTACCACGGTGCCGACGGCACCCCGGCGGTCGCCGAATACCTCAGCCTCGAAGTGTCGGCCCTCCTCGGGATCTCCCCCGGCAGCGGCGCCACGCTCATCGGCCAGGTGCTCAACTGCGTCTACCGGCACCCTCTTCTCTGGGACGCCGTACAGGCAGGCTGGGTCCGGTGGCGGCGCGCGCTCGACGTGATCGGCGACGTGAACTCAGCCGGCCTCGACGCCGAGGCTGCGCGTTGGGTCGACCAGCGGATCACGCCGCTCCTGGCAACGCTCTCCCCCGCGCGGATCCGACGCACGCTTGCCGGGCTGATCGCCCTGGCGGATCCCGAGGGACAGGGCGATCGAGACGACATGGTTCAGAGGACCCTTCACGCCACCTTCTGGGCGGGCGGCGGCTCGTGCCGCGACCTCACCGCCCGCATGATGCTCTCCGATGCCCTAGCGCTGGACACCACGCTCGACCAGCTCGCGGCAGTTCTCGCAGCCCAGGGCGACGACGATCCGCTCGACATTCGCCGAGCCACGGCGCTCGGCGCCTTGGCTGATCCGGAGTACGCGCTGTCGCTGCTGCAGGGTCATGCCATCCCGAAGCCGCTCGGCCACGACACCGTTGTGCTGCACCTCAGCGACACGTCGCTCACCGACGGCACCCTCGTCGGACGGGTCGAGGGACATGGACCGCTGAACCGCGAGGCATGGCGCGATCTGCTCGGCCACGACCGGGTGACGATCCGGCCGGTGGTCGACCTCAACGCGATCTCGCCGGTCGACGCGTACGAGATCCCCGACGCCATCCGTACCGCCGTCTGCTACCGCACGCCGGTCGACGCCTTCCCGTACGGCAATCACCCCAGCCGGGGACTCGACCTCGACCACACCGTCGCGTACGACCACTCCCGAGGTCACCTTCCAGGCCAGACCCGGATCGACAACCTCGCGCCGCTGACGCGCAAGCCCCACCGCGCGAAGACCGCCCGGAAATGGAAACTCACCCAGTACGAAGGCGGCTGGCTCGAGTGGACCTCCCCCGCGGGGTACCACTACGCCGTCGGCCCGTACGGCACCCTTCGTGAGGTCGTGTCCGCGCCGCCCGCGAGCGCCGCCTGATGCGCTCCGGGTTGCAGGAAGAAGACCGTATGCCTGGCTGGCGACTACGCGAGTTCCATCCTGACGACCTGGACGGCATCCTGCGCCTGTGGGAGCAGACACATCGGGACGGCAGCGAGCCGGTGTACGCCCTGTCCGAGGTGCTCGCCTCGTGCCAGAAGGACTACGCCGTGGTGGCGCTCCGCGGCGAGGAGGTGGTCGGCGCCTGCGTCGGCCGAGCCGCTCACGAGCAGGGGTGGATCGTGTTCTGCGCCACCAAGGAGGGCCTCGAGGGTCGTGGGATCGGACCGGCGATGCTCGCCGCGCTGGAGAAGCGCATGAGCCCGCTGGGCCTGGCCAAGCTCTCGGCGCTCATGCCGGCGGACCGCGGGCCGGTCGACGACTTCCTGGCTCAGGGGTTCGAGGTGCGCACGACCATGCGCTACGTCGAGCGCCGCATTCCCGTACAGCGTGAGGAGATGGGCGCGCTGGCGGAGCTCGGCGGGCGCGTGCTGCCGCGAGGACTGTGGGACGCCGTCGGCGGGATGACGGCCGAGAAGGATCTGCTGGAGCGACGGCTGGTGCTGCCGCTGGCCAAGCCGGAGCTGGCGGAGCAATACGGCATCGTCCCGCCGCGCGCTGTCGTCCTGTTCGGGCCGCCCGGCACGGGCAAAGACGACGTTCGCCAAGGCCATCGCCTCGCGATTGGAGTGGTCGTTCGTCGAAGTGTTCCCCTCGCGACTGGCGGCTGACCCGTTGGGCCTGGCCGGCGCACTGCGCGCGACGTTCGAGAAGGTCGCGGAGCTGGAGCACGCCGTCGTGTTCATCGACGAGGTCGAGGAGATCGCCGCGCGACGCGGAGGCGAGCCGCCATCGACGATGCAGGGCGTGACCAACGAGCTACTGAAGCTCATCCCCGCGTTCCGCGAGCAACCGGACCGCCTGCTGGTGGTGGCCACCAACTTCATCCGCGCGCTGGACCCCGCGTTCCTGCGACACGGCCGGTTCGACTACGTCATCCCGATCGGCCTGCCCGACGCGGCCGCACGCCGTGCGATCTGGGCGCGGTACGCGCCCGCGGCCGTACGGGATCAGGTCGACCTGGACCAAGTCGTCGCGCAGAGCGATGGCTTCTCGCCGGCCGACGTGGAGTACGCGGCGCGTTCGGCGTCACAGCACGCGCTGGAAGCCTCGCTCGAAGGCAGCGGGCGTGAAGGCCCAGTGACCGAGGACTACCTCCTCGCCGTCGCAGGCACCAGGGCAACGGTGTCCGCCGAGGTCGCCGCGGAGTTCGAGGAGGACATCGTCACGCTGGCACGACTCTGACGGTTCGCCTGTCCCGGACGACGGTCAGGAGGTGGCCTGGGCCGAGAGGGCCGTCCCGATTTCCGTTGCCCAGTCCTCGATGGAGTCCCAGTCGCGAAAGTCTCCCGCTGGCATCGTGTTTGCGGATGCGGGCATGCGTCGCGTGAAACTCTCGACCAGGCCGATGGGTGGAGCACTTGGGTCGTACGCGCCGAAGAAGACGCGCTCCTCTCGCGGGTGAATGAGTGAGATGAGCTCGTCCCACTCCTTCGGTCTCAAGAAGGTCCGAACCTCCCGCCCCTCCGCGTCGACCTCGTCCGTTCCCAGAGGGCCGCTGCTGAAGAACCACACAGGCATCGTCGAGAGGGTCGTGCGATGCCGGCGGGCGAAACGCACCGCCGGTTTGAGCCAGTGGAACAAGTACGCGGCGCCGCCGAGCACGACTGCCTGATAACTGTCGAGATCGGTCACGTCCTCGACCGGCACGGCGCGAGCGTCATGCCCTGCTGCCGTGAGCTTCTCGGCGATCCGGGCGCCGATCCCGGCGGTGGCACCGTGTCGAGTGGCATAAGCGACAAGAACCTTCATCACAGTTCCCTTCCTCTCCTCACAGAGTGGCACGACGCGGAGTCGGCGGGGCCAACCCATCTCACGCGAGACCGCAACCCGCGTGGCGATGGCTGGGTCGCGCCTCTATGGTGGACCGATGGCGTCGGTCAAGCAGATCCAAGTCACCTTCGACTGCGCAGAACCTGAGCGCGTCGCTCGATTCTGGTGCGAGGTGTTGGGGTACGTCGTACCGCCGCCACCTGAGGGGTTTGCTACTTGGGCCGATTTCGATCGCGCGCTGCCGCCTGAGCATCAGGGTTCAGCGTTCGCATGCATTGATCCCTCAGGTGTGGGCCCGCGACTGTTCTTCCAGCGCGTTCCCGAAGGCAAGGTCGTCAAGAATCGGCTGCATCTTGACGTGCGGGTCGGCACCGGGCTCGTGGGTGAAGAGCGCCTGGCCGCACTTGAGGCCGAATGCGCACGACTGGTCGCGCTCGGCGCGGTACGCGTGCGACCTACTGCCTGCCGATGGCGACGACGAGTCGTGCCTCGTGATGCAGGACATCGAGGGCAACGAGTTCTGTCTCGACTGAGTGGGCGCGAACGTGAACATGCCGTCGGACTTCCCGCGCCACCACCGCTCCACCTCGCAGGATCGCGCCGAGGTGGCTGATGGTCGTCCTCGTCATGATCGCGTCGGTCGTCGTCTGCGGCTGGATCGCAGTGTGGCTGCTGTCCGACGTCGGGGGCCGCATGGCTCGGGGCCGTGGCAGGTCTGCCCGTCGCGATGCTCCCAGCGAGCATCGGAACCGTCATCCTGCGGTGGCACCTCGCGCTGGTCGGGGACCGCCATCAGCTGCCCGCCGTCGGACGAGGCGGTGTCCTCGATCTCGCTGCGCACTGGGCCGGTCCCGACGCGCGCTTGACCCTGGATAAGATCCACCGGTTCGCCGACCCCGACTACGCGAAGCTCAACCTCGCCATGCGCTCCGCTGAGAATCCTGAAGCGGTGTTCGACATACTCGTCCAACGCGGCCAGATCGTCGTACACAGCGATGAGACGTCACGCACCGCTGCGCTGGCCAACGACGCAGCCACCACAGGTGCGCGACGACGGCATCGTGCATCTCGTCGGGACGGCGGGCACGCGGGAGCTTCCGCTCCGGTACGCCGTCCCCAACGTCGAACTCGCCTACGCCTCGACCGCCTACGGGGCCCATGGAGCGGATGCGGGACGAGGGCCGGGTGCGAGCGGTGGGCGTCTCGAACTTCCTCGTCGAGCACCTGGAAGAGCCCGCGGGGTTCGCCGACCAGATGCCCGCCTCACCCAACGCGAGGCCGAGCTCTACCCGGAATGGATCGACAACGACCGACGGTAAGCGCAACCGGATTGCCGCTTCCGTCTCGGCGGCGCACCGCGAAGACGCCTGTTTGTTCTGACTCCAGGAATGACGTGATGACTGTTCTGACTCCAGGAGTAACGTGATGACTGTTCTGACCCCAGGAGTGACGTGATGACCCACCTCGTTAACAACGCGGAGGACTTCGCCGACCAAGCGCTCGACGGCTTGTTGGTACGTCGAGATTGGTCATGCCGAGCGGCGACGGCTTTTCGGCGAGGACGACGCCAGTATCCAGGCGAAGGTTGCCCAAGTCGTCGGGCAGGGACTGGTGCCGCTGTGCTGCGTGGGCGAGAACGAGCGCGGTGCCCCACCTGAGGCCGCCCAGGCCTGTCTCGCGCAACTGGAAACGCTGCTCGACGTCGCCCGCCGCGAAGGAGATCGTGGTCGCGTACGAGCCGGTGTGGGCGATCGGCGCCAGCGCGCCGGCGCCGGCGGAGTACGTCGCCGACGTCTGCGAGCACCTCCGAGTCCGGCTCGAGTCGTACGACGGCCGGTCCCGCCTGCTGTACGGCGGCAGCGCCGGGCCGGGCACCTATCAGAGCCTCGGGCCCGTCGTCGACGGGCTCTTCCTCGGCCGGTTCGCCCACGACACGCGCGCGTTGGCGCAGGTCGTCACCGAAGTCCTCACCAGCGGCCAGAGCCCCGCCGCATCACCCACGTCGAGCAAGGAGCACTCATGAACGCCAATCCCATCCCCGCAAAGAAGACGGCAGTCGTCACCGGCGCGGGCGGCACTGCCGGTATCGGCCGAACCGTCGCCCGCACCCTCGCAGAGGGCGGCTGGCACGTCGCCCTGATCGACAACAACGCGGAGGGTCTCACCGAGGTCGAGAAGGACCTCGTGGACTCTGGGCACGAGAACGTCCTTGCCATCCCCACAGACATCACGTCCAAGGACTCCGTGGCCGCCGCCTTCGCAGCTATCGACGAGAAGCTGCCGCCGGTCGTGGCCCTGGTCAACCTCGCCGGGATTGCCTGCCCGGTAGCGCTGCACGAAGTCGAGCTCGAGGAGTTCGAGCGGGTCATGGCGGTCAACGTCACGGGCTCCTACCTCATGCTCAAGGCAGCCGCCGAGCGGATGATTCCCCGGGGCGTCGGCCGCATCGTCAACACCTCCTCGATCACGGCATTCGATGGCGGCGGGACGTTCTCCAAGGGCGTCTATGCGACAGCCAAGGCAGCGGTCATCGGCATGTGCCGTGGTGGTGCGCGAGAACTGGGTCCCTTCGGCATCACCGTCAACGTCTTGGCTCCCGGGCCGATCGACACCCAGATTATGGGCGGCAAGCTCACCGACGAACGCAAGGCGTCCATGTCCTCGACCATCCCGCTCGGCCGCGTCGGCCAGCCCGAGGAGATCGCGGCCACGGTCGCGTTCCTCCTCACCGACGGGGCGGGCTACATCAACGGCGCGACCATCCAGGTCGACGGCGGCAAGTACATGCACTGAGAGCCCGTCCCGTCGCCTGGCGGCCCCGCCAGCGGCTTCATCTCGACACAGGAGTTGAACGATGTCTAGTACCGTCAGCCGCGAGGCGGCTAAATCGCTTTGAGCTCTCTGAACTCGCCACCAAGCACGTGTTCCGGCGGCTCATCCCATTCCTACTCCTCATGTACATCATCGCGTTCCTGGACCGGAGCAACCTCTCCTTCGCAAAGGACGAGTTCGCGGTCAACAACGGAATCCGCGCCTCGGCGTACGCGCTGGGAGCCGGTCTGTTCTTCGCTCGCTACGCGATCTTCGAGATCCCCAGCAACATCATGTTGCACAAGGTCGGAGCCCGCTGGTGGCTTGCCCGGATCATGGTGAGCTGGGGCATCGTCTCGGCCTGCTTCATGTTCGTCAACGGGCCGACAAGCTTCTACATCCTGCGCGTGCTCCTCAGCATCACCGAGGCCGGATTCTTCCCGGGTGTGATCCTCTTCCTCACATACTGGGCGCCAGGCCGTCACCTCAACCGAGCCCGCGGCATCTTCTACATGGGCATCGCCCTCGCCGGCATCATCGGCAACCCGCTTTCTGGGAGCCTCCTCGAGCTCAACGGCGTCGGCGGCCTTCGCGGCACGCAGTGGATGTTCCTCGTCGAGGGGGTACTCGCCATCATCGTCGGCGTCTGGGCATACTTCTTCCTCACCGACCGCCCCGAGCATGCCGACTGGATGGACCCGGCTCAGCGCCAGGCGCTCTCGGAGACCATCGCCGCCGAGGACACCGCCAAGGACACCGGCCACGGTCCCCGCAGCGTCTGGGCGTCACTGGGGAACGTCCGCGTCTGGTACTTCGCGCTGGTCTATTTCTGCATCCAGATCGCCGTCTACGGTTTCGTGTTCTTCCTGCCGACCCAGGTCGTCGCCATCACCGGGCAGAAACTTGGCTTTCAGGCTGCCCTCGTCACGGCCATCCCGTGGATCTTCGGCCTTGTCTCGGTTGCATTCTTCCCCGGTCTCGCCGACCGGACCCGTCAGCACCGGCTGATCGGCAGCAGCCTTCTCCTGGTCACGGCCTTTGGCATCTGGCTCTCCGGCGCGATGAGCGGCACTCCCGTGATCGCCATTGCGGGCCTCTCGCTGGCGGCGATCGGCTTTGTGGCAATGCAGCCGATCTTCTGGGCGCTGCCCACGGAGTACATGACGGGGTACGCCGCGGCGGCGGGCATCGGCCTGATCAACTCCCTCGGCAACCTCGGCGGCTTCCTCGCCCGAACATGCGGGACTTCTTCGATGAGCATGCGGGCGGCAACGCAGGCCTCAACTCTCTGGCCGTCGGCGCCGTCCTCGGTGCGATCCTCTTCGCTCTCACGGCGCTCTTCAAGAAGGCGAACGAGATCGAGGAAGGGCGTCTCGACGAGGTGGACGCGCGGTAGAGCTCGGCGCCCAAGAGGCGTCACCACCACACGGTGGCGGGGCGGTCGTCGTCGCACGGCCGCCCCTTCGGCCCAATACCCCAGATCTCAAAAGGAGTTGTCGTGGGTATCTCGATCGACACGTTGTTACAAGGGCTGCCGAAGGGCCCTGAGGTCCCAGCGCACATCGTCGCCGCTCTGGCTGAAAGCTCAGATCGCGTCCTGGTCGTCCTGGATGACGACCCCACCGGGACCCAGTCGGTCGCCGACCTCCCGGTCCTGATGAGCTGGTCGCCCGGCTCGTTGGAGTGGGCGCTTCGCCAGGGCAAGCCTGCGGTATACGTCATGACGAACTCCCGCAGCCTCGCGCCTGAAGATGCCGCGGAGCGCAACCGTCAGGTTGCCAGGAGCACCTTCGCGGCCGCCGCGAAGGTGGGCGTCAACGTTGACTTCGTCTCCCGGTCCGACTCCACCCTGCGTGGGCACTTCCCCCTGGAGACAAACGTTCTCGCCGAGGAGATCCTTTCCCACACTGGCAACCACGTCGACGGGGTCATTATCGTCCCAGCCTTCGGGGACGCAGGGCGGATCACCGTGGGGGCCGTCCACTACGCAGGATCGGAAGCCGATGGGTACACGCCCGCGGGCGAGACCGAGTTCGCCAAGGACGCCACCTTCGGATATCGATCGTCGGACCTGCGCGAGTGGGTGGAAGAGAAGACCGCAGGACAGGTTCTCGCAGCCGACGTGGCCAGCATCGATCTGGCCACACTGCGCACCAACCACGAGGGGACCGTGGCTCTGCTGCGTGGCCTGTCGAACGCGCAGCCAGCAGTGGTCGACATCGTTGAGGAGAACGACCTGCGTCTGCTCGCACTGGCCCTTGACGAGGCCGAGCGGGCGGGGTCCCGGCTGCTCTACCGAGTCGGCCCTCCCTTCGTCCGGGCTCTCATCGGCCAGGAACCTCACCCGGCTCTGGAGGTGGACGACATCTCCGCGATCCGAGCAGGTGGACTGGCCGACAATGCTGTGGGTGGCTTGATCGTGGTCGGCTCGCACGTGGCGATGACTACGAAACAGCTCGAGGCCCTTGTCGAGCGGATGTCCCCTGTGGAGCTCGAGATCGACGTGGCAAGGGTCCTGAGTGACAGTCCCGAGGGACATCTGGCCGAGGTGGCCGAGAAGGCGGTCGCGGCGCTGCCTTACGGAAACGTCGTCGTTCGAACGAGCCGCAGCCTCGTCACCGGGTCGGACGCCGGTGACTCCCTTGCCGTCTCCCGCCAGGTTTCCACAGCAGTGGTTGAGGTCGTCCGCCGGATTCTGGCTGGGTGCCCTCCACGATTCGTCGTCGCCAAGGGAGGAATCACCTCCTCGGATGTCGCCAGTCGCGGGCTGGACATCGAGCGAGCCGTGGTTCGGGGGCCTATGCTGCCCGGGATTGTGTCGCTGTGGGAGCCCATGGACGGCCCCGCCCGAGGGATCCCCTACATCGTCTTCGCCGGCAACGTCGGCGGCCCGAGCTCGCTTGCTGACGTCGTTGAGAAGCTCTCACGTTGACACTGACTTTCACGTTCAGACTGAACTGACCTTTCGAAGGAGACACACGTGACCCCCACCATCGCCGTGCTCGGACTCGGCGCCATGGGCCTGCCCATGGCTCGCCACCTTGCTCAGTCGTTCCCGATCCGAAGCTATGACATCGACGCTGCGCGCTGCAGCGCCGCCGCGGACTTCTCGACGGTCTGCGGCAGCGCAAAGGAAGCTGCCACTGGTGCCGACATCGTCCTTCTCGCCGTGCGCAACCGCGATCAGCTCGTCGAGGTTCTCTGGGGCTCCGACGGCGTGGTTCCGGTCCTGGATCCGGGTGCTCTCATCCTGCTCACCTCCACCGTGGGGATCGACGTGGTGCGCGACGTCGCCGGTCAGCTCGCAGAGCAAGAGCTACTTCTCGTTGACGCCCCGGTGTCAGGCGGACCGGTTCGCGCGGGCTTGGGTGACCTCCTCGTCACGGTTGGGGCAGACGACACCGCATACGTCAAGGCTCTTCCGGTGCTGGAGGCGATGGCTTCGACGCTGAAACGGGTCGGCCCGCGCCCCGGAGATGGTCAGTGCATGAAGACGGTGAACCAGCTCCTGTGCGGGGTCCACATCGCCGCCGCCGCCGAGGCCCTGGCACTGGCGAGGGCTTTGGGCCTCGACCCAGCTGCTGCCCTGGAGACCCTTGGCGCGGGGGCTGCCGCCTCATTCATGCTGGGTGATCGCGGCCCGCGCATGCTGCAGGCGTATGACGAGGGTGGCGCAGAGGTCCGCAGTCGCCTGGACATCTTCGTCAAGGACATGGGCATCGTGACGACCGCCGCGCGCGGCGTAGGCGTCTCAACGCCCCTCGCCGCTGCGGCCGAGCAGGTCTACCTCATGGGCCAGGCCCATGGGATGGCCGCTCAGGACGACTCCAGTGTCATCACCGTGCTCGCTCCCACGGTGACCAGTGAGACCTGACGGTGGCAGACCGTCGAACCCCTTCAGAAAGGCACCAGTGACATGAAGGCACTAGTCATGCAGGCCCCGTGGGTCCTCACAGTGGAAGAGGTCTCGACACCGGAGCCCGGCCCGACGACGTCTTGGTCAAGATCGCGGCCACGGGTATCTGCGGCTCGGACTTCCACGGTTTCTCGGCGGACGGCGCGAGCCCGGTCAGATCATGGGCCACGAGACGGTGGGCCACGTTGCGAAGGTGGGAGGCAACGTTATCGACCTGGTAGAGGGCACCTGCGTGACAGTCAACCCTGTGCTGTCGTGCGACGACTGCGACGTCTGCCGGGCCGGCAACGAACAGAGCTGTCCCAACCGCAAGGTCATCGGAGTAGCCCCCGAGCTGACCTCGGCGTTCGCGGAGTACCTGTTGGTACGACGCAGCAACGTGATCGCCCTTGCTGAGGGGATCGACCCCGAGCTGGGCGCGCTCGTCGAGCCACTGGCCGTCGGCTACCACGCCGCCGCGCGTGGTGCATGCTCCAGCCAGGACACTGTCCTGGTCATCGGTGGCGGACCAATCGGTCAGGCCGCGTTCCTCGCGGCGCGGCGACTCGGCGCCACCAGGGTGGCCGTCTCCGACATCAACCCGACCCGCCGCGCCCTGTGTGCAGAACTGGGCGCCGCAGTCATTGATCCATCTGCCAAACCGCTCGAAGAGTCCATCGTCGATGCGCTCGGCGCGAAGGCCACACTGGTCATCGACGCGGTGGGCGCGACAGCCACCCTCGCTGACGCCATGAAGGCATCGGCCTTCGGAGCGAGGTTGGTGCTGGTCGGGATGGCCATGCCCTCGGTTGAGCTGGCCGCGTTTGCGATCAGTACCGAGGAGCGCACCCTGATCGGCAGCTTCTGCTACTCCCGCAAGCACTTCGCTGAGACGGCCGCGTGGGGTTCGAGGGCGCTGAGGCGAGCTTCACCGAACTGGCCAAGGGCCAGAGCGAAAGGAGCAAGATCCTGGTCTTCCCCGGCGGCGCTCCCGAGACTGAGGTTGAGAGGACCTGATGGGTATGCCGAAGATCGCCCAGGTTCGTGCGTTCACCGTGGCAGCCAAGGGCGGTGCCGACTATCACGACCAGGAGGGGTACCACTGGATCGACGACCACATCGCCACCCCGATGGCGAAGTACCCGGGATATGCAGACAGCCGCCGCAGCTTCGGTATCGACGTCCTGGGCACCCTTGTCGTTGAGGTTGAGGCCACCGATGGCAGCGTCGGCTTCGGTGTCACAACCGCCGGCGAGATCGGTGCCTGGATCGTCGAGAAGCACCTGTCGCGCTTCCTGGAGGGCGCACTGGCGACCGATGTTGAGCGCATCTGGGACCAGATGTACCTCTCGACCCTTTTCTATGGCCGCAAGGGGATCGTCCTCAACGCCATCAGCGCTGTTGACCTCGCCCTCTATGACCTGCTCGGCAAGATCCGGCAGGAGCCCGTGTACCAGCTCCTCGGCGGCCCAGTCCGAGATGAGCTGCAGTTCTACGCCACGGGGGCGCGGCCGGAC
>Ga0209385_1000883_pt1 | contig 12526 bp, 9 predicted proteins | sample NGEPerB_FD_184506 | JGI IMG/M metagenome (GOLD analysis project Ga0209385, IMG submission 184506) | Arctic peat soil microbial communities from the Barrow Environmental Observatory site, Barrow, Alaska, USA - NGEE PermafrostAB12-B... | ecosystem: Environmental > Terrestrial > Soil > Wetlands >... | reverse complement strand
TGGGTGACAACACGGTGATCCGGCGGTCGCGTCCCTGATCAACGCATCACATGGGCCCGATCAAGAACGTCCAGGCATTCACTGCACCTCCCAGCAGGGCCGCGAGCACCGTGGGAACGAGCCAGTAGAGGCCGCCGCCAACACCTGTCGCTTCAGTGATCCCGGCGGTGGCGAGAAAGACCGATGTGAGGAGGTTGGGACTACGCCGATCGAGAATCCTGGCCAGTCGTGAATTGACAGTTGGCGACGGATGATGTTTCGCCCTGCCGACGACGATCAACGTGAGAGCGATCACGCCGGCCAAACAGATGAGCTCTGCACCCAGCAGCCACTGCGGTTGATCAGGCGTCAAGAGCAGCGCGGCGATGGGCAGCGGCGTCACGAGCAGCAGCAGCGTCTGAGCGGCGCTGGCTCGAAGTGACGGTGATTCCGTCACCGCGACGCGAGTGAGCGACACGGCCACGAACAGCAGTCAGGTGAGCGCGCTGCTCGCCCCGCCGGCCATCACCGCGAAGCTTTCCCAATCCGTCACCACACGATCTTCCGCGCACGGCACGGTGCGATGGAATCGACCGTTCGTGGCCCGCTGGGGTCAGGTCGATTACTCGGAGCTGACCTCGAGCGTGGGCATCGTCACCGCAATGAGGGATGCCCGTGACGTCTGCGGGCCGCGCCGCTCGTTCGCACGGCCCGCTACCGGCGGGCCTTCTCCTCCTCGTGCAACGCCTTGGGGAACAACCGCCGCTGGGTGAACCAGCCGCCGGCGGCCAGCGCCACCCAGATCAGCGTGCTCGTCACGGTTTCGGCGCCCGCCTGCGGATCGCGCAGGAAGCCGAGGGCGTCGGGCCAGATCAGACCGAGAGAGCTCAGGATCAGCCCGGCCCCGCCGATCGCCGTTGCCCACAGCAGCACCCGGCCGCGGTACCGGTCCGCGAGGAACCCGAACACCAGCGAGACCGCGACGACCACCACGATCGCCAGCGGGATGCTCGCCTCACCCGGGGTGAGCACGGAGTACAGCCTGGCGCCGATCAGCGCGCCGGTGATCATCCCGACGAAGAAGGCCGCGAACTTGAAGACCAGGGTGACCAGGATCCAGCCGATCACGGCGGATCCGAGCGCGATGAGCAGGGAGGTCCAGACATCGCTGTGGAACAGGTCTGCCAGCAACCAGCCAAGGCCGAACCCCGATGCCAGCACCGCCACATGGATCGAGCCCACCCCGAAGAAGCACAGGACGACGCCGATGATCAGGATCACCCACCCGGACATGTGACGTCCCTCCCCGGTCGAGCGGCATGCGGCAACTGCGGTGATGCCGCACGCCGCGTCCCCCGCAGTCTGTCCCGTTCAACCTATGCCCGTCGGGCATCAGGTTTGCCGAGGTGAACGCGTCACAGCGGCAGGAATACCCCGCCGGGTGAACTCTTCGCCGAACTGTTGGGGGTTGACCTTGCGCCGTTTTGCCGCAGAGGTAGGTTCGACTCATAGGGTGTTCGACCAGCGACGTTGATGCCCACCCGGAGTAGATCCGACAGGGTGACTCCACAGGGTTGATTCCTCGGGTTGATTCCTTGGTGTCGTCCCCATAAGGGCCGGCCGCGAAGGATCGGACCGGGAGCGGATCAGGGTCGGGACTGTGTCGATCAGTATCGGATCAGCCGAGCCCTGGAGCAGCACCGTCGCGTGCATGCCGGCCGGGGGCACTGCGTCCCCGCCGGGCAAGATGAGGAGGACACGTGGACATCGTCGTCAAGGGCCGCAATGTCGAAGTTCCCGATCACTTCCGGGTCCATGTCGCCGAGAAGCTCACCCGCGCCGAGCGGTACGACCCGAAGATCATCCGCGTGGATGTCGAGCTCTCCCACGAGACCAACCGGCGGCAGTCCAAGACCTGCCAGCGCGTGCAGATCACGCTGGCCAGCCGTGGCCCGGCCGTTCGCGCCGAGGCCAGTGCCGATTCGTTCTACGGCGCGCTCGACGCGGCCGTCACCAAGCTGGAGGCCAGGCTCAGGCGAGCCGCCGACCGCAGGCACCACCGTCACCACGAGCGCACCCCCATCGCTGCGGTCGCCACTGGAGCCGACGAACTGCTTGACGGCGGGGTGAACGGGAACGCCGCCGCTGCAGTCGAGGGCGCGGCAGTCGCCGTCGCCGTGGAGGTCGAGCCGCTCGATACCGATGACGAGGGCGCGGCGGCCGACGGCGGGCCAGGTCGGATCGTCCGGGTCAAGGACCACCCAGCTGATCCCATCACCGTGGACCAGGCGCTGTTCCAGATGGAACTCGTCGGCCACGACTTCTACCTGTTCAACGACGCGGACACCCAACTGGCCTCCGTTGTCTACCGCCGCAAGGGTTTTGATTACGGTCTACTGCGCCTCGGCTAGTCGGTCGGCGCGCGCCGGGGACGGTCAGGGAGCATCCGGGGCTCGACTTCCCGTCGGCCGGCTGGCGGTGTGCGCCTACCATGGGTCACGGTCAGGGTTGATGATCGGCCCTGCGCTGTGTCGAATGTGCCGGGGGCGGGTGACTCCTCCAGGGTTGACTCCTTCAGGACGCTCGTCACCGGCCGCGCCGCGAACGCGGCTTGGCACCTCTCGCCGCTGCCCGTGGCGAGGCCCGATCGACCGAGGGTGAGTTCGTGGTTCTTGGCAGACTGCTCCGCATGGGCGAGGCGAAGACGCTCAAGCGTCTGCGCGTCATCGCCGATCACATCAATGCGATCGAGAGCGACTACGTCGACCTGTCCGACGACGAACTGCGCGCGCAGACCGCGGCGTTCAAGGAGCGGCTGGCGAACGGCGAGACGACCGACGACATCCTGGTCGAGGCGTTCGCCGTCGTTCGTGAGGCCGCCAAGCGCACCCTTGGTCAGCGGCACTTCGACGTCCAGTTGATGGGTGGCGCGGCCCTGCACCTGGGGAACATCGCCGAGATGAAGACCGGTGAGGGCAAGACCCTGGTCTCCACGCTGCCGGCGTACCTCAACGCGCTGGACAGCAAGGGCGTGCACATCGTCACCGTCAACGACTACCTGGCCCAGCGCGACAGCGAGTGGATGGGCCGGGTGCACCGTTTCCTCGGTCTGGACGTGGGCGTGATCATCTCCCAGCAGACCCCCGAGGTGCGGCGGGCGGCGTACGGCGCCGACATCACCTACGGCACCAACAACGAGTTCGGCTTCGACTACCTGCGCGACAACATGGCATGGTCCAAGGCCGACCTGGTGCAGCGCGGGCACTACTTCGCCATCGTCGACGAGGTCGACTCCATCCTGATCGACGAGGCCAGGACGCCGTTGATCATCTCCGGCCCGGCCGACCAGTCGTCGAAGTGGTACACCGAGTTCGCCCGGCTGGTCCCTCGGCTGCACCGGGGTGAGGAGGGCGGGGTCGGCGGCGACTACGAGGTCGACGAGTCCAAGCGCACCGTCGGCGTGTCCGAGGAGGGCGTGACCAAGGTCGAGCAGGCCCTTGGCATCGAGAACCTCTACGAGTCGGTGAACACCCCGCTGGTCGGGTTCCTGAACAACGCACTGAAGGCCAAGGAGCTGTACAAGAAGGACCGCGACTACATCGTGGTCTCCGGCGAGGTGCTGATCGTCGACGAGTTCACCGGCCGGGTGCTGCACGGCCGGCGCTACAACGAGGGCATGCACCAGGCCATCGAGGCCAAAGAGGGCGTGGAGATCAAGGCCGAGAACCAGACGCTGGCCACCATCACCCTGCAGAACTACTTCCGGCTGTACGAGAGGCTGTCCGGGATGACCGGCACCGCCCAGACCGAGGCCGCCGAGCTGCACCAGACCTACGGCCTCGGCGTGGTGCCGATCCCGTCGAACATGCCGATCCAGCGCAAGGATGAGGCCGACCTGATCTACAAGACCGAGGACGCCAAGTTCGGCGCCGTGGTCGAGGACCTTGCCGAGCGGCACGAGAAGGGCCAGCCGGTGCTCGTCGGCACGGCCTCGGTGGAGAAGTCCGAGCTGCTGAGCAGGCTGCTGCTGCGCGCGGGCGTCCCGCACGAGGTACTGAACGCCAAGAACCACGCGAGGGAGGCGGCGATCATCGCGCAGGCCGGCCGGGCCGGCGCCGTCACCGTGGCCACCAACATGGCGGGCCGTGGCACCGACATCATCCTGGGCGGCAATCCCGACTTCAGCGCCGACGTTGAGCTGCGCGCCAAGGGACTGTCCCCGACGGAGACACCCGAGGACTACGAGCATGCGTGGGCCGAGGCGCACGAGGAGGCACTGAAGCGGACCAAGGCGGAGGCCGAAAAGGTCCGTGACGTCGGCGGTCTGTACGTGCTGGGCACCGAGCGCCACGAGTCACGCCGCATCGACAACCAGCTGCGCGGCCGGTCCGGACGGCAAGGCGACCCGGGCGAGTCCCGGTTCTACCTCTCGCTGGGTGACGACCTGATGCGCCGGGTGGGCGGCGGCACTGTCGAGATGCTGATGACCCGGCTGCGGATGCCCGACGACGTGCCGATCGAGCACAACTTCGTGTCCAAGGCGATCAAGAGCGCGCAGACCCAGGTCGAGCAGCAGAACTTCGAGATCCGCAAGAACGTGCTCAAGTACGACGAGGTGATGAACAAGCAGCGCAAGGTCATCTATGACGAGCGCCGCCGGGTGCTGGACGGCGAGGATCTGCACGTCCAGGTGCAGAACATGATCTCGGACGTGGTCACCGCCTACGTGGACGGAGCGACCGCGCAGGGCTACGCCGAGGACTGGGACAAGGAGACCCTCTGGACCGCCCTGCGGACCCTGTACCCGATCTCGGTGACACCGGAATCCATCGCCGCCGAGCACGGCGACCTGACCCGCGAGACGCTCAAGGCCGCTGTGCTCACGGACGCGGAGGCCGCGTGGAACCGGCGCGAGGAGACGCTCACCTCGCCGGTCACCCGCGAGCTGGAGCGCCGGGTGGTGCTCTCCGTGCTGGACCGGAAGTGGCGCGAGCACCTGTACGAGATGGACTACCTCAAGGAGGGCATCGGCCTGCGGGCGATGGCGCAGCGCGACCCGCTGGTCGAGTACCAGCGTGAGGGCTTCGACATGTTCGCCGCCATGCTCGACTCGCTGAAGGAGGAGTCCGTCGGGTTCCTCTACAACCTGCAGGTCCAGGTGATCCCCGCCGATCAGGCCCAGGGAGCCGCTGCGGCTCCCGGCCAGCAGACCTCCCCGGCCGCCTCGGTCGGCGCCGCCCCGGTGCCGGCGGCAGCGGTCACCGCCGGGAACGGCGGTCAGCCGGCAGCCGCACCCGCGCCAACAAGGCGCCGGGTACAGCGACCGGTCGAGGCGCTGCCCACCCAGCAGGCCGCCGCTGCGACCACCGCCACCGCACCCGAAGCGGCTACGCCGCCCGCTGCCCTGCGGGCCAAGGGCCTGGGGAACGGCTCGAGCGGATCCCCGGCGTTGACCTACAGCGGACCGCGGGAGGACGGCGGTACCGAGACCAGGAGCAGCGGTTCGGGCGGTGCGGCGAAGCGGCAGGGAGCGGCGACGGTTGCCGGCTCGAAGGAACCTGGCCGCAACTCGCCGTGCCCCTGCGGTTCGGGCAAGAAGTACAAGCTCTGCCACGGACGGCCCGGCGCGGTCTGACCTGCCCGTAGGTGATGACCTGCCCGCAGGTGGCTCCGCGGCGGCGGGGTCGCCCCGACGACCGCCGGGGGCTGTGCCGCCCAGCGTGATTCGGGCCGAGGCGGTCGGGCATATGAAGAACACCGGAGTCGCTCTGCTACCCGGCGTGATGTCGGGCCCCGCCGCGGATGCGACTTGCCGCCCCACCAACCGCACGAGCAAAGGGGACTGCATGACGAGGGCGACCAGATGGCCGCCGTGGACACCGATTACCACCAGCGGGACCTGTACGAGCACATCGAGTCCGGCGAATTCCCGAGCTGGACGTTGAAGATGCAGATCATGCCGTTCGAGGACACGAAGACCTACCGGTTCAACCCGTTCGACCTGACCAAGGTCTGGCCCCACGGCGACTACCCGTCGCAGGAGGTGGGCCGAATGACGTTGAACCGCAACGTCACCGACTACCACGCGCAGATCGAGCAGGCGGCGTTCGAACCGAACAACGTCGTCGCAGGGACCGGGCTGTCCCCGGACAAGATGCTGCTGGCCCGTGGGTTGTCCTACGCCGACGCGCACCGCGCCCGGCTCGGGGTGAACTACAAGCAGATCCCGGTCAACACGCCCAAGTCGCCGGTGCACAGCTATTCCAAGGACGGCGCGATGCGGATCACTCCGGTGTCCGACCCGGTGTATGCGCCGAATTCCTACGGCGGCCCTGCGGCCGACCCGACCCGCACGGACGACGGCGGGACGTGGTACGCGGACGGCGAGATGGTGCGCACCGCATACACCCTGCGTCCCGAGGACGACGACTGGGGCCAGGCCGGCACCCTGGTCCGCGAGGTGCTGGACGACGCTGCCCGCACCCGACTGGTCGATAACATCGTCGGCCACCTGCTCAACGGGGTCAGCGAGCCGATCCTTCAGCGCGCCTTCGCCTACTGGCGCAACGTCGACAAGAACCTGGGCGACCGGATCGAGCAGGGCGTCCGCAGCAAACAGGAAGAGAAAGACCCGAAGGCCGCCGAGCAGGCCAATCCCGCTCGGGAGAGCATGCAGGCCACGGCCTAAAGGCGTATTCGCAGGGCCAGAACCTCCGAGTCGGCGTCCGGTTGTCCGTTCCTCGCCGCTCGGAGTTTCTTGCTGTGCGGAGTTTCTTGCTGTGCGGAGTTTCTTGCTGTGCGGGGTTCTTGCTGCGCCGGGTCGCAGCCGTCGGACCACGCATCCGGTCTTCGATATCCGGGCGCTGCGGGGCGTTGTCCGGTGATCTTGATCTCAGCGTTGCGCCATTCGATGGATCCGGTTGCGCCGCAGGTGGTCCCCGCACGGAAGTCGTCACGGACCGATGATCATTGCGCGAACAGCGCTGCTGCCGAACAGGTCAACCTTGGCACGATGGATCCGAAAGTTCCAGGTGTGGCCCACGTCTCGGGACCTTGTGCCCTGTCAGGTTGTCGATCAAGAGACTTGAGTAGGGGTCGCGTGCAGCGCATCAGCACGGTCAGCGTCGACCGCGGTGCCACGACCCGCGAATCCGCGTATTCGGTCGAGGTGGAAGCCATGCGCGCTGCGACAGCCAGTTGCGGAGCCCGCCCGGACTGCGCACTGATTCAGTCTCGTCCCGAAAAGGAGCACGAAATGTCCGGGTCTGAAGAGAAGCTCTCCAGAGGTCTCAAACAGCGTCACCTCACCATGATCGCCATTGGCGGTGTGATAGGCGCGGGTCTGTTCGTCGGTTCCGGGGTGGTGATATCCAACACGTGACCCGGTGCCTTCCTCGGCTACGCGTTGACGGGTGTCCTGATCGTCCTGGTGATGCGGATGCTCGGCGAGATGGCGGCGGCCAACCCCTCGACGGGGTCGTTCGCAGACTACGCGCGCCAGCACTCGGTGGCTGGGCGGGGTTCTCGGTCGGTTGGCTCTACTGGTACTTCTGGGTCATCGTTGTCGGCTTCGAGGCAGTAGCGGGCGCAAAGATTCTCACCTATTGGATCGATGCGCCGCTGTGGTTGCTCTCCCTCGGGTTGATGGTGTTGATGACCGCCACGAATCTGTTCTCGGTGTCCTCGTTCGGTGAGTTCGAGTTCTGGTTCGCGGGAATCAAGGTCTTCGCCATCATCGCATTCCTCGGGCTGGGCACGTTGTTCGCGGTCGGGCTGTGGCCGAACAAGGGCATGGACTTCAGCAACCTCACCGCCAACGGTGGATTCTTCCCGTTGGGTGTCGGCGCGATCTTCTCGAGCATCGTGGTGGTGATCTTCTCGATGGTCGGCGCGGAAATCGCCACGATAGCCGCTGCTGAATCCAAGGACCCGGCCAGGGCCGTGGTCAGGGCGACCAATTCGGTGGTCACCCGTATTTCCATCTTCTTCGTCGGGTCTGTTTTCCTCCTCGCGGTCATCCTGCCGTGGAACTCCACCCAGCTTTCGGCGTCCCCCTACGTCAGCGCTTTCGACGCGATGGGGATCCCTTACGCGGCAACCATCATGAACGCGGTGGTGCTGACGGCGGTCCTGTCGTGCCTGAACTCGGGCCTGTACACCGCGTCACGGATGCTGTTCGTGTTGTCCGGACGGCGTGAGGCGCCCGCGGGACTGGTCAAGCTGAGTCGACGCGGCGTTCCGATGGCCGCGATCCTCACCTCGACCGTCGTCGGCTTCCTGTGCGTGCTGGCGGCCGCGATCTCACCCGACACGGTGTTCCTGTTCCTGCTGAACTCCTCCGGTGCGGTGATCCTGTTCGTCTATCTGCTGATCGCGGTGTCCCAACTCGTGTTGCGCAGGCGTGTCGCCGCCGACCAGCTCAAGGTCAAGATGTGGTTCTACCCGTGGCTCACGCTGCTGACCATCGCCGGCATCGTCGCCGTTCTCGTGTTGATGTACCTGGACACCAGCGCCAGGGAGCAGTTGGTGCTCAGCCTGCTGGCCTGGGCGGTATTCATCGGCCTGTACCTGATCACCAAGTGGCGGGGCGGCTCGATCGACACGGACTTCCCCGCTGCCGCGACCGAAGTACCCGCTGGCAGCACGACCCGGGTGCTGGTGCTGGCCAACGAGACCGTCGGCGCCGACGAGCTTCTCGGGAAACTGCGGGATGTCGGCGAGAAGGACGCCGTGGAGTATTTCCTCTGCGTCCCCGCCGCTCCGGCCGAGACCGGCGAGACCGGCGAGGGCGGCGAGGACGGCAGCGACGCCGGTCGGGCCACCTGGGAGGCCGACGTCCGTGCGGCGCGAACCAGACTGGATGCCACGCTGGACATGTTGCACGCCGAGGGATACGCGGCAGAGGGACAATTGGCTGACAGCAGGCCTTTCCAGGCGGTCCAGGCGGCCTCTGCCTCGTTCCACCCCGATCGGATCGTCATCTCCACGCTTCCGGAGAGCCGTTCTCGTTGGCTGGGCGAGGATCTGATCGGCCGGGCGCGGAGCGTTTCCGACGTGCCGGTGCGGCATGTCGTCTCGATGATCCCGCCGACGTCGGTTTCCGCTCCCTGAGCGACCGGTCCGCACCGACCGACACACTTCGGACCGACGGGAGGCGGCGACAACCCGTCGGCCCGCCGTCAGCGGGAAAGGACCGTCGATGCTTCACCCGGGCCGGCCGGCCACCCTGGCCAACTGGCAGCAGGCGCCGTTCAACCGCTGGTCGTTCCTGCACGTCGACCGGGTCGTGCCGACCGCGGCGATCGGCCGCGGCGGCACTCCCGTCGCACCGTTCGCCGTGCGGGAGCGGGCCGTTCTCGAGGTCCCGGTTGCCAGGGTTTCCGGGTACCCCGGCAGTGTGGCCGATGTCCTTCGGGAGACGGACACCGACGCCTTTCTGATGCTGAACGACGGCGTGATCGTGCACGAGAGTTACCCGGACACGGTGGGAAGGAATTCCCGGCACCTGCTGATGTCCGTCACCAAGTCCTTCGTGGGCGTTGTTGCCGGTGTCCTCGCCGATCGCGGAATTCTCGACCTTGACGGCCTGATCACCGACCATGTCGGGGAAGTCGTCGGATTCGGGTACGAAGGTGCGAGTGTCCGGAACCTTCTCGACATGCGTTCCGGTATCGCCTTCTCGGAGGAATACCTGAACCCCGACGCGGAAGTCCGGATCCTGGAACACGCCGCGAGTTGGCGCCCGTACCAGCCCGGACTGCCCACCTCGACATACGACTATCTCTCCCGGCCGCCCGCCGACGGGCCACACGGCGGGGTGTTCCGTGCCGCGATTAACGACGGCGGTCTGTGCGCCACCGCGCGTGATGTCGCCCGATTCGTTCAGCTACTGCTCGACGACGGGCGCGCCGCCTCCGGCGAACAGGTACTGCCCGAAGGCTGGACCAGGGACGTGCTGGCCGGTGCCGCCGACGGCAAGGACGCGTTCGCGGCTACCAGCGGTTTCGACACCGGCATGCCGGGCGGCCATTACCGGCATCAATTGTGGGTGCCATTCGCGGACGGGCAGGTCGTGCTGGCCCTGGGGATTCACGGGCAGATGCTGTACGTCGACCTCGAGACCCGGACGGTCGGCGTCAAACTGTCGACGTGGCCGATGCCCAAGACGCCGTCCGCTTCCACGACACCCTGGCCGCTTTCCGGGCGATCGCTCACCACCTGGCCCCTGCTTCCGGACACCATCAATCTCAGGAGCGATCATGACATCAGCACGCCGCCACCTGCGGAACATCTCGGAGATCCGAAGCTTCTTCCGCACCAACGACGAACCGATTTACTTCGTCGGCCCAACGGGTTTCAACCTGCTCGGGCTCGATCGCTGGGTGCGGCACTTCAACTACATCACCTACTACGACGCCTGGGACGGCGCCCACCCGCGGATGATCACCCCGAAAACCGGTCGGGACGTGGAGTTCACCTCGTCCGAGGACATCGTCAACTTCCTGCTCCGTCACCCGGAGGTGCAGGAGCGCCTTCGAGCAGAGGGCGGCCGGCCGCGGATCGCCGCCGTCTTCTTCGACGAGGAAACCGAGGCGATCTGCGCGGAACTCGGATACCAGCTGATCCTGCCGCCGCACGCATTGCGCTCCCGGCTCGACTCCAAGATCACCACCACCAGGCTGGGCAATCAGGCGGGCGCCCCCAGCGTGCCCAACGTACTGGCCGCCGTCGGCAGCTATGCCGAACTCCGGGCCATCTGCGAGCACGCGGGGCTGGGGGACGACCTGGTGATCCAGCTGCCCTACGGCGACTCGGGGAAGACGACGTTCTTCATCGCCGACCAGGACGGCTGGAACCGGCACGCCGATGTGATCGCCGGCCAGGAAGCCAAGATCATGACCAGAATCAAGCGGAACACCGCACTCGCCTTCGAGGCGGTCATCACCCGCCACGGCACCATTGTCGGCCCGTTCATGACCGACCTGACCGGTTACCCCCAATTGACCCCGTACCACGGTGGTTGGTGCGGCAACGACCTGTTCCCCACCGTGCTCGACGCGGACCACCGCGCGAAGGCGGTGGACCTGGTCAGGCGGCTCGGTGACGGATTGGCGCAGGAGGGGTACCTCGGTTTCTTCGAGGTGGACATCCTCGTCGACCTCGACGCCGACGAGGTGTACCTCGGTGAACTGAACCCAAGGATCTCCGGGGTGTCCTCGATCACCAACGTCACCGCGGGCGCGTATGCCGATATCCCACTATTCCTGTTCCACCTGCTCGAATACCTGGACGTCGACTACGACATCGACCCGGACGAGATCAACGAACGCTGGCGCGAACTCGCCGCGGTCGACGTGTGGAGCCAAATCATCCTCAAGCAACCAGCGGGTCCCGTGGAACTCATCACGTCCGCGCCGCGCACCGGGCAGTGGAAGCTCGAGAAGGACGGTTCGCTGACCTTCCGGCGCCCGTCGTGGGACTGGCACGGGTTGCAGGACGAGAGCGAGTTCTTCTTCCTCCGGGTCTACGGCGCCGGCGACTACCTGTTCAAAGGCGCCGACCTCGGCGTACTGGTCACCAAAGGACGACTGCAGACCGATGACCCGGCCGACCTGACGCCACGGTGCCGCACCTTCATCGACGGCATCCACTCCCGGTTCCTCAGCCAACCGCTGAGCACCCCGGCACCGGCACCGCCGAGTCTGACCACGTCCGGACTCTGATCGCAGACTTCTGCTGCCGCCAGCACGCAATCCGCAGCCGCACCACGAGAGTGCGGAATGCCCCCGGGGGGATCGCGACGCCGCGTGAGCCGAAACCTGGAGTCGTGCAGGCGGTCGGAGCTGCGGGAGCACGCTTCGGGACCGCCCGGCGGCCGCCCGGTCAGCAGGGTGCGGGTACTTCGGACAGGATTGAGGAAAGACCCGTCCGTCGGTCGGGTTGTCGGCGTGCCTTTCAGGAGGTTTCATGGCGATCGGACCCGTCGAGTTGCTCGTGTTGTCGTTCCCGAGCGAGCGTGCCGATCCGGCGGTCGTCGCCTCGGTGCAGGAGGTGGTCGCGAGCGGCTTCGTCACGGTGCTGGATCTGGTGTTCGTGTCCAAGTCGCTGGACGGGGAGGTGCGGGTGGTGGACGTCTCCGAGGGACTGGACGAGCACGGGTTGGCGGTGCTCGAGGTGCAGGGTCAGGCGCTGATCAGCGACGACGACCTCGAACTGGCCACCGACACGCTCGACCCGGGCACCTCGGCCGTGGTGATCGTGTACGAGAACAGCTGGGCGCGAAAGGTTTCCGGGGCGATCGCCGATGCCGGCGGCGAGCTCACCCTGCATGTGCGCATCCCCCGCGACGTCGTGGAAGCCGCCCTGGAAAACGCCATGGCCGAGTAGCTCGCAGTCCCCGGTCAGCAGAATCAGCCCACACGATCACCACCACACGATCACCACTGGAGGGGAATTCCATGCTTCGTCGAAGAGGCCGTCCCGGACTGCTCGGCACGGTCGCCCGCACCGCAGTGGTCGCCGGCACGGCAACCGCCACGGCCAATGC
>Ga0209385_1000882_pt1 | contig 12528 bp, 10 predicted proteins | sample NGEPerB_FD_184506 | JGI IMG/M metagenome (GOLD analysis project Ga0209385, IMG submission 184506) | Arctic peat soil microbial communities from the Barrow Environmental Observatory site, Barrow, Alaska, USA - NGEE PermafrostAB12-B... | ecosystem: Environmental > Terrestrial > Soil > Wetlands >... | reverse complement strand
AGCGGCGACCACGAAACACAGGTCGAACAGCAACTCGAGCGGAGTGGAGACGCGGCCGCCTTCGTCCGGCCGGCGGGCCGTCATCGGGACGTACCAGGGTCTCGCCGCGGCGGCGGGCGCCGCCGGATGTTCGCTCATGACGAAGGGTCCGTTCGTCAGGGTGACGGCCTTGCTGGGCCGGGGGGACCGACCGACCCTAACTTCCCAGGTTCACCGCAGTCCGGGTCGGCAAGAAGCGCTCACGCGCAGCACACAGGGCGAGCACCTCGGGTGCCCGCCCTGGTGCGACTCTCAACCGATCGCGGCGGCGTCAGAAGCCGCCGAAGTCACCGCCACCACCGAAATCGCCACCGCCGCCGAAATCGCCACCACCGAAATCGCCACCGCCGTCACCACCGCCACCGCCGTCACCGCCACCGCCGTCACCGCCACCGTCGCCGCCATCTCCACCGTCGGCCTGCCCGGCGTCGTACCCGGCGTCGTATCCTCCGGCCCAGCCGATCCCCGCCATGCCGCTGAACAGCGTCGAGGCGACCAGATAGGTGCCGACGCCCCAGGCCCCGGCGACAAGCGCCGGCTTCCACCACGGTTCGGAATACCACCCTCGCGGGACCGGCCGACCGGCCACCATCCCGCCCGGGTAGTAGTGCTGGGTATTGACGCCCGGTTGCGGCGAGGCCTCGTATTCGTGACCTTCGACGCTGACCCGACGATCCTCGCTGACCGCGCCCGCCTGTTGCTGGCCGGGGATGGCAGGCAGATCGGGACCGGGGTCAATGCCGAGCGAGGTCCTGGCGGCGCGGACGTAGTACAGGCCTTCGTAGGCGGTCTGCTGCGCGAGCCGGTATTGCTGCACCGACCGGGCCTGCTCGACCTGCGAGCCGGCGGCGGTGAACCGCTCCGCGGCATCGGCGAGGGCCTGCCTGGCGGCCGGGTCGTCCTTGGGGTCCAGCGAGTAGACCTGCCCGCCGAGCCGCTCCACCCAGCGGCGAGCCTCGGCCTGCGAATCCTCCAGCGACCTGGCCGAACTCGCCCCACGCTGCCGCATGTAGTACAGCGCGGCAACAACAACCGCCGCGATGATCACGACCCATAGGAGTGTCTCCACTCGTCGTTCCTTTCCATTCACTGTGTGACGGTCCGTCGGTCCAGCCGTCAACCATCGCCGTGCTGTGGTCGTCCTGGAAGCAACGACCGGTGCTCCGTGATCGTTCCACGGCATGCGCGAGGAGTCAGCCGCCAGTCAGCCTCCAATCAGCGCCGCCGTTTGCGGGTGCCGAACACCGATCGGCCCATCGCGCCACCCAATGACGTGCCCAGCGACTTCATGAAGGAGGTCACGACTGGGTTGTTGAGCATGTCGCCCAAGCCGCCCGATCCCTGCCCGGTCTGCCCGCGCGGCTGTCCCGACGGAACGGGGGCGGGAACCGACGCGGGCACCTCGTCCAGGTACGGGTTGTACGGCTCGGGGACCAGTGACGGCCACCCGTCGGCGCCGACCGTCGGCGCGCCGGGCGTTCCCGCTATAGGGGCGGTGCCGGTCGGGATGGTGACCGGAGCCGCGCCGGGTGCGGCCGTGGGCGCGACCCTGGCGGTCAGCATCTCGTAGGCCGACTGCCGGTCCACCCCCTGGCCGTAGGTCGCGAAGAGCGGTGAGTTCGCGATCGCCGCGGCAACGGCGTCCGCGGGTGCCGGCGCCATCAGCGAGCGCGGCGCCCGAATCCGGGTCCAGGCCACCGGTGTCGGGGCGCCACGCTCGGACAGCACGGTGACGATGGCTTCACCGGTGCCCAAGCTGGTCAGCGCCGTGGACAGCTTGTAGTCCTCGGTGATCGGGTACGTCTTGACGGTGGCAGCCAGCGCCTTCTGGTCGTCCGGGGTGAACGCGCGCAGGGCGTGCTGGACGCGGGCACCGAGCTGTGAGAGCACAGGGCGGGGCACGTCGGTCGGCATCTGCGTACAGAAGAAGACGCCGATCCCCTTGGACCGGATCAGTTTGACGGTCTGCTGCACTGCCTGCAGGAACGCCTTGGACGCGTCGGCGAACAGCAGGTGCGCCTCGTCGAAGAGGAAGACCAGTTTGGGTTTGTCCAGGTCACCCACCTCGGGCAGTTCCTCGAAGAGCTCGGCGAGCAGCCACATCAGGAAGGTGGAGAACAGCACCGGCCGGGTCTGCAGCTCGGAGACCTCGAGCAGGGTGATCACCCCGCGACCGTCGGGTGCCAGCCGGATCAGGTCGGACACCACGAGCTCCGGTTCGCCAAAGAAGGCGTCTCCGCCCTGGGCGTCCAAATTGGTCACCGCGCGCAGGATCACCCCAGCGGTGGCCTTGGACACCCCACCGAGTTCGCGGAGATCTTCCTTGCCCTCGTCGCTGGTCAGGTGCATGATCACCGCCCGCAGATCCTTCAGATCCAGCAACGGAAGGGTGCGCTGGTCGGCCCAGTGGAAGATCAGCCCGAGGGTGGATTCCTGGGTGTCGTTGAGCCCCAGCACCTTCGACAGCAGGATCGGCCCGAACGAGTCGATCGTCGCCCGCACCGGAACGGCGCCGCCCTGGCCTGCCAGGCTGAGGAACTCCACCGGGAACGCCGCCGGTGCCCAGTCGTCACCGGTTTGGGCCGCCCGCTGGGTGGTGCGGTCACTGGGCTCGCCTGGAGCGAAAAGCCCGGTGAGATCGCCCTTGACGTCGGGGATGAACACCGGGACGCCGCTCGCGGACAGCTGCTCGGCGATCACCTGCAGCGTCTTGGTCTTACCGGTTCCGGTCGCTCCGGCCACCAAGCCGTGCCGGTTGAACATCGACAGCGGGATCTTCACCAGCGCGGCGGGGTCGGCGACGGTGTCCAGCACCACCGAGCCGAGGGTCACCGCTGCCGCCGTCGTGGCGTAACCGGCCGCGATCCGTTGGGCTGCGGTCCCGGAGCCGCCCGAGGTGGGTCCGGGGGCCGGTGGGTTCGCCGGAGTCGTCATGATCGTCCCCTTCGTCTGTGGCGGCCGGTCCGCAAACGCTGCGTCCCGGCCCGATGACAGTCTGTGTCACCGTCCAGCGATTCACCCAACAGGACACGACCTCCTGTCCAGGGCGACGGTGGGGGGACGATCAACGTTCTGATCAGGACTGCGGTCAGCAGTGGCGATCAGCAGTGATCAGCACGGTCCGATCGTCATGATCGGAATTGTCGGACGTCCGGACTACTGTCGATTCTGTGAGCGACCGATTGGTGTGGGTGGACTGCGAGATGACCGGGCTCGATCTGCGGACCGATGCGCTGATCGAGATCGCGGCTCTGGTCACCGACAGCGACCTGAAGGTGCTCGGCGACGGCGTCGACGTGGTCATCCACGCCGACGACGAGGCCTTGGCGAACATGCCCGAGGTGGTTCGGGTGATGCACGAGCGGTCCGGGCTGACCGAACAGGTGCGGGCGTCGACGGTGACGTTGGAGCAGGCCGAGAAGGTGGTCCTGGACTACATCCGCGAGTTCGCCCCCGAGCCCAATACAGCGCCGTTGGCGGGCAACTCCATCGCCACCGACCGCGGGTTCATCAGCCGCGACATGCCAACGCTGGACGCCCACCTGCACTACCGGATGATCGACGTGTCGAGCATCAAGGAGCTCTGCCGGCGTTGGTACCCACGGGTGTACTTCGCTCAGCCCGTCAAGGGGATGGCGCACCGCGCATTGGCGGACATCACCGAGTCCATCCGCGAGCTGGCCTACTACCGCAGAACCGTGTTCGTTCCCGGCGGGGGCCCGAGTTCGGACCAGGCCCAGGCCGTGGCAGCCGAACTCGCGGCGAAGTCCTGAACCGTAACGGTCCGGTGACGGCTTCTCACCCTGGACTGGAGGCGGGCGGGGCCCCGGACGAGCGGGCATCGACGCCTCGCCGATCCGTTAGACTCGTCGGGACCCGCAGGGGGTGGAATTCCCACCGGCGGGCATGGTGGGCGTAGCTCAGCTGGTAGAGCCCCGGCTTGTGGTGCCGGCTGTCGCGGGTTCGAGTCCCGTCGCTCACCCTGGTTGACCTGCGGTGAAGTGCAGGTGCCGACAGCACGGCGACCTCGTCGATGCGGCGCGGTACGGGCGTCACCGCAGGTCACTTTCCGGCGCGTTCGCCCGGAATCAGTACGGGATCAGTCCCGATCCGGGTCCGGGTGGACCGCAAGGAACACCGACCAGGTCGTGGTCGGCCAGCCCGGCCGCCGACTCGAGAAACGCCTCGATCATCGGCTTGGTCGCGCCATGATTCTCCAGGGTCCACGACTTCCGGGTCGCCCGGTAGGGCACTGTCCGCGCGCCGCGCGGTCCCTTCTGCGGCGACATCGCCTCCAGGAAACCGGTCGCCGTCAGTGTCCGGACGTGGTGCAACACGCTGGCAGGGTCGCGACCGAGCCTGGTGGCGATCTGCGCGTTCGTCAACGGCTCGTCCAGGCACATCCGCAGGATCCGGATACGCAACGAGGACGCGAGCGCCTTGGCCTCGGCGTCGGTCGCCGGCCGGCGCGGTGGATGCTGTGTTGGTTGCTGGCTCTTTCGCGGCCTCTGTCCCGGGCGCTCCACGCCGTCGACACTAAGCGTGCGCGATCCTCCTCGCGCTGCCATTGACTTTCCCAATCACTCGCGCAGCATCGAAGTGTGCACGAGAGAGATGCCCAGGAGGCGGGACGACTCGGGCGGTGGTACCGGACCAGCCTGGTCGGCCACCCCGATGCCGGTGATTTCCGGCAGCTCTGGGTCGGGGACACGATCAGCCAGTTCGGCACCCAGGTCGGCCTGATCGCGCTGCCCCTGCTCGCGGTGACGGTGCTCAACGCCGACGAGTTCCAGATGGGACTGCTGGCCACCTCCGAGACACTGGCCTTCCTGATCATCGGACTGCCCGCCGGTGCGTGGGTGGACCGAATGCGCAAGCGGAACGTGCTCGTCGTCGCAGACCTGATGCGGGGGGTGCTGCTGCTCGCGCTACCGGCGGCCTATCTGCTGGACGTGCTGACATTTCCGATGCTGCTGGTCGTTGCCGCGACCGTCGGAGTGGCCACGGTGTTCTTCGACGTTGCCTATCAGAGCTACCTCCCGTCGCTGGTGTCCTCCGACCGGATCAGCGAGGGCAACGCCAGGCTGCAGGTCTCGCAGTCTGCCGCGCAGGTGATCGGGCCCGGCCTCGGGGGCGGCCTGGCGCGACTGTTCGGCGCGCCGTTGGTGATCCTGGTAGACGCCGTGTCGTTTCTCGGCTCGCTGGTCTTCACCCTGCGGATCCGTCATCGCGAGGAACCTGCCGACAAGGCCGCACGGCGGCCCTTGCTCACCGAGATCGGCGAGGGGTTGTCGTTCGTCGTCCGGCAGGCGCTGCTCCGCAGAATCGTTGCCACCACAGGATTGTCGAACCTGTTCGGCAATGTGGGCCAGGCCATGCTGGTGTACTTCGCGATCCGCGACCTCGGTTTGGGCGAGGCCGGGCTGGGCCTGACGTTGAGCATCGGCGCGGTCGGCGGGCTGACCGGCGCGCTGGCCGCCGGCACCGTGATCCGGATGCTCGGCGAGGGCCGCTCCATCGCGCTGCCGATCCTGCCGTCGGTCGCCGCCGCGGCCCTGGTTCCGCTTGCCGCAGGGCACGGTCAGCCGGTGGCCATCGCCATGCTCGCCACCTCGATGGCGGTCTTCGGGTTCGGCACCGTCATCTACAACGTCGCCCAGGTGTCCTTCAGGCAGCGATTGTGTCCCCGCATGTTGCTCGGCCGGATGAACGCCTCCGTCCGCTTCATCGTCTGGGGAAGCATCCCGGTCGGGGCATTCCTCGGCGCGCTGATCGGTGGGCACTACGGCGCATCGCCCGCGTTGTGGGTCTCCGTCGCTGGGCAACTGGTTGCCGTTGTGCCCGTGCTGTTCAGCCCGCTGCGGCGGATGCGCGATCTCCCGCGAGCGTTGGACCAGCACGCCGGCACGTCGTCCTGAGTCGACGCTGAGCCGACGCGGAGTCGGCGCTGTGTCGGCGCCGTGTGTCCACGGTGGGTGTCGACGCTGTGTTGGCGCTGTGTGTCGATGCCCGGCGCTGGCTCACTCGCCGAAGTAGTTCATGCCCATCGCCGCCCGGACCCGCTCCAGTGTCTCCCCCGCCGCCGCACTCGCCCGAGCGGTGCCATCCAGCAGCACGTCGTCCAGGTAGCCCGGGTCTGCCAGCAACTCGCGGCGCCGGGCGCGTAGCCCGCGCAGCGACTCGTTGATCACCTCGGCCGCGAGTGCCTTGAGCGCGGAGGCTCCCCCGTCGCCGATGTCGTCGGCGATCCGGGCCGGTTCGCGGCCCGACAACGCGCCGACGATGGTCAGCAGGTTCGCCACCGACGGGCGAGATACCGGATCGAAGGTGATGCGCCGCAAGCCATCCGTGCGGGCTGCCCGGATCGCCGCGGTGGTCTGGTCCTCGTCGGCGCCCAGCGGGATGGTGTTGCCCCTGGTTTTGGACATCTTCGCGCCGTCCACGCCGAGAACCACCGGCGCGCTGGACAGCAACGCCTCGGGCTCGCCGAACACCGTCCCGTACCGGTCGTTGAACCGCCGGGCGATCACCCGGGCCAGCTCGATGTGCGGCAATTGGTCCTTCCCGACCGGCACGAGAGTGCCTTGACAGCAGAGGATGTCGGCGGCCTGGTGGACCGGGTAGGTGAGCAGCAGCGCGCCGAGCGTCCGGCGGGATGCCAAGGACTCGGCCTTCACCGTGGGATTGCGGTGCAGCTCGGCGACCGACACCAACGACAGGAACGGCAGCAGCAGCTGGTTGAGCGCGGGCACTGCCGAGTGTGGGAAGATCGCCGTCCGCTGTGGATCCAGCCCGGCGGCGAGGTAGTCGGCGACCAGTGCCCGGACCCGCTCCCGCAGCGGTCCCGGGCGCTCCCGGTCGGTGATCACCTGGTAGTCGGCGATCACCACGGTTACCGGTACGCCTGCGTTCTGCAGCCGCACCCTGTTGGCCAACGTGCCGATGTAGTGGCCGAGATGCAGGTCGCCGGTCGGCCGGTCACCGGTGACGACCCGGTAGGCGGTGGGGTCGACGTGCAGCTCGGCCTCGATCCGCTCGGAACGTTGTTGCGCCCTGCGGAACGTGGCATCCGTGGCGTCGTCAACGGCGAGAGTGGCTGCGGTTGTGCGGGTGTCGAGCAGGCGGGGCGCGCTTCCGGTCGAGGCGGTCGTGCTCAAGGTCGCGGTCACGGTGGAGATGGTCATGCTGTGCTCCTTCGGTGCGGGGCGACCGATGGAAGCCGAAGCTGATGTGCGCAACGCACAAAAAAACCGGCCACCATCGGCGGCCGGAGTCGAGGACATCGCGGAACGCCGTCAGGCGATCCGCCACCAGTAATGGTGCTGGGTCGGTAAGGACCGGGATGTCATGCCAACGACGGTACCGGACCCGAAGGAGGGCGGCATCTCTCGCACCTGCTGCAGTTCGACAAGGGCTGCCCGCGGCCCGGTCTCGCCGCGTTCTGCTGCCTCCGCGACGGTGAACACCGACTCCACCTGATCGAGCCGCAGCCTCGACCCGCCCGTCGACGCAACCTCAGTGCGCGTCCCCCAGCCCGGGGCAGCGTGATGATCAGTGCGGTTGGCAGCACGATGATCTCGGCGCCGCGCACCCCATTGATCCCGGCCACCCGGTCCAGGGTCTCGCTGACATGGGTGACCGGATCCCCGGAATCCACCAGGACCGCGACGCCTCTGATGATCAACTGCTTCCTGGTCGCGGTGAACGGCGTCGGTCGGCGTCGGCGTCGCGCGCGAGATTTCCTTCGGCGTCGGCCGCGGGATATTCACGGGCTGTGGATGATGCTTCTTCTTGCTGGAGGTCACGACGCGCTCGGTCCGGGTGTGGGCGGCAGCGCCCGGGTGGGCCGGTTGGGGTTCGGATGAGCACGGCCTACAGACATGGGGGCAGTATCGCCGACCGGAATGACAGGACTGCCAGGTTTGCCCTCAGTGGAAGCGAATGGGCTCCCTTCGGTCAGCCTGGCGGCACGCCCGTGCAGGTAGCGCTGTAGGGGCAGGCTCATCGCCCCGGCGGCCGCGGCCAGGTAGGCGTCGGGGCGCCCGTTCGGTCACCCGCCATCTCCAGCAGGTGCGCACGGACGGCCTGCAACCGGTGATCGGCGGCGATCCGATCGTCGGTCGCCAGCTTCTCCAGCAGATCGAGCCCGGCGCGCGGACCCGTCGCCATCCCGACGGCAACAGCGTGGTTCAGCCGGACAACAGGATTGTCGGTGCCTCCCAGCATCACCTCGTACAACGCGACGATCTGCGGCCAGTCGGTCGCCTCCGCATTCGGCGCCTCGTCGTGCAGCGCGGCGATGGCCGCCTGCAATTGGTAGGGGCCCGCCCCGCTTGTCCGGCTGAGAGCGAAGATCCAACTTCTTCGCAATCAATCCGTCGAGGCCGGCGCCCTCGACCTCCTCGAACCACCGCTGCGCCTCGACCACATCCTGAGTCGCCGGGGTGATGTGGATCGGCGGCTGGGCGTCCGCCAAGGCTTGCTGTAGCGCGGCGCGGCGCTCGATCGACGGGGTGTTCATCTGGTTGTCCTCGCCGATGGCGAGCAGGTCGAACGCGACGAAACTTGCCGGGGTCGCGCCGGACAGCATCTTGACCCGGCTCGCTGCCGGATGGATCCGTTGCTGCAGGCCTCGAAATCCAGGGTATTGCCCTCGCAAGTTGGCGACAATGATTTCCCCGTCGATCACCGCCCGCTCCGGGAAGTTCGCGAGCACCGCTTCGACGACCTCCGGGAAGTACCGAGTCATTGGCGCTCGTTGCGGCTGCCGATCTCTACCGGCCGGCGTCATCCCCGCAGACCAGCTCTATGAACCCAATGGGGATGGATTCAGGAGGCATGACGGGTAGCTGCACTGCCTCAGTCTTCCTGTAAGCCGGACTTGCTGCCGATTCTGTCGTCCTGGTGGCGCGGTTGAGTTGGTTCTCTGCCTCTGTTCACAGCTGGCGCAGATTGATGACAGCTCGTTCAGGCCGGCGATCGTCGATCCGCCGCCGGTGGTCGCCGGACCGGCCCACTCGTTCGGGACGCCGAAATTCGTGGCCTTACGATCATGATCAGGGCACAATGCCGGTATGACCCACGGACGGGCTTCACGCGTGGCCGGCCTCGCGGCAGTCGCGGCTGTACTCGTGTCGTGCGCCAATGGCATTTCGGGGACGGCAGCGCCGTCCGGCAGCATTGCGCTGTCCGCGACGGCCCTGTCCACTCCCGCGACGAGCGCACCGAGCAGTACTTCGTCAGTTGCCAGTAGTTCCACCGCCGCCAGCAGCACCAGCACGTCGGCGACCGCCAGCCCAGCGACCGCCAGCTCGACGTCGAGGACGCCACCGGGACCGGTGCCGGGGGTTCCGCATTCGACGCCGCTCGCCAACGACATCCTGCTGAGTACCCGGAACGTCGACGGCAAGGACAACCTCTTCCAGATCGACACCACCACCGGCATGGTCGGCGACCAGCTGACGAAAGACTCACCGGGAGCGCAGTACCCGACCCTTTCGCCGGACCGCGGAACGGTCATTTACCTCCAGGCGGGGGAAACCACCGAGCTGCGGGTGATGGCCGCCGATGGTTCCGGTGATCGACCGTTTTTCACCACCGTCGCCGAGTTCTGCCACGGTCCGCAGCGCGCGGCATGGAATCCCGCGGACACCAGCGAGATCGCGATCAACTGCCGGTCGGAGGACGGCAACGACCAGCTCAACATCATCGGGGTGGACGGCACCCTGCGCAGCACCCTGAACACCGGGCTGACGACCTTCGATGATCCAAGCTATTCCCCCGATGGCAAGACACTGGTGTTCTGGGGGTCGCAAGACGACGGTGTCAACGGCGGCGCGCTCTACGTCCAGCCCGCCAATGGCAGCGGAACCCCGCGGCAGATCACCACCCCGGGAAAGTCGACCGATGTCGATCCGGTGTGGAGCGTGGACGGCAAGACGATCTTCTTCCGCCGCGCGGCACCGGCAGGCGCGGGATCCGCCGGACAAATCCTGGCGGTGGGTGCCGACGGCACCGGGTTGGTCGCGGTCAGCGACGGAACCGCGTTCGACTCGGAACCCACCATGGCGCCGGACGGCAAGCAGATCGCGTTCAAGAGCAACCGCACCAACGTGGCCGGAACGTCCGACGCTCAGGTCTGGGTGCTGAACACCGATGGGACCGGGCTACGCCAGGTCGGCCTTGGCAGTCTCGGATCGGCGGACGGTGCCCCGGAGTGGGGCCGTCGCTGAGCGACGCCGTCCGCCGTCCAAAGGTCCGGACCGGCAAGAACGGGTGCGAGCGGATCGTCAAGGAGTTGGTTCAGTCGACGTCGCGGTCCCATTCGGACAGCGGGGCCGGGTGCGGGTGCCAGTGATCCTGTCGTTCCAGGCCGGGCAGGTCGGCCCGTCCGGTCGCCCAGAGCAGCGTCTCCCACGTGTCGGTGTCTCGCGGTGCCCAAGGGAACAGCCGGCGCAGCACAGACTGGGTCAGTACCTCGGGCGGTTCGAACTCCAGGCCCAGACCCCTTGCCGCGTCGGAAGTGTGCACCAGCAGTTCGTTGCAGCCCAGCGCGGAGAAGCCCGTCGCATCGGCCGGACCGTCCGGCTGCCCAGCCCCGTTGGCCGGGCGCGCAACGTCGACGACGTGACCCAGCAGCGAACTGCAGGCGGCGATGGTCTCGATCAGCCTTTCGGGAGCGGATGACCTGACAACCTTCAGCTCCAGCGTGCTCAGCTCATCCTTTCCGGCCGACAGGCTACTGGCGTACCAGAGCTGAATCTCCGAGATGTGCGCCACCACCTCGCGGACCGACCAGGACATCCCGGGTATGGACTGATCCCAATCGTGCCCGAGCGTCGACGTCAGGAACGATGTACTTGCACGGGCAGACTGCCACAGGTTCGATCCGTCCATCCGACCATTCAATCGGAGAGGTGGCGTCATCAGCGAACTCGACGATCCACCGGCCGACGAGCGGGACCCCGAACCGGCGACGCCGCAGCGCCGCAAACTGCTGGAGGCCGCGGGCAGGCACGGTCGACGGGGTCACAAGAGCACCACGTTCGACGTCCTGGTCGGAATCGGTTTGGTCACCTACGGGATCGTGCACCTGCTGATCGCGTGGATCGCGGTGACCGGAGTGAAGGGCAACGACTCCCAGGATGAGGCGCTGGTCGCGATGGCCCAGACGGTCTACGGGGAGGCGCTGCCCTGGGTGACGGCGTTCGGTCTCGCGGCGCTCACGGTGTGGCAGGTCTTCGAGACGATCTGGCGCCGCACTCCGGAGGAGGCCAGGCTGAACCGCACGTTCGGCCGGCTGGGATCGACGTTCAGCGCCGTCACCTACCTCACCGTTGGGATCAGCGCGGCCAGGGTGGCCGCCGTTGGGCACGGGGCGCGGAACGGCCGCCGCACCGTCAGCGACACCACCGCCGTCGAGGAAACCGTTCTGCGTGTTGACCGAGGCGAGATGACTCTCCAACTCAGCGAAACCCGTTACCGCTGAACCCGGTTCGGTGGATCGCCATTCCGCCCGTTCGTAATTGGCTACGTGCTCATCACGGTCCCGGGCAAGTGCCTCGTCGGACTTGTTCCACCGTCACCGCTGGACCCGGATCTTGCGGAACTCGTTCGGGAACACGAACACACAGGCCCCATGAAGTAGGTGGTCGACGACGCCCCCAGGTTGGCCTTCCACCCACCCTTGATCAACGCGTTCTGCCGGAACCCGGGCAGCGCAACAGCGACCGTCATCATCGCGAGTTCGTCCCGCGCATCAGAGACCGTGGCAAGAGAGGTCAACTCCGGCTCCGACGGGTGCGGGTCATACCCACGCAGCTTCGCGAGACGGAGGACATGGCCACTGTGCAACCAGCCCCTCATCACCGACACGGCATACCTGACCAACACCTCTGATGACGCTCATCTGAGAGTACTCAGACCTGCTCACTGAAAATTCCCACCTGCGTGGCTCCCGCATCCATGGCGGGGCCCCTTCGATGCTGGCGGTCTCTGACGACGCACCAGCTACCGGCGGGGGGCCCCGCTCATGCTCACACAGGAGGACGACGTGGACATCCACGCGCTACGCAGGAGGGGCTGGTCGATCTCGGCGATCGCCCGGCATGTCGGCAAGGACCGGCGAACGGTCCGCGCCTATTTGGACGGGAAGCGGCAGGTCGGGGTCCGGGCACCGGCCGGTGCGGACACGTTCGCCGCGTACGCGGCGTACTGCACGGCCCGACTGGCCGAGGATCCGCATCTGTGGGCGACCGCGTTGTTCGACGAGGTCACCGACCTGGGGTCTGACCGGTCCTATCCGTCGTTCACTCGGGGGTTGCGGCTCCGTGGTGTGCGCCCGGTGTGCGAGCCGTGCCATCCGGCGAAGGGCCGCCCGGTCGCGATCATCGATCACCCGGGTGGGCAGGAAACTCACTGGGATTGGGTCGAACTCCCGGACCCGCCGGTGGGCTGGGACGGCTACGGCAAGAAAGCATACCTCTTGGT
>Ga0209385_1000881_pt1 | contig 12532 bp, 11 predicted proteins | sample NGEPerB_FD_184506 | JGI IMG/M metagenome (GOLD analysis project Ga0209385, IMG submission 184506) | Arctic peat soil microbial communities from the Barrow Environmental Observatory site, Barrow, Alaska, USA - NGEE PermafrostAB12-B... | ecosystem: Environmental > Terrestrial > Soil > Wetlands >... | reverse complement strand
GGAGATCGGCAGCGTCAGGCCGGTGATCACGGTCGAGCGCCACGAGTTCAGGAAGCAGAACACGATCACGATCGTCAGAAGGCCGCCGAGCACGAGGGTGGTTTGGACGTCCCTCACGGAGTCGCGGATGAACACCGAGCTGTCCCTCACGATCTGGATCTCGGTGCCCGTCGGCAGTTCGTTCGCGAGCTCCGCGACCGCCCGCTTGACGGCGTCCACGACCTCGACGGTGTTGGCCTTGGTCTGTTTGGTGATGTCGAGCGCGACCGCCGGCTCGCCGTTGATGAGGGCGAGCGTGCGCTGCTCCTCGACGCCGTCCACCACCGTAGCGATGTCGCCGAGAGTGATCGGCTGCACGCCGCGGTGGGCGATCACCATCGCTGGGTACTCGTCGACGTTTACGGGTTTCCCGGACACCCGCAGCGGCATCTCGGTGTCGCCGCGGTTGAGGCGTCCGAGCGGTGTGTTGACGTTCTCCGACTGCAGGCCGGCCACCACCTCGTTCACCCCCATGCCGAGAGCGTCGAGGCGCGCCGGATCGAGGTTCACCGCAACCTCGCGTTTGGAGGACCCGACGAGCTTGGCCTTGGCGACCCCCGCGATGCTCTCGAGCCGGCGCTTGATCTTGCGGTCGGCGAGCGTGCTCAGGTCGCGTGGGTTGAGGATGTTCGAGCGCACCGCGAGCGAGATGATCGGCATCGCGTTGAAGTCGAACTTCTGGATCACCGGCTCCTTCATTCCCTCCGGCAGCTCGCGCCGGATGGCGTTGATCTTGGCGCGCGCCTCCTGCGAGACGTCGTTGATCTTGACCTCGAGCTGGAACTCGACGATCACGCTCGAGAGGCCCTCGCGCGAGACCGACTGCACGTGCTTGACGCCGGAGATCGGGTTGACCGCCTCCTCGATGCGCTTGGTGACCTCGCGCTCCACCGTTTCCGGCGACGCGCCGGGGAACTCGGTCGTGATCGACAGCACCGGGATCTCCACGTCGGGCATCATGTCGATCGCGAGCCTGCGGAACGAGAACAGGCCGAGTGTCACGAGCGCGAGGATCATCACGGTGGCGAGAACGGGCCGCTTGATCGAGAGGTTGGAGAGGAACATGGCCTACGCTCCTTGCGGCGCCGAGATCTGCACCCTGTCGCCGGGCCGGAGGTTGAACCCGCCGCGGGTGACGACCTTGTCCCCGGCGACGAGCCCTTCGACGACCTCGACGAGCTCCGCCGTTGCCTCACCGGTCTTGATCGTCCGGCGCTCGGCGATGTCGCCCTTCAGGACGAACACCTCGCCCGTGCCACGCTCCACGTCCCACGAGAGCAGCGCGACCCGCGGGATCTGCAGCACGCCCGTGCGTTGACCTGTGTGGATGCGCCCCTTGACGAACGTGCCGCCGCGCAGCTCGCCGCCCTCGTTCGGGACTTCGACCATCAACCTGACCGTCCGGCTCGCTGCGTCCGCCGCGGGGTTGATGTGCGAGACGCGGCCGGAGAACGTCTTCCCCGGATAGGCGTCGACGGTGAAGTCGACCACCTGCCCGACCTCGACCGCAGCGGAGCGGGCCGACGCCACACTCACCGTGAGGTCGAGCACGCGGTTGTCGACGATGCGGAACATCGGGTCGCCACTGCCCATGTTCTCGACCCGGTCGCCGACGTTGACCGTCCGCAGCGCCACGGTCCCTGCCATCGGCGCCCGGATCACCGCCTTGGCGCGCCGCGTCTCGGCGGCCGCCAGCTCCGCCGCGGCCGCCTGCGCGGCGGCGGCCGCCGCCTCGGACGCGGAGCGGGCGTCGTCGAGGTTCTGCTGCGTGACGAGGCCGTGCTCCTTGAGCTTCACCGCGCGCTCGAGTTCGCGGCTGGCCCGCGTCGCGGCCACGTCGGCCTGCAACGCCATCGCGGACGCCGCGCGATGCGCGGCGTCCGCGTCGCGAGTATCGAGCCGCGCGAGCGGCGCGCCCTTGTCCACGTGCACCCACTGCGTCACGTACACCTCGGTGACGACGGCCGTGAACTCCGACTTAACGTCGGCGAAGTACTTGGGCTCCAGGGTCCCGACGACCTCGATTGCCTGGTCCAGGGTGGCTGCCGTCGCCGCCGCCACGTCCACCGCCACCGCGGGCTTGCCGCTTTGTGCCTTCGCGCCGTCGCTGCTCTTCGAGCAACCGGACATCGCCAGAGACAGGATCAGGGTTGCCGTTGCCGCCGTGATCAACGTTCTCATCGCGAAGACTCCTTTGCCGAGCCGGTCACAACGCCGTCGAACACCACGCGAAGGAGACGGGCGAGGCGCGCGCGCCCGAAGTTCATCTCGGGGTGGCACAGGCTCATCCCGCGCGCGACCTCGAACGGCCCCACCAGCGCCCACGCCACGTCCTCGGGGTCGCCGGGGCGGAACTCCCCCACCGCCATCCCGTCCCGCACCAGGGTGGTCAGCGTCCCGATAAACCGCTGGTGGATCGCCTCGAAGTCGAAGAACGGCGCCCCCTGCGGGGGGCCGTAGTACACGGCGTCGAGCACCCGCATCACGTCGAGGTGCTCGAGGATGAGGGTGAAGGTGTCATCGAGGAAGCGCACAATCCGTTCCCCGGCCGTCCCGACGGCGGTCATGGCAGCCGCCGTCGTGGCCTCGAACTCGGCCAGCGCCTCCCCCATCATCGTCAGGAAGATTCCTTCCTTGCTGCCGAAGTGGTAGTAGAGGACTGGTTTGGTCACTCCCGCCGCGGCGACGATCTCACGGACGGTGGTGGCCGAGTACCCCTTGCGGGCAAAGAGGCCGATGGCGGCGGTCATCAGCCGGCCGCGTGCGCTGTCCTCGTGGTGCGTGGGGACGCTTCGAGTCTCGTCCATCCCGACCTCCGTGCAAAAATCAGGGCCGATCCGATGACCGGCCATTACCTACCGGTAAGTATAGTCGGCCAATCGCCGTCGTCAAGAAGGTACCGAAGTGAGCGCCGGCGCGGCGCTCCGCTCCGCTATACTCCGGCCGCATGAACGAGGTCTGGATCACCGGCATCGGGCTCGTCACCGCCCTGGGGCCGGACCGGGAGACGACGTGGCGGCGCCTGGTGGCGGGCGAGAGCGGGATCGGACCGGTCACGCTGTTCGACACCGCGGGGTTCCGGACCCGGATCGCCGCTCAGGTGGACGACGCCCGGCTCGTCCTCCCGGCGCTCGACAGGCGCGCCCTCCGTCACGCAAGCCGGGCGAGCCGGTTTGCGCTGGCGGCCGCGGCCGAGGCGCTGGCGGACGCCGGCCTGGCCTCCGGCCCCGGCGCGCCCCACCCGTGGGCGCTGGTGCTCGGCGGCGGCACCGCCGGGCTGTTCGAGGCCGAAACGTTCGTGGCGCGGAGGCTGGCGGGCGGTTCGCGCGTCCGGGGCCTGACCGAGCTCGTGGACGTTCCCCAGGACGCCCCGTCCGACCGGCTCGGCCTTGCGTTCGGCCTCACCGGCCCACGGATCACGGTGACCACCGCGTGCTCGTCGTCCACCATCGCGGTGGGGCTCGCCGCCGAGATGGTCGGCGACGGCGAGACGCCGGTGGCGCTCGCCGGCGGCGCCGATGCCATCTGCCGGCTGACCTACGCCGGGTTCAACTCGCTGCATGCGGTCGACCGGGAGCCCGCCAAGCCGTACGACTCGAGGCGGCGAGGGCTCTCGCTCGGGGAGGGCGCGGCGGTGCTCGTGGTCGAGGACGCCGGCCACGCGCGCGGCCGCGGCGCCCGTCCTTACGCGCGGGTGCTCGGCTACGGCGCCACCAACGACGCGTTTCACATGACCCAGCCGGAGCCCTCCGGCGCCGCCTGGGAGCGCACCCTGCGCGCCGCCCTTGCCGAGGCCGGCGTCGAGGCCGCCGACGTGGACTACGTCAACGGCCACGGCACCGCCACCGAGCAGAACGACGCGGCCGAGTGCGCCGCCTACGTGCGGGTTTTTGGAGGACGTCTCGGGAGTGTGCCCGTGTCGTCGGTCAAGGGCGCCCTCGGCCACTGTCTCTGCGCCGCGGGGGGGATCGAGGCCGCGGTCACCGCGCTCGCGATCGCCCGCGCCGTGCTGCCGCCGACGGCGGGGTTTGCCGAGGCGGACCCGGCGTGCCCCATTGACCCGGTCGCCGGCGCCGGCCGGCCCGGGCGCGTGCGCGTCGCCGTGTCCTCCTCGTTCGCGTTCGGCGGCAACTCGGCGGCGCTGGTGCTCGGCGGCGCCGCGTGAGCGCGACCCGCGTGTACGTCCGCGCGGCGGGAGCCGTGACGGCCGCCGGCACGGGCGTTCCGGCGTTGCTGCGCGCCGCGGCCGATCCCGGCTGGCGGCCGGTCCTCGGTCTGGAACGTCCGGATGCGCCCCCACTGCCGGTGGCCGTGTGCCGGGAGTTCACGACCAAGGACGTCGTGCCGCCGCTGCTGGCCCGCCGCCTCGACCGCCCGTCGCGCCTGCTGGCGGTGGCGGCCCGCGAGGCGCTCCGAGCCGCGGGCGAGCCGCTGCCGTGGGCGCCCGAGCGCGTCGGGGTCACGGCCGGCACCTGGAACGCCGGGACCTCGGCACTCGTCGAGGTCCTGAGGGCGGTGTTCCTCACCTCCCCGGATGAGGCGCCGCCCGCCCAGTTCCCCTCCACGGTCGCCAACGCGCCGGCGAGCCAACTCGGGATCCTCGACAAGCTCGGCGGCCCCAATATTACCTTCGCCGAGAAGCAGGTCGGCGGCCTGCGGGCGGTCGCCGAGGCGGCTCGCATGCTCCTTTCCTGACGCGCCGACGCGGTGGCGGCGTGCGGCGTTGATGAGGGCGACTGGCTCAACGCCGAGGGGTATGCCCGCCTGCGGGCGCTGGAGGCGCCGGGCCGGGCGGGAATGGTGCTGGGCGAAGGCGCGGGCGTGCTGGTCCTTGCGCGCGACCCGGGAAGCGGGCCGCTCGCGGCGCTCGCCGGGTGGGGATCGGCCTCGGCGCCCGCCTCACCCCACTGCTACCCGGCGGACCCCGCGGCGCTGGCGGCGGCGTGCGTGCAGGCGCTCGCGCGCGCCGGCCTCGCCGCATCGGAGATCGACCTCGTCGTCAGCGTGGCCAACGGTATCCCGGCTCTCGCCACCCTGGAATTGGCTGCGATGGACGCCGTCTTCGGCGGCCACCGCCCGCCGGCCGTGGGGGTCGCCGACCGCCTCGGCGAAGGGGCCGCCGGCGGGGGTTTGCGGGCGGTGATCGCGGCGCTGACGGTGGCCGGCGCCGTGCTCCCGGCCTGGGGTTGCCCGCCCCACCTCGCCGCGGCTGGCTACCGTGCGCTCGCCTGCCGCCCGCGCACGGCCCTCGTCGGCGGCCTGGCCGGCGGGGGTTCGGCGGTCGCCCTCGTGTTCACGGCCGCCTGAGCCGTGGCCCCACGGCGTCAGCCACCCAGCCATTCCTTCAACTGCCGCGCGATCCGTCCCGCGTGAGTCCCGGGCCAGTAGAGCCAGCCGCACCGGGTGCAGGCCATGAAGCGGGTGGCGTGCGCGGCGACGTACGGCGGAACCCGGTCCCGCACGGCCTCCCGCGCGACCTCCTCCAGCGTGCCGTTGCAGCGCGAGCAGCGGGTGAGGAACCGTGCCGGCTCCGCCGCCAGCGGCAGGCGCTCCCGCAGCTCGCGGATCTGCGCCGCCACGCCGGCGCGGCGCAGGAGCACAACCCGGGGACCCGCGAGGGCGGCAAGGCGGCGGTCGCAGGTGAGCAGCCAGCGCCCCTCGGCCCGCGCCCGGCCCGCTAGCGGCAGATCCGGCAGCGACGGGTCGAACGACACGTCGAAGCCGGCGAATCGCAGCCAGCGGGCGAGGCGCCCGAGCATGGCGTCGCAGGCGAACCGCAGCTCCCCCACGCGCCAATTCTAGTGTGCTAGCATGCCTTCGGATGCGGCCGACCACCCCACAACCTCGGAGGCGTGCATGACTTCGATGCAACAACTGCGCGACCAGATGGCGGATCAGGACCCAGAATACCGTCGGCTCCTCGAGGAGCACCACAAGCGTGCGCAACGCCTGGAGGAGCTTGCCCGCAAAGGCTGGCTGACCACCGAGGAGGAGCAAGAGGAGAAGCGTCTCAAGAAGGAGAAGCTCCAACTCAAGGACCAGATGGAAGCCCGCGCCCGCAGCCACGGCGCGTAGAGCCCCGATGGTGCCGTTCGCTCCGGAAGGCTATCCCTTCGTGTTGGTCCCGGCCGTGGCCGGGATTGTTGCCTGGGTGTTCGGATACCACCCCGTGGCGTGGCTCTGCTGGATCGCGATGCTCGCGTGCGTGGCGTTCTTCCGCGACCCGGCCCGGCACGCCGACGCCGCCCCCGAGGTTGTCCTCGCCCCGGCCGACGGCAAGGTGCTCTCGGTCGGCGCCGCCCCCGCGGCGCTCGCCGGGCGCGGGCTGCCGCAGCAGGTCTCGATCTTCATGTCGCCCGCCAACGTCCACGTCAACCGGGCGCCGGTGAGCGGGACCGTGCGCGAGGTGCGCCATACCCCGGGCGCGAACTTTCCGGCGTTCCGCGACAAGGCCTCGGAACTCAACGAGCACAGCTTCGTGCTGATCGAGGGCGACTACGGGACCGTCGCCTACAAACAGATCGCCGGTTCGCTCGCCCGCCGCGTGGTGTGCGACCTCGCCCCCGGCCAGCGCGTCGAACGGGGCAGCCGGGTCGGGATCATCAAGTTCGGGTCGCGCGTGGACCTCTTCCTACCGGCCAACGCGACTGTCGAGGTCGCGCCCGGCCGCACGACCCGCGCGGGCGTCACCCCGGTGGCGCGATTCGCTGCGGAAAACCGGCCATGAGGATCGGCCAGCCGCGCCGGCGCGCCGCCAGGCGCCCGGCCCGCGAGTCGTTGCGGCGCGGGATCTACGTCCTCCCCTCGCTGTTCACCGTGGGCAACATGCTGTGCGGCTTCGCGGCGGTGCTGTACGCCCTCCACGGCCAGCTCGAACGGGCGGGGTGGCTGATCATCCTCGCCGGCCTGCTCGACGGCCTCGACGGGCGGATCGCACGCATGACCAATTCCACCTCGGAGTTCGGCAAGGAGTACGACTCCCTAGCGGACGTCGTCAGCTTCGGCGTCGCTCCGGCGATCCTCGCCTACCAGTGGGGGTTGTGGGGCGTCGGCCGCTGGGGCTGGGCGGCGGCTTTCATGTTCCTCGTCGCCGGCTCGGTGCGCCTCGCCCGTTTCAACGTCAAGGCGGGCCTCGGCGACCGCCGCTTCTTCACCGGTCTGCCGATTCCCGGCGGGGCGGGAGCGCTGACGATGATGGTCCTGGTGGCCCTCTACTTCGAACTCTCCGTGCCGCGAGCGCTCTCGGTCGTCGCGTCGATGTTCGTGTTCCTCGTCTCCGTCCTGATGGTGTCCACGATCCCCTACCGCTCGTTCAAAGAGTACAACCTGCGCCAGCGCTGGCCGGCGACGGCGTTCTTCGTGATCGCCCTGGTCGTGGCCGTGATCGCCTTCACGCCGCTGCCGGCCATGGCGCTCCTGCTCAGCGTCTACCTGGTGGCGGGCCCAGCCGAGTACGTCCTCCGCCGCCTCCGCCGCCGGCCCGCCACCGCGGCGCAACCGCTCCAGCCGGCCGCCAAGCCGGCCCCGCCCGCGCATGCTGACAATCCTTGACCCCACCTCGCTGCTCGGCCACGAGGTCATCGAGAGACTCGCGAGGGTGTCGCCGGGCGTCCGCCCGCGCCTGTTCCACACCGGCGCGGACCCCGAGCACTTGATCGCCGAGGTGGCTGGCGAGCCCGCGCTCGTCGCGCCGCTGGCGGACCTGGACGAACTCGAGGGGAGCGCCATCGTCATCCTCACCGCGCCGCCCGCGGCCGAGGCGGCGTCGGAGCGCCTGCTCGCCTGGTTGCGCGCCCACCCGCGCGTTGCGCTGGTGGACTGCACGCAGCCGGGGATCGCGGGGCACGCGGCACGCTGCGTCGTCAACGCGGCGCCGCCGGTCCGGCCGTCGCCCCCGTGGTATCACCTTCCCGACCCCGCCCTGGCCGCTCCCGCCCGGCTGCTCGCGGCCCTAGCCCCGCTCGCGCCCGAGGCGGCCCACCTCACCGTGCTGTGCCCGGCGGCGGGGTTCGGTGCGGACGCGCTCAACGAGCTGGCGGCCCAGGGGGGGGCGCGCCTGTCCGGACACCCCGAGGGCAAGGCCAGCCACCTCCCCGGCATCCTGGCGTTCGACTTGTCCCCCGCGCCGGTCGAGCGCTCGAGGCTCCTCGAGACCCAACTCGCTGAGATCTTCCCGCGCCTGGAGGTCACGGCGAACGCCATCGACGCCGGCGTCTTTCACGGCCACCTGGCGACGGTGCTGGCGTCGTGCGCCAACGAGTCCACTCTCGAGCGCGTCCGCGCGCTGATCCGGTCCGCCCCCGGGATGCGCATGCCGCGCCGCAACGAGGTCACGACTGTGGCGGGCGCGGTCAAGCAGGGTGGGATCGTCTGCGGCGATCTCCGCGTCCGCGGCCGGTCGGTGAGCGCCTGGTTGTGCGCCGACGGGCTGCGGGTCGGCGGCGCCGAGGCCGTGGTCGACCTCGTGGGTTCCCTCACCGCTTCGTGAGCGGCACACCCTCCAGCGGCCCCGTCACGGTGCCGCCGTCACCGACCCGCATTCCCCAGCGGGTCTCCACCCCACGCGGGCGGGAGATGAACGTGACCAGGGCGCCGGCGACGCGGGCCCGCGGCGGGATGACCGTGAGGTAGAACCGGAGCGCGGAGGCGCCGCGCACCGCCGTCCGTCGCCAGGCCCCGCCGGCGCCGGTGGTCCCGTACTCCATCCCGGAAAACTCCCCGAGCTGTGCGTCGCGCACCTCGGTGCCGGCGAACCGGAGTTCCACCCAGTTGCCGGTCGTCGCGAGCGCGCTGGTCTGGGCCGTGGGGTTTGCCAGCGCGACCCGCATCGTCGTGGGACCTGCCCACTCCACGACCACCCGCGGCAGCGGGTACGGGCTTCCCCCCTGCAGGTACTCGAGGAACGCCTCGCGGCTTATCCCGAGTGCCGGCTCGGGGGCCGGTAGGCCGACGGTGTCCCACCCCTCCAGCGCCGGCCGGGCCGGCCGCAGCAACAGGCCGAGGTCGTGGTGGTACCTGGCGGTATCGACGGTCTCCACGGTGATGCTGGTCCCCGCCGCAACCTCAACCCCTCCCCAGTCCACCGACTTGCGCAGCCGGAAGGTGTCGCCGCGCTCCCCAGGCGCGTACACCGCCGTCTCTCCGCTCGCGAGCATCGCGAGCGAGGCGCCGGCGGGCCCGGGGGTCGGGCGGGCGAGCGGGGCGACCACGACCGCCGCCCTGTACGGCGTCTGGGTCGCGTCCAGCCGGTCGAGCGCCACCAGGTCGTCCTGGAGCATGGAGGCCGGAAAGCCGAGCGCGCCCGGGTTGCCGAGGGCAACCGCCACCGGGCGGACGCGCGTCCACCCCCGCGGCGGGAGGTGCGCGGCGAGTTCCTGCGCCGGCGCCGCCAGCTCCACCGTTTGATCCAGGCGGGACGCGACACCGGCTGCGAAGCCGGCGAGCCCGGGGAAGAAGCGCCGCGCGGCGAAGAGCAGACGCGGGGACCCGGGGATGCCGCGCTGCGCAGGTGCAAACTGCGACACGAACGCCTGCGGATCGCCGCTCGCCTTGTCCGCACCGTCGATCCAGACGAGGGCGGTCAGTGGCCAGCCGGCGAGCGCGTGCAGGTCCGGAAGCGGTGCGAGGGTGAAGCGCGACGAAACGTCGCCCACCTCCACCCGCCCCACCGGCACGACCAACCCGTCGACCCCGGCCGCGCGCAGGGCCGTGAGCGTTCCGGCATCCGGAACCCCGGACAGCAACCAGACGCGGTGCGTCAGCACACGGGGCGGCTCCGCCGCCGTTGGCGCCGCGGCGGCCGCGACCAGTAGGGTGACGGCCAACGCCAGACGTCCCTTCACCATGCCCGTCATGCTAGCAGCCTGCTCCGAAAATGCCGATCCCTCATCGATGGTCCGCCGTCTTCCCTTTCACTGCGTGAGGCTGTCTTGTCTTGCCCCGCGGGCCGAGGCTGTGTCGCTGAGGCTCACCGTTGCCTATTCCACTTCCGTGGAGGCTCTCTTGCTTGCCGGTCCCGCGGGTGGCCGGATGCGGGCCCGGGCGCCCCCGCGCCCGAGCCCGCATGCTCCTGTGCCCGCGACCGGACAGGGCGATCCGCGCCGGGGCCCCTCGCGGTCCGCATGAAGCCGCGGCCGCGACACCCCGGCGCGGCTCGCCCGTCCGGAACCCGCGGGCGCAGGAGCGGATGGCCACCCGCGGCACCGGCGGAATGGACGACCCCACCTCGCCCAGATTGGAGGCCCTGCTGCAGGCCGAGAGGCTTGGTGACGGAGAGGAAGTACAGCAGGGCTGCCGCGGAGTGAGGGGGTGGGTGGCCAAGACCGCCCAGCGGGCGGAGGCCGATGGCGCCGGAGCGTGCGGGCCCCGAGCGGGCGTCCCGCGGTGGGGTGTCGATGCTCCCGCCCGAGCGCAGCGAGCGGCGGGAGACAGCGAGGGGCCCTGCCGCGGGACGCCCTGCTCGGTCGCACGCGCAGGCGCGTCCGAGGGCGGCGCTCGATGCGCCGCCCGAGCGACACGGCCGTAGCCCGCGGGGCAAAAGATAAGGCCTCACGCAGTGAACAGAGAAAAACGGGGGCGGCGGCGAGGCGCCGCACTCACGGCTTGGCCGGGAAGAGAATGCGGACCTCGAGCCCGCCGCCGACGTTGGCCGCCTCGACGCTGCCGCCGGCCCTCACCGCCACCCGGTGGACCACCGCGAGGCCGAGCCCGCTGCCCTCGCTGGTCGTCGAGAAGTGGGGCTCGAACAGCCGTCCGAGCAACTCGTTCGCGACCCCCCCGCCGGTGTCGCGCACCGCCAGCACGACCTGGCGGTCGAGACGCTGCACGCGCACCTCGATCTCGCCCTCGCGGCCGGTCAGCACGCGGGCGCTGTTCTCGAGCAGGTGGCGCAGGGCGCGGCGGACCCACTGTGCGTCCGCCACGATCTCGGCGCGGTCGTCCCCGCCGAGGCGGATCGCCACGCCGCGCTGCCGCAGCACCTCGTACTCGGCGACCACCTCGCCCGCGAGGGCCTTGAGCGCAATCGCCTGCGGCTCCCAGTGCTCGAGTGCGACGAGGTTCGAGAACCCCTGCGCCACCTCGCGCAGGTGCTCGACTCGCTCGAGGATCTGCGGCGCCGCGACCTGCGCCACCGCCGCCACCGCGGCTGGGCCCTGAGCCAGCGCCGCTTTGAGCTCCTCCGCCCAGAGCCGGATCGGCGTCAGCGGGTTCTTGACCTCGTGCGCGGCGATCCGGGCCAGCTCCGCGAACGACGACAACCTCTCGGCGCGCGCGAGCTCCGAGAGGTCCTCCATCACGACGAGGACCCTGGCCACGCCACCCGGGAGTGGGAGCGCGGTCACCCGCCAGAGCGCCTCGGGCGACGCCGTGGGGTGGACGGTGCCCTCGGCGCGCTCCCCCGCCCCCGCCCGTGCCGCCATGCGCGCGATTTCCGGCGCGAACGAAGCGGCGAGAGCGGCGATCGTCCTGGCCTCGCCCAGCAGTCTGACGGCAGCCGGGTTCGCGAGGCCGACGTTGCCATCACCGTCAACGACCACGACCGCGGCCGAGAGCGTCTCCAGCACGGTCTCGAGGAAGTTCCGTCCGCGGCGCAGCTCCTCCTCCCGCCGCTGCACCTCGTGCGCCATCGTCGAGAACGCGCGGCCGAGCGCCTCTACGTCCTCGTCGCCGCGGGTGTCGAGGCCGGCGACAGGCTCGCCGCGCTCGAGGCGGTGGGCGGCCGCGACCAGACGGCGGAGCGGCTTCCCGAGCCGCTGGCCGAGACGCTCCGCCATTCCGAGCGCGACGAGCATCGCGAGGATGCCCGTGATCACGAACCACTCCCCTGGAGAAGGGCTCCGGCCGAGCGCCTGCAGGCGCAACCCCACCACGCCGACCACCACCGGCTCGCTGCCGCGCATCGGGGCGAACACCCCCGTTTCGTCGCCCGAGTTCACCACCACCGGCTCCTGCCAGCCGCGGATCGAGCGCACGTAGGCCTCGGGCGGAGGCATCCAGGGGATCTGGCCCAGCGCGGCAAGGTCCGGCCGGGTCGACGACACGAGCTTGCCGGAGCGATAAACGGCCACGGCGCCGCCGAGCTCGCGGACGAGCCACGAGTTACCTTCCTGCCAGCGCTCCGTCGCGAGCAGCTGGCTCACGGCCCGGGCAAACTCCAGCCGCGCCTTGCCCTGCTGGCGGTCCCACTGCTGCGGCAGGAGTTGGCCCAGGAGAAGGACCGGCAGCACCGCCGCCGCCACCGACAGCACGCGCATGCGCCCGCCGAACGTTCTCCGCTGCGCCCACAAGGCGAGCCAGCGCCGGCGGCGCTCCCAAAGCGTCAGCGGGAACAGCCCCCAGAGCGTGAGCGCGGCCACCATCAGGCCCGCCTCGGCCACGGGGGGACGCACCCAGGGAACGACCAGGACGGCGTCCCGGCGGGCGTGGAAGTACGCCCTGAACTCGCGCTCCCCAACCCCGACCCGCAGCCATCCCCGGCCGGCGGCCAGTGCGC
>Ga0209385_1000878_pt1 | contig 12539 bp, 13 predicted proteins | sample NGEPerB_FD_184506 | JGI IMG/M metagenome (GOLD analysis project Ga0209385, IMG submission 184506) | Arctic peat soil microbial communities from the Barrow Environmental Observatory site, Barrow, Alaska, USA - NGEE PermafrostAB12-B... | ecosystem: Environmental > Terrestrial > Soil > Wetlands >... | reverse complement strand
CCGGGCATGAGGCGTGAAGCATTTCCTGTACGCTGCCCAGCGCAACCGGCCGGCTGCGCGGAATGCGTGCGGCGACCCGGGCGGTTGGCTCGCGAGGAGGTGCCATGCCGTCCCCCCGACGCACGCTGACGACCCTGTTCCTGATCGTGTTCGCCGATCTCGTCGGGTTCGGGATCGTGATCCCGCTGCTGCCGCTCTACGCGGAGCACTTCCACCCGGCGCCCTGGGTGTTCGGGCTGCTTATGGCCTCGTACTCGGCGATGCAGTTCGTCTTCTCGCCGATCCTCGGCCGCCTCTCCGACCGCGTCGGTCGGCGGCCGGTGCTGCTGATCTCGCTGCTCGGCTCGGTGGGCGGGTTCGTGCTGTTCGCCCTCTCCAACTCGCTGGCATGGCTGTTCGCCTCGCGGCTGCTGGCCGGCCTCTGCGGCGGCAATATCGCCACCGCCCAAGCGGTGATCGCGGACACCACGCCGCCCGAGAAGCGCGCCCGCGGCATGGGCATGATCGGCGCAGCGTTCGGCCTCGGCTTCATCGCCGGGCCGGCCCTGGCCGGCCTTCTCGCCCCGATCGGCATGGGCGCGCCCGGGTGGGCCGCCGCCGCCTGTTCGGCGGCCGCCTGGGTGATGACGCTGTTCTTCCTGCCCGAGACGCGCCCGAGGAGTGCGGCCACTGCGCCTGCGGCCCCCGCTTCCGGCTTCTCGCGCCTGGCGTTCGCCCTCGACCATCGCGAACTCGCCCCGCTGCTGGCGATCGGCTTCGTCGTCGTCACCGGCTTCGCCGCGTTCGAGGTCACGTTCGCCCAGTTCCTCCATGACCGCCTCGCCCTCCCCCACTCCGGCGTGAGCTTCCTGTTCGTCTACATCGGCGTGCTGGCCGTCGCCGTCCAGGGCGGCCTGGTGGGGCGGGCGTCGCGCCGGTTCGGGGAGCGCACGCTGCTGCTCGTGGGGTTGGCGGCCACCGCAGCGGGGCTCGTGCTGCTCGCGACCGCCCACCGGCTCGGCGCCGTCCTCGCAGTCCTGCCCCTGGTCGCGCTCGGCTCCGGGTTCGTGATGCCGTCGCTGTCGTCGCTGGTGTCCAAGAGCGCCCGCGCCGACGAGCAGGGCGCGGCGCTCGGGGCGTTCCAGGGGCTCGGGTCGCTGGCCCGGGTCGTCGGACCGTTCAGCGCCGAACTGGCGCTCGGCGCGTGGGGCGTCGCGGCGCCCCAGTTGGGCGCGGCGGTATTGGCCATGGCGGCGGCGGTGGGAGGCTCGCTGCTGCTCCGGCGCCGCCCCGGCCCGGTCTCCCCGAATCCGGAAGCGCTCGGCTAGAATCGCGCCGGAGGACCACATGACACGAGCACGGTTTGTGGCCGCAGCGGCGTTGCTCGTCGCTCGGCTCGCCGTGGGCCAGGATGTGTCCAACTGGGCGACGAGCCCAGCGGTCGGGCTCGGGCCGCTGGAGCTTCGCTCCCAGTCGCCGCTCTCCATCCTGCGGTTGACGCCCACCCCGAAGACACCGAGGACGCTCGCAGAGGGCCAGTGGCAGTTCGAGATGCTGACGAGCTGGAACAACTACTTCGACTACGAGCCCGGGCTCTACACGATCGACGCGGAGACGCTGCGGTTCACGATGAGCGCGGCGTACGGCGTGACCCCCCGCCTCGAGGTCGCCGTCGCCGTGCCGCTGTCGTACCGCGGCGGCGGGATCATGGACCGCTTCATCGAGAACTTCGAGGGGCTGCTCCACGTCGCCAACAAGGACCGCAAGCTGGCCCCCCGCAACCGCTACCTGGTGCTGATCCACGGCACCAACGGCCGCACCTTCGAACTCACCGGGAAGGAAGCCGGCTGGGGGATCGAGGACGCGACCGCCGACGTCCGCTACCAGCTCGCCGCTGGCACTGCGACCACGCCGGCGCTGATGGCGTTGTTCACGGTCAAGCTCCCCACCGGCCGCCCGTCGTCGCTGTTTTCCAGCGGCGGCACCGACGTCGCCGCCGGGCTCTCGGCCGGGCAGCGCCTCGGCCGTTTCAACGTGTACGGCTCGGTGGTGGCGATGCACTACACCACGACCGACATGGTCGGGGTCAGGTTGAAGCCGAACCAGCTCTCGCTCTTCACCGGTCTCGAGTACCGCCGCTCGCCGCGCATGTCGTGGCTGCTGCAAGCGCTCGTCACCTCCCCGGGGGCGGAGAACTTCGGCGGCTTCTCCAAGAACACCTACGAGATCACGTTGGGGTTGAAACGCGTCCTCAACCCGCACCTGCTCCTCGAAGCCTCGCTGCTCGAGAACCTCTTCATCTTCGACAACAGCCCGGATGTCGGTTTCCATGTCGGCCTGGTGTGGCGCTCGGCCCGGCCGCGGGGCAAGGCGTAGCCGGGGGCGCGCCCCGAACTCGAGCATAATGAACGCGGGAGGATGCTGTGGGCGAACAGAGCTGCGAATTTCCGCTCTCCAACGCGAGCGAGGCCGAGATCGACGGCATCCTCGCGACGATGCGCACGATCGCAGTGGTCGGGCTCTCCGACCGGCCCGACCGCGAGTCGCACCTTGTCGCGGCATACCTGCAACGGCACGGCTACCGCATCGTCCCGGTGAACCCGGCGGTGCGCGAAGTGCTCGGCGAGCGCAGCTATCCGGACCTCGCCGCGATCCCGCCGGAGGTCGCGATCGACATCGTGGACGTCTTTCGCAAGCCCGAGTTCATCCCGGCGATTGTCGACGACGCCATCGCCCGCGGCGCCCGGGCGGTGTGGATGCAGCTCGGCCTCGCGCACAACGCCGCCGCCGAGAAGGCGCGCGCGGCAAACCTCGCCGTCGTGATGGACCGCTGCCTCAAGGTCGAGCACGCCCGCTGGGCCGCCGCGCATCCCCACGGCCGGCCGTGAGGCCCCGCCACGCGTCCCGTGCCTCACGCAACGTGACCCAGGCGTCCGGCCCGGCGTCCTTTGCTATACTCCCATCGTCCGGCATCAGCGCTTGGACAACGGCGGGCCAGAGGTCCGGCCGTTAAAGAGGAGGATGTCATCGCCGACGAACGCGATCGCACACGCGTCAACGAGATGATCCGGCTCTCGCCGGTGCGTCTCGTCGATGCCGACGGCTCCCAGGTCGGCATCGTTCCCGTGGAAGAGGCCCTTGCGCTTGCCCGCACGCGTGGCCTCGACCTGGTGGAGGTCGCCCCTACCGCCCGCCCCATCGTCTGCAAGATCATGGACTGGGGGAAGTATCGCTACGAGCAGGAGAAGAAGGCTCGGCAGGCGCGCCGCAAGGAACACCAGATCGAGGTCAAGGAGGTCAAGTTCCGGCCCGGGGTGGCGGACCACGACTTCCACACCAAGCTCTCCATGGTGAAGCGGTTTCTCGAACAGGGGAAACACGTCAAGGTCACGATCATGTTCCGGCGCCGCGAGATGCGGCGGCCGGAAAACGGCTACGAGGTGCTCGAGCGGATCAAGGAGGAACTCTCCGAGATCATCCGCCTCGAGCGCGATGCCGGCCCGCTGGAAGGGCGCGACCTCACGATGGTTCTCGCCCCCGGCCGCAAGCCCGCGTAACCCGTTCGGCTGTCCCGTCCTCCGAGGAGGAAAGGAGTCCCGCGATGAAGGCGACGGTGGGCGGTTTCCGTGTCGGCGCCAACGAGGTCCACGAGGTGCTCGGGGACCACATGCTGGTGGACGGCTTTCACATCGTCCCCGACCTCCAACGCTCGCACGGCTCGTTCCTCATCGACGAGCGGGACGGCAAGGCGTACCTCGACTTCTTCTCGAACTTCGCCTCCCAGGCCCTGGGGTGGAACCATCCCGGGCTCGCCGACCCCGAGTTCCGCGAGCGCCTGCTGCTCGCGGCGATCCACAAGCCGGCGAACTCCGACTTGTACACCCGCTTCTTCGCGGAGTTCATCGAGACGTTCTCGCACGTCGCGCTCCCCGACAGCCACACGAGCCACGTCTTCGTCGTGGACGGCGGTTCCCTCGCGGTCGAGAACGCCCTCAAGACCGCGTTCGACTGGAAGGCCAAGAGGAACCGGGCGGCCGGCCTCGGCGGCGAGTCCGGCCTGCAGGTGATCCACTTCCGGCAGGCGTTCCACGGCCGCTCGGGCTACACGCTCTCGCTCACTAACACCTTCGACCCGCGCAAGACGGCGCTCTTCCCCAAGTTCGACTGGCCGCGGATCTCCAGCCCGAAGATCGTCTTCCCTCTCGACGCGCACCGTGCCGAGGTCGAGCGCGCGGAAGCCCACGCCGTGGCCGAGATCGAGGAGGCCGTGGCCCGCTACGGCGCCGAAGTCGCCTGCCTGATCATCGAGCCGATCCAGGCCGAGGGGGGCGACAACCACTTCCGGCCCGAGTTCCTGCGCGCGCTGCGCGAACTCGCCGACCGCCACGACTTCCTCCTCATTTTCGACGAGGTGCAGACCGGCCTCGGGATCACCGGGAGCATGTGGGCGTGGCAGGGGCTCGGCGTCGAGCCCGACATCCTCGTCTTCGGCAAGAAGGTCCAGGCCTGCGGCATCGCGTGCAACACCCGCATCGACAACGTCGCCGACAACGTCTTCAAGGTCTCCTCGCGGATCAACTCGACCTGGGGCGGCAACCTCACCGACATGGTGCGGTCCACCCGCGTGCTCGAGCTGGTGGCGCAGGAGAACCTGGTGGACAACGCGCGCCTCCAGGGCGCGTTCCTCGTCGATGGCCTGATGGCGCTCCAGCGCGAGTTCCCGCACCTCCTGTCGCAGGCGCGCGGGCGCGGCCTCATGATCGCGTTCGACTTCCCCGACGCGGAGGCCCGCAGCAACGCGATCGTCGCCTGCCGCCAGCAGGGGCTGCTCGTGCTGCCGTGCGGGGCGCGATCGGTCCGCTTCCGGCCGTACCTCGACATCACCCGCGAGGATGCGGCATCGGCTCTCGACCGCCTCGGCCGCGCGCTCCGCTCGATGGCGTAGAGACCGGGGTCCGGGGTCCGGGGCCCGGGCACCGGAGAGGCGTGGTCAGTGGTCCGTGGTCCGTGGAGATCAACGACAGCGCGCCCGGCGGGCGCACCCCACATCAGAAAGGGCCGCGCCCCACGCATTACCCGGCTGCGCCGGCCGCAGGCCGCGCAGCCTCGAGCGCCACCCTCGAAGACGAGAAGCTCAACGATAGGCAGGGCCTCCGAGCTTGGGGCGTGTAGCCGCGCCGCCGAGAGTGGGCCAGCCGCAAGGCGCGCGAACCCCGCCGCACCGGAGCCTAGCCGGAGGCTACGTGAGGATGCGAGCGGGGCGAGCGCAACGCCGCGGATGGTCCGCTATCGGCGGCGCCATCCTGGCCACCGGTGCGCTAGACTACCGGAGTCGCACATCGGATGAAGGAGGCAGCGATGGCCGAAACCTATCCCCCGGGGGCACCTCCCCAGCCACCCGTGCCACCCAGCATGCAGCCGCCGGGCACCGTCCCGCCGCCGCCGGGAGGAGCGCTCCCGCCCCCGCAGCTGCAACCGTTGCCGTGGGAGCAGCCCGGCTACCCGGCGCTCGAAGGGCTCTACGAGACCGCGAAGCTCGTCCTCACCGCGCCGAGCCAGGCGTTCGCCAGGATGTCGCTGACCGGTTCGCTCGGCAAGCCGATCCTGTACGCGATCATCTTTGGGTGGCTCGGAATCATCGCGAACCAGATCTACAGCATCGCCCTCCGTGGCGCCATGACGGGGTTCCTCTCCGGGTTGCCGGGCTACAACCCCAGGCTCATGGCCGGATTGCCGATCTTCATGAGCGTGGGCCTCATGGTCGTCGCGCCGCTGTTCGTCCTGATCGGCGTGTTCGTCTGGTCCGCGATCCTCCACCTGTTCCTGATGCTGGTCGGAGGGGCCCGGACCGGGTTCGCCTCGACCGTAAGGGTGGTCTGCTACGTGGGTACCATCCAGGTGCTGCAGATTGTGCCGTTCTGTGGCGGCCTCATCGCGTTTATCTGGGCGCTCGTCCTCTACATCATCGGGCTCGCGATTGTCCATCGCACGACGCAAGGTAAAGCGGCGCTCGCCGTGCTGCTGCCGATCGTGGTCTGCTGCGTGTGCGTCGCCATTGTCGGCCTAGCGTTCGGCGCCGCGATATGGGCGGCCGTCGGCCACCTCGGCCACTTCGGCCGCTGAGCCGGCGCGGTGAGGTTCCGTCCGCCCACCCCAGAGGAGCGCCAACTGGCGCTCCTCTGGGGTGTGGTGGCGGTGGCCGTCGTGGTGCTGCGCCCGTTCTGGCTCGCGGCGGCGCCGCTGATGCCGGCGTGTCCGTTCCGGCAGATCACCGGGATCCCGTGCCCCACCTGCGGCAGCACGCACGCTGCGGTCGCTCTGCTGTCGGGACGGCTCCGCGTCGCGTTCGCCGCCAACCCGCTCGCCGCTCTCGCGGGGATCGCCTTCTTCGCGGGCGGCCTGGCCGCGCCGCTATGGGCCGCGCTCCGTTGGCCGGTCCCCGACGTGCCGGCGCCGCTCCCCCGCTGGATGCGCGCCGCCATCGTCGCGACGATCGTGGCGAATTGGGCGTGGCTGGTTCTGTGACGCTGAGACCGCGGGCGGCGACCGCCCTCGCGGCCTTGCCCAGCGACCGCCTGGCCGGCGGACCTGAAGGCCGGCCGCCCGGCGGACCACAAGGCCGGCCGCCCGGCGGGCGGCCGCTACGAACGCATTGGGGAGGGGCTCCTAGCGCGGGATGGCGTCCGGGCGGGACCCCGGCTTGGCGAGAGGGACGCCTGAGGCGCACAGCGGGCACGCCTCGGGAGCCCAGCTCGGCACCTCGACCGTGAGGAGCGCGGTGAACGGCAACGGCGCGAACGGGTTCTCCTGTCCGGAACGGTTGACGATCGCGGCGACCCCGACGACGACGCCGCCCTGGCGGCTCACCACGTCCATCACCTCACGGGTCGAACCGCCGGTCGTCACCACGTCTTCGACCACGAGCACCCGGGATCCGGGCTCGATGGCGAAGCCCCGCCGCAGTACCATCTCGCCGTCCGCCCTCTCGGTGAAGAAGAACGGCACGTCCACGAGGGCGCGCGCGACCTCGTGGCCGATGATCACGCCGCCGAGCGCGGGGGCGACGACGATCTGCGCCGCCGCACTCTTGAGCCGGGCGGCGAGCTGACGTCCGGCCGCCTCGGCGCGCGCCGGTTCGGCGAGGTAGAGCGCGCACTGCATGTAGCGCGACGAGTGCCGCCCGGACGAGAGCTTGAAGTGGCCCTCCAGCAGCGCCCCCGCCGCCGTCATGTCCTCGATGGTGATCCCGCCCATTCATTCCTCCCGGGAGAGGCCGTAGGCCTCGATCTTCTTGTACAGGTTCGACCTCGGGGTGTTGATGGCGCGCGCCGTGGCGGCCACGTTCCAGCCATGGTGCTGGAGCTGGCGCACGAGGTAGGCGCGCTCCGCCCGCTCCTGGAACTCCGCCAGGGTCGGAGCGGCGAAAAGCCCCTCGTCGGCGGGAGCGCCGCCGGAGGCCACCGGCAACAGGTCGATGGCGCGGATGTCGTCTTCCAGCTGCATGATCACCGCCCGCTCGACGATGTTCTTGAGCTCGCGCACGTTGCCGGGGAACGGGTAGGCGGCGAGCTGGGCGAGCGCCGGCGGCGTCCAGCGCTTGGGGCGGCGGTTGTACTCGTGGCACGCGACGGCGGTGAAGTGCTCGACGAGCGCCGGAATGTCGTCGGGGTGCGAACGCAGCGGCGGCGTGCGCAGGACGACCACCGAGAGGCGGAAGTAGAGGTCCTCGCGGAACCGCCCGGCCTTGACCTCCTCGGGGAGGTCCTTGTTGGTGGCCGCGATCACCCGCACGTCCACGTGGCCCACCGCGCCGGCGCCGACCGGCTCAACCTCGCCGTCCTGCAACACCCGCAGGACCTTGGCCTGCGTGCGCAGCGACATGTCGCCGACCTCGTCGAGGAAGATCGTGCCGCCGTCGGCCTGCACGAACTTGCCGGTCTGCTTGCGCACCGCGCCGGTGAACGAGCCCTTCTCGTGGCCGAACAGCTCCGACTCGATGAGTTCCTCGGGGATCGCGGCGCAGTTCACGCGCACGAACGGCGTGCGCGCCCGCGGCGAGAGGTGGTGCACCCGCCGGGCGACCAGCTCCTTCCCCGTGCCCGACTCGCCGACCACCAGGACCGTGGCGCGTGACGGCGCGACGCGGGCGATCTCCTCGCGCAGCGCCATCATGTCGGGAGACCCCCCCAACAGCGGCGGGGGTTCCTCGCCGGCCCCCTTCAGGCGCCGGTTCTCCTCCGTCAGCTTGCCGCGCGTGACGGCGCCTTGGACCGCAAGGATCAGCTTCGCCCGCTCGGGCGGCTTGTCGAGGAATGCGTCGGCCCCGGCGTGCAGGCACGAGGCCGCGGTGAACTCGTCGCCGTGGCCGGTCAGCACCACCACCGGGACATCGATCCCGCGCTGGCGCAGGTTCTGGAGCAGACCGAGCCCGTCCATCCCGGGCATCTTGATGTCGAGCAGCACAGCATGCGGGCTGTCGTGGTCGATCGCGTCGATCGCCGTGAACGTATCGCCCGCCTCGCTCACCGCAAAGCCCGCGCCGGCGAGGATCGTTCGCACCACCAGGCGGTTGGCGGCGTCGTCATCGACGATCAGGACGCGTCCGGCGGCTCCCATGGCCCCAGAGTTTACTCCAGCGGGCCGCTGCGCTCGCCTTTACTCCCTGGGCTCTGAGGCTCTCGCGCTGTGCCCCGGTCCCACGGGTGGCGAGGCCTACTCTTCACTGCGTGAGGCTGTCTCTCTTTGGCCCGCGGGCTACGGCTGGTAGCCCCGACTCACCAATCCCAATTCCACTGCGTGGAGGCCTCTTGTGTAGCCCCTCGGGTGAAGCGGCGTTCGGGCCTTGCTCGCCCCCGCTCGCTGCGGCCCGAAGCTCCTGCGGCCGCGACCCAGCCGCGCGCATCGCCGCCGGGTCCCTCGCTGTCCCCTTCGCTTCGCTCAGGGTCAGCGTCTCCCGACGGCGATGCGCGCGCTGGGGCCCCGCGGCCTCCGGAGCAATAGCCGCTTCACCCGAGGGGCGGATGGAATACCCCCCACCCACCACCCGGAGGTTCTGCCGCAAGTGGTGGTCCAAGCCGGCTGCGCCGGCCGCAGGCCGCGCAGCCATGAGGCCCTCCCTCGAGGACGATCACACCACCGAAGGCAGGACCTCGCCACTCGGGGCGTGTAGCAGCGCCGCCGAGAGTGGTAGGGGCCAGCTATCACACTTTGGTGCCGGCGGCCTGACCATTGGGTAGCCATATCGCTCAGCCGGCGGACCCGCGCTGCCGAACCGCGAACAAAGTGTGATACCTGGCCCCTGGCTAGGAGGGCAAGGCGGTCGGACCGGAGCGTAGCCGCAGGCTACGTGAGGATCCGAACCGCCGCAGCCCGACAACGCAGATGGTCCGCTATCGGCGGTGCTCAGACCGTGACGACGACTTTGCCGGTGGAGGCGCGGCTCTGCAGGAACGCGTGCGCCTCGGGCAGGCGCTCGAACGGAAACACGGCGCCGACGACCGGCCGCAGGCCACCGCCGGCCAGCATCGCCTCGATGCGCGCGAACCGCGCCTGCAGCTCCCCGGCGAGGTGCGGCACCAGCGACAGGTTGAACCCCGCCAGCGACCTGGTCGACTGCACGAACGCCGAAGGGATCATCGCGCCCATCCGGAGCAGCTCGACCGCGGCGTGCAGGTAGCGCACGCGGCCCGGCCCCAGAGCGGCCGCGAAACCGTAGAGAACGTAGCGCCCGTCGGGGTTGAGCGCCTTCCACCCCGCGCGGAACACCGAGCCGCCGACCGCGTCCACGACGACGTCCACGCCGCCCGCGAGCGCGCCGCGGTACCCCCCGTAGCCGGTCGTCTCGTGGGCGCCGAGCGTCGCCGCCAGCTCGCGCTTGGCGGGCGACGACGCCACCGCGAGCACACGAGCGCCGGACGCCGCTGCCATCTGCACCGCCATCGTGCCCACACCCCCCGCCGCGGCGGTGACGGCGACGCGCTCCCCGGCGCGCAGCCGCCCCACCGTGAACAGCGCGTGGTCGGCGGTGAGGCCGGTGACCGCGATGGCGGCCCCGGCGACGAAGTCCATACCCAGCGGCAACGGCCGCAGGAAGCGCGCGTCCACGGCCACCAACTCGGCGTGGCCGCCGAAAATTGGTACCGCCGCGACCAGCGTCCCGACGGACGGCCCGGCCACGCCCTCGCCGAGCGCGGCGATCTCCCCGCTCACCTCCATGCCCGGCACGAACGGCGCATTTGGCACGCGCGGGTACACCCCGAGACGGGCGGCGCAATCGGCAAAGTTGAGGCCGAGCGCCCGCACCCGCACCAACGCCTGGCCGGGCCCCGGCACCGGATCGGGCAGTTCCTGCAGGCGCAGGACTTCAGGCGGGCCGTACCTCGGTGCGACCCACGCCCTCATCGGCCCGCCCGTTTCGCGCGCGGCGCAATGCGTGGTCCGTGGTCAGTGGTCAGAGGTCCGCAGAAGCCCTCAATACCGAGCTTCGGTCGGACCACGGTCCCCGGACCACGGTCCACGGGCGTCAGGACTCGTCCGCGGCGGCGGCGGGGCGGGTCAGCGTCGGCAGGATCTCCCGCAGCTTTTCCTCGAGTTCGGTGGCAAGCTCCGGGTGCTCCTTGAGGAACGCCCGCGCGTTCTCGCGCCCCTGGCCGAGGCGCGTCTCGCCGTAGGAAAGCCAGGTGCCGGACTTGTTGATCAGCCGGTGCTCGACGCCGAGGTCGAGCAGCTCGCCGTGCTTGGAGATCCCCTCGCCGTACAAGATGTCGAACTCCGCGACGCGGAACGGGGCCGCGACCTTGTTCTTCACCACCTTGACCTTGGTGCGGTTGCCGACCGCCTCCTCGCCGGACTTGATCGCTCCGATACGGCGGATGTCGAGCCGTATCGAGGCGTAGAACTTGAGCGCGCGACCGCCGGTCGTGGTCTCGGGGTTGCCGAACATCACCCCGATCTTCTCCCGGATCTGGTTGATGAAGATCACGCACGTGTTGGACTTGGAAACGATCCCGGTAAGTTTCCGCATCGCCTGCGACATCAGGCGTGCCTGCAGCCCCATCGAGGAGTCGCCCATTTCGCCCTCGAGTTCGGCGCGCGGGACGAGCGCGGCCACCGAGTCGACCACGATCACGTCCACCGAGCCGGAGCGGATCAGCGTCTCGGCGATTTCGAGCGCCTGCTCGCCGTTGTCCGGCTGCGCCACCAGCAGGTTGTCGATGTCCACGCCCAGCTTGCCGCTGTATTCGGGGTCGAGGGCGTGCTCGGCGTCGATGAACGCCGCAAGGCCGCCCAGCTTCTGCGCCTGGGCGATCACGTGCAGCGCCAGCGTCGTTTTGCCCGACGACTCCGGTCCGAAGATCTCGATCATCCGGCCGCGCGGGATGCCGCCAACTCCGAGCGCGGCGTCGAGCCCGATCGACCCGGTCGGGATCACGTTGACGTTCACCGTCTCCTGCGCACCCAGCCGCATGATCGAGCCCTTACCGAACTGCCGTTCGATCTGCGCGACGGCGGTCTCCAAAGCCTTGAGTTTGTCCTGGTTGTACTCAGCCATGGTGACACCTTCTCCCTTGGTTGTCGCGTGGACGGGTTGGCCGCGAGGCCACACGAAATGCTAGGCCGGGCCCCGACCCAAGTCAAGACCGCGTCAGTAGGCGGCGGAGCGGTGCGTCGCGGCCAGCATGAACACGGTTCGCTCCTCCTCATCGATCTCGAAGAAGAACCGCCAGGAACCGATGCGGTAGCGCCAGGTCTCGGGCTGCCAGCCCTTGAGCTTTTTGATGTTGGGGCCGAAGTGCGGGCGCCGGCGCATTTCGGGGTAAACCACCTCGCGCAGTTTTCGCTCGATACGCGCGTTGCCACTCCTCGCGATGGTTCGCACGTCCTTCGTGAACTGCTCGGTTTCGAAGATCCGGTACTCAGCCAACGACGCGACCCCGCCGCGCCCGGGCGTCGCGCGAACCCCGTTTGATCCGCGCAACAAGCCGTTCATTGGCGTCGATTTCTGCCATCTCGGCATCGTCGGCGAACTGCTGCGCGCGCACGTGTTGCACCGCAGCGGTCTCGATCAGGTTGGCGATCGAGCGGCCCTCTGCCGCGGCCGCCTCCGCGAGCGTGCCGTAGGTCTCATCGTCCACTCGAAGCGTCAGCGTCTTGGGCATGCGTCGCTCCCCAATTCATAATGATTCTATCAGACGCGTTCCGAATGCGCCCAGCACACCGCCGGGCGCCCGCAACAGCCCAACGACAAGGCACAGTAAAGGCGTGGTCAGTGGTCCCTGGTCAGTGGAGATCAACGACAGCGCGCCCGGCGGCCGCGCCCCACATTTGAAAGAACAGACCAAGGAAGAGCGTGCTCCGTTGTCCGAGCCGGCCGCGCCGGCCGCAGGCCGCGCGGCCTCGAGCCCCTCCCTCGAAGACGAACACTCCATCGAAAGCAGGGCCTCGACTCACGGCGTGTAGCCGCGCCGCCGAGAGTGGGCCAGCCGCAAGGCGCGCGAACCCCGCCGCGCCGGAGTGTAGCCGGAGGCTACATGAGGACGCGAGCGGGGCGAGCGCAACGC
>Ga0209385_1000876_pt1 | contig 12545 bp, 7 predicted proteins | sample NGEPerB_FD_184506 | JGI IMG/M metagenome (GOLD analysis project Ga0209385, IMG submission 184506) | Arctic peat soil microbial communities from the Barrow Environmental Observatory site, Barrow, Alaska, USA - NGEE PermafrostAB12-B... | ecosystem: Environmental > Terrestrial > Soil > Wetlands >... | reverse complement strand
CCGGCCTTGTACCCACCCTTGGGTGGCGGTCCCTCGGTGACCGGCTTGGCCTCGGCCGGCGCGGCGGCCTTCAGCGAGATCCGCCGGCGACGGCTCAGCACCAGCCCGACGACCAGCACGACCGCCAGCACGGCGACAACAGCGATGACTATCCAGATCCAGATCGGCACCGACCAATCCTGACAGATCAGCCGCCGTCGAAAACCCGGTCCACGACCTTTCGGGCGCGGCGGGTCGCCCGCCGGTAGTCGTCGACGAACTCACCGGGATCCCCGCCCGCCGGGTAGCCAAGCGCGCGGGCCACCGCGGCCAGCTCCCGACCCTGCCGAGGGATCTGGTCGTCCGGCTTGCCGCGCACCAGCATGATCGCGTTGCGGGTCCTGGAGGCGACCAGCCAGCCGTTGCGCAACGCGGCCGCATCGGCTTCGGACAGCAGGCCGGCGTCCATGGCCGCGGCGATGGCTTGCAGGGTCCGCGGCGTGCGCAGGCCCGGAGTCTCCGCGGCGTGCTGCAGCTGCAGCAGCTGGATGGTCCATTCCACGTCGCCGAGGCCACCGCGGCCCAGCTTGGTGTGGGTGGTCGGATCAGCGCCGCGCGGCATCCGCTCGGTGTCGACCCTGGCCTTGATCCGCCGGATCTCCACCACGTCACGGGTGGACAGGCCGCCCTCCGGGTAGCGGAAGCTGTTCGCGGCGGCCATGAAGTCCGCGCCGAGTTCCTCGTCGCCGGCCACCGGTCGCGCTCGCAGCAGCGCCTGCCGTTCCCAGGGTGCGGCGAACCTCGCCCAATATGTCTTGTACGACTCCAGGGTCCGGACCAAGGGGCCGTTCCGGCCCTCGGGGCGCAGGTTCGCGTCGATCTCCAGCGGCGGGTCCGGGCTCGGCCGGCCGAGTAGCCGGCCCATCAGGTCGGCGACGGCAGCGGCGTCGGCCCTGGCTTCCTGCTCGTCCTGCCCGGGTGCGGTCTCCCCCACGTACATGACGTCGGCGTCGGAGGAATATCCGAACTCGGCGCCGCCGAGCCGACCCATCCCGATCACCGCCAGCCGTGCCCGGAAGCCGCCGCGTTCCGCGGTTGCTTGTTTGAGTGCCGCGTCGTAGGCGGCCTTGATGGTGGTCTCGGCGATGCTGGTCAGGCCGCGGGCGATGTTCGTCACGTCGATCAAACCGAGCAGGTCGCCGCAGGCCAGCCGCAGCATTTCCTGCCGACGCGCGGACCGGGCGGCATCCACCGCTTCCAGAGCGTTCGCCGCCCGGCGGGAGCGGGCCAGCAGCGCCGCGGCCACGGTCTCCGGCTCTGGCTCCAGCAGCGCGGCGTCGTCGGTGAGCAACCGCAGCACCTCCGGTGCCCTGGTCAGCAGGTTCGCGATCAGCCGTGACCCGCCCAGCAGGGTGGCCAGCCGCTGCGCCACCGAGGCCTCGTCGCGGAGCAGCCGCAGGTACCAGGGAGTGTCGGCCAGCGCCTCGGAGACCTGCCGGTAGGAAAGCAGCCCGGCGTCCGGGTCGGGGCTGGAGGAGAAGTAGTCCAGCAGTACCGGCAGCAGGGTGCGCTGGATGGCAGCACGCCGGGAGACGCCGAGGGTCAACGCGGCCAGGTGACGCAGCGCGGCGTCGGGTTTGGTGAAGCCGAGCGCGGCCAGCCGCACCCGCGCGGCCTCCGGGGACAGCCGCATCTCGTCGGTGCCGGCCGTGCCCACCGCGGCGACCGCGTGCAGCAGCGGTCGGTAGAACAGCTTCTCGTGCAGCCGCCGGACAGTGGCGCCGTGCCGGACCCGTTCGGAGGTGAATACCTCGGCGGCGCTGGCCGCTCCCGACGCGGTGTAGCCGTCGGCGCGGGCCAGCCACTCCATGTCCGAGCGGTCCTCGGGCAGCAGGTGCGTCCGGCGCAGACGCTGCAGCTGCAATCGGTGTTCGGCGCGGCGCAGGAAGGTGTACGCGGCGGCCATCTCGGCGCCGTCGGTGCGGCCCACGTAGCCGCCGCGGATCAGCGAGCGCAGCCCCATCAACGTGCCGGGCAGCCGGAGGTCCGGATCGGTCCGGCCGTGCACCAGCTGCAGCAGCTGGACCGCGAACTCCACATCCCGTAGGCCACCGGCGCCGAGCTTCAGTTCCCGGCCACGCAGGTTCCCCGGAATGTTCTCCTCGACCCTGCGCCGCATCGCCTGCACGTCGTCGACGAACGACTCCCGCCCGGCCGCGTTCCACACCCCGGGGGCGGTGATCTCGACGAATTGCCGCCCGATGTCGGGATCGCCGGCCGCCGGCCGCGCCTTGAGCAACGCCTGGAACTCCCAGGTCTGCGCCCACCGCTTGTAGTACGACGCGTGACTGGCCGGGGTACGGACCAGCGCACCCGACTTGCCTTCCGGGCGGAGCGCCGCGTCGACCTCCCATGCGGCGGCGCCGCAGATCCGTATCACCCCGGTGGCCAGCCTGGTCGCGGTCGACAGCATCTGGGTTTCGTCCCTGTCAGCCGGGCCGTCAGCTGGGACGTCGGGTGGGCCCTCGCCGGCCGGCGGGTGATCGGCGGCGAAGATCACGTCCACGTCGGAGAGGTAGTTGAGCTCCTTCGCTCCGCACTTGCCCATCGCGATGATGGCCAGCCGGGCCGGCGCGGCGTCCGCCGGCAGTTCGGCGGCGGCGACCGAGAGGCCGGTCTGCAGGGTGATGTCGGCCAGCGCGGTCAGCGCCTGACAGACGGCCGGTAGCGCGGTCGTCGGCAGGGATGGTTCCACCGCAGGCGCGAGGTCGTGAGCGGCGATCACCAGCAACTGCGAGCGGTAGGCCCTTCTCAACGCAGCGATGGCCTTTCCACCGGTGATGGTGGCCCGACCACCCTCCGTCCCCGTGCACAGCGGGAGCTCAAGGTCAAGGCCGACAGCGTCGGCCAGCACCTTGCGCATCTCCGAGGCGGCGATCAGCTCCTCGGGCGGCGCCTCCGGCAACAGCAGCAGCCAGTCGTTCGGGAACGCCGCCAGATGCTCGGAGAGCACTGTCGACCCGCCGAGCACGGCGATCAACCGACCGCGGAAGCGCGGATGAGAGCGCAGCGCCTCCAGCAGGTCGACGTTGGTCCGACCAGGGCACTCCTCGATGAGCCTGGCCAGACCCTGCACCGCGTACTCCGGGCGTCCCGAGCGGGCGATGGCGGCGAGGATGTCCTCCCTCCCGGCGGCCGGCCCGGCGTCGGTGAACAGCCCGATCGCCGCGAGGTCGCTGCGCACCCGGTCGGTGGCGGGCAGCCCGTACCTGGCCGGGGTGCGGGCGGCGGGCCTGGTCACGGCTCGCTCGTGACGATGGGTAACCGGACGCCGCGGGCCGCCGGTCCGGGCTCCATGCGGTCGGCGGCTGCCCGGTCCGCGGCTGCCCGGTCGGCGGCTGCCCGGTCGGCGGCGAACGCGACGAACCGGTGCGCGAACTCCTGCCAGACGAAGCCCATCGTCTCCTCGGCGTCGTCCAGCATCGGACCCAGTCTGGCGGTCACGGGGACGCCGGCGTCCCGTGCCCACCCGCGGACGTGCTCGGCGGTCGGTTCGATGTGGAACTGCAGTCCCCAGGCCGCCGCGCCGACCCGGAACGCCTGATGCGGGTAGCCAATGGCGGACAGCAACAGCACGGCCCGGGGCGGCAGCACGGAGATGACGTCCCGGTGATAGTGCATCACGTCCGGGGTCATCGGCAGCTCGTCGAACAGCGGATCGTCGTGCGCCGCATCGCGTTTCGCGGTCAGGTAGGCGCCGATCTCCGGTCCGTCCGCGCCGCGTTCGACCCTCCCACCGGTCGCCGCGGCCAGCAGTTGGGCGCCCAGGCAGATGCCCAGGGTCGGCGTGCCCCTGGCGACGGCCGCGGCGAGCAGGCTCCGAGTGGCGGCCAGCCAGGGCGCGACCTCGTCGTCGTGGGCGCCCATCGCCCCGCCCAGGCTGATCAGGGCGTCGAAGCGGGCCGTTTCTGTCGGATCTGCCGGTGTTTTCGAGAGTGTGGGGATGGCGTCGGCGGCGTACGGGCGCAGCACGGTCAGCACGGCGCCGGCCTCGACGAGCCAGTCGCGCAGCCGGAGCAGCGGATCGGTGGGGTCGTGCTCCAGCACCAGGATCCGGACCGGGGGCACAGGGGGCAGCGAGGTCACGGGCCGAGCTCCACGATCACCGGCGCGTGATCGGACGCCCCTTTGCCCTTGCGTTCCTGCCGGTCGATGGACGCGCCGATGACCCGGGCGGCCAGCGCCGGGCTGGCCAGCGCGAAGTCGATGCGCATGCCCCGCCGCTTCTGGAAGCTCAGCTGTTTGTAGTCCCAGTAGGTGTAGACGCCCGGTCCGGGCAGGTGCGGGCGGACCACGTCGGCAAATCCCGCCGCGACGAGGTTCCCGAACGCCTCCCGCTCCGGCGGCGTCACATGGGTCTGGCCGCGGAAGAAGTCGACGTCCCAGATGTCGTCGTCCGTGGGCGCGATGTTGAAGTCGCCGCAGAACGCGAGCTGCAGCCGCGGGTCGTCGGCGAGCGCCTTGGCGCCGTAGTCGCGGACCGCGACCAGCCAGGCGACCTTGTAGAAATAATGCGGATCGCCGATGGCTCGCCCGTTGGGGATGTACAGGCTCCACACCCGTACCCCCGCGCACACCCCGCTGATCGCCCTGGCCTCGGTGACCGCGGGGTCGCCGAACGACGGCAATCCCGGAATGCCGATCTGGACGTCGTCCAGGCCGACCCGGGACAGCACCGCCACCCCGTTCCACTGCGAGGTGCCGTGGTGCGCCACCTGATAACCGATGGCGGCCAACGCCTCCGACGGGAAGCGCTCGTCGTCGATTTTGGTCTCCTGAATGGCCAGCACGTCGACGTCGCTGCGGGGCAGCCAGTCGACGAGCCGGTCCAGGCGGGCGCGGATCGAGTTGATGTTCCAGGTGGCAATGCGCATCGGATCAGCCAAGGACGGGAGCGGGCGGAGGAGTGGGGACGAAGAACTGCACGGTCCATTCCGGCCTGGACTCGCCGTCGATCCGGGCGCGCCAGACCAGGACCTGGCCGGGGGGAAGCGGCAGACCGGTGTTGAAGTAGAGCACCACATGGGTGCGGGTGGGCAGGGCGCGCCGGGGGACCCCGCTGCCGCGGAAGTTCGGCTCCTCGATCTGCAGGGTCTGCCCGAATCGCATCATCCTGGATCCGGGTGGTGCCGCTGGGTCGGTCAGCTCCACCGGGTTGCCTGCCTGGTCCTCCAGGACAACCTCGAACACGTACTGCTCGTTGAAGAGTTCCGGCGGAAACGCCAGGCCGACCACGACCGCGAACGCCGCAGACACCCCGGTGGTGTGGTTGCGGCCGATGATCTGCAGGCCGCCGCCGACCATCTGCAGCTTGCCGAGCTGATCCGCGACGGCGAAGTCGGCCAGTATCAACGACACCGACGCCTGTTCGAAGACTTCGCTCATGGTCCCGATCCTCCCAGACCCGGGCGCAGGACTGCGGACCGCAGCTTCCTGTCATCGGAAGTCCCGGGATGGCGTGGCCACCACCATGTTCACCGCGGCGATCCGATCGGCGACGACGGAAATCGCCCCGCCTGCTCGTTCGACCACTCCGCGGATCAGCAAGGAGGGTGACCCGCGGGCCACCCTGCGGTACCGGGACCACAGCCCGACCGAACAGATGACGTTGATCATCCCGCTCTCGTCCTCGAGGTTGATGAAGATGACCCCGGAGGCTGTCGCCGGGCGCTGCCGGTGGGTGACCATCCCGGCGACCAGCACCCGGTTTCCGTGCTCGACCTGGTGCAGGTCGGCGGCGGTGCGCACCCCCCAGCGCTCCAGCGTCTCGCGGGAGAACTCGGTGGGGTAGGCCTCGGGCGAGATCCCGGTCGCCCAGATGTCCGCGACGGTCAGCTCGATGTCGCTCATCCCTGGCAGGGCCGGGGCGTCCATTCCCACGGTGGTGCCGTCGAGCGTCCCGGCCCGTTCACCCGCGGCAGCACCGGCCGCCCACAAAGCCCGGCGCCGGTCCCGGCCGAGAACCTCGATCGACCGACCGTTCTCCCGCGGGACGGTCAGCACGTCCAGCGCACCCGAGGTGGCCAGCGCCTCGGCCTGCGCGGTGGTCAGGGTGACCGCCCTGGTCAGTTCGTCGAGCGTGACGTACCCGTCGACCGGCCTGGCGGCGACGATCTTCTCCGCGATCTCGGTGCCGAGGGTACGGATGCCGGCCAGGCCGAGCCGGACGGCAGGTTTGTCGGGGCCAGGGCTGTTGGGATAGGGGCCGTTGGGATCAGGGCTGGGATCAGGGCTGGGATCAGGACTGGGATCAGGACTGGGATCAGGACTGCCGGGACCCGGTTCGAGGCCGGCCTCCACCCCGGAGACGTTGATGTCCGGTCGGCGCACCGTCACGCCGTGCCGACGGGCATCGGCCACCAGCGACTGCGGGGAATAGAAACCCATCGGCTGCGCGCGGAGCAGCGCGGCACAAAAGGCGGCCGGATGGTGGAGTTTCAGCCAGGAGGAATAGAAGACCAGCGCGGCGAAGGACAACGCGTGGGATTCGGCGAACCCGAAATTGGCGAAGGCCAGGAGTCTTTCGTAGATCCGGTCGGCAGAGTCACCGGTAATGCCGTGCAGGGTGGCCATGCCGTCGTACAGCCTGGCCTTCAGCTTTTCCATCTTGACCGTCGACCGTTTCGCGCCCATCGCCCGGCGCAGCTGATCGGCCTCGCCCGCGTCGAATCCGGCGACGTCCACGGCCAGTTGCATCAGCTGCTCCTGGAACAGCGGGATCCCCAGGGTTTTGGACAACGACCGCTTCATCACCGGGTGGTCGTAGGTGACGGGCTCCATCCCGTTGCGGCGCCGGATGTACGGGTGCACCGAACCGCCCTGGATCGGTCCCGGCCGGATCAGCGCCACCTCGACGACAAGGTCGTAGAACGTCCGCGGCTTCAACCGCGGCAGGGTGGCCATCTGCGCACGGGATTCCACCTGGAACACCCCGACCGAATCCGCGCGCTGCAGCATCTCGTAGACCGCTGGTTCCTCCAGGTCAAGTGCGGCGAAATCAACCTCGATTCCCTCATGGTCGCGCACCAGGTCGACCGCGTAGTGCAAAGCGGACAACATACCCAATCCGAGCAGATCGAACTTGACCAGACCCATGGCCGCACAGTCGTCCTTGTCCCATTGCAGCACCGACCGGTTCTCCATCCGCCCCCACTCGACGGGGCAGACCTGGGCGACCGGGCGATCACAGATCACCATTCCACCGGAATGAATTCCCAGATGCCGGGGGAAATCCTGGATCTGCCCGGCCAATTCCAGCACGTCGCCCGGGATGGCGTGCTCCATCGGCCCGGTCCCGGTGCTGGCCGCCTCCACCTGCGCGGCCAGTGGCGCCCAGCCGTCCAGTTGTTTGGAGTAGGCGTCCTGCTGGCCAGGCGAATGACCGAGCGCCTTGGCCATGTCCCGTACTGCCATACGCGGTCGAAAGGTGTTGACGTTGGCCACTTGTGCCGCGTAGTCACGGCCGTACTTGTCGTAGACGTACTGGATGACCTCTTCTCGGCGATCGGATTCGATGTCGATGTCGATGTCCGGTGGTCCGTCGCGCTCCGGCGCCAGAAAACGCTCGAACAATAGCTGGTACCGCACGGCGTCGACCGCGGTGATACCGAGGGCATAACATACCGCGGAGTTCGCGGCTGATCCCCTGCCCTGACAGAGGATGTGGTGGTCACGGCAGAAGGCGACGATGTCATGGACGATCAGGAAATAGCCGGGGAAATTCAGCGTGGCGATGATCGTCAATTCCTTCTCGATCTGCGCGAAGGCGTCCGGTTTCTCCTGCGGGGAACCGTATCGCCGGGCAGCGCCGATCATGGTGAGCTGACGGAGGTGGGAATTCTCGTCGTGTCCCGGCGGAACATCATAGGGCGGCAGTTGCGGGGCCACCAGATGCAGGTCGAACGAGCATTCCTGGCCGAGCGCGGCGGCGGTCGGTACCGCGGAGGGATAGCGGGCGAACAGCGCCGCCATTTCCGCGCCGGATCGCAGGTACGCCCCCGGCCCCGGCGGCAGGTAGGGGTCGGCCTCGTCCAGGCTGCGCCGCCCACGGACGGCCGCCATGGCCGCACCCAGCCGGCTGGCCCGCGGGGTGGCGTAGTGCGCACCGGTGGTGGCCACCACCGGCAGTCCGAGTCCAGCGGCGAGGTCGGCCAGCGCGTCGTTGTCCTCGTCGTCGGTGGGCAGCAGTTGAGTGGTGAGCTCGACCACCACGTTGTGCCGGCCGAACCGATCCATCAACGCGACGATCTCGGTGCTGGCCAGGTCGGGGCCGCCAGTGGTCAGCGCCCGCCGCACCCTGCCTTTACGGCACCCGGTGAGGATCTGCCAGTTGTCCTGCGCTGCCTCGGCGAGGTCGTCGAGGTCGTAGACAGGGCGGCCCTTCTCGCCACCGGTGAGTTGAGCGCGGCTGATCTGTTGGGACAACCGCTGATATCCCGGCTGGCCGCGGGCCAGCACCAGCAGGTGATCACCCACCGGATCCGCAATTCCCATCTGCGGCTCCGGGAGGCCAAGGGACAGTTCAGCGCCGTACATGGTCCGTAACGGGGTGTCGGCTGCTGCTTCGGCGAACCGGACGATGCCGTACAGACCGTCGTGATCGGTGATGGCCAGCGCCTGAAGTCCCAGCCGGAGCGCCTCTGCGACAAGGTGTTCCGGTGTCGACGCGCCGTCCAGGAAGCTGAACGCGGAGTGGCAGTGCAACTCCGCATAGGGAACCGCCCTGCCATGTTCAACTGCCCTGCGATGTTCAACTGCCGCGGGACGTGCTGTTCGCGGGTCCGGAGGCCGGGGGTCCGGACGGGCATGATCGAGCGGCCGCAACGGGCCGAGTGTTCCGCGGCCGGGTTTCGGCGGCCGGCCGGACAGCGCACGTTCCAATTCGGACCAGGGCACATTGGGGTTGGACCAGCCCATCAGTCGTACACCCCCTCGAGCTGCCAGCCGTCTGCACCGAACCGCATCAGCATCGCGACCCCCGCGTCGGTGACGACCTGCAGACGAGACAGGTACCTGGTGGGTTTGTCGGTCGCCCACCATCGTTCGTCCAGAACCCATGGCCCAGCCCACGCGTCGATGTGCTGACGCCCGCCGTGCTGGTCGACCCAGGCGGGCGAGCCGGTCAGCAGACCACGCCCGGTGAACAGCACCGGGCGTCCTGCTGCGTCGAGAACAGTGACGTTCTCCGGATCGGAGGTGGCAAGTCGGGTCGGCGACGGCGCGGGAAGCGCCCCTGGCCAGGGTGCTGACGGATCCCGTTGAGCGGTTTTCTCCTCTCCCCACGGCACCAGGGTGATCCTGTCCGCGGGACCACGACCACCGGAAAGTACCGGTGTGACAACCGATTCCGGCCCCAGCAATCCCTGAACCCTGGCGAACGCCCACCCTGCGCGTTGATCGTCCTGGCCATCAGAACCCCACAAGCCGTACTGGATCAGCCCAGCGCCGATCGCCTCGACCGGCTCCAACGTCAGTCGTACGATCGCCCCCGGACCTTGGGGGTATCCGTCTTCGGTCAGATCTCCTGGCCGAGCCGTCCTGCCTGCCGTGAGCCACCCGTCGAGTTGCCAGCGCAATCGATCTGCGGTAGCGGCGGCAGTCAGCGGCTTGGCGCACCGCCAGATCCGGGACAGCCGGGAACCCCGTTCGGTGTCGGCGATGATCGCCAACCGGGTGCAGGCCAGACCGGCATCGGCAAGCCGGGTGTGAAAGCGGTCGGCAAGCACACGGGCCGCGAACGCCGCGGTGTCTACCCTGTCCAGCGGTGGATCGCAGGTCTGCTCCACGGTCAGCTCGTCGGGGATCTGCCGGCGGGAAACGCCGCGTTCGGCGAGCCCGCGGGCCAACCGGTGTGCCTGCACCGCATCCGCCCCGAACCGGGTTGCCACCTTGATCTCCGGAAGTGCGGCAAACGCACCGATCGTGGTGATCCCCAGCCGGACCAGCAGATCGGTGAGCGCTGCCCGTTCCGGGGGCGAGATGGCTGGATCACGAGCCAGTTCGGTGATCGGCAGCGGTGCGCAGAACTCCGCTGATCCGGCCGGCGGAACGATGGTCGAACTCCTGGAAGCCAGCACAGCGACCGCAAGGACATCGGCCACTCCGACCCTGCACTCGACATTCAGGGATTCGACGATGTCGACAATCTTTTCCGCAGCAGCGATCTCGCTACCGAAATACCGTGCCGGACCACGGGCAGAGCAGGCAAGGACACCTGGGCGCAGGATCTCCACTCCGGGGGCGATCGTTTCCATCGCAGCCGCGACCGGCTCGAACAGCCGCGCGTCGCGGTCCGGATCGGCTCGGGTGATGTGCAGGTTCGGGCACCGTGATTGAGCGTCTCGGCGGCGTTGACCCAGATGCACTCCTTCGTAGCGGGCGGCGGTGGTGCACGCCTGCACCCTGTTGGCGTGAAAGACCGCGACCGGGTCCGACACCAGATGGCCGGCCTGGCGGGCCGCGGCGACGGCCGGCCAGTCCGGGCACCACACCACCAGGGTCCGGCTGATCGGGGTCCCGCCGTTCATGCCGGCACGTGTTCGCCGGCCCTGCACAGCACACCGACGGAATCGACAAGGCTGAACCGTTCTCCACGCCAGTCGGGCCGGATCCGTTCCGGGTCCATCGGCTCGTCGTTCGGTTCCACCGGATTGTCAGGTGGATTGTCAGGTGGATTGTCAGGTGGATTGTCAGGTGGATTGTCACGGTGCTGCCGATCCAACCCACCGAAGGGAACGAGCACCGTGTCGGGCCGCCGGAACACCCATCCCCCGCCCTGTCGGCCGTCGCCGGGATCGGTGGACCAGGACAGCGTGAACCCCTCTTCATGAATGGCCCGGTGATGTCGGCCGCAGAGCAGCACCAGATTGTCCAGATCCGTCGGCCCGCCGTGCATCCAGTGCACGACGTGGTGCGCCTGCAGGTGCCTCCGGCGATGGCAGCCAGGGAACTGGCACCCGCCATCCCGGATCCGCAATGCCCGACGCAGCGCGGCGGACATCTTCCGGGTCTTGCGACCCAACCTCAGCAACTCTCCCGGTTTGGCCGAGTGAAGCACCGCGACCATCGCTGAGTCGCACGCGATCCGCTCGGCGGTGGATCGATCCACCCCTGGCCCGTTCTCGAGCTGGCACAACAACTCTCCATCAGAGCCGGGCTTGTCCACTGTCGGAGCAGACGAACCGGCGAACACACCTATGTCGGCGTGCAGGACCACCAGGTGTTGATCATCACCGGAACTGTCCACCGGACCGGCGGCCAGCGCGGACCGAGCCATCGCCACCAGAGCGTCCGCCGCGCTGACCGTGTCACCGTCATCACCGTCATCACCGTCGTCGGATTCATCGGCATCTGACGCAGGAACGCCGGTCGCGGCGCACGGCCGCGATGATACGAAGACTTCCTGCTGCGCCTGTTGCAATGCCGCCACCACGACCGCGCCTTCGTCGGCGGTCAGCCTGGCGCTGACCACCAACATGCCGTCCTCATCCCAGAACCAGCGGGCTCGCCGCCGCCGACGCTGCTCCAGGCCTATCCCCTCGGCCTTGCGATATCCACGAACCACTCGCTCCAACTGCGACGCCGTGTGCACCAGGCCCTGATCCAGCAGGGTCTGCTCGTCGACACGATCCGCAACCCTGGTCAGCGCCCGCACCTTCGAGTACGACAACCGCCCCGCAGCGAATGCCTCATCCAGCAACGGCAATCCCGCCAAAGCCGTCGCCACCCGTACGTACTCCCTAGCGGCACCGACTGCCACCGAACACGCCCACGACAACCAGTGCGCACAGGACACCACACCCCACTGCGCCCACCCCTTGCGCCGATCGAACTCTGCGATCAGCCGCAGCCACTCACACGTCGACGCCGCGAGACGACCTGCCAGCGAACAGATCCTGGCCTCCAATCGCTCCAGCGGAACCTCATCGGCGTCGTCTGTACGGAGCTTGGTCACCGGATTGGTCACCGGATTGGTCACCGGAAGTGTTGATCGGCTCGGGGGTATGCCAACGGCAAGGACACCGCTACCGCCGATCGCGATCGGCGGATCGGGTTCCGGACCGAACCAGTTCTCCGGAACCGCCTGCTCCTGGCTCCGGCGTACCGGAGCGCTCTGCCACATCAACGTCAGATCGTCCATCTCCCCAACCCTTCCGACTGCATTTCAGCTGACCTCTGGACCTATGTTCGAGGCTAGAACAGGGGTACGACAGTCCCCTGGTTCCAGAATTTCGCCCTGACTTGTCCGGTATGTCGATATCGCGGAAACGCCGTGCGTCGGAATGCACTCCCATCAACCCACTTCGGCCACCGCCGGGAGCAGACCCGGATCGAAGCCGCGCGTATCCCCGGCACGGACCGAACCCTGGTCGATCTGCACGGCGGTGCGCTGACTGCGCAGCAGCAGCACCGCCTGCCGGGTGCGACCCGCCGCCGCTCCCCGTCCGCTGACGTCCACCACGAGTTCCCGCTCCCGCAGCCGACCATGCCCCTGCCCGAGCCCGGCC
>Ga0209385_1000874_pt1 | contig 12564 bp, 10 predicted proteins | sample NGEPerB_FD_184506 | JGI IMG/M metagenome (GOLD analysis project Ga0209385, IMG submission 184506) | Arctic peat soil microbial communities from the Barrow Environmental Observatory site, Barrow, Alaska, USA - NGEE PermafrostAB12-B... | ecosystem: Environmental > Terrestrial > Soil > Wetlands >... | reverse complement strand
CGCGCCGCCGAGAGTGGGCCAGCCGCAAGGCGCGCGAACCCCGCCGCGCCGGAGTGTAGCCGGAGGCTACATGAGGACGCGAGCGGGGCGAGCGCAACGCCGCGGATGGTCCGCTATCGGCGGCGCCCGCTGGCGGCGCCTCTAGGTGGAGGGTTCGCCTTCAGGGGTGAACCGATATCCCACCCCCCGCACCGAATGGATGTACCTCGGCCGCCGGGCGTCGGCCTCGAAGTACCTCCGCAGGCGCACGATGAAGTTGTCGATGGTGCGCGAGGAGGAACCGTACTTGTAGCCCCACACGCGCTCGAGGATGAGCTCGCGCGCGACCACTTGCCCCTGACGCTCGACCAGGAGCTTCATCAGCATGCACTCCTTCTCGGTCAGCTCGACCTCGCCGCGCGGTCCCTTGGCCTTGAAGGTGCGGAAGTTGACCTCGTTGTCGCCGAACTTGAAGATCCCGCGCTCGGCAACCGGCGTCTGGTACCACTCCTGCCGCCGCAGGATGCCGCGGATGCGCAGCACCACCTCTTCGAGCAGGAATGGCTTGGTCATGTAGTCGTCGCCGCCGTACCGCAGGCCGGTGAGACGGTCGGCGTCGGCGCTGCGCGCGGTCAGGAAGAGGACCGGCACCCGGTTGCCGGCTTCGCGCAACCGCTGGCAGACGTCGAATCCCGAGATGCCGGGGAGCATCACGTCGAGCACCACGAGGTCGAAGTCCTCGGCGGCGAGACGCTCGAGCCCGGCCTCCCCGTCGCCGACGACCGTGGTCTCATACCCCTCGAACTTGAGGTTGTGCGCCAACGCCTCGGCAAGATGCCGCTCATCCTCGACGATCAAAACGCGACTTGCCATCGCTCACCTCGTTCCGTTCCCATCACTGTACTCGGAAAGTTCTTCCTCGGGTAGGGCCTCGGCCCCGGGCAGCGCGAGGCGGAGCGTCGCGCCCCGCCCCGGGCCGGGGCTCGCGGCCGTGAGCTTGCCGCCGTGCGCCTCGACGATCTCGCGCGCGACGTAGAGCCCGATGCCCGTGCCGGGGGTCCGCCGGGTCACTTCGTCGTTGGCCCGGTAGAACGGCTTGAAGATGGACTCCAGCTCGTAGGCGGCGATCCCGACGCCGTTGTCCGCCACCTCCAGCACGGCCTCGCCGCGCTCGAGGCCGAGGCGGATGAAGACGCGGGGCTCTTCCCGCCGGGCGTACTTCAGGGCGTTCTCGATCAGGTTGGAGATCACGATCGCCATCGCCTCGGCGTCGAAGGTCGCCTGGACGGCGGGGAGGATGCCGGCTTCGAGGACGACGCCGCGGGCCGCGACGCGCCGCTCGGCGACGATGACCTCCTCCTCGACGAGCTGCGAGAAATCGCCCAGGCTCATGCGCAGTCGGTGGGCGCCCCCGGTGTACCGGGTCACCTCCAGCACCTTCTCGACGAGGTCGGCCAGGCGTTCCGAGTCCGCCAGGGCGTTGCCGAGGAAGCGCGTCCGCCCCTCGTCGTCCACCCGCCCCGAGAGCACCGTCTCGAGGGCGAGGCGGATCCCCGCGATCGGCGTCTTGAGCTCGTGCGTGACCGCCGACACGAAGTTCTCGTGCTGGCGCTCGTACGCACCTTCGCGGCGCATGACGCGCCAGAGCACCACCACCGCGATGACGATCGCCACGAGGAACGCCGCACCCTCGGCCAGGACAGCCATCACGCGTTGGCGGTACCGGTACACCAGCTCCTGCCAGTGGTGGAAGTCGGGCGTCACGACGAGGCGGTCGAGCGGCACGGCGAGAGGGGCGCTCGGACGCCCCTCCTGCACGTCGCCACGCTCGACGATCTGCAGGCCGGGGTCCGATGCCGCGAGCCACCGGTACGGCGCCTGCGGGTCGAGGAACGCGAGCGCCACCCGCCCCCGGCCGAGCGAGCGGCCCACGGCGGGCCGGCCTCCTTGCTCGACCCAACCGATCGTCACCCCCGGCTCGAGCGGGCGGGCGCCCGCGCCGTGGGGAATCTCCGCTTCCTCCACGACCCGGACCTCGGCGAACGGCGGCGTCGGCGAGGGGATCACCCCGGGGGGCAGCTCGGCGATCGCGCGTTCGGCCTCGAGCATGCGGACCGCCAAGCGCTCGGCCGCGAGGCTGGTCTGCGACACGACCAGCTCCCGCTCGAGGTCGAGACGCTCGCGGTTGTCGCGCAGGGAGTAGACGACCCACCAGGTGAACTGGGCGTTGAGGACCAGCGCCACGATGACAAAAGCCACCATGTGACCGAGGCCGAGACGGAGTCCACCGCGCACCCAGGCAGTATAGTCACACGTTCGGGGTTCGCGATTCGAAGTCACGACAGCGCGACCCCGGCAGGCGGCGCCGTCTCGGCCGTGATGGGCGGGCGAGGACGCCCGCCCATCACGGCCGACGCCTCATGCCTCACGTCTCATTTCCCCAGGAATTGACAGCCGAGCGGCCAGCCACGAGAATCAAGGCCTTATGAGCACGAACCGCCCGTTGCTGGTGCGGGGCGGGACCGTCGTTCCGATGACCTCCCCCGGCGCCACGCTCGCTGCCGATGTGCTGATCCGCGACGGCCGCATCGCCGCCGTGGGCCGGGGGCTGCCGGCGGACGGCGCGGATCTGCTCGACGCCACCGACGCCCTCGTGCTGCCGGGTTTCGTCCAGGCTCACGTCCACGTGGTGCAGAGCCTGGCGCGCCACCGGGCGGAGGGCCTGCCGCTGCTGGCATGGCTCGCCGAACGGATCTGGCCGTACGAGGCCGCCCTCGAACCGCACGAAGTCGCCGCGGCGGCGCGCCTCGGGGTCGCGGAGCTGTTGGCCGGAGGGACGACGGCCGCGCTCGACATGGGCACGACGCACGGGCAGGATGCGGTGTTCCTCGCCGCCAGCGAGCTCGGCATCCGTCTGACCTCCGGCAAGTGCCACATGGACACGGGCGAGCGGGTCCCGACCCGTCTGCTCGAGGACCCCGACGCCTCGCTGTCCGAGGCCGAGGCGCTGGGCGCGCGCTGGCACGGCGCCTGCGGCGGCCGCCTCCGCTACGCCGTCGCGCCGCGCTTCGTGCTCTCGTGCTCCGACGGGTTGCTGCAGGGCGCCGCCGCGCTGGCCCGCCGGCACGGCTACCTGCTCCACACGCACGCGAGCGAGAACCCGGACGAGACCCGCGCCGTTCGCGAGGCGACCGGCGTCGGCAACGTCGCCGCCCTCGCCCGGTTCGGCATCGCCGGTCCCGACACGGTGCTCGCCCACTGCGTGCACCTCGACGAGAGCGAGTTCGAGCTCCTCTCGCGCCAGCGCACCGGCGTCGCCCACTGCCCGGGCGCCAACCTCAAGCTCGCGTCCGGGATCGCCGACCTCCCGCGGATGCTGGCGGACGGCGTGCGGGTCGGCCTCGGCGCCGACGGCCCGCCGTGCAACAACCGGCTGTCGGTGTTTCACGAGATGGCGCTCGCCGGGACGGTCCACAACCTCGCCCGCGGCGCGGGGGCGGTGGACCCGTGGAGCGTGCTCGAAATGGCGACCTGGCGCGGCGCCGAGGTGCTTGGTCTCGACCAGGTCGGGCGCCTGTTGCCGGAATGGAAGGCGGACCTCGTCGTTCTGGGTTGTGCAGCGTGGGCGATGGAGCCGGCCGGCGACCCCGCCGCCATGGTCGTATACGGAGGAGGCGTCGAGGCAGTGCGACACGTCGTCGTGGATGGCAGGGCCGTGGTCGTTGACGGGGCGCTGATGACCGCCGACGGGACCGCCGTCCGGCGCGAGGCGCGCGCCGCCGCGACGGCCCTGACCCGCCGGCTGAGGTGGTCGTGATGCTCAAGGGCAAGCCGCGCTTCGAGAGCCTCGACCACTACCTCGCCAATCGCGACTACGGCCTTGCGCTCGAGGCGATCGCCCAGGAGATCAAGCGCCGCCCTGAGAACTTCAACCTCTTGCTGCGGCAGGCCGAGATCCTGGGGCTCGCGGGGGATCAGGAAAAGGCGATCGAGGTGTACCGCGGGCTGGCCCGGCACTTCGCCGAGCAGGGCTTCTACGCCCGCGCCATTGCGGCGATCAACAAGGTGGTCCGGCTCGACCCCGGCCGCCAGGAGGTCACCAGGGAGCTGGCCCGCTTCATCGCCGCACAGCAGGCAACCGAGCACGACCAGCGCGCCAGGCTCGAGCGCGCGACGGCGCCGGCCGCCTCCGACCCGCCGCCGGCCGCGGCGGACCGGGCCGCATCGCCGGGGGCCGACGCGACGGCGAGGCAGGCGGAGAAGGAACGGGCGGCGTCGCGCTTTTTCGCGGAGTTTCCGCCGGCCGCGCTCGAACAGCTGATCTCCACGACCGCCGTGCGCTCGTTCGCCGCGGGCGAGACGATCGTGCGCGAGGGCGACCGGGGGTCCTCGTGGTTCCTGATCGAGGAGGGCGAGGTGGAGGTCCGGACCACCGATCCCTCGGGCCGGCACCTGCTGCTCGCCCAGCTCGGCCCCGGCGAGTTCTTCGGCGAGGTGGCGGTCCTCACGGGCAAGCCGCGGACGGCGACGATCGTGGCCCGGAACGGGGTGACGACGATCGAGATCTCGCGCCAGGACCTCGACCAGATCGCTGCCGCCCACCCCCAGGTCCGGTCGGTGTTGCAGCGGTTCTACGAGAAGCGGGCGCAGGCAACGGTGGAAGCGATGCTCGCCCGCATGCGAGGCGGCGGTGCCTGAGGCGCCCTGCCCGATCGTCCGCCGTTTCCTCGCCCTCGCCCGCCGGGCCGGCGAGGCACCCGCCCTGATCGGTCCGGACGGCGAGGTGATCGCCACTCGAGCGGCGCTCGCGGCCGGGATCGAGGCCCAGCGCGCCGCGTACTCTGGGCACATCCGGCCGGGGGCCACGGTCGTGCTGTCGTTGCCGAACGGGATCGGGTTCGTGCGCGCCTTCGCCGCGCTGCGGCTGCTCCCGGCCCGGGTGGCGCTGGTGGATGCGGCCGCTCCCGCCGATGAGATCGAGCGCTCGGCCGAGGCCGTTGGCGCGCGGTGGATCGTGGCCGCGACCGAGCGGCTGGCCGGGGAAAGGATCGCCCTGGCCGAGCAGGCCAGCGCCGTCGCCGCACGGGTCGACGTCGCGCCGGTGGCGATGCCGGAGTTCACCGCCCTGCTCAAGTTGACCTCCGGTTCGACAGGCCTGCCGCGGGCGGTGGCCGTGGGCGCCCGGCAGCTCGCCGCGGACACGGCCCAGATCATGCGCACGATGGGGTTCGGTCCCGGCGATGTGACCGCCGCCGCGATCCCGCTCACCCACTCGTACGGAATCGGGAACTGCCTGATCCCACTGCTGTTCGGCGGTACGCCGCTCGCGTTCCCGACGTGCGCGCTCCCGGCGGCGCTCGCCCACACGCTGGCAGCCGCCCGGGTCGCCCACTTTCCGGCGGTGCCGGCGATGGTCAGGACGCTGGCCACGCTCCCCGACCTCCCCGACCTGCCCGACCTCCGCGTCTGCCTGGCCGCCGGCGCCCCCTTGGCGCCGCGCGACGCCGAGGCGTTTCACGCCGCCACCGGCCACACGGTGCACGTGTTCTACGGGTGCTCGGAGTGCGGCGGCATCACGTACGAGCGCGGCAACGAACCGGCGCACGAGGCGGGGGCCGTGGGCCCCGCCATGGACCGCGTGCGGGTGCAGATCGTCGATGAAACGCTCCGTCCCGTCCCGGCGGGGACCGAAGGCCGAGTCCTGGTGGTATCGCGTGCCGTGGCCCTCGCCGAACTCCCGCCCGCCGAGGAACCCGGAATCCTCGGTCCGGGGCGATTTCTCTCCGGGGATCTCGGCGTGCTCGACGGCGGGGGCCGCCTCACGCTCACCGGCAGGATTGGGGAGTACCTCAACGTCGCCGGCAAGAAGGTGCACCCCGAGGAGGTCCGCCGGGTGATCGAGGAGGTCCCCGGGGTCGAGAGCGCCGTGGTCGCGGGCCTCCCGGACCCGCACCGAGGCCAGCTCGTCGCCGCGGTGGTGGTGGCTGAGCGCGGCGCCGCCCTCACCGTCCACGCTGTCCTCGCCGGTTGCCGGGCGCGCCTCGCGCCGCACAAGATCCCGCGCCGCGTCGTGATCGTGGATGAACTTCCCACCTCCGAGCGCGGCAAGGTGCGCAAGGAGGTCGTGATGCGTTTGCTCGAGGGTCCCGGGCGATCGCAGACCGGCAGTTAGCCTGCTAGGAACTCGTCGGGGAAACGCCGCAACCGCGGCCGGGCGCGGTGCTATCCTGACAGCGTGGATCCCAGGTCGGGCACCGGCGCCGCGTCGCTCCGCGCCTTGTTGGTCGAAACCGGCGACTACTTGTGCGCGCTCCCGATCAACCGGGTCCGGCAAGTGGTCCGGGCGTTGCCGGTCCACCCTCTCCCGGGAGCATCCCCCGAACTCCTCGGCCTCGCCGAGTTCACGGGCGAACCGATCCCGGTCCTCGACCTCGGACGTCTCGTCGGCGCGCCGACGGGCGCCAGGCCCGCGAACCCGGTGACCGTTGTCGTCTGGGCCGGCCCGCCCGACGCCCGCGAGCTGGTCGGCCTCGCCGCCGACGCCGCGCTCGAGATCGTCGAGATCGCCCCAGCCGATGTCGCCGCCGCCGGGCCCGGTCTCATCGGCGGCGAGGTGGTACTCGACGGCCGCCCCGCCTGCGTTCTGAACCTCGAAGCGCTGGGGAGTTCGTGAGCATGCAGTTGCTCGTGGTGCTGACCCGGGGCGGCGGGCGCTGGGGGCTGGCGCGCGACGCCGTGCGGGAGGTCGTGCGCCAGGCCGACGGCTTCGCCGTCGCAACCAGCGAAGGCCTGGTGCGCGCCGACGCCGTGCTCGACGTGGCGGCGCATCTCAACGTCCGGCTGCCGGGCGCGGTCGTCGCCCGTTTCTGGCCGGGGCGCTGCCTCGGCGTGGCGATTCACGACGGCGCCCCGGTGGTGGTGGTGAGCCCCGCCGCGCTGCCGCCCGTACTGCAAGCGGAATAGGGAGGAGTTTTCATGGCACCAGCTAGCGACGCACTGCCCAAGAGCCCGCTCGTCGGGCTGCTCCTGATGGTCGCCTTCGGGGCGACCGCGATGATCGGCCTGGCGGTCGGGATGACCCACGGCACTCCGAACTGGGTCGCGTACATGGTGCTGCCGATCGGCGCGGCGCTGTTCGTGCTCTACGTGGTGTTCGTCTTCCTCCCCCACATCGCCCAGGTGCGCACGCTCGGCGAGATGGCGGCGACCGCGGCAGCCCTCGAACAGCAACTCGGGCAGGCCACCGCCGACCTCCAGGCCGGCGACCTGGTGGCCACCCTCGCGCATGCGCAGGAACTGCCCCCGCGCCTCGCGGCGTCGTTCGCCAGCGCCGCCCGGGCGCTCGGCGCCTTGGTGCAGCAGATCCAGAACAGCTCGATCGAGGTGGCCGCCGCCGGGAGCACCGTCAATGCGACGGCGTCGGAACTCGCCTCGGGTTCCTCGCAGCAGGCGGCGGGCGTGGTCGAGATCACCGCGACCATGGAGGAGCTGGCCCGCACGGCCGCCCAGATCGCCGTCAACGCCGCGTCGCAGGCGGACCTGGCCGCCCAGTCGGAGCAGAGCGGGGACGCCGGCGCCGCCGCGGTCGAGGACGCCCTCCACGGCGTCGAGGAGGTGCAGAAGCGGATCAGCGGGATCGCGGACCGGACCGACACGCTCGGCGTCCGCTCCAAGGAGATCTACCGGGTGCTCGAGCTCATCACCGAAATCGCTCAGGAGACCCACCTGCTCTCCCTCAACGCCACGATCGAGGCGGCGGCCGCCGGCGAGCACGGCCGCCGCTTCTCGGTGGTCGCCGACGAGGTGCGCCGCCTGGCGCAGCGCTCGCAGGAGTCGGTGGCGTCGGTGCGCTCGCTGCTGGACGAGTTCGCGGGCTCGATTCGCGCCACCGTGGTGGCGACCGAGGAGGGGGGCAAGGAGGCCGCGCGCGTCCTCGAGCGGGCCCGCTCCGCCGCCGCCGCGATCGCCGACCTGCGCGGCGCCCTGACCGACACGGCCAGGGCGGCGCGCGAGATTTCGCTCGCCACCCAGCAGCAGCGCACGGCCTCCGACCAGGTCGTCCTCACCCTCAAGGAGGTCAGCCAGGTCATCCAGCGCATGGCGCAGGGGCTCAAGCACTTCTCCGTCACATCCGAGCGCCTCAACCAGCTCGCGCTCTCGATCCAGCTCCTCACACAGTCGTTCCGCCTCGACTCGCCGCGCTCGCTCAAGCACCTCGGGGAGCACTGGGCCGGGGAGGCGGCGCTGCGAGCCGGGCACTGGGAGGCGCTTGCGCCGCAGATGGAGGAGGTGGTGCGCCAGAGCCCGTTCGTCGAGCTCGCGTTCGTCGCCGACATGAACGGCAACGTGGTGGCGTCGTCCGCCAACCCCGAGTGGGTCGCCGAGGGCACCGACACCTCCGCCGTCACCGCCGGCCTCAACGCCAAGGAGCGCCCGTGGTTCCAGGCGGTGGCGCGCGACGGGCGCACCGTGATCACGTCGCTGTACGAGTCGCTGCTCACCGGCCAGCGTTGCTTCACCGTGGCCTCTCCGGTGCGCGACGCGCGCGGCGCGCTGATCGGGGTCATGGGAATCGACGTCAACGCCCGCAGCTGGACGAAAATTTAAGGATGCGGAGGGTGGGTGGAGCCTGAGTTTGCCGACCTGATCCCGCTGTTCGTCGGGGAGGTCCGCGGCCGTCTCGAACGCCTCGCCGAGTTGGCGGGCCGGGCGGAGGGAGACGCGGGCGCGGCCGCCGAGGCGCGCCGCGAGCTGCACACCCTCAAGGGCGCCGGGCGGATGCTGCGCTTGGTTCCTTTCGCCGAGCTCTGCCACGCGGCGGAGGGGATCCTCCAGGGCACCCGCCGGGACGCCGCCGCGCTCCTGACCCGCGTCACGGACGCTCTGGCCGCGATGGTGGACACCGTCGCGCTGGGCCGCGACCCGGAGGCGGACCCCGCGCTGATGGCGGTGCTCGCGGGCGACCCGCCCGCGGACGCGGCGGCTTCGGCGCGCGCCTCCGCCCCCGCGCCGCCGCACGCGCCCAGCGTCGCGCCCGCCAGTGGGGAGATCCGCATCGACGCGGCCAGGGTCGAGGCCCTGGCCGAGGGCGCCACGCGGCTGCGCATCCTGGCTCGCAGCGCCGGCCACCACGTCAAGCGCCTGCACGAGCTGGCCCGCCTTGCGGACGCCTCATTGCACGAGAGCCAGCCGCAGCAGGCGCTGGCGGCGATGGCGCTCGCTCTCCGCCGCGCCGAGGTCGAGGCCGACGCCACGCAGGCGCGCCTGCAACGCGCCGCCGAGCAACAGCAGGAGGCGCTCCTCGCGCTCCAGGTGCAGCCGCTGCAAGGGCTGCTGATGGCGCTCGCCCGCCACGCGCGCGAACTGGCGCGCACCCTCGGCCGCGAGGTCGAGGTCGAGCTCTCCGGCGGCGAGACGCGTCTCGACCGGCGCATCACCAGGGACCTCGAGGAGGCGCTGGTCCACATCGTGCGCAACGCGGTGGACCACGGCATCGAGACGCCGGAGGCCCGCGCCGCCCTGGGGAAGCCGCGCGCGGGCACGCTGCGGATCGCTGCGGTGGCCGCAGGCGGCCGGGTGCGCCTGGCGATCACCGACGATGGCGCCGGGATCGAACCGGCGGACGTCGTCGAGGCCGCCGTCAAGGCGGGGCACATCGAGCGGTCCCGCGCCGCCGCGCTCGGCCGCGACGAGGCACTCCGCCTGCTCTTCCTCCCCGGGCTCTCGACGCGGGGCGAGGTCACGGAGGTGTCGGGGCGCGGCATCGGTCTCGACGCCGTCGCCGCCGCGGTCACCCGCGCCGGTGGGTTCGCCACGATCGACTCGCACCCCAACCGCGGCACTTCGGTCGTCGTCGAGGTGCCGGTCGCCCGGCGCGGCGAGGAGGTCGTGGTGGTGCGCGCCGGCGCCATGCGCCTGGCCCTCCCCTCCTCCGCCGTGGCGCGGGTGGACCGGCTGCGCCGGGACGATGTCGTCGAGCGGGACGGCCGCACCCTTGCGCCGCTCGGCGGCCGCCTGGTGCCGTTCGCACCGCTGGCGCACCTGTTGGGGGAGGAGCCCGCCCCCGTCCAGCTCCTGCTGCAAGGCGTCCACGCCGGGGTGCCGCTCGCCGTGGCCGTCGACGCGGTCGAGCGCTCCGAGGAGGTGCTGCTGTGGCCCGGGGGCCGCGCGTTGGCGGGCAACCCGCTGTTCGACGGGATCGCGCTGCTCGCGTCCGGCGAGCCGGTTGGGGTCCTGTCCCCGCAGGCGCTGGCCCAAGGGGGAAACGGGCGGAGGTTCGCCGCCGCCGCTCCGGCGGCCCGCACCCGGCGACTGCGCATCCTGCTGGTGGACGATTCGCTGGTGACGCGCGAGATGGAGCGGCGCCTGCTCGAGGATGCCGGATTCGACGTGACGACCGCCGCCGACGGACAGGAGGGGCTCACCGCGCTCGCCGAGGAACCTTTCGACTGCCTCGTGACCGATGTCGAGATGCCGGGCGTGGACGGCTACGCGCTCACCAGGCATGTGCGCGCCGTGCCGGCCCTGGCCCAGCTTCCCGTGGTCGTGATCTCGACCCACGACCTCCCCGAAGAACGCCTCAAGGGTCTGGAGGCCGGCGCCGACGCCTACCTCGCCAAGCAGGGCCTGAACGCGGCCGAGCTGGTGCAGCTGGTGCGCCGGCTGGCGGGGGCGTGATGGCGGATACCCCGATCGGCGTCCTGATCGTGGACGACTCCGCCACCGTCCGCGCGGTGCTGCGCCGGCTCGTCGCCGCGGCGCCGGACATGCGGGTGGTGGGCGAGGCCGGAGATGGAGCGCAGGGGGTCGAGGCGGCGGTGCGCCTCGCTCCCGCGGTGATCCTGATGGACCTCGAGATGCCGGTGCTGGATGGGTTTGCCGCCACCGAGAGGATCATGGCCCTCTGTCCGACCCCGATCCTCGTGGTCACCTCCCGCGCCAACCGGAGCCAGGTGCAGACGGCGTTCGAGGCGATCCGCCGCGGCGCGGTCGAGGTGCTGCCAAAACCCGAGGACGCCGCGGGATGGGAACTCATGGCCAAGGCGCTGCCGGCCGCGATCCGCGCCGCGGCGCACGCGCGCGTGGCCCCGGCAGGCCGGCGCGACGCCCGCAACCGCGGTGTCTCGCCGGCGACGGTGGCCGCCGCGGTGCCCGCCGTGCCGCCGCAGGTGCGGTACGTGGCCGTCGGCGCATCCACCGGCGGCCCGTCGGCGCTTCGCGACCTGCTGGCGGCGCTGCCGGCCGCGCCGCCGGCCGCGGTCCTGGTCGTCCAGCACATCGCGGCCGGGTTCGAGGAGGGGCTCACCGAGTGGCTCGCGGCCGACCTCGGACGGGACGTGAAGATCGCCACCGACGGCGAGGCGGCGGCGCCCGGGAAGGTGCGCATCGCCCCGAGCGGCGCCCACCTGCGGCTGGTCGCCGGCGGCGTGGTGCGGGTCGATACGGCGCGGCCGCCGCGCGGCGTCCACCGCCCGTCCGCGGACGAGCTTTTCGAGTCGTGCGCCGCCTGCTGCCCGACGCTGACCGCCGGCGTCCTGCTCACCGGCATGGGCGCGGACGGCGCCCAGGGGCTCGCGGCGCTGCGGCGGGCCGGCGGCTTTACGATGGTGCAGGACGAGGCCTCGTCGGTCGTGTTCGGCATGCCGCGCGCCGCCCTCGCGGCAGGCGCCGCGACGATTGCCCTGCCGCCGGGCGAGCTCGGCAAGGTCCTCGCCCGCATCTGGAGCGGAGGCGCGCCGTGACCCGCGTGCTCGTTGTCGACGACAGCGACACCACCCGGACGCTGCTCGTCCGCACCCTCGAGCGCGCGGGTTTCGACGTTTCGTCGGCCCGGGATGGCGCCGAGGGCGCTGCGGCGGCGCTGCGGCAGCCGCCGGCGGTCGTGGTGACCGATCTCGACATGCCGGTGATGGACGGCCACCAGCTCCTCCGGCTGCTCAAGAGCGAGGCGGCCACGGCGACGACCCCGATCGTCATCCTCACGAGCCACGGCGAGGCCCCGTCGCGTTTCTGGGGTCTGCACGGCGGCGCCGACGCCTACCTCACGAAGGACAGCGACCCGGCCGAGCTGGTGGCGACTGTCGGCCGGCTCGCCGCGGCGACGACGGCCGCGCCGGCGCGCGAACCCGCCGGCTCCTTGGGGCCGCTCGACGTGCTGACCAAAGTCGTGCGCCAGCTCGACGCCAGCCTGATGCGCGCCACCCTCCTGAACGTGCTGCTCGAGCGCGGCTTCAGCGCGAACGACCTGCACGCCGCGAACCGCGCGATCCTCGAGGTAGTGGCCGGCGTCGCGGACGCCCACCTCCTCGCGGTCGGCGTCACCGAGTCCGAAACCGCGACGCTCGATGTGCTCGTGACCCGCCCCGTGTCGCTGCGCTCGACCGACAGCTTCATCGCCGCCACCATCGCACAGATGGCGCTGCCCGCCGGCGTCGAACTGAAGGTCGACGTCTCCGGGGCGGGCGAGGGCGAGGGCGACGCCGACCCCGCCCATCTCGTCTCGTACCCGCTCCCGATGCGGGGCGCCGCGAGCCTGCTTGCCCTGCTCCCGAGCGAGCCGCAGCAGTTCGCCGTGGCCTCGGCCGG
>Ga0209385_1000873_pt1 | contig 12573 bp, 9 predicted proteins | sample NGEPerB_FD_184506 | JGI IMG/M metagenome (GOLD analysis project Ga0209385, IMG submission 184506) | Arctic peat soil microbial communities from the Barrow Environmental Observatory site, Barrow, Alaska, USA - NGEE PermafrostAB12-B... | ecosystem: Environmental > Terrestrial > Soil > Wetlands >... | reverse complement strand
CGCCGAATTGCTCGAGGACAGAGTTGACGACTGCTGTTTGGCGGCGGCGGCCTGGCCGCTGGCGGCGGCGGCCTGGCTGGCCTGCTGCTGCTTCTGGAGTGTGGCCGCCTCTTGCTGGAGTGTGGCGGCCTCCGCCTCGAGCGCCTTCACGGCGGCGGACAGCGCGACGTTGGCGGCGGTCATCTTGTCCAGAAGGGTGGACTGGCTCGCTGTCAGCGTGTCTATCGCCCCTTGGCAGGCCGCCGGGAGCGGACCGTTCGTTACGGCCGCCGCGGTGGCCTTCGGCGTGGCTGACGTCGCCACGGCTGATGGCCTCGGCGCAGCAGATGATGCCGCTGCGCTGCTTGTCGATGCAGCGCCGACCTTCGCAGCGGCGGCCGCGACGTTTCCTGCGGCGGTGACAGTCACCGTAGCCGTAGGGGTCACTGTGACCGTCTCCGTGACCGTCTTCGTCACCATCACCGTCTCCACGGGGCTCGCAGTCGTCGTCGGAATGAGCGGGATGCAGTCGGAGATGAAGATCGGTAGCGCGGCATACATGGTCTGCACGCCGGCCTGAAGCGCGGTGATGGCATCGGTGGCTGCCGTCACGGCGGCGGCCGGGTCAGTGGAACCGCCCGGAGCGCCAGTACCGCCGCCCGACGGCGTCCCCGTGCTCGACGGCGTCCCTGTTCCAGATGGTGTCCCTGTGCCGGACGGCGCGCCGCTGGATGCCGACGAGCTGGCACCGGAGGTGGACGGTCGGGAGGACGAGCTCGTGACGGCCTTTGGAGCGCTGCTCGTGGCGGCCTTTGGAGCGCTGCTCGTGGCGGCCTTTGACGTGCTGCTCGTGGTCGACGACGAAGCGAGCGTCTGCTGGTCGGTCTGGTACGCAGAGATCGCCGACTTGTACGCGGCATCGGCGGCCAGGACGGCATTCTGGAGCGGAGTGCTGTTGATCGACGCCAGCGCCTGACCCGCGGTGACGGTGTCGCCTGCCTTGACGTTGACAGCGGTGACCATCCCGCTCGTCGGGAAGCTCACGCTGGCCTGCGTCACGTGATGAACCGTGCCGGAAAGAGCCAGCACCTGCGTCACGCTGCCAGCAGCGGCAGTCACCGTACGGTAGTGGTTCGTGTTGTTGCTCGTACCGGCAGCAGCCCGGTAACCGAGCAGCCCGACGGCTGCCAACGCGACGATCGTGATGCCGACCGCAGCTCGGCCCAGTGTCTTCTTGGTGCGCTTCGTGGCCATGGATTTCACTCGTTCCGTAGTGCGTCGATGGGGGCCAGCTTTGCCGCACGCCACGCTGGGTACACGCCGGCCACGATGCCGATGACCAGCGAGACGGTCAGCGCGATGCTGGTCGCTTCCACAGAGATGATGACCGGGTAGCTGATGGCCTTGCTGAGGATCTGGCCGGCGCCGATGCCCAGCAGGATGCCCAACGCTCCGCCCATCAGACCGAGCATGCTGGCTTCTACGAGGAACTGCAGCATGATGACGCTGGGTCTGGCGCCCAGCGCCTTGCGGAGCCCGATCTCCTTGATCCGCTCGGTGACACTGACCAGCATGATGTTCATCACGCCGATGCCGCCGACGAGCAACGAGATGCCAGCGATGCCCGACAGCAATGCGGTGAGGATCGTGGTCAGCGAGCCGATCGTCTCCACGAGAGCCTGCTGACTGGAGACCGTGAAGTCCGGTGCCGCTGCGGTGACGTTGTGCATCACGTACATCGTCGTGGTGGCCTCCTGCAGCGCGGCGGACAAGGAGTCCTTGTCCTTCGCTTCCATGAGGATCGTCGAGACGGTGTTCATGTTCGTCGAGGTCGAGAACCGCTGCGCGTACGTGCCCGCAGGGATGACGATCTGGTCATCACCATTGCCGGACAGGGTCGTACCTACGGAGTTCAGGACGCCGATGACGGTGAACGACTGACCGGACAGGGTCATCGACTTGCCGACCACGTATGTCCCACTACCGAACAGGTTGTCGGCGGTGGTCGCGCCAATGACCGCGACCATGGACCCGCCGCTCGACTCACTGCCGGTGAAGAACCTGCCGCTCGTCATCGTGCGGGCGGTCACGTCCACCCAGTCAGGCGTGGTGCCGACGATCGATGTCGACTCGTAGGTCGACCCGTTGTACGCGGTCGTCGTCGTCGTCGAGACCGGAGCGACATTGAGGATGTCTGGACAGATGTTCTTGTCGGCGAGCGCCGCGGCGTCGTTCAGCGTGAGTGGCGTGGTGAACCGGGTCCGGTTGTTCGCCGCAGATCCCGCGTTCGAGACGGTCAGGCCGGAGTTGGCGCCGGAGTTCACGATGATCAGGTTCGAGCCAAGCTTGTTGATCTGGCTGGTGATCTGCTGTTGCGCGCCCTGGCCGAGACCGACGGTCAGCATGACCGAGGCGATGCCGATCAGGATGCCCAGCATGGTCAGGGCCGAGCGCATCTTGCGTCCCATGACGGCTGTGAAGGCCGTGCGTACGGTCTCGAGGAAGGTCATACGTGTGGCCCTTCGCTGAGCAGTCCGTCATAGATCTGCACCTGGCGTTGCGACTCCAGTGCGACATCGTGCTCATGGGTGATGAGGACGATCGTGCGGCCCTGGTCGTGGAGCTCGTGCAGCAGCCTCAGGACGTCGTGCGTCGACACGGAGTCGAGGTTTCCGGTGGGCTCGTCGGCAAGGATGATGTCCGGGTTCGTCACGAGCGCACGCGCGATGCACGCCCGCTGCTGCTGACCACCAGACAACTCACCTGGTCGGTGGTGGGTTCGATCGCCGAGCCCCACCCGCTCGAGAGCTTCGCGCGCCAGCGTGTGGCGCTCCTTGGCGTGGATACCGGCGTACATGAGCGGCAGCTCGACGTTGCGCTGAGCGGTCATCGAGCTGAGCAGGTTGAACTGCTGGAAGACGAACCCGATGCGCTTGTTCCTCACGACAGCGAGGTCCTTCTCGGACATGGTGCTGACGTCCTCGCCGCCCAGGAGGTACGAGCCCTGCGTGGGGATGTCGAGGCAGCCGAGGATGTTCATGAGCGTCGACTTGCCGGACCCCGACGGGCCTGTGATCGCGATGTACTCACCCTCCTCGACGTTGAGCGTGATGCCACACAACGCCTCGAACGTGATGCTGCCCGTCTTGTACGTCTTGTGGACCTCGGAAAGCTCGACGATCGCTGTCATCAATCAGCTCCCTTGGGTCGTCGGGACGTTCGACGGCCTGCCGGCTCCGCTGGGTCGGGCGCCCGACGGGAAGCCCGACGGGAAGCCGGACCGGTTGCCGAACGGCTGGCGACTGCTGGTGCCGCTGCTGGTTGCGTCCACCGGCACGACGACCTCGTCGCCCTCAGCGACGCCTGCGGTGATCTCGGTACGCGTGCCGAACGTACGGCCGACAGTGACGTTGGTCTTCGTCTGCGCGCCGTTCGCGACGACCGTGACGTAGGTCTGGCCGTTCTCCTGCTGGACTGCCGCAGTCGGCACGGTAAGAACGGTGACCTGGCTCACGACGATCGTCACGTCTGCTGAGCCACCCACGTACAGGCCGGTCGGGTTGCCGGTAAGCGTCACGATGACGGGGTACGAGGTCGTCCCAGCCGATGTCGTACCGACGATGCCGATGCTGGTGAGCGTTCCCGGGAAGCTTGCCGTGGCGCCTGTCGCGGTCACCGTGCACGTCAGTCCCTGCTTGAGGCTCGACAGGTCAGCCATTCCCACGGTGCTGTTCACCAGCCAGGTGCTGGTGTCGACCACGACGATCTGGGCCGACGACGAGGCGCTCGCCGCGACGACGGTGGTCGTTCCGACCCCCGTGGTCGTGGAGGACGTGCCGTTCACCTTGCTGTTGACGGTGAGGTTGACCTGGGCGACGACACCGGCGAACGGCGCCGTCATCGTGGCGCCCGCGAGGTCACTCTGGGCCGAGGTGAGCTTCGCCTGCGCCGACGCCAGCTGTGCCTTCGCAGCCGAGATCTGGGCCGTCGTCGAGGAGCTGGACGCGTTGAGCGTGTCGAGGCTCGACTGTGCGGAGTCGACCCCTGCTTGCGCCGACGTCACCGCCGATGCCAGCGTCGTCGTGCCCTGCGTGGCCAGCACCTGTCCTGCTGCGACGGTCTGACCGAGCTGTACGTTCACCGCCGACACCGTGCCCGCGGCAGGGAAGTTCAGGTATGCCTGGTTCTGAGGAGCCAGCGTGCCGGTCGCGGAGACGGTCGTACGTTGCGTCGTCTTCGTCGCCTTCGCGGTGGTCGTCGTCGCCACAGTGGCGGCGGTCGCTGGACGGGTGAGCCTCCAGATGAGCACGCCGCCCGCGACGACAACGATGATCGCCACAGCCGCCACGATGGCCACCGTGCGTTTCCGCCACCGACCCATTCCAGGCCTTCTTTCTCTACAGATGAGGTGAACCCGTCGGGTCCGCGGCTGAGTCTCTCGACTACAGCCAACATTCATCCTTCCACGGGATTCCCATGAGCCCGGACCCGGCCGCTGTGCCTTTCCTGTGAAGTAGCAATGAGTTCCAGCACGCTCCTGTGAACGCGCCCCACGTGGGCTCGGCCGACACCCGCAGCGGGCGGGACGAGGGCATCACTCCTGGTCGAGCAGCAGTTCCACCAGTCTTCGGAGATCGTGGGTGAGCTGGTGCTCGGCGACGGTGACTTCCTGGTGATCGGGGAGCGAGAACGTGTACGAGAAGGCGTCGGGTCGAGAGTCCTGCGTGCGGATCGCTGCGAAGTCTGTGCCCTGGACGAGGCGGCGCACGTCGGTGACGCGAGGATCGTCACCCTCGAGATCGAGCTCCCCGGTGCGCGTCATGCCCGCGAAGCCCCCCGAGCGCCGCACCGCGACCCGGGACGGGGTCGTGCTCCCTGTGCTGGTGCTCCCTGCCGCCGGTGTGACGCCGACCGTCGTCCATGCTTGTTGAACGATCGCCGCATGCGCTCCCGCCGCCGCCACCGTGGCGGCAGCGAAACCGGCGAAGTCAGTGTTCGGGCCGACGTTCTTGCCGGTGAGCGCCGCGTACCAGATCTTGCCCGCCCCCTCGGCTGAACTCCCGCCGATTCCCGTGGCCGCAAGCTGGAACGCGCGGTTGGGGATGCCGCTGTTGATGTGGACCCCGCCGTTGTCGTTGCTGGTGTGGACGTAGTCGGCGTACGAACCGACCTGGGGGTCCTTGCCCAGCCTGGGGTCGTCGTATGCCGTGCCGGGATGCGCCATGTCACGCAACGCGCGCGCCTTCACGCCGGGGAGGAAGATGCCTTCGCCGATGAGCCAGTCGGCCTGCTGGGCCGTCTGACCGAGCAGGCGCTGCTTGGCGCAGATGCCGAACACGTCGGACATCGACTCGTTGAGCGCCCCGGGCTCGTCCGAGTAGACGAGGCCCGCCGTGTGCTCGGTCACCGCGTGGCTCAGCTCGTGCGCAAGCACGTCGACGGGCTTGGTGAACCTGTCGAAGATCTGCCCGTCGCCGTCACCGAAGACGAGCTGCGTGCCGTTCCAGAACGCGTTGTCGTAGCGCTGGCCGTAGTGGACGGACATGATCACCTCGGCGCCGGCATTGTCGTACGAATTGCGCCCGTACACCTGGCTGAACAGGTCCAATGCCGCCTGGCCGCCCGTTGCGGCCTCGTTGACCGCCGGATCAGCATTGTCCGGTTGGCCTGCGGTCCGGAGAAGCTTTCCCGGGAGGGTCTGCGTCGATCCTGCCGTGTATACAGCCCAGACCGGCGTCGTCGCACGCGGCGGTGTGCGACGCGATGTCGCCTGCCGATCTGCCCGTATCCGGGCGTCTGTCGTCAGCGTCTGCTGGACCGCCTGAGAGATGGGGTCGACGGTGGCGGTTGGCCCGCCAGCGGGCTCCACGAGGTGCTCCAGCAGCCACGGCGGCACGAACTGGCAGTGAAGGGGGTGTCGATTCGTCATGCAGACAGGTTTACCCGGCACCTCCGACAATTCCTAGATCGTGGCGGCTTGGCCTTCGTCATCAGGCCAGACGCGAGAACGTGACCCCCATATGGAAGGGACGCGCCGACAGGACGTACTTGTCCTGTGGCAACGGGCCACACGCAGCCGTACCGAGCGCGTGCTGCGCCACGTCCAGCGTGAGCCAGACCCGGTCGTCCGGCAGGAGGTCGACCGTGTGCGCGGCCGCAGCGAGTGCTTGCGACGTCCAGGGCCGCAGCGTGACGGCGGCTGGTTCGTCGAAGGACACGCGGAGCTCGCCTGTGAGCTCGGCCCAGCGCACATCGGCCCGGCGACCGTTCTCCTGGGGCCGGACGTACGGAGTCTGCAATTCCGCGAGCGTCGCCGACCACAAGCCGATGCGTACGGCCGCGCGCGAGTCCACGTACGCCTCGCCGGGTCCGGAGCCGAACCACGTCATCCCGGTGACGGACGTCGGCAGGCTCAACGCGATACCGAGCCGCGGGATGGGGGAGGGCCATGTGCCGTGAGGAACCCCGGAGAGATCGAGGTGGAGACCCGCGACGGTGGCCGTCCAGACCCACGTCAGCTCGTACACGTGGTTCCAGCCGGTCGGCCCCTCATGGGTCACGACAGTGAGGCTGTCGGCGCCGGCCTCGACCGAGACGACGGTCTGGATCGGACGGTGCAGTCCGTGCCTGTGCCACTCGGTGCCCTGGCCGGCGGGATCGCCATACCGGTACAGCTCGTTGTCGATCGGCGCCCTGTACACGTCGAGCACAGGTCCGCCGACTGTGACCCCAGCCACTTCCACGAGTCGTCCTCGCTTGTCGAACCGTGCGTCGCCGAGCTGGTGGCCGTTGCCCTCGGGCTGTACGCGCAAAGGGATGCCGGGTGAGTACCGGTGAGCGGTCTGCACCCTTCCTTGCCCGCTCGCCACCTCATGCCCCGCGGACGCCCACGCCGTGTCCGTAGCCAGTCGCGCCGACACGGTCAACCACCGTTCGCCGACGACGGACGGCAGTTCAGGAAGCGCGATCGTCACCGATTCCCCCGCTAGCACCGGCGGTACTTCGAGAGTGCCCTGTACGCCGTCGGTGGTCGACCAAGAGAACGTGAGGTGTGACAGGTCGATGACCCGGTGGAGGTTCGTCACAGTGACCCGATCGGCCACCGTGATCCGTACGGGCGCCACCACCGCCGCGTACTCGACCAGCCCAGGCGATGGCGTACGGTCCGGGAAAACGAGCCCGTCGATGATGAAGTTCCGGTCGTGATCCGGCTCGCCGAAGTCGCCGCCGTACGCGTAGTAGTCGACCCCGTCGCGTACCTGGCGGATCCCTTGGTCGAGCCATTCCCACACGAAACCGCCCTGCAGCCGCGGGTAGGTCTCAAAAAGCCGCTGGTAGTCGGCCACCTCGCCCGGGCCGTTGCCCATGGCGTGCACGTACTCGCAGAGCAGGAACGGCGCCTGACGTCGGTGCGCGTCGAGGGCCGGGTCCGCCGTCGGGTCCTCCTCGCCACGTCCGATGCGCTCCACCTCGGGCAGCGGCGTGTACATCTGCGACCACACATCGGTGTACGCGAGGGTGCGGTCGCCTTCGTAGTGCACGAACCGCGATGTGTCGCGCCCCTTCACCCAGGCCGCCATCGCCGCGAGCCCCGCACCGGTGTGCGACTCGTTGCCCAGCGACCAGCCGACGATGCACGGGTGGTTCTTGTCGCGCTCGACCAGGCGGGCGATGCGGTCTAGGAGCGCGGACCCCCAGCGCGGGTCGTCGGTCGGCAGGCCCTCCCAGTTGCCCAGCCCAAAGCCGTGGGTCTCCAGGTCGCACTCGTCGATCACGAGGAAGCCGAGCTCGTCGGCCAGGTCGAGCATGCGGGGATCTGGCGCGTAGTGGGAGGTACGGATCGCGTTGATGTTGTAGCGCTTCATGAGGCACAGCTCGTCGCGGATCGTCTCCCAGGTCAACGTGCGGCCGGTCTCGGGGTGCCACTCGTGCCGGTTGACGCCGCTGAACAGTACGGGCCGGCCGTTGAGGCGGATCTCGGAGCCGACGATCTCGACGGTACGGAACCCGATGCGCAGCCGTACGGTCTCGGCCGGCGTCGACACGTACGCGTCGTACAAGCGGGGCTCCTCGTTCGACCACGGCTCGACGGGGCCGGTCCACGGGGCGGCCGGATCAACGTCCGCGATGCCCAGCTCGGGGACACTGAGGCGGGCTGTCGGCGGGTCGGCGACGACGGTGAGCGTGCCGCTGCCCGACACGTACGAGGCGTGGACGAACACATCGTGGATGCCGCCGAGCGGCGTGGCGATCAGCGACACCGAGCGGAAGATGCCGGAGACGCGCCAGTAGTCCTGGTCCTCGAGGTACGAACCCGACGAGTACTGGTGGACACGTACGGCGAGGGTGTTCTCACCATCGACGATCGCGTCACGGATGTCGAACTCGTGCGGCAGCCGGGATCCCTTCGCGTCGCCCAGCCGCACACCGTTCAGCCACACCGCGAAGCACGACTCGACGCCCTCGAACCGCAGGACGCCCGCATCGCCGAACCCATCAGGCAAGGTGAACGTCCGCACGTACTCACCGGTCGGATTGGCTTCGGGCAGGACCGGCACGTCGACGGGGAACGGGTAGCGGACGTTGAGGTAGGCGGGTTTCCCGTACGGAGCCGCGCCGGCGATGTCGATCATCTGCCAGGTGGACGGCACCGGGATCTCGTCCCAGCCGGACACGTCGAAGGCAGGAGATTCGAAGCCCTCGGTGACGTCGTCGAGCGTCGGGACCAGCCGGAATCGCCAGGTTCCGTCGAGGTCGATCCTGGGAGCGTCGCTCGTGAGCCGGGCGCGTGGAGGGAGCGCTCCAACGCCTGGGCCGAGGTCCGTCACGTACGAGAGGGTCATGCTCAGCAATGCTACGTGAAGCAGCCTCCGGACCGCCTGCGGTGGCATGTGTTGCACCGGCCAACACACGCACGGCGACACCTCGCCGACGAAACGCCGGACGCCCCACGAGAGATCCTCGTGGGGCGCCTGTGGTGACGGCGTCTTTACGAGTGCACGGCAACGGCACCGGCCAGTGCGAAGGCGACGACCATCATGACGATCCACAGCACGATGCCGATGATCCAGAGGATCGTGAAGATCTTGCCGATCAGCGTGCCGGTCTTGAGGTTGCCCTCAGTCGACCAGGTGCCCGGCTGGGCAGCGATCTCCTTCTTGGCCTGAACGCCCATGTACCACGCGATGGGTGCACAGATACCGACGAAGATGCCGACGATGCTGAGGATGAAGACGGTCTGCGCCTTCGGGTGCTCGATCGTTGCTGAAGTATTGGAAGTCACGTCCAGTCCTTCTGTAAGAGGTGACTAGTGACCGCGGCGGCGGTCGCACGCACGATAGCGGGACTCGCGGGCGAACGCAGTACGCCACAGCGCACTCTCATGTTTATCTTTCAATGACTGAGCGGCACAGGGTGAGGGATCCGTCGGCCGTAGCATGGCGCCATGGACATCTCGCGTCAGGCCGACGCCGCCCGCGCCGCCTCCCGTACGCTCGCGCTCGCCCGCCGCGAGGTCAAGGACGCCGCGCTCGAAGCCATGGCCGACGCGCTCCTGGCGCACGAGGCCGAACTCCTGACGGCGAACGCATCCGACGTTGCCGCAGCGCGTGAGGCTGGCACCGACGAGTGGCTCATCGACCGGTTGTGCCTGAGTTCGAAACGGGTCGCTGACATGGCCGACGGGCTGCGGTCGCTGGCCCGGCTCGCCGACCCGGTGGGCGACGTGGTGCGCGGCTGGACGAACCCGAACGGCGTGCAGATACGGCAGGTACGCGTGCCGTTCGGCGTCGTCGGCATCATCTACGAGGCCAGGCCCAACGTCACCGCCGACGCCGCGGGAATCTGCCTCAAGTCGGGAAACGCCGTACTGCTGTGCGGATCACGATCGGCCGAGCGGTCGAACCAGGCCGTCGTCATCGCCCTCCGCGAGGGCTTGGAGGCATCGGGGCTGCCGGCCGATTCCGTACAGCTCCTGCCCGCCGGACGCGACGCCTCCGCGGCCCTCATGGCCGCACGGGGCAAGGTCGACGTGCTCGTGCCACGCGGTGGCGCCGGGCTGATCGCGGCGGTGGTCGACGGTTCGAAGGTGCCGGTGATCGAGACGGGCACGGGGAACTGCCACCTGTACGTGGACGCCACCGCCGATCTCGACATGGCGCGCGACATCCTCGTGAACGCCAAGACCCAGCGACCCAGCGTGTGCAACTCGGTGGAGACGCTGCTCGTGAACTCTGCGATCGCCGACACGGCGCTGCCTGTCCTGCTCACTGCCATGAAGGAGAAGGGCGTCACCGTCCACGGCGACGCGGCGTTCTGCGCGGCGTCGGCCGACGTCGTACCGGCCGGGCCGGGGGAGTACGACGGCGAATACCTCACCCTCGATCTCGCGGCGCGCGTCGTCGATGACTTCGACGCTGCCCTGACCCACATCCGCGAGCACACCACCGGCCACTCGGAGACGATCATCACCCGTGACCTCACAGCGGCTGAGCGGTTCGTCGCCGAGGTCGACGCGGCGGTCGTCCTCGTCAACGCCAGCAGCCGCTTCACCGACGGTGGCGAGTTCGGATTCGGCGCGGAGATAGGGATCTCGACCCAGAAGCTGCACGCCCGCGGGCCGATGGCGCTGCCCGAGATGACGAGCACGAAGTACGTGGTGACCGGGTCGGGACAGATCCGCCCGTGAGCGTACGGATTCCGTGGCTGACCCTTTTTCGGCATGAGCCGGTAAGATCCCGCGCATGCTGCATCTGTTGGTGACCGGGATCGACTTCGGCGTGCCGACGTGGGTGTTCGGACTCATCGCCCTGGGGATCTTTGTGAGCGTCCTCGGGGTGCTCCGATCCTTCGGCAAGGGGCGTCCTCACTGGTGAGGCGCCCATGACTCTGCCCAGTGGGCTCGCCCGCACCCCGGGCGCCACCCGCCACCGCCTCGGTGTCATGGGTGGAACCTTCGACCCCATCCACCACGGCCACCTCGTCGCCGCCAGTGAGGTCGCCGCGCGATTCGCGCTCGACGAGGTCGTCTTCGTACCCACCGGTCAGCCCTGGCAGAAGGCCGACCGGAAGGTCTCGCAGGCGGAGGACCGCTACCTCATGACGGTCATCGCGACGGCGTCGAACCCTCGCTTCTCGACGAGCCGTGTCGACATCGCGCGTGTGGGGAACACGTACACGGTCGACACACTCGCTGACCTGCGCGCCCAGGTCAGTAAGGACACCGACCTCTTCTTCATCACCGGCGCCGACGCGCTGAGCCAGATCCTCACCTGGCGCGGGGCGGAGAAGCTGTTCGACCTCGCCCACTTCATCGGCGTCACTCGTCCAGGGTCGCCCCTCGACGAGTCAACCGTGGACCACCTGCCCTCGGACAGGGTCACGCTGATCGAGGTGCCGGCGCTGTCCATCTCGTCGACGGACTGCCGGCGACGCGTCACCGAAGGACTTCCGATCTGGTACCTCGTGCCGGACGGCATCGTGCAGTACATCGCCAAACGCGGTCTCTACCGCGAACACTAGGAGTTTCGTGCCAGCAACCCACCAAGCGATCGCGCTCACCCGGCTCGCGGCTGAAGCCGCGGCCTCGAAGAAGGGCGGCGATCTGGTCGCCGTCGACGTGTCCGAGCAGCTCGGCATCACCGACGTCTTCCTCATCGTCACGGCGACCAACGAGCGCCAGGTCGGCGCGGTCGTCGACGCCGTCGAGGAGCGTCTCCTCGGCCAAGCCACGAAGCCACTGCGGCGCGAAGGCGGTCGCGAGAACCGCTGGGTGCTGCTCGACTACGGCGACGTGGTGGTCCACGTGCAGCACAGCGACGAGAGGCAGCTGTACGCGCTCGAGCGGCTCTGGCGTGACTGCCCCCGGATCAGCCTCGACGGCATCGAGTCCGCGCCCTTGGAAGGTGACGAAGGGGGGCCCGCACCGGGTCTCCTGGCGGGCGAGCGACCTGGTCGCTGAGTTCGCATCGGGACGCTCTCCTGGGATAGAGTTTCACGGGTCGCTTCGGCGGCTGAGGGGCTATGGCGCAGTTGGTAGCGCGCTTCCATGGCATGGAAGAGGCCACGGGTTCGAATCCCGTTAGCTCCACCTAGTCAGAGGCACATTCGAGGCCTTCGGGCAACATACGGGCAACATCTTCTCCCCCAGTCGAGGGGCTCTTGGGGCATGGCCCACTTGTTCGCCGCCTGTGCCTGAGCTGTTGCTGGTCCAGCTCCGGGGCCGACCGGGTTCGGGACAACCTCGCCCATGGCTCGCCCTCCCATGTGGTCACTGGGGGATCATCCACCTCTGCCGACACCGGCTATCTATTCCCAGTTAGGCCTGGCGCCATCTGGCGAGCGGAGCCCTGCCGGCGGCCAATGTCCGGATGGAGTGGTAGATCCCGTGGTCAGGGCAACGGCCAAACAGTTCCTTGGCTGTTTCAGCGGCACTGATCGGAGTAGCGGGGACCATGACCGGCTCACCGGTCAGCCTGTGTCGTCCACTCCTTGCCGATAGACTCGCGCCAGCTTCGTACGTTCGAAATCCGGGGTGATCGCAGGGATGTCTGGGCCGTCGGACGATGCCCTTGGTCGTCGGGGACTGTCGACGGG
>Ga0209385_1000867_pt1 | contig 12596 bp, 7 predicted proteins | sample NGEPerB_FD_184506 | JGI IMG/M metagenome (GOLD analysis project Ga0209385, IMG submission 184506) | Arctic peat soil microbial communities from the Barrow Environmental Observatory site, Barrow, Alaska, USA - NGEE PermafrostAB12-B... | ecosystem: Environmental > Terrestrial > Soil > Wetlands >... | reverse complement strand
CAGGGCGCGTTCATATCCATCGGCATCTCCGATTTGGCGTGCGCGGCGGGGTTCGCTGCGAACGCTATCGGAGGCGGCTCACCTACCGCTTATCGGCGGCTCACCTACCGCTTATCTGGCGGGCCGCCGCCACGAAGCTCCCTACGGCGCCCTCTTGACGATCTCCTGCAGGTACGTGTCGATTTCCGGTACCGAGCGCAGCGCCCGCTCGAAGTACTTGTTGACCGCGCTGAGCGCCGCGTCCTGGACGCCGGCCATGTCCGCGGTACGTTCGGCGCCGCCCCCGCGACTCTGGACCGAGTTCCGGAGCTTCAACAGGTGGCCGACCATCGCGGCCTCCTCGGGTCCGTCGAGCGCCTGGATCGCCGACATGATCAGCTTGTCGACCTGCGCGGTCATCGTCTCGGTCTCGAAATCCTCGCCGGAATTCGAGGCGTCGTCGAGCGTCCGGATCAGCGCCGACACCTGGTAGAGCGCGGTTACCGGCTCGTCGAAGAGTTCACGGATGAATGCCGCCTCGGCGTAGTGGCCGTCCATTCGGAAGACGTTGTAGAGGCGTCGCGCAACCTTGCCGAAGTTCGGGTCCTTTACCGTGTACTTCCAGACCTCGTGCTCGAGTGCCTCGACGTAGTCGTCGACCGTGTCGGCCGACAGCTCCTTGACCAGCTTCGAGAAGATCGGAATCGAGTCGGCGTCGAGGTAGACCTCCTGGAAGTACGGATCGAGGAAGCCGTCGAGCGGCACGATCTTGCCGTCCGGCCCCTCCCAGGTGGCGTCGAGGACGTTGCTGGCGTTGGCCAGCTTGCCGCGCTCTTTGTCGGAGATGACCCAGTCGAGTTTGCACCAGCCGGGATCGCGGGTCGCGTCGGCCCACGTGTAGATGGCGTTCGAGCCATCCATCAGCGTGACTTCCATCTGTCCGGCGCGAATTTCGCCGAGCGTCCACGACATCGGCGACTTAACGCCGACCGGCTTGCCGCCCTTGGTCGCCTCGACCGGATGCTGGCCGAACTTGACCTCCCACAGCCGATGGCCGGGCCCGCTCGCGGTCGCGAGGGCCTTCTCGCGAATCATGTCGGCCAGGACCGTGCATGCCTCTTCGCGGGTGTCGGCCACGATATGGATGCGCTCGAAGAAGTCGCAGTCGGCCGGGAAGGCGTTGATCTTGCTCTGGGCGGCCGAACCGGAGATCGACAGCGCCGTGAGGACCTGCGGCGGCCGGTCATCGAAGCCGACGATCTTGCCCATCTCTCGGAACCGGGCCAGGTCGGCCGGTTGGAAGTCGAGCATCGACACGCGGTGGCCGTAGACGCCGCTGTTGACGTCGACCACGAGATCGCCGCCGCTCGACTCCGTCGCCATTGCGGCGACCCATTCGTTGGCCTCGCGCTCGTCCAGCTCCACGCCCAGACGAGCGGCGGATTCGATCACCCGGGCGATGGCGTCGGCGCCTTCGATTGTCTTACCCTTGGCCGCACCGTCCACGAGCGCGCTGTCGGTGCCTGGCTCCATGGCCGCTCCTCCTTTGGCGTGCCCCGACTCTCGGGCTGCGCCGATTGTACGGCCGGGGAGGAAGGATTCGGCCCGCTACCTGCCGACGTGCGCGTCCTACACGCCGGTGTGCGCGTCCATCGATACATGTTCGACCAACTGCTCCTGCGCCGGCCCGGGAGAGTCGAGATGGCGCGCAGCGGAGCACACACTCGACCGATGTAGGCCTGCCGTGAGAGCGACGTATCCGACATGCATCTCCCGACGCGCACTCAAGCCGCGCAAGGGGAGTGAGGGTCGACATTGCATTCCGCGACGCGCACGAGCGACCGACCCGGCCACGTGCCTGCAACGCGCCCGCCTGCGCGAGTGCCCTTCGGCACTAGGCCACCGAATTCTTCCCCGGCGAACATATCGCGCAAGCGGCAAGTCTGCCGCGGTGTCTGGTTGAGTGATGGCGGACGATGTCCACTACGTGTGTCGCCTGCGGGCAGCCTCTAGCTCTGAATGCGGCATTCTGCATCGGGTGCGGGCGGCCAGCGCCGCGCTGGTGCATCCAGTGCGGGGGCCCGCTCAGCGTCGCGGCCAGCTGGTGCGGCACCTGCGGTTCGAAGGTGGGCGCCGCCGTTGGCCCGGCGACCGCGACTGTGCCGCAACCGCTGGCTCAACCGCTGGTTCCGCCGGCACAGCCGACCCCGCCCGTCTGGGGTGCCCCAGCCACCGTTGCCGGCCGGCCGGGCGGCCTGATGCGCTCCGCCCGGCGGCGCCCCGTGCTCATCGCCGGGGCGGCCGTGGCAGTTGTCGCCGTGCTCGTAGCAACCACCGTGTTCGGTGGCCGCCTGCCGTGGAACTCGTCGGGCATCCCGCTGGTCGAGACGCCCATGGTGGCCCCGACCGTCATCGACGTACCGACCGAGGACTCCAATCTGTCGATTGCGCCGGGCAAGGGAGGCCGGCTCGATGTAGACGGAATCTCGCTCGTCGTGCCCTCTGGCGCCGCCACATCGAATTCGACCGTCACCGTGAGGGAATTGCAAGAGCCCTTCCACATGACCATGTGGCAATCACCCGAGGAGGCCGGAACCAACCCCACGGTCGTCGGTCCCGTGGTCGACTTCGGACCCGAAGGCACAACCTTCAGTGAGCCTGTAACCGTGTCTATTCCCTACTCCCAGATGGCCCTGCCGGCCGGTGTGTCGGAGGACTCGATCGTGCCCGCATATTGGAATGGGCAAACCTGGGTGGCAGTCTCCGGGACCGTCGACAAGAGCGCGGACACGGTCAGCGTCAGGCTCAAGGATTTCAAGGGATCAGGCCTGGCTCCCATCGCTGCCGTCGCGGCTTTGGGGGCCGTGATCGTGGGAACGTTTGCCTACGCGGGCTACCATGCCTATAAGTGGTTGAAGGGCGATGCGATCGTTCAGGGCAAGGCAAAGGACTGGGTCACCCCTAAGACCGACATCGTCCAGCAGTACGCCAAACAGGCGGTGATCACGGACAGCAACACCCATGTCCAGATGTCGCTTCAGGACCCCAAGATGCCGGCCTGGCTCGCCGCCGGCAGCGCCCAGGGCCACGCGATGGACATGGGCTACCTCTCGAGCGACGGCCAGGTGCAGGCGATCAAACATGATGAAGATGGAAACGGCTGGCAGAAACCCGATGACTTCTTTCTGAAGGGCGACGACTTTGGGCCGCTGAATGGGGACTGCACCGACGCAGCGAATTCGTCGGTCAGTGTCTTCATTGCTTCCCGGTTCAAGGCAAAGGCGGTCTTCGGCTACAACGCTGAGAAGGGGGGTGCGCACGCATATGCCGAGGTGGTCATCGATGGCCAGCTGTACCGGATGGACGAAGGCGGCCTCTACACAGAGAAGAGGTGGGGGGAGTTGAACATGCCGACCTACAACCCGCCCTCCTCGTGGGACCGGCGCTTCAACTCGATGTGGGACGACGCCGGGCAACAGCCTTACAACAAGGACTGGTGGAGACAGCTGAAGCTGACCCTCGACCCGCCCACGACGAGCGGCATGACGGCCAAATTCAAGGTCACCGCGGATGGGATTCCGGCGGACGTGCAGGATCTCAGCTTCAACTGGGATTACGGGGACGGGGTCACAGATGGCAGCAATGAAATCACGGCTCCGTACACCCAGCCGTTGTCTTCGGAGATGAGCCACACGTACACGAAACCGGGCGACTACACGGTCAAGGTGACCATGTACGACGACACGGCCTACTACGCGATCGCTGGGGCCAACCCGGACAAGCTCACCGACACCACCGTGACCGTGAAGATCGCAGCCGCGGGCGGCGCCAACTACACGTCCGTGATAATCAAGAGTGTCTACATCGACCAAATCGGGAATGCTGGGGAGGTGCTGGCGCTAATCCGGATGACGGGCCAGCGCACGTTCGTGCTGGACAAGCCCGACACGGCCTACTCACCCTATGCGCCGGCCCTAAAGAGCTTGACTGGCGAGATCTCGGCAGACGGGGCTTCCGTGACAATGACCATCACGTATCTCGACGACCCAGACAACCCGGGGCCGGGGTCCTGTCCCAACGTCACGAAACTACGGGACGTTCCGCTCGTGGAGCCCTATTCCGGGCCCCATGGAGAAGGCCTGTCGTTCGCAGCTAAGGGATTGGCCGCGGTCGAAGCCGGCCTCGACAACTCAATGCCATACATGGACAAGTGCTTGACCTCCTCCGACAGCTTGAAGGGCGATCTGGGGGGCTTTACGCCGGAGGTAGACGTCACGCTAATTGGGCGCTAATCGAGGATTGCCGACTTCGAACCGCGGTATGCGGACCGCCATATCCAACTCGCGGGTGAATCAGACACGGCATCGTTCCAGACATGAGGTGCGGGATATGAGGCATTCACGGACGTCTTTGGCCGGCTTGGCTGCCGCCGCGCTGCTGTTCGCAGCCTGCAGTTCGAGCGGGAGCTCACCGGCGCCCGTCGCGTCGGTGGCCACATCGGCCAGTGCCGGTGCGCCATCGGTAGTGGCCGCGCCGCCAGCGCCGACCAACTTCACCGCGACGCGGAAGAATGGGTCCGCTCCTTGCCCCAGCTCGGAAGAGTCGTGCTCCCAGACCGACTTTGCCTGGCAGGCGAGCGCTGACGCTGGGACGTGGTTCAAGATCTACTCGGCCGGGACGGGCGAGGGCCCCGACGCCACCTGCTCGACCGTGCAATCCGAGGCAGTCGGCAAGCTCAACAGCAAGCCCGGCGCGACGAGCGCCCGAGCCTTCGATCCGATGGCCACGGGCGCCGGCCAGATCTGCTATTGGATAACGGCGGTCAACGGCAAGGGTGAGTCGGCGCAAGTGCCCGCCGCCGGCAATGAGGTCAGCACGCCGTCGGCGGCAGCGGCGGCACCGCCCGCACCGACCGGCTTCACCGCGACGCGCAAGAGCGGCGTTACATGCCCCAGCGCGGACCCCAACGGCGACCATTGCTTCCAGGACGATTTTACCTGGCAGGCGAACTCCGACCCGGAGAAGGGGTTCCGAATCTACCAGGCGAGTTTTGGTCTTGATCCCGAGGGCACGTGCGCCGGCGTGCAGGCCGACGCCAAGGCCGTCCTAGATGCCAAGCCAGCCGCGAGGACTGCCCAGCTCTTCCGGCCCATGGCTGTGGGTGGTGGTTCGCCCTGCTTGTGGATAACGGCTGTCAACAACTCCGGCGAATCGGCCCAAGTGCCCGCAGCGGGCAACTGATCCGGAGCTTGCTTCGCGCTCTTCGGCAGACCCATGCGAGACGGCGAGCCCTGCGGCCCGCCGTTCTTGCTGTATGGAGGCGAGTGGACGAAGCAGGCGTCGCGGCCCTATCGCACCACGGGGGTTGTACTAGCGCACAACCACGTTGACCAGCTTGCCGCCGGCGTGGATCACCTTCAGGGGTGTCTTGCCGTCGAGGGCGGCCACAGTTTTGGGGCGGGTCAGGACGTGGCCTCCAGTTCTGCCTGAGACACATCCACCGGCACCGTGATCCGGTCGCGGAGCTTGCCGTTGACCTGGACCGGGACCTCGCGCTCGTTTTCGGTGACGGCGGACTCGTCCACGGCCGGCCAGGTGGTGGATCGCGCGAATGCCGTATTGGTCGCGATCCGACGAGCTACTCTGCTGCTCGGCAGGGCCCTTTGGCCTCGCGAAAGGGATCTTGGCGAAGCTTGCGTCTGATCGGCCCGGTGTAGCCGCGGCAATTCGATAGGGAGGGCGGATGATGCTCGCGACGTGCACGGCATGCGGTCGGCCGGTGGCATCGACGGCGGCGTTCCGCGGCAACTGCGGACAATCGGTGCGGCGCGCATGGGTTGAGGGCGGATGGAGTGCCCTTCGGCACTAGGCCACCGAATTCCTCCGCGGCGAACATATCGCGCAAGCGGCAAGTCTGCCGCGGTGTCTGGTTGAGTGAGGGCGGACGATGTCCACTACGTGTATCGCCTGCGGGCAGCCTCTAGCTCTGAATGCGGCATTCTGCATCGGGTGCGGACAGCCAGCGCCGCGGTGGTGCACCCTTTGCGGAGGCCCCGTCAGCGTCGTGGCAAGTTGGTGCGGCACCTGCGGGGCGAAGGTCGCTGGCGCTGATGCCGCCAGCGCGGGCGCTGCGACGCAGCCGCTGGCACCGCCGCCGCCCGCTCCGCAGCCCTCGCACCCGAGCGCTGTAGTCGGGGCGGTTCCACTTACGGTTGCCGGCCGGCCGAGCCGCCTGATCCAGTCCGCCCGGCGGCGTCCAGTGCTGGTCGCGGGGGCGGCTGTGGCCGTGGTCGCCGTGCTGGTCGCCACGACCGTTTTCGGCGCCCGCCTTCCATGGAGCACGGCCAGTATCCCGCTGGTCGAGACACCCATGCAGGCTGCCACCATCATCGACGTGGCGACCGACAACAACACGCTCGCGATCGCGCCGGGTCAGGAGAATCGGCTGGACACCGAAGGTGCCGCGCTCGTGATCCCGGCCGGCGCTGCGTCGCCGAATACGAGGGTCACAGTGAAGGTCCTTCAAGAGGCCTTCAACATGACCCAAGGGCCGATGCCCCAGGACGGCGAGGCAAATGCCGTCGCAATCGGTCCGGTGGTTGACTTCGGTCCGGAAGGAACAACCTTCAACGAGCCCGTCACTATCTCCGTCCCCTATGACCACACGTTCCTGCCGGCCGGCATGTCGGAAGACTCGATCCGACCTGCCTATTGGAACGGGCAGTCCTGGGTCGTGGTCTCAGGGCTGGTCGACAAGAACGCCGACACCGTCAGCGTCAAGCTCAAGGACTTCAAAGGCGTCGCGGTTCTCGCCGTCGTAGTAGGTGCGGTAATGGTGACGGCCGTTGGAGTGGCCCTTAAGCGCACCTATGACAGCTGGGGCGAGCTCAAGTGGAGCGACCCGGTCACGAGGGGCACCGCCAAGGAATACGTCACGCCCAACAACCCGATCGTGCAGATGTACGCCGGCAAGGCCGTGATCACGGACGGCAACACCCATACGCAGATGGCGCTGGACGACCCGAAGATGCCCGCGTGGCTGGCCAAGGCGAGCCAGGACAGCCACAACATGAACCTCGGCTACGTCGACCAGACAGGCAAGGTCACCCAGCCCGCGTGGGATGAGGCCAAGGGGAGCAACTGGCAGAAGCCCGACGACTTCTTCCTGACCGGCGATGCGAACGGTCCGCTTCACGGCGACTGCACCGACGATGCGAACTCGTCGGTCAGCGTCTTTATCGCCTCCGGTTTCCAGGCCAAAGGTGTGTTTGGCCGAGATGTGAAGGATGGCGCCGTCCACGCCTGGGCCGAGGTGTCTATCGGCGGCAAGCCCTACAAGATGGACGCTGCCGGCATCTATTCGCCCGAGAGGTGGACGTCGAGCGGCCTGCCAACCTACGTCCCGGACACCTGGGGTCGCCATTACGACTCAATGTGGGACGACCAGGGGCAGAAGCCCTACGACAAGGACTGGTGGAAGAAGAACGCCCTGTCCGCAAGTGTCGTCACGACCAACGGCATGTCGGCCACGCTCAAGGCTTCAGCTACCGGCCTGCCCAGCACGTCCAAGAAAGCGATGCTCTCCTGGGACTTCGGTGCCGGACCGGAGGACTACAAGACGTTCACCGCGCCGTTTGCGGAGCCGCTCGTTTCGAACGTGACCCACGCTTTCGCTGACAAGGGAAGTTACCCCGTCACTGTGATCCTGTATGACACTTCCTCCGGCAGCCAGGTGGAACTCAGCCGGGTGACGATATCCGTTCAGATTGGCGCCCCGTCGCCGAGCCCCTCCGCGTCGCCGAGCGCCTTCGCCTCGACGTCCGCCCATTCCTCAGCGTCGGCTGGAGATCCCTCCAAGGGGTACTGGCAGTTTGTCGAAACAAAGAACTTCCCCGATGTCCAACCCGTCGTGAAAACAGACTACGACGTCACAGCGGACGGCGGCCACTTCAGTCGAGTGGTCTCTCGCCCGGACGAGAAACCTGCCACCTGGGCGTTCAGTTGTACGTGGTCGATATCCAGTCCCACCGATCCGGACAGGCTGGCACCCGGGAGTAGCGTGGAGGGCACAGCGAGTTGTACGGACACTAGCGACGCCGTGGGGTTTTATTCGAGTGGGGTGTCATTCGCGATTGAACCCCTGGGTATTCCGGGTTATGACGGCGGAACGTGGGGGCCTGCGATGACCTTCGGGTTACGCGAAACCAAGACACTCAAGGGTTCGTTGATTGTTCCTGCAGGCCCTCGGGCAAGCGCTCCCTGGAATGGCCAAATCTGTGTGCAGTTCCAGATGAGTCAGGTCGGCTTCACCCAGAGAATCTACAAATGGGTGCCGGGCGGGGCATAGCGGGCCGCCCACGCGTCGCTCCGAAGCCCCACCGAGCCCGGGCGCGCCGGCCCGCGGCGGTCGATGTCGAACCGCTAGCGCACAACCACGTTCACGAGCTTCCCGCCGGCGTGGATCACCTTCAGGGGCGGCCTGTCCTCCAGGGCGGCCACAATCTTGGGGCGGGCCAGGACGATGGCCTCCAGCTCTGCCTCGCCGATCCCCACCGGGACCGTGACCCGGTCGCGGAGCTTGCCGTTGACCTGAACCGGGACTTCGCGCTCGTTCTCGGTGACGGCGGCCTCGTCCACCGCGGGCCAGGCGGCGGTGTGAATTGACGACCACGCCTCGCCGCGCGCCGCGTTCAAACGCGACCACAGCTCCTCGGCGATGTGCGGAGCGGCCGGGGCCAGCATCAGCAGGATCAGGCGAACGGCCTCGGCCCAGGTCGGGGTGCCGGCAACCGCGGTGCCGCGGTAGCGCTGCAGCAGGTTCGATAGCTCCATCAGGTGCGCGACCATCGTGTTGAAACGCAACTCGGCGTATTCCTCGGTGACCGCCCGAAGTGTCTGGTGGGCGGCTTTTCGCAGCGCCATCTCGGCCGCGGCGATGTCCTGCCCGGCCGGCAGCACGCCCGACTCCGGATCGCCGGCCTCCACACCGTGCGGATCCAGCGCGGCATACCAGACGCGATTCAGGAAGCGGCTTATGCCGCCGATGCCCGTCGGGCTCCACGGGCCGCCCTGGTCCCACGGCCCCATGAACATCAGGAAGAGGCGAACAGTATCCGCGCCGTAGCGCGACACGATCTCGTCTGGATCCTCGACGTTGCCGCGTGACTTGCTCATCCGCTCGCCGTCGGCGCCCAGGATCTGGCCCTGATTGAAGAGCCGCTTGAACGGCTCGCGTTCGTGGACCAGCCCCAGGTCCGCCATCGCCTTGGTGAAGAAGCGGGCGTAGAGCAGGTGCATGACGGCGTGCTCGGCGCCGCCGGTGTACTGGGCGACCGGGCACCAGCGGGCTTCGATCGATCGATCTACCGGAGCGCTCGAGTAGGCCGGCGAGAGATAGCGGTACCAGTACCAGCTCGAATCGATGAAGGTGTCCATCGTGTCGGTCTCGCGCCGGGCCGGGCCGCCGCACTTCGGGCAGGTCGTGTTGACGAACGCGGCGTCCGACTTGAGCGGGTTGTCGCCGCGCCCTTCGTAGTCGACCGTTTCCGGTAGCCGAACCGGCAGCTGATCTTCCGGCACCGGCACAATGCCGTCCGGGTCGCAATACACGACCGGGATGGGCGTGCCCCAATAACGCTGGCGGCTGATTAGCCAGTCGCGCAGCCGGTAATTAACCGCGCCCTTGCCGCGGCCTTCCTTCTCCAGCATCGCGACGACTGAGGCGAAGCCTTCCTTCGCCGGCAGCCCCGTGTGCGGTCCCGAGTTGACCATGCGGTCCGTTGCTCCGTGGGCGATGTACGCCACCTCCAGCGGCGCCGCGACTTCTGCGTCCGAAACCTCCGGACCGGCGATGACCCGCCGGATCGGCAGCCCAAACTTCCGGGCGAAGGCGAAGTCGCGCTCGTCGTGGGCGGGGACGGCCATGATCGCGCCCGTGCCGTAGCCGGCCAGGACGTAGTCGGCTATCCAGATCGGGATGCGCTCGCCGTTGGCGGGATTCAGCGCGTACGAGCCGGTGAAGACGCCGGTCTTGGGGCGATCGGTCGACATTCGTTCGATTTCGGTCTCGCGACCGGCAGCCGTGATGTAGGCGCCGACTTCGGTCCTCTGCTCCGAGTGGGTGAGCTTCGGCACCAGCGCGTGTTCGGGCGACATGACCATGAAAGTGGCGCCGTACAACGTGTCCGGCCGGGTGGTGAAGACGCGCAGTTCCTCGCCCGCAGGCGCATCGCCATCGGGCTCCCGCCCCGATGGCTCAAAGTCATCCGGCGAACCGCCGGATGACTCGCTGTCTGGCGTGGTCGTGAACACGACTTCGGCACCCTCGGACCGGCCGATCCAATTGGTCTGCATCGTCTTGATCGGCTCCGGCCATTCGAGGCCTGTGAAGTCGAGCAGTTCGTCGGCGTATTTGGTCGTGCGCAGGTACCACTGATCCAGCAGCCGCTTCTCGACGCGCGCCCCGCAGCGCCAGCAGTGCCGATCGGTTCCTTCGACCTGCTCGCGGGCGAGAGTGCCGTCGTTCGGGCACCAGTCGACCGGAGACTTGGCGCGATAGGCCAGCCCGGCTTCGAGGAAGCGCAAGAACAGCCACTGGTTCCAGCGGTAGTACTCGGGCTCGCAGGTGACGACCTCGGCGTTCCAGTCGAAGGAGGCGCCCATCGACCGGAGCTGCCCGCGCATCTTGTCGATGTTCTTGAGGGTCCATTCGCGCGGGTGGATCTTGTTCTTGATGGCGGCGTTCTCGGCCGGCAGTCCGAACGCGTCGAAGCCGATCGGCATGAAGACGTTCTCGCCGCGCATGCGGTGGAAGCGTCCGAGGGCGTCGGTTGGGGTCTTGACGTACCAGTGCCCGATATGGAGGTTGCCCGACGGGTAGTCGTACATCGTCAGGAGGTAGTACTTGGGCCGCGAATCGTCGGCTAGGTCCGTGTCGTAAAGGCCAAGCTCCGCCCAGCGCTGCTGCCATCGCGGCTCGATGGCCGTGGGCTCGTACCGATCGGTGCGGCTGCGCTCTGGTTCCGACACGTTGGACCTCTCAGTGGCTGGCTGGCGTCGCGGCGCGCAGCTCCTCCTGGCGGCCGCGCTCGAACGACGTCAGTTTAGCCGAGGGGCGGCCGGGGCCGGCCAGGACGAATACCCGCACCTGCGCCCGGGCGAACACCCGAGCCCGCACCTGCGCCCACGCCTGCGCTCGCACCCGAACCCGCGCGAACACCCGCGCCCGAACCCGCGCCCACGCTCGAACCTGCGCCTGCGCTCGCGCCCGAACCCGGGCGAACACCCGCGCCCGAACCCGCGCCCTAACCCGAACCGATCCGGCGCCAGTTGTTGATCAAATGCCAGTCCGGGTAGCGCCGGAGCAGCTTCTCGACCCGCCACAGCCCACAGACTCGACAGTCGGGGTCTCAGACCTACGGCTCCACGCTCGCGAACGTTGCTCTCGAGGTTCTGGCGCCTGGCTTTGGTCGGGAGACAGTGCGGATTCCCGATCTCGTGCTTCTCCCACTGGCATCTGACCAGAAAGCAACGCCCGAACCGGCCTCAGTCGGGTCTCTCAGTAGCTTGCGAAGCTGACGGCCGTCGAGCGGGAGCTGGCTACGCAGAAGGGTCGCGTGCTCGCGGACGTGGCGTCGATTGGTGCAGGTGTCCGCGATGACCAACCAGACGCTGACGCGACTCGGTTTCCATCCGCGGCCTGCAGCGATCTGCCGGATGAGACGGCGCTTGCGATCGAGCGTGCCCAGCAGTTCGTTGATGTCGACGAGTTGAGTCTTGAACTCAACCACGAGCAAGTGCCCGGTTTCGGAGTGCCAGGCGAGCTGATCGATCACTCCTCGCTCGCCGTATATGGAAAAGGAGACCTCAGGCTCGATCTGCCAACCTTCGGTCTGCGTCAGAGCGGCCGCGAAATCCTCGGCAAGGACAGAGTGGCGGCGGTTGAGCAGCCTGTCGAGGTCGCCGCCTCGCCACCTTCCGACGAGCTCGATTCGAACGTCGACGGTGGCGGCAATGCGTCTGACCGCGATCAGTGACAGCGTTCCGCAGTGGCCGCGCTCGAGAAGAGACACAGTGGCGCGCGACACGCCGGCCATATCGGCGACATCAAGCTGGCGAAGCCTGCGTCGAATTCGAACAGCCCGAATGGCGGCGCCCAGCCGCTGATCATCCATTCGAGCAGTATCGCAAGGCAGACTTCACGCACGCTTATCTGCCGAATTGCCCGAACGGTATGTTCCGATCTACCCCCCGTGTTCCCTGTCGAAAGGCGGGCGACTGCCCTATGGCCGTTCGCTAGCATCTCCTTGGACGTTGCCCCGATTCCCGGGATGCTGGTCAGAGCATTCGGCGGATATCCCATCCGCCACCGAATGGAGCCTTCGGCAATGACATCCGATTCACTCGCCTCTCAGCCGGCCGCCATTGCCCTCTCTCCGAGACCGGAACTGGGCCTCGCCGGTCTGACCTTCCAGGGGTGGCGCGCCGCACGCTGACCGGCGTCGGACAGCCGTGAGCTCGGTGGTGTCGGTGGGGATTTGGTGGAGCTACAGGGACTCGAACCCTGGACCTCCTGCATGCCATGCAGGCGCTCTTCCAGCTGAGCTATAGCCCCACGA
>Ga0209385_1000865_pt1 | contig 12625 bp, 10 predicted proteins | sample NGEPerB_FD_184506 | JGI IMG/M metagenome (GOLD analysis project Ga0209385, IMG submission 184506) | Arctic peat soil microbial communities from the Barrow Environmental Observatory site, Barrow, Alaska, USA - NGEE PermafrostAB12-B... | ecosystem: Environmental > Terrestrial > Soil > Wetlands >... | reverse complement strand
ACGTCGGAAAGGCGTGCGGCTGGTGCGGGTTGTCCGGCAAGCCGTCGAAACCGAACTGCAGGATCCGCATCCCGAACAACCCGTTGGCGTCCCGCAAGGCGTGCACGTCCTCATCGAGGGTGCCAAGGTCCTCGGCCACGAAGGGGAGCGACGGAAACTCACGCTTGAGCACGTCGAAAAAGGCCTGGCCCGGTCCGGGGACCCAGCGGCCTCCGCGGGCGTCCGCCGCATCGGCGGGAATCTCCCAATATGCCGACAGCGCCCGGAAATGATCGATTCGTACGATGTCGGTGAGCTGCAGGCACCGACGCAGACGCTGCACCCACCATCGAAACCGGTCCTGCGCCATGAGATCCCAGCGGTAGAGCGGGTTTCCCCACAACTGGCCGGTTTCGCTGAAATAGTCGGGCGGCACGCCGGACTGGGCGAGGAACGCGCCGTCGCGGTCCAGCCGGAACTGTTCCTGGTTGAGCCAGACATCGGCGGAATCGTGATTGACGTAGATCGGCAGGTCCCCCAGCACGCGCAGGCCCTTGAGATTCGCGTGCGCCTTCAGCGAGGACCATTGCAGGTCGAAGAAGAAGAACAACGCCTCCCACACGGCGATGCGTTCGGCCAGTTGCTGCCGCGATGCGCTCAACGCCGCGGCATCGCGGGTACGCAACGATTCCGGCCACTGCCACCACGGGGCGTCGTCGAACTCCTCCTTCAACGCGAAAAAGTGCGCCGTGTCGGCGAGCCAGAATTCCTCGGTCCGGAATTGTTCCAGCCGTTCGCGCCAGGGATGGCCGTCGTCGGCGAGCAGCGCCTCGGCCGCCTCCAGCAGTTGTGGGCGTTTCGTGCGCACCAGTTCGGCGAACGACACCCGTGCGTCGGTGGCGTCCTCGTGCAGCATTGGTTGCGGCAGCAAGCCCGCGCCGTGCAGGTGGCTGAGGTCGACGAGCCACGGATTGCCGGCGAACGCGGAATAGCTGAAGTACGGGGAGTCGTATTGCCCGTTCAGGGTGAGCGGCAGGATCTGCCAGATACCGGCACCGGTGCTGGCCAGCCAGTCGACGAACTGGTACGCCTCGGCGCCGAGGGTGCCGATGTCCTCGCGACCGTACAGGCTGGAGGGGTGCAGCAGGATGCCGAACTCCCGGCCCGCGAAGGGCGTCTGGGTGACCATGCGCGCCATCCTCGCAGGTCAGGGCCTACTCCGCAGGGCTGACGGTGGGTCAGGACCCACCGGACCTGGCGTGCGTGCGGCCGTTCCCCGACGACGGCAGTTGCTGCGGCGGAACCACCCGAGGGGCGGCGCGTTGCTGGGTGGTCGGGGCCTGGGCGACGTTGTCGTCCTCCGACTGACCTGTGCCGTTCCCGGAGGTGCCGTTCCCGGAGTTGCCCGCCACCGGCGAGGACGTCGCATCGGCCGCCGGGTCGTCCTTTGTTCCGTTCGCGTATGCCAACCCTGCCGTGATGCCTATCGAGGACACCGCCGCCACCCCGACGACCGCCACCGTCGCCCGCCGAACCCTGCGCCGCAGCGCGGATCCGGAAGTGACCGGGCCACCCACCACCATGACGACAGCCGTCCTTCCACCGCTCGAAATCCCGCTCTGATCCCGACCGATCTGACGGTCGAGGTGATCGCTGCACTCTTACGACGACTGTCCACGATCTGCCTGTGGCCGTGCTGTGCGTTTGGTGTCGGCTCGGTGCCAAGGCAAACGAAGATCTTCGTACCGTCATACAGAAAGTCTCTTCGCGACATTTCCGTCCGTGACACATCTCCATTGCCACCATGGCACCGAGCGAATTCGTGCGTTCGCGTAGAGAAGCTGTGCATGAGCTGTGAATCCGTTGAGCGAGAGTAGGTTTCCCGCGGACCGCCGCACGCCGGGGTCGTCGCCCGGCGGCAGATCATTCTGCATATTTCCCCCTTTTTGGGACCAAGGTCCCGTTCAGCCGGGCCCGACGGCCCTTACTGGCGAGGACGGCAAAAGACGGATAGTTCTCCAAGAGGCGGCGCGCTCCCGCGCCCGCCGCGCCGAGGAGGTCCCATGGACCCGATCTATCTGGCCAGCGTGTCCGATCCCGCAACATATGTCGGCTGGGGCTGGCTGTCCGTCTCGATTCCCAATCTGATCGTCATCCTGGTGATGATCGCGTTGTTCGTGCTGGCCATCGTGCTTCCGTTCCCCAACGGCCGGGACAAGTCATGAACCCGGAGAGCCCGATTCCCGCTGTCCAGCCCGACAGCACTCCCGGCGAGTCCCCCGCCGGTGTCCGCCCGCCGCCGGCCACGGAGGTCCCCGATGACCGCGAGGAGAACGCGGGCACCTGGACCGGTGGCCTGCGCCGGGCGTGGATGGCGAAGCTCCCACCGGACAAGTTATTGCCGGAACGACAGCCCGCGTACGTGGCGTCCTGGATCTACATCTTCGGCGTGGCTACGCTCGCGGCGTTCCTGGTCATCATCGCCACCGGTCTGGTGCTCGCCTTCACCGGTCCCGCCTGGTACCACACGTCCTCGCTGGGCCTGTTCACCAACAGCATGCACTTCTGGAGTGTGCAGCTGTTCTTCGTCTTCATGGTCGTCCACCTGTGGGGCAAGTTCTGGATGGCCGCGTGGCGCGGCCGCCGGGTGATGACCTGGATCACCGGCGTGGTGGCGTTCCTCGCCTCGATCGGCACCGCGTTCACCGGGTACCTGGTGCAGACCAACTTCGATTCACAGTGGATTTCCTTCGAGGCCAAGGACGGCCTCAACGCCGTCGGCATCGGCGCCTTCTTCAACGTGGCGAATCTCGGGCAGATGCTGCTGCTGCACGCGTGCCTGCTGCCCCTGGTGGTGGGAGTGATCGTGGTGTGGCATGTGCTGCTGGTCCGGCTCCGCGGCGTGGTGCCGCCGATAGACGCTGAGGATCAAGAAGTTTCGACCGCCGCTCCGGAGGAACAGCCAGTGCCGGAGGCGCGGCCATGAGCACCCACACCGCCGAGAACACGAAGCCCGCCGCGAAGGGCGCCGATATCGCGAGCCGGGAGTGGAAGGGCCCCTGGCGCCGCTACGACATCATCAAGGAAGGCGTCATTGCGATTGTCGTGGTGAGCATCCTGACGGTGCTGCTGGCCGGGCTTTTCAGCTCCCCCGACGAACCGGCGTTGACGTTCCAGGGATGGGCGACCAGCGCGCCGGACAACTTCTATGCCACCGCTGTGCAGGAATTGGCCGGTACCAGCACGTCCGCAAGCTACGGGCCGCCGTACAACACAGTCGGTGAGGGGATCTCCGTCGGCCCCCTCGCTCCGCAGAAGTGGTTCGGCGTCACGCACCCGGTCGACGCGGCGAACGATTTTGTGATCACGCCATTGCGCACCCAAGGGGAGTCCGCCGACGTGACTGACGCGCTGGCTACCTGGGACGCCGCGAGCGCCGATCAGCAAACGGCCTGGGCGACGGACTACGACACCGCGTTGACCGATGCCGAGGGTGACGCCACCGCAGTCGCCGACGGCGACTACGGCCCGGTGCCGGTGCTGGCACAGGGGCTCACGGACCTGGCCGCGGCCGGTGCGCTGGACGGCATCCTGATCTCGCAGGGCGGCTTCTACCAGACCGATTTCACCAAACAGGTCTTGTTCCTGGGCGACGGTTCCTACCTGGACGACGCGGCCACCGCGGCGAACCTGCAGGGGAATACCTGGGGAATGATGAACGAGACCGGCAGCTATCCCGGTCAGGCGTGGCTGTGGTTGTACTCGTTCTGGTACCAGATCCCGCAGTTCAACTCGGACAACCCCGACGATTACCTGACCAGCCACGCCGACGCCATCGTCTTCTACATCATGGCTCTGCTGTCGCTGGTGCTGATCTTCCTGCCCTACATTCCGGGACTTCGCTCGATTCCGAGGTGGATCCCGCTGCACCGGCTGATCTGGCGGGACTTCTACCGCAGCCAAGCCAAGGCCTGACCCTAAAGACAAGAACGACAGGGGCAAGCGGACCTCGGGCCGAAATATGCCACCGTCACGAGGGATGACCCGCACCGCGACGACCGCGCAGGGTGGGTTTCCGTGGTTGGCCCGCGTCGTGAACCTCTACGGGCGGCGGCCGCCTGCCGCGGTGGGTCCGGGCGGCCCTTTTGAGATGCCCATGCCCCCGGGTGGGGACCTTCGGCCCTGCCGGGCGGCGACGACTGCTGGACAGACTGGACGCCGGAGGTGTGTTCATGCGGTGCTGGTCCGGGTCGGCGGCCGCGGATCCGCCCGTTATCCGCACCGCGTTGCTTGCGTCACCACCCGGGATCTCGCCACGTCCGACGGGCCGCGATGCCTGCCGGCGGCGGGTGCGCCGTTCGACTGGGGGATGTGGTCGGCCGTGACCTGGTTCGGAGCGAACAAGGAGAAGGCGCTTTTCGCGGCGGCGACGGTGTTGTTGGTTGCCGGTGGCGTCGCGTGGCTGCTGGACGCGGACACGGCGGCGAGCGTGCTGTGGATCGCCGGGACGGTGCTGGGCCTGGTCTTCTCGATCGGCTGGCTGGTGGCGTCGATCCGCGCCGGCCAACTGAGCGTGGACGTCATCGCGGTCCTCGCGCTGGCCGGCGCTCTGGTGGTGAACGAGCCGTTCGCCGGCGCGATGATCACGGTGATGCTGGCCAGCGGGCAACTGCTGGAGGCCCGCGCGGCGGCCCGGGCGCGCCGGGAATTGAGCCTGCTGGTCCAGCGGGCCCCGCGGACCGCTCGCCGCCACGTCGATGGCGGGGTGGTCGAGGTCCCGGTGGATGACGTCGTGGTCGGTGACCGGTTGCTGGTCGGTACCGGTGAGATCGTTCCGGTGGACGGCAGGTTGCTGGCAACCGCAGTCCTGGACGAGTCCGCGCTCACCGGTGAACCGCTGCCGGTCGACCGGATCACTGGCGACGACGTCCGCAGCGGCGTGATGAACGCGGGGCAGCCGATCGAGCTGGTCGCGACCGCGACGGCTGACGGTTCGACGTACGCCGGGGTGGTTCGGCTGGTCGAGCAGGCGCAGGCCTCCTCCGCGCCGTTCGTGCGGGTCGCGGACCGGTTCGCCATCCTGTTCGTGCCACTCACCCTTGTGGTCGCGGGGGCGGCGTGGGCGGTCAGCGGCGACCCTGTGCTGGCCGTCGCCGTGCTGGTCGTCGCGACGCCGTGCCCGCTGCTGCTGGCGGCCCCGATCGCGATCATGTCCGGACTGTCCCGCGCCGCGCACCTGGGCGTGGTCATCAAGGGTGGCGGTGCGCTGGAACGGCTGGCCGGCGGAAAGGTGATGCTGTTCGACAAGACCGGCACGCTCACCAAGGGACACCCCGTGGTGGCCGACGTGATCACGGCCGGCGCCGACTTCGACGCCGACGAGGTGCTGCGATTGGCGGCCAGTCTGGACCAGGTGTCCGTGCATGTGCTGGCCAGCGCGATCGTCACCGCTGGCACTCGCCGCGGTCTGACGCTGGAGATGCCTGGCGACGTCCACGAGGTCCACGGGTACGGCCTGGAGGGCACCGTCGGTGAGCGTCGGGTCAAGCTCGGCAAGGCGTCGTGGATCGTCGGCGACACCACCCCGGCATGGGTGCGGCAGGTGCGCCGGCGTGCTGACCTGGACGGCTCGCTGACGGTCTTCGTCGCCGTCGATGACCGACCGGCCGGGGCGTTCCTGCTGCAGGACGCGATCCGACCCGATGCCCCCCGGATGGTCCGCGCGCTCCGCGAATCGGGGATCACCAGGGTCGTGCTGGTCACCGGTGACCGCGCCGACATCGCCGACATGATCGGTCGCATCGTCGGGGTCGACACCGTGCTGGCCAACTGCGACCCGGCCGACAAGTTGGCCGCGATCGAACAGGAGACCGCGCACGGCGCGACGATCATGGTCGGTGACGGCGTCAACGACGCCCCGGCGCTGGCCGCCGCCGGGGTCGGGGTGGCGCTCGCCGCCCGCGGCGCGACCGCGTCGTCCGAGGCCGCCGACGTCGTCCTCACCGTCGACCGGGTCGACGCGCTGGCCGACGCCATCCTCATCGCCCGCCGCTCGAAAGGGATTGCGCTGCAGGCGGTGCTGATCGGGATGGGGCTGTCCTTCGTGGCGATGGCCGCGGCCGCCGTCGGGCTGTTGCCGCCAGCGGCCGGCGCGGTCGTTCAAGAGGTCATTGATGTGCTGGCGATCGGCATCGCGCTGCGCGCCGTCCTTCCAGGAAAAGTGCACACCATTGCGATGCCCGCCGAGGACGTCGCGACCGCCGTGCGGTTGCGCGCCGAACACGACGCGGTGCAACCGGTGATCGAGCAGATCCGCTCGGTCGCCGACGCGCTGTCCACCCACCACGGCGACCTCGACCCGGTGCATGCGTTGCTGGGCCGGTTGGAAGGGGAACTGCTCCCGCACGAACGCGCCGACGAGGAATTCCTCGTCCCGCTGGTCGGCCGCGCCCTGGGCGGCGCCGACGTGACCGCAGCGATCAGCCGCACCCACGCCGAGATCGAGCACCAGGTCGGCCGGCTACGACGTCTGCTCGACGGGCTCGACCCGCACAGCACCGAACCCGAGGACATCATCGAACTCCGCCGACTGCTCTACGGGCTGTACGCCGTGCTCCGCCTGCACAACGCCCAAGAAGAGGAAGGCGCGTTCAGCCTCGTCCCCGACGGAGCCGCGAACCACTCGGCATGACCTCCCTCGATCCGTCCGGAATTCCTCGCCACCCGACCCGGCCGTCCAGGTGGTGCGCTGACCACGGCGCCGGGACCGCTTGGGTCACATCCTTGTGTTCCCCCGGCCGTAGATGCGCATCTGCTCCACGCTGAATGAATCGTAAGACGTTGTCGCCCAACGCTTTCGACCGCTGGAAGCGTGCTCCAACAGGCGCGGAACAGCACGTGACCCGGCCGCTGTCTCCAGCGCGAGCCGGGCAGCTGAGATTCGCCCCACCCCAACATCGATGAAATCCGTTGCGAGGAAACGCGTCTCACCGCAGAGCATGCCCGCGAGGTGCGGGCCAGCGTCGAAGGGAGGCGGGACCGCCCCCCAGTTGGGAACATGACCCGACCCGTGCCGCGGATATGCGACATTCGAGCCTCAACGACAGCCCCCCACGCCTCACTCGGGAGTGGGTGTTCGGGTCGATCATCGACTGTTGCGGCGCGTGTTGCTCACGGCGACGCCGCCGAGAATCATTGCGAGGGCGGCGAGTCCACCACCGAGGCCGACGGCGGCCGCGACGGAGCCGACGAGGAGCGGGCCGCCGGCGTCACCGAGTTCACGGCCGATCTCGGCGGCGCCCATGGTCTGCCCGAGCCGTTCCTGCGGTGCCGTCCCGGCCAGGTGCGCGAACGCGAGCGGGGTAGCCACCGCGGTGCCGGCACCGACCATGACGGCGGCGGCGACGACGCCGGCCGGAACGGTCAGCAACGACGCGGTGAGCAGGCCCGCGGCGGTCAGTCCGATCCCGGCTGCCATGCCGACCCGGTCGCCGAGGCGCCCGGAGTCCCGGGCCCGGCCGGCCCACGGCTGCACCAGCACGGCGGTCACCGACAGCACGGACACCGCCGCGCCGGTCCCGATCGGGCCGAGGCCGGCGCCGATCGCCAGCACGGGGAAGAACCCGACACCGACCGCCAACGCGGCGGTCGCGGACGCCAACGTCACCGTGGGCCGCAGGAAATCGGCCGAACCCAACCGACGGGCCAGGTCGAGCACGGTTTGCCGTCGACGCGGCAAGGGCGGCAGAGTCGGAACGGCCACCGCGGCCCACCCGGTGACCGCCATGGCCAGGACCGTAAGGGCGATGAACAGCGCCGGGTAGCCACCGGTGGTGATCAGCACGGCCCCCAGCACCGGGCCGAGTGCGTATCCCAGGCTCTTGAAGGCCCCGTAGCTGCCGAAGACCCGACCGTGCCGGCTGCCGGGTGACAGCCGGGCGACCATCGCTCCGGCCGCCGGGGAGAACGCCGACGCGGCCGCGCCCTGCGCGAACCTGACGACCACGAGCAGGGCCGGGTTGCCGACGAGGACGAACACCGCGGAGGCGGCCGCGAACGCCGCGAGCCCGCCGAGCAACACCGGTCTTGGACCGATCCGGTCGGCCAGCGTCCCGAAGACCGGCTTGAGGATGACCTCAGCGCCGTCGTACACGGCCAGCAGGATCCCCAGCGTCAGCAGCGACGTGTGCTGTTGGCCGGTGAACAGGCCCAGGCCCGCGGCGATGCTGTGCGCGCCGAAAGCCGTGACGAACCCGGCGGCGTACAGCGGGTACAACACCCGCCGATCCGGGCCGACCGTCACCGGCGGGCTGTGCGGTTCGCCACTCACGTCACGATCAGACGCCCTGCGGCGCGGCGGTCAGCAATGGTCGAAACCTGGTGTGCTGCAACGCGACGACCACCCGGAGCAGGATTCGGCGCAGCAGGAAGTACCCGGCCAGGCTGATCGCCGCGCCCAGCAGCAGGCCGACCGCCACGTCCAGCGGGTAGTGCGCGGCGATGTACACCCGGGAGAACGCCATCAGCACCGCCGCCGCCGCGGACACCCAACCGAGGCGCCGATCCACCAGGAACAACGCGGCGGTGACCGCCCCGGCGACCATCGCGTGATCGCTGGGGAAGCTGGGGTCGGCGGTCGGGGTGGCCAGCACCAGAATGTCCGGCAGCGACGCGTACGGCCTTGCCCCGTTGACCGCGGCCCCGATTGGCTGATTCAGCGCCAGTGCGAGGAGCATGCCCAGCGGCGCCCACAACGCCGCAGCCATCCTCGCCGGGTCGCCGGCTTGGCGGGCGACCCACCACCCCGCCAGCAGCAGCCCGGCGAACACCACCAGGCCGTACACCGCATACAGCCCGAGCGGTCCGTGCAGCCACGGGGTGGCCCGGGCAAAGTCGTTGACGCTCAACAACAACGAGGTATTCGCGTCCATGGGAATGCATCCCCCTCCGGTCAGTGCGGCACCCGGCTGGGGGCCGTGATGTCAGAACTGGTGCAGCGCGGTGAACACCCGGTCGGTGAACTCCGCCAGCCGCTCCTCGCAGTGCTTGAGCTGCAGCTGCGCGTCCGCGGCGAGCGGTGCGCCGAACACGTCCCGGGCGGCCAGGTCGCGATGCCACCGGCGGAGCCGGTCCATGCTCTGCTCTTCCTCCTCCAGTTCGGCCATCGTGAGCTTCCGCAGCGCCAATTCCTTGGTGATCTCGGCGTCGAACTTTCCGCAGTCCGCGACGAACTCGACCCACTCCTGCTGGCGGAGCTCGGTGAACGAGGACTCCAACCAGGCCGCGTCCCGCTCGCCGCGCCCGGACGCCCGTAACACGATCAGCTCCCCGCCGCCGCGGGCCGCGAGTTCACCCACCCGCGCGATTCCCGCCGCGAAACCCTGCACGTCCGGCACCGCCCAGGCACCTTGCGCCAACGACACCGCCCCGGTCTTCCGCAGCTCACGCCACACCGCCACCCGATGCCGGGAAGGCTCGGCCGGCACCCGCACCACCAACACCAGCCACGCCACTTCCGAGCTCGACACACCCAAGATGGTATCATCTGTTACATTGTGTTTCGAATTGCCCGCGCACGCTGATCCGGTACCGCGTGCGCCGCTGCAGCAAGGGTGAACTCGCCGGCCAGGATTCCGCGCGCCCGCGAGCTGGCAACGCGTCTCAGCGGACGAACAGGGTGATCGCGACCCGAGCCACGGCCTTGACTGAGCTGGAGTTGGTGGTCCTGCCAGGTGGCCATCGCCGCGAACGGGGCAGCCGGTTCGGGCCGGGTGGTCAGCATCCAGATCCCGGTACCCGGCGGCCAGGTCAACCACGAGGTGCTCCGAATGGCCCAGGCTGGCGATAGGCCCGACGTCCACCGTCGATGGTGTTCGGATCGATCCGTATCAATGGGATCCGGTGCACACGGGACAGTGATCGGGTTCAGATCCGGTGCTAGTTGGGTCCTCAGCCGAAGCGGCCGGAGACGTAGTCTTCGGTGGATTGTTGTTGCGGGGTGGAGAAGAGTTTTGCGGTGTCGGCGTATTCGACGAGCCTTCCGGGTTGGCCGGTGGCGGTGAGGTTGAAGAACGCTGTGCGGTCGGAGATCCGGGCCGCTTGTTGCATGTTGTGGGTGACGATGACGATGGTGTAGCTGGCTTTGAGGTCGTCGATCAGATCTTCGATGGCCAGGGTGGAGATCGGGTCGAGGGCCGAGCAGGGCTCGTCCATGAGTAGCACGGTGGGTTCGATCGCGATCGCCCTGGCGATGCACAGCCGTTGTTGTTGGCCGCCGGACAGCGCTGCGCCCGGCCCGTCGAGCCTGTCCTTGACCTCTTCCCACAGGTTGGTGCGCTTGAGGCAGCTCTCCACGATGCCGTCCATGTCGTTCTTGGATTTGTGCACTCCGGCCAGCGCGTAGCCGGCGACCATTCCGATGGAGCGGCGGACGTTGACAGGGTCGACGCCGGGGCCGTACAGGTCTTGGCCGTCCAACCGGACGGTGCCGGTGATGTGCGCGCCGAGGATGACCTCGTGCATCCGGTTCAGGGTGCGAAGGACCGTCGATTTCCCGCAGCCGGAGGGCCCGATGAATGCCGTCACGGTGGGCGGAGCCATGGTGATCGACGCGCCTTCGACGGCCAGAAAGTCACCGTAATACGCGTTGAGGTCTTCGACATCGATACGCATGGTCATACGGCTTTCAATACCTTCCGCGAGAAGGGGTGAACGGTGGTCGAGGCAACTGGGCGTGTGGGCGCAGGCCGTTCGTCCGGCGCCACCGGCGATTTCGGCCCGGGAGGGAAAAAGGATCCGGGTCAGGCTTCGTCGCCCGGCAGCGCACCGGCGTCAGCCGCCGAGAGCACTACCCAGCGGGGCGGTGGTCTTATCGGCGCTGCACTCCCGCGACGCTACTGGCTGCGGGTGAACGCGACGTGCCCGGCGGACGACGGGCGCGAGCGGGGCTCGGCCGGGACGGGAGCGGCCCAGCGGTACGAGTGGCCGTGCGGGATTGCCTGTGGCCGTTGACCGGCACAAAATCCGGGGGCGGCGACGGGGCAACCGTCAAGGACGCGTCTTTGGTTGGCGGCCTCCTGGATTTCGACCTGACCGGGTTTGTGCGGGGTGCGGTTGCTTGTCCACCTGCCGTTCATCAAAGGTGGCTACGGTGCGCCGACCGGCGGCCTGGCAGGGAATGAGTCGGGTCTCACGGATACCCAGAACGTGGAAGTCAGCTCTGTGGTGGACGTCAGTGGTGTGAACGAACGATTTCGGGTACGACGTCGATAGGGGTTGAGCATGGCAGCTCGAGCGGACCTGCCCGCTGGGCGCGGCCGGGTGGCCGCGGCGTCTCGCTTCGTCGGCGTCAGGCGTGAGCTGGGCGCTGCGGTGGTGTCTGTTGCCGGGTTGGTGGGCCGTCCGGTGCGCGGGCGGGACGGTGAGTTGGTGGGCCGGCTGGCCGATGTGGTGGTGCGTTCCGAGGTCGGGTACCCGGCGGTGGCCGGGTTCGTGGTGCGGATCGGACCGCGCCGCTCGTGGGTACACGCGCAGGACGTCGCCGGGGTGGAGCAGGGTCAGTTGCGGCTGCTCAGTTCCCGGTTCGATTTGCAGGACGTTCAACGGCGGCCCGGGGAGATCCAATTGGTGGCCGATGTCATCGATCACCAGCTGGTTGATGTTGACGGGGTGCAGGTGGTGCGCGCTGCGGATCTGTATCTGGCTTCGCCCAGCGGAACGTGGCGGCTGGTCGGGGTGGACGTGTCGCTGGTGTCCTTCCTGCGCCGGGCTCTGCCGGGTCGACCGGGGCGCCATCCAAGTCCGGCCAAAGTACTGGACTGGGCGAGGGTGCAGCCATTCGGGATCACCGGTGGTCCGGTGCGGTTGAGCAGGCCGGGTTCGGGGGTGCAGCGGTTGCGTCCGGCGGAGATGGCGGACCTGTTGGAGGACCTGGGCCGGGCCGAGCGGCGGGAATTGTTGGCGGCGCTGGACACCGACGTCGCGGCGGATGCACTGGAGGAGATGAAGGCGACCGACGTCCTGGCCGTGTTACGGGACGCGCCGGTCGGACGTGCCGCGGAATTGCTGGACTCGATGGAACGCGACGAAGCGGCCGACGCCCTGCGGGATCTACCCGAGGACGAGCGCGAAGAGCTACTGCTGGCCACTAGCTAGTCCTCCTGCCGGCGCTGCCGATTTGGATGCTCGATGGTCGGAGAAGTGCTGAGAGTGGGGGAGAGTCAGGCGCGTCCGAGCCTCTTGCCAGGCAAGTCTTGGTGGGCGACCGCTGCCGGTCAGGGATACCAGATGGCGCTGACGATCTCAGGGACTTCATGATCACCGTTCGTGCAACTAGCGTGCAATAAGCAGCCGCAAACACCCGATAAACGCGGTCAACAGCGGGTAGGTGAGCTGGATCACTCAATGCACGCATCTGCAGGTGCAGCGCATACTTGGTACTAGTGGACAGTGCCCCCAGCAGGATTCGAACCTGCGACACACGGTTTAGAAGACCGATGCCCGTGCAGCGATCCATTGCTCAAGACGGCGCCCAGTCGCTAGTGTCCTGCGCCGGAAATTCGTTGTGATGTAGTAGAATTTGGGTATGACGGGACGGCCGAAGGCGTTGCTGGAGTTGACATCTGATGAAGCCGAGCAGCTGGAACGG
>Ga0209385_1000864_pt1 | contig 12627 bp, 8 predicted proteins | sample NGEPerB_FD_184506 | JGI IMG/M metagenome (GOLD analysis project Ga0209385, IMG submission 184506) | Arctic peat soil microbial communities from the Barrow Environmental Observatory site, Barrow, Alaska, USA - NGEE PermafrostAB12-B... | ecosystem: Environmental > Terrestrial > Soil > Wetlands >... | reverse complement strand
CGGTCATGCTCCAGCCCATGAGCGCCAAGGCGCGACGCATCATCCATGTGACCCTCAAGGACTACCCGGGTATCACGACGCACAGCGAAGGCCGTGACCCGCAGCGCAGGGTCATCGTCGAGCTCACGAGGTAACGGGAGCGGCGTATGCCGCACGTTTCCACCATTGCCGCTCTTGCCACCGCCCGTGGCAGCAGCGGCATTGGCATTGTGCGACTCAGCGGTCCGGACTCCTGGGCGATCGCCGAGCAGCTGACCCCAGGCCAGCCCACGCTTGTGGACCGCATGGCCAACCTGCGACGCATCTGTCGCCCGACGAGCGGAGAAGTTCTGGACCAGGGGATCGTCCTGCCAATGCGCGGCCCTCATTCGTACACAGGCGAGGATACCGTCGAACTGCAGCTGCACGGGAGCCCTCTTGTCCTGGACAGTGTTCTGCAGACCTGCCTGGAACTTGGGGCCGAGCCCGCCCGCCCAGGGGAGTTCACGTTCCGCGCATTACTGGCAGGCAAGTTGTGCTTGCTGCAGGCCGAAGCTGTGCGCGACCTTGTGGATGCCGGGTCTGACGAGGAGCTGTCCCTCGCGAGGAAATCGCTGTTCACGGACACGTCTCAGCCCTTTCGCACCGTCCTGAGCCTGATCACAAGGTCCCTCGCGTCCGTGGAGGGACCCGTCGACTTTCCCGAACAGTTTACGACAGAGGACGAGGCGGGTGCCCTGTGCGCAGCCACAAGTCTTGCAGCAGAGGCGCACGCAGAGATCCAGAAACTGCTCGCGGACGCACAGGCAACAGCGCGGCTGAAGCGTGGCGTCACGGTCGTGATCGCGGGTGCCCCCAACGTCGGCAAGTCCTCCCTGATGAACGCCCTGCTCAAGTACCCGAGGGTCATTGTCTCCGATATCCCGGGGACTACCCGCGACTCCGTAGCGGAGGAGGTCCTCCTGGGAAGGCATCGTGTGACTCTCGTCGACACGGCCGGCATAAGCGCAATGCCTGCCGATGCCCTCGATCATCTGGCAGGTGAACAGGCACGCCAGTTCATCGAACGCGCGGACATCATCCTGATCGTCCTCGATGCCGAAACCGGACTCCAACCGCATGAACGCGACCTTCTCGATCGCGCCCGCTCACTGCCCCATCTCGTGGCTGTGAACAAGATCGACGCGGGACCCGTCCCCGCGGGTCTCGAGGCAGAAGTCGGCGAACCAGTGCTGGGTATCTCTGCCACTGAAGGGACCGAACTCGACGCGCTCACTTGCCGCCTGACAGACCTGATCGAGACTGCTGCCGGGACCATCACAGCCCGGCAGATGGTGACGCACCGACAAGCAGGAGAGCTCACGATCGCTGATCACGCGCTAGGAGATTTCATGAACTCAAGCACGACGGCTCCGGCAGACGTCCTGGCATATCTTCTCAGCGAAGCCCGCGAAGCGATGCAACGGCTTCTAGGCGAACACATCGTTCCCGACGAGATCCTCACGACTGTCTTCAGCACCTTTTGTATCGGCAAGTAGCATGCAGCGATTGCCTGCGCCCTGATACCAACGACGGTGTGATCATGAACAGGAGGGGGCGCAGGATGCTGCGCCCCCTCTTTCGTTTCTATGGAGCAATAAGCCTGTCGACGTTACGGTTGGATGACCGCCTGAACGTCTTTGGCCATTTTCGCGAGGCCAGCAGCGACGGTCACCTTGCCGAGGAAGATGCTCCCAAGGTCCGCAGTGATCTTGGCGCGTGCATCGTTCCACCCTCCAGTCGGCGGTTCGAGGACGGCTCCACTAAGCTGCTGGAGACCGGAACGCATCTCGGGGTTGGCTGCGTACGCTGCGATGAGGACTGGATCCTTGAGAGAACTCTGGCGAGCCGGCATGTATCCAGTCTGTGCCGCCCAGACAGCCTGCTGATGAGGCGACGTGAACCACTTGATGAACGCCCAGGCAGCATCCTTCTGGCGCTGCGTGTATTGGGGGGCATTGCCGAACATGACGATGTTGGTGCCGTAGAGTGCTGAGGCCTGTCCTGCAGGTCCTGCAGGCAGAGGCGCCTCGCCCAGGTCGAACTTGCCACCAACGGCCGTCACGATGTAGCTCCGGCCAGCCACAGAGCTGAAGATCATCCCGGCCTTGCCAACGCCCAGATCGGTCTGGTTGCCATACCCAGTCGTGAAATGCACGTACTTCTTGGTGAACAGGTCTGCAAACAGCTGAGTGGCGGTCGTGGCGGCACTGCTGTTGCCAAACAGGACGTTGTCGTAGGTGTCGGTCAGGACGTGCCCACCATAGGCATACACCATGGAGTACCACTGGTCTACATCTGCGATGGCCGTGGCACCCCACTGGGTCTGGTTGCCCTTGGCGTCGGTCTTGTTCAGCTTGGCGCAGTCGTCGGCAAACTCCTGCCACGTCGCTGGCGCATGCGTGATGCCAGCGGCCTTGAACATGTCCTTGTTGTAGTAGATGACTTCGTTGGACTTGTTGAACGGCATCATGTAGCGCTTGCCGTCGGCAAGCTTCGCATCATCCCATAACTTGGGGAAGAAGTCGGCGATGTCTGTCTTCGACAGACCATTGGCACCGTTGATGTAGCTGTCGAATGTGCTGAGATAGAATCCAGTGGCATATTGAGCAGCCCAGTTCTCATATGCCTGCGCGATGAGCGGTGGATCCTTTGCCGCAATGGAACCAATGGTCTTCGTCTGCAGTGTGGTGTAGTCGGCCATCTGGACCAGCTGGACTTCCATGCTGGGGTGGGTGGCGTTGAACTCTGTGGTCAGCCCGGTGAGGGACTTGCCGAGCGTTGAAGCCATGGCTTCCCAGAAGGGGACGACTGCCTTGTTCTTCAGCCAGTCCATCGAGAACTGGACGGTGACCTGCTTCAGTGCAGCATTCCATGCGGTGGTTGCACCCATGGACTCGGCAACGAAACGCATGGGAACGACGGTCTTGCTGTTGATGATCGCAGCAGGAGCATCCAGTGTGACGTCGTAGCCATTGACGTTGGCGACCGTCTTGCCAATCGTCAGAGCAATTTTGTTGTCCGCTAGTGTGATGTTGGCGGTACTGGTCGCGGCGTCCCATACGAGTGTCGCCCCCATAGCCTCAGTGATGAAACGCAGTGGAACCAGTGTGCGGCCGTTCTTGATCACAGCACCTTGTTCGAGCGTCGTGACCTTTCCGTTGACAGTACCCGTGTTCTTGCCGATATAGACCACGATCGTTGTTATCGACTCAGCCTTGGCACTCGGAACAGCAGCAAGCACCGAAGTGAATGCCACGAGCAACGCCAGTACAGCAGCCAGCAACTTACGTGCGTTGAACATACTTCCTCCCCTGGAAAATCGTTTGGTAACGTTCAACTCCATCAAGACGGCTACCCCTTGATACCGCCCCCGCCAATGCCCTCAATAAACTGCCTCTGCACAAAGAAGAACAGGATGACGATGGGGATCGTCGTGAAAACCGATGCTGCAGCCAGCTGAGACCACTGCTGGCCCTTCTCGCCCAGGAAGGCGTTCAAAGCAACCTCGATCAACTGTTTATCCTGCGACTGGGTCATGACCGTGGGCCACAGGAAGGATGTCCACGAACCCAGGAACGAATTGATGGCGATCGTCACGATCGCAGGCTTCGCGAGCGGCAAGGCAATGCTCCGGAAATAGCGCAGGCGCGATGCGCCGTCAATCTGCGCCGCCTCCCACAGTTCCTTGGGCATCGACATGAAATACTGCCGCAACAGGAAGATACCGAACACGCTGGCCGCGAAAGGGATAATGAGCGCGTAGAACTTGTCATACCACCCGAGCGTCCGGATGATGAGGAAGTTGGGGATCAGTGTCGTCGCCGCAGGGATCATCAAGACACTGAGGACAAGGCTGAACAGCGCCTCCTTGCCTTTGAAATCGATGCAGGCAAAGGCAAACGCAGCAAGGGACGACGTCACCAGGGAGATCGATGTCGCAGCGACTGCCACGAACAGCGTATTGCCGAAGTACCGCAGCCACGGCGCCGAGTTCCAGGCGTCGATGTAGTTCTGGAACGTCACGTGCCTGGGCCACAGCTGGGGTGGAACGTTAAAGACAGCGTCCTGCGGCTGCAGCGATGTCACGATCATCCAGTAGAACGGGGACACGACCAGGATAAAGAGCCCCGCTATGGCAAGATACAGGAGAACTCTGGTAACCCTGTTCCAGAAGACGGACTGTCGCATCGTCATCATGTTACACCGTCATCCGTAGAATACCTTGCGTCCAGTCACCTTGCGCTGGAGCATCGTCAGGAGGAAGATAATGACAAACAGCCCTATGGAAACTGCACTGGCGTACCCGAAATGCATCTCTCCAAATGCCTGCTGGTACAGGTAGTAGCCAGTCGTCGTCGTTGCATCGACCGGACCCCCCTGCGTCAGGACAGCCACCTGCGTGAACATCTTGAACGCGCTGATCGTATAGATGATCACGACGAAGTAGGTGGAAGGGGAGATCATGGGCCATGTGACATGCCAGAAGGTCCTCCATCCGCTGGCTCCGTCGATCTGTGCGGCCTCGAGGAGCTCGGTCGGTACTTTTGACAGGGCGGCCATGAAGATGATGACCGCGAACCCGATGTCATGCCAGGTCGAATAGAGGATCATCGCGGGCATCGCCGACACCGTGTCCGTCAGCCACTGGCTGACAGGCAGACCCAGGAAACGCAGTGTCGCGTTGAGCATTCCGTAGTCGGGGTTGAAGATGTAGAGCCAGATGATGGACGTGGCGACCAGCGGCGTGATATAGGGGATGAAGAACCCCATGCGCCAGAATGTCCGCCCCCGGACTTTGGCGTTGAGGAGTACAGCAATGAGTAGTGAAACAGCGACCGCGATCGGGACGCTACCCGCCGTAAAATACAGCGTCCTCAGTACCGAACCCCAGAAATCACCAGAGGTGAGGAGTTGTCTGAAATTGTCGAGGCCTACAAAGTCCATCTGTCCGACGAGATTGGTGTTGAACAGGCTGAGGCCAATGACGATGAACGCCGGAAGAAACGTGAAGACGAACAGCACTAGTGTCGAGGGAAGGGTAAAAAGCCAGCCAGCGACGTTGTCGCGGATAACCCGCTTTCGTCTTGCCGGCGTAAGTTTGTTGTCCATGCCCTAAGCACCTCGAGACCGCAGTTTCAAGTCCATAACGACTTGGCCAAGTGGACTGAGCTTTTTAGTATAACATCGGTAACCCGCAAGTCAAAAAGAGGCGGCGAGCTCGCCGGCAGCCTTGCCGATGTCGTCTCGCAGTGACAGAAACTGCCATTCTGCTATACTCTCCACATTAGGATCTGGTCTAGAAAAAGGGAGTGTAAGTTGATACAGCATCTTGTCGAGATCACAGCACCGAAGCGGCTCATTGCCAAGGTCGTGTTTGCCCGTTCGGCCGGCGTCGCCGGAGATGTTATCCTTGTCCTTCCCAGTACCCCCGATGAGGAAATCGGCCGTGTCCACCGTCTGGTGGCGGCGGCTCGCAAGGCACTCGGGGCTGAATCGATCCCCTTCCAGATCGTCGAGGTTGACGAGGCAATTCGCCTCGCAACGTCCGGGGATCCTTCCCGGACACTCGTGATCGACCTCGACCTCCTGCATCACGGGAACCTCGGCCTGCTTGAGTCTGCCTGCAATTCGAGCTCACAGGTTATCGGTTACAAACTCCATCAGAACCCATCCAGAGCAGCGGCCATCTTCGCTCGTGGTGACTCCAATTCTGTCCTTGCCGGGACGGTCGTGCGCCGGCTTATCGACGCCGGAGTCGTAGACAGGACAAGCTTTGTCCACGTCACTCATGCGGGTGAGTCTGCGAATGTCAACGACAGTGTGCTCGAGGCGTATGGCAAGGTCAAGGCTGAACTGCCACAGGCCCGCCTCGCCATCGAACAGGCCGAGGACGGCGTAGAATCCGCTATCGAACATTGTTCGCTTCAATACGGCCTGCTCGTCCTTGGACTGCCACAGCACCCCAGAAAACGCTCGGTGACCGAGCACCTGCTGGCGCATGTCACGGCAGGTATGCTTCACGCAACTACCGTGTTCGTCTACGCGCGTGGCGCAGAGGTCGAGCAGCTGTCAGCCACAACGAAAGCTATCGAGCCGTGGATCCTCAAGAACACATTCTCCCAGGGAGAGTTCGCAGACATCGACCGGCTGCTCCAGGCCAAACATGACCAGCATGTGTCGATCTCTCTTATCCTTCCGGCGCTCAATGAAGAGAAGACGGTCGGACAAGTTATCGATGCCTTCAAGGGCCCCCTGATGGATGAACGGCCGCTGCTCGACGAGATCATCCTCATGGACAGCGATAGTACCGACAATACGCGCGCCATAGCGACCGCGCGCGGCATCCCCGTCTATATCCACCAGAAGATACGCCCAGACCTTGGAACCTATGCCGGCAAGGGCGAGGCGATGTGGAAAGCTTTGTTTATCGCGAAAGGGGACATTCTTGTCTTCGTCGACACTGACCTGTCCAATCCCGACCCATCATTCATCTCCGGACTTGTCGGCCCTCTTCTCCTGGACGAGCGTCTGAGCTTCGTCAAGGGATTCTATCGCAGGCCCGTGCGTGTAGTCAACGAGTTCGTGGAGGTGGGTGGTGGCCGTGTCACCGAGCTCACCGCGCGCCCACTGTTGAACCTCTGGTATCCGGAACTTGGAGGCCTGTTCCAGCCACTTGCGGGAACCATTGCAGCACGTACTGACATCTTGCGTGAGCTGCATTTCATGACCGGCTATGGCGTCGAGATCGGGCATGTCATCGAATACGTCCATAAGTACGGCATCGATGGTCTGGCCCAATCGGAGTTGGGAGAGATCATCCACCGCAACCAGCCCCTTGAAGCACTGTCCAAGATGTCGTTCCAGGTTCTGGAGGCTTTCTTCCGGCTCTCGCCCGGGCTGATGACCCCCGGCAGTGCCAACCGCATGAATGGAGTCTTGCGGCAGCCCTTCCTCTCGGACACGGGTTTTACGTTGTATCAGGCACGACTCGGGCAGGAGGTGAGGCCTCCGGTATCCTCGGTCCCGCCTCTCGATCCTCCCGCTTCAGCCGAACCAGCGACCTGACACCACGAAACCAGTGTGATTGTCACTGACGCGCAAGACCAATCCTGGTGGAAAAGGGGCGTCATCTACCACTGCTACGTCCGCAGCTTCATGGACAGCAACGGCGATGGCATTGGAGACCTTCCCGGGTTGACCGGCAAGCTGGGCGCCCTGCGTGACGGTACACCCTCTTCTCTCGGCATCGAGGGCCTGTGGTTGTCGCCTGTCTACCCGTCGCCCAACCGCGATTTCGGGTACGACATCAGCGACTACCGCTCGATTGACCCCATGTATGGTACGATGGACGACTTCGACCTCCTCATGGCGGGCGCCCACACACGGGGCATCCACCTCATCATGGACCTTGTCGTCAATCACAGCTCGACCGAGCACACCTGGTTCAAACAGGCACGCACCTGCCGCGAGAATCCATTTCACGACTACTACATCTGGAACGACGGAACCAATGGCAAACCACCCAACAACTGGGGTTCGTCATTTGGAGGCTCAGCCTGGGAGTGGAACGAGCAGACCAATGAATTCTACCTGCACAGCTTCCTCAAGGAACAGGCAGACCTGAACTGGCGCAACCCCCGGCTTCGTGAAGAAGTTCAGTGCATCATGCGGTTCTGGATGGACCGGGGTGTCGACGGTTTCCGCCTCGACGTCGCCAATTATTACGTCAAGGACGCCCAGCTGCGGGACAACTCCCATGAGTTTGTCGTTGCTCAACCCATGCCCGGAAATACCTCACAGACACTGCTTATGCCAATGTCACGTGAGGTGTATGATCACACCGTGGATCAGCCGGAGACACACGAGGCCTTACGGGAAATGCGCCGCGTCATCGACGAGAAGCCAGGGCGCATGATGGTGGGTGAGATCACACAGCATACGCTCGACCAGGTATTGTCCTACTACGGAAACGGCCAGGACGAACTCAACCTGGTGTTCAACTTCTTCTTCTTCGTACGACGTTTTCGCGCAAAGGACTTCCGCGCCATCATCGATCAAACCCTCAGCCTGTTGCCCAAGGGTGCCTGGCCCGCCTGGGTCCTGAGCAACCATGACGTCGTGCGTGCGGTATCGCGCTACCATCTCACACCGCCGATGACGAAGAGCATGATAGGACTGCTTCTTACGCTCAAGGGGACCCCGTTCCTCTACAATGGAGAGGAATTGGGGCTTGCAAACACGCCGCTCCCCAGGCGACTCCTTCAGGACCCCGTGGGCAAGAGATACTGGCCCTTGCCGGTCGGCCGGGACGGAGAACGCACGCCGATGCCGTGGGATGCAACACCCGACCGCGGTTTCACCACGGGAACCCCGTGGCTACCCGCCGGCGCACCTGACATGACGTATAGTGCGGAGGCCGCAGACCCGACCTCGGTACTGAATTTCACGAGACAGCTCAGCTGGTTCAGGTCACACCATACTGCCCTGAACGCGGGCGATATGTCGATCGTCGCCGGTCCGTCGGACACCTGCCTCTGCTTCACGCGCAAATTCTCAACAGAACATCTGACGATTACGATAAACCTGTCCGACCAGACCGTCACGATCCCACGGGACAGCTTCACGTCAGGCCAGACTCCCGTGTTCAGCACAGAGGAGCAGCCATCCACGGACAGTCTGGCTCCCTGGGAGGTCAGGATCGCGACCGTTCCCGAATAACCCGGAGAACGGGTGCTCACTCCGTTACGTGGAAGCTCTTCCGCCCAGTAATATCCCGCCCAATAATCACGACCATGTCGGGACTCCCTTCCGTCCTGACCAGCGCACCACTGACTTCGACCTGCCGGACCGAACCCGAGGCGGTCGGGATGTCAAAAACCTCAAGTGACTCGGGTCTTCCGAGCAGCAGCCTGTCAAAGAACGCCGCGCCACGACTGCGGTCTGCAGGTCCAATAACATCGACGACGTCCCTGCCGACCAGCGAAGCCGCAGGCACGCCAAGGAACTCGCACAAGCGCGCATTCGCCAGGGTGATGCGCCTGTCCAGGCCGACCATGCAGATGTGCTCATTGGAACTGCTCAGGAACGCATCCAGCTGCTCCCGACTCTTCTTGAGTTCCAGTTCATTCCTGCGCATGTCAGTGATGTCAAACCCAATGCCGACTACGCTGGCAACAGAGCCTCGGATGTCGAAGACCGGCATTTTGACCACGTGGAACTTCATGTGGCTTTCGCCGTCAAACTCGTCGTAGTCCCTCTCCCATCGGTGCCCCGTAGCGACAACGAGGTCATCCGTCTGCTCGAACTCCGTCGCCCGCCCGGGCTCGAACAGTTCCCGGTCCGTGTGCCCCAGCAGGTGGTTGAGCGAGGGGACCTTCCACGTCGGCCGGGCAGGGTTGTAGTGTGCCCACATCAGGTTTGCCGCCTGGTACCGGTGATCCAGCGTTTTGAGCCAGATGGCCGCTGGAAGGTTGTCCATCAGGATGCGGGCGAACGCCCGTGATTCCTCCAGTGCCTCCATGCTCTCCTGCCGGGCAAGGAACCTCTGCTGGAGAATGAGGGCGCGGACCGCTGCCCAGATCAGAGCGCCGCTGACGATGATGGCAACCGCCATGAGCACCTCCTGACCAATGGTCAGGTCGTCGGCGAAATTGCCCAGGAGTGCGCTCCATACAACCACATACAGGCACGCAGCCAGCGTGGCTCCGGTCCTCGCCCGCCTGAACCACCACTTCGGCCTTCCTGTCGCACTTGCTCGGTTACGATGACTGCTGGGTTCTTGATTGTCCGGGTTCATCCGTCCACCTTCTCTCTTGACATCTTTGAGCGTAGTCCTCAGGGATGACCTGTCAAACGCGCCCGAACAGCGTAGACCACCCGAAGCCTCTCCTTGACAAAGGAAGAGGGCCCGCTAGAACATTGAGGGGAAGGACCGCCCGTCGTATCGCTGGACGAAGATACGGTGGTGGATACCCTCTGCCGGATGCCCAATGGCGCACCGGCGTGCGCCGACTGGAGGCAACGATGAAAGTCAGCATCATTGGTGGAGGAGGAACAAGAGCCCCAATTCTCGTGGGCGCTCTCCTTGACCTTCAGGAACGGATCGGCCTCACGGAGATCTCACTGGTCGATCCCGACGACGAACGGTTCGCCGCCATGGACAAGATCGTATCGGCCATCGTCAAGGGCAGAAACAGCACGGTCGAGATCTCGCACGCCAGTACGTTTCGCGAGTGCGTGACCGGAGCATCCTTCGTCATCGCCGCCATACGCGTGGGTGGCGACCATATGCGTACGCTGGACGAACGCATCCCCCTGTCGATGGATGTTCTGGGGCAGGAGACAGTCGGCGCAGGCGGCTTTGCCATGGCGGTCCGCACCATCCCCGTCGTGCTGGACATGCTGGGGGAGCTGCGCGAGGTTGCACCCGACGCCTGGTTCATCAACCTCACGAACCCGTCGGGGATCATTACGCAGGCGATGGTCAGCCATGGAGGTTTTCACAACGTCGTCGGCATCTGTGATGCGCCAACTTCCATCGGCATCCTGCTGGCCTATCTCCTCAAGGTCGAACCGGAAGATCTGGTACTGGACTACTACGGGCTGAACCACTGTGGTTTCGTCAAGAGTGTCTACGCCCTCGGGCACGACGTACTGCCCCAGATCCTTTCCATGATCGACCAGGTGCCCGATTTCGAGGTGATGACACACTTCTCACCTGCATTCGTCCAGCGCCTCGGCAAACTGCCCAACGGGTACATCTGGTACTACGCGTTCAAGCGCGAATCGCTCGCAGCTGTCAAGGCTGCCGGAGAGACCCGCGGCGAGGAAGTAGAACGCCTCAATGCCCAGTTGTTTGCCGACCTGCGGACCACGGACGACCCCATGGGCGTCTACGACGCATACCTGGGTAAACGCGAGGACGGACATCTCGCAGAAGAGTATCGGAGCGCGATGAGCCTCAAGAATGGGCAAGGATACAGCGCAGTTGCCATGGATGTACTTCTCGGCCTCGCAGGCAAGGGTCAGTCCGTCGTCCCCGTCAATGTCATGAACCGTGGTGCCATTGCAGGCCTTGCCCTCGACGACGTCGTCGAGGTCCCGTCACTGATCACTGAACGGCTCATCCGCCCGCTGGCGGTCGGACCCATCGACACTGAATCACGCCTGCTCATCGAGCAGGTGAAACTGTATGAGAGATCGCTGGTCGACGCCGTCGTATACCGCGATCTCGAGGCTCTCATCGACGCCCTGGCACTCAATCCGCTGGTACCATCGCCGGCCGTAGCACGAGATCTCGTCCTGGCGTTCAAAGAGCAGGAAGCCCCATACTTCGACAGCTTCAAGTAACCGTACACATCCGCAATTTGTTGGAGGCAGCATGAACTTCTGGAAAAAGCTCGCATACAGCTTTGGTTCCATGGGAGCAGGCCTGCCGGAAAACGCGTTTACGGCGTGGGCGCTCTACCTCTACGTGGACAAGCTTGGTTTTCCACAACAGCTGTTCGCGACCGCCATGCTCATCTACACAATCTGGAACTGCATCAACGACCCACTGTTCGGGTTCTGGTCCGACCGGACGCATACGCGGTGGGGACGGCGCATCCCGTACATTGTCCTGGGAACCCTGCCCCTGGCGCTCGCCTTCTATCTCATCTGGGTCCCGCCGGCCAGCTTGCTCACGCCAGCCGGCATGTTCACTCCGGCACTGTTCTGGTACTACCTTGCCGTCATCTTCGCATTCGATGGATTCTATACCATCGTCATCATCAACTGGACGTCGCTGTATCCCGAGACGTTCTCGACAACGAGCGATCGCAGTACGGTCAATGCCTGGCGCCAGGCGATCGGCATCCTGGGCGCCATGGCGGGGCTGGCTGCTACACCGCTGATCGTCGCAAAGCTCGGATGGAGAGGCATGGGCATCATCTTCGGGGCGATCACCGCCATCTCCATCTTCGTTTCGCTGCTGGGCTCCAAGGAGAACCTGCATGCCCCCGGTGAACCTCTGCCGCTAGGTCCCGCCATCAAGAATACGCTGGCGAACAAGTCGTTCCTGACGTTCGTCATGTTCAACCTGTTCGTGAACTCGGTCATCGTGCTGGTGCCCCAGGTGATACCCTTCTTCGCCAAGTACGTTCTGCTCATCTCGGACGCCCAGAGCAGTCTCATCATGGCACCCATCTTCATCGTCGCCATTATCACTCAGATCTTCTGGTCAAAAGTCGTCGTCCGCAAGGGTGTTCGCACGACGGCCATGATCGCTTGTGTTCTGTTCGGTCTGACGCTACTACCGCTGGGCCTGGTCCGGACGATGCCACAGGCAATTACCTGGTTCGGCATCGTAGGAATAGGTCTCGGAGCTCTTCTTCTGGTAGGCGACATCATGGTCGCCGACATCTGTGATGAGGACTACCTCAAGACACACACACGCAGGGAAGGCATGTACTACGGCGTCAACGCGCTCATCATCCGCATGAGCGTCGCCATCTCGGCAGGCACGATCTCATTTGTCCAGACCATCACGAAGTACAAGCCCGTGGTTGATCCCACGCTGATGGCGCCAACGGCCGTAATAGGGTTCAGGTTCCTGGTCAGCGTTATTCC
>Ga0209385_1000862_pt1 | contig 12651 bp, 6 predicted proteins | sample NGEPerB_FD_184506 | JGI IMG/M metagenome (GOLD analysis project Ga0209385, IMG submission 184506) | Arctic peat soil microbial communities from the Barrow Environmental Observatory site, Barrow, Alaska, USA - NGEE PermafrostAB12-B... | ecosystem: Environmental > Terrestrial > Soil > Wetlands >... | reverse complement strand
GTCCAATAGAGCCAAAAATATCGAAATGAAATTATCGGATAAAGACATAAAAATTTTAAGTGGTGTAAGCCAGGTCGCCGCTGTTTTTACGCTTATTGTCGCAGTCACAATGATACTCGGACTTATTCAGCTTAAAGTGGTGAAACCTCTCGACAGTCAATCTCTTGCTTCAATAAAAGAACAATACGACAAGGATCCGTCAGACAAGAATATAGCTGAAGAGGTCAGAGCCATGGACCTTATGGCGCGCCGTGCTTATTTTTCATCACGCTGGCAGGTCGAGACAGGTTCTTACCTTCTTATTGCAGGGGCATTAATTTTTGTTCTCACACGACGATTAATTGCAGGATCCGAAAAGCCTGAACCTGCTTTTTCATCTGAGAAACCAGATATTGTCAGCCAGAGGAAGAAATACAGGGTATACCTGATCTTAGCAGCAGCATTTATTACAGTTGTAGCAATAATCTCTTCATTTGTTCTCAGAAGTTCACTTCCTGAAACGGGAGTCAAGGTTGCAGTAGCTGCGCAAAACACCAGGGATGTTCAAAATATCGGGACTGCTGCTACGCTTACAGGAAGTACTAACTACCCTTTCTTCAGGGGTGAAGGGTCGAGGGGAATAGCGGGCGGAATTGGATATCCAGTCGAATGGAACGGGAATGATGGAAAGAACATTAAGTGGAAAATTCCTGTGCCGGGTCACGGGAAAAATTCACCGGTTATCTGGGGCAATAAGCTTTTTCTGACAGGAATAAGAGCAGGAACACTGGAAGTATACTGCATCGACAAAATAAAAGGAGAAATTCTCTGGACAGCATCTGCCTCTGATTTTCCCGGAGCATCGAAAGAAATACCGGAGAGCGACCCGGAAGCCGGGATGGCTGTTCCTACTGCTGCAGTTAATGGTGAAGTGGTCTGTGCGATATTCGGTAATGGTAACCTGATTTGTTTAGACTTAGATGGCAAGAGGCTTTGGGGTAAAAATATAGGAGTACCGAAGAGTGCATATGGTTATGCAGCATCTCTTCTTATTTATGGTAAAATATTGATAGTTCAGTACGACAGCGACGCAAAGATCGCAATCAAGGGTTTTGATCTTTCCAGCGGAGAACAGAAATGGGAAACACCCCGGACAGGCAGACCTGTATGGGCTTCTCCTGTTTTAGCAAGTATTGATGGTCAGACTCAGGTTATAATAAATGGAAACCCGAATGTATCATCCTACGATCCCACAACCGGTGCTGAGCTTTGGAGTCAACCAGGGGTTTCAGGAGATGTTGCTCCATCTCCGGCAGTAAACAGCAGGTTTGTTTATGTGGTTACTGATTATGCAAAGCTGATTGCCTTAAAGCCTGGGAAAACCGGATCCGCAGTGTGGGAGGACAATACCTTCACTCCTGATGCCTCAAGTCCGGTGGCTAATGACCAGTTCCTGTTCCTTACAACCGGAAACGGAGATGCCGTCTGCTACAATGCTCAAAAGGGCGATACTCTCTGGTCACATTACTTCAAAAATCCTTTCTATGCATCGCCAATAATCTGTGATGATAAGTTATGGATGCTTGACAGGCAAGGGATAATGCATGTTGCCGATGCTTCTGGAAAATTCAAACTTCTTGCTGAATCACCACTTGGCGAAAATTCCGACAGTTCGCCGGCATTTTCTGACGGCAGGATATATCTGAGGGGAAAGGATAATTTATTTTGTATAGCAAAGGATTGAAAAACAAGGAAGAAAATACTATAAAGGAGTGCAACTGCACTGAAAGTGATCTATCCACGGTAATTAATGTGGTTGAGGAAGTTGTTGCGTTTACCGGAAGGGAAAAGGATAAAGTGATCGCAATCCTGCAGGAGGTTCAGAAGAGACTCAATTATATACCTTCCGAGGCGCTTAAACACATATGTAAGATCACTGAGATTACACCTGGTCAGATATCAGGTGTTTCAACATTTTATTCCCAGTTCAGGCATATTCCGGCCGGGAGACATATTATAAAAATCTGTCAGGGAACTGCTTGTCATGTAAAAGGAGCAAACCTTGTCTCCGATGCATTCAGAAGGGAACTGAAACTGGAACCGGATTCAGGCAATACTTCCGATATGCTTTTCTCTGTTGAGGAAGTAGCCTGTCTTGGATGCTGTACACTTGCTCCCGTTGTACAGATCGACGACAAGACATACGGACATGTCAGGCCTGCGGGGGTCGACATGGTAATTGCCGATTTTCTCAGTCAGGTATCCTCCAGAAAAAAGAGTACAGAATTAAAGAATCAATCATCGGTAGCTTCTGAAATCAGGATCGGACTTGGTTCTTGCTGTGTTGCAGGAGGCAGCAGGGAGATCCTCTCCGAGATTATTGATATCAGACAAAAATACGACCTTGATGTTGCCCTGAAACCTGTCGGATGTGTGGGAGTTTGCAACCAGACTCCTCTTATGGAAATAATCACCGGAGGCAACTCTGTTTCAAGATATACAAATGTCATGAAGGATCAGGTGGAGGATATAATCCTCAAGCATATTATGCCACGTTCCGTAAATAAAAAGCTGAAATTGAGGATAAATGACCTTGTTGATACATTTGTGAATGACAGCAAACTACTGAATCCTGCCCTGGTTTCTCAAGAAAAAAGAGAACAGATACTTATCAGCTTCCTTAAGAATCAGCTGCATATTGCTACAGAAAAGAGCGGGACTATGTCACCTGAATCCCTTGACGAATATTTGCTTTTTGATGGATTCAGTGCCTTTAATAAATGTCTTCTGTTCAGTGACAAAGGTGAGCTTATAAACATCATCAGGGAAAGCGGATTAAGAGGTCGTGGAGGTGCAGGTTTTCCTACGGGAAAGAAATGGGAAATCTTCAGAAATTCCGTGGGTGACAGAAAGTATGTTGTATGCAATGGAGATGAAGGAGACCCTGGCGCATTTATGGACAGAATGCTCCTGGAATCATTTCCATTCAGGATAATCGAAGGTATGCTGATAGCCGGCCTTGCTACTGGTGCTGAGAATGGAATTTTCTATATCAGGGCAGAATACCCTCTTGCTGTCCTAAGGATCAGAAATGCAATCAATTTATGCAAGAAGGACGGCCTGATAGGTGATAACATAAAAGGCACAGGATTTTCCTTCAATATTTCAATATTCGAAGGCGCAGGGGCATTTGTGTGTGGCGAGGAGACTGCCCTTATAGCATCAATGGAAGGAAAACGCGGAACCCCCCATCTCAGGCCTCCTTTCCCTGCAATTAGAGGATTCAGGGAGGCTCCGACCCTGGTAAATAATGTTGAAACATTATCCCTGGTTTCATGGATAATAAACCATGGGGCCGAAGAATTTAAGAAGATTGGTACAGCTAAAAGCAAGGGGACCAAGGTTTTTGCTCTCGCAGGTAAAGTGGCAAGAGGTGGCCTTATCGAAGTCGCAATGGGAACTACTATTCGTGAAATAGTAGAGAATATCGGAAACGGTGTTGCCCCGGAAAGAAAATTTAAGGCAGTCCAGATTGGCGGACCTTCCGGCGGATGCATACCCGAGAGTCTTGCTGATACTCCAATAGATTATGAAGAGCTGATAAAGCTTGGTGCTATGATGGGATCAGGCGGTCTGGTGGTGCTTGATGATGCAGATTGTATGGTCGACATGGCCAAGTACTTTCTTACATTCACTCATCAGCAATCATGCGGTAAGTGTACATTCTGCAGGGTCGGTACCAAAAAGATGCTCGATATCCTGGAACGTCTGAGTATGGGCAAGGCAACTTCTGCTGAACTGGATGAACTGGAAGCCCTATGTACTTCAGTTGCAAACGGAAGCCTGTGCGGTCTTGGAAAATCAGCACCTAATCCGGTTATTACTGGTCTCAGATATTTCCGCGAGGAGTATGAGGAACATACAAAAGGCATATGCTGGGCAAAGAAATGTCAATCACTTGTGAAATATGTGATTTCTGAAAAATGTACAGGATGCACAAAATGTTCCCAGGAATGCCCGGTAAATGCAATTGCCTTCAAACCGTACGAGAGACATGAAATTGATCAGCAGCTGTGCACTAAATGTGATAACTGCAGGATTGTATGTCCGGAAAATGCTATTGAAATAGTGAATATAAATGCCACAACTTAAGATAGATAATAAAGAGGTTACCACTGTGGCCGGAACAACCATCCTGGAAGCCGCAAAATCACAGGGGATATATATCCAAACGCTTTGCCACAGCGACCAGGTTGAGCATTATACTTCGTGCATGGTATGTATGGTAAAAGACCAGGTAACCGGAAAATTTCTGCCTTCGTGTACTGCCCAGGCTATGGATGGAATGAATATAGATACTACAAGCGATGAGGTAACTGGTCTGCGAAAAAAATCAGTTGAGCTGCTTCTCTCAGAACACCGTGCCGACTGTGAAGCACCCTGTCATTTAGTATGCCCGGCTGGTTACAATATACCTCTGCTAAACAGGCTTATTGCATCCGGAAATTTTATTAAAGCCACTGCTCTGTCAGATGACCAGACCAAAAATGAGTCGCTCTGGTGCATAAACTGCCCTGGCTACTGCCAGAACGCATGCCGCAGGAAAAAGACAGATACAGAAATATCAATAAAAAACCTTCAAATCTATATATCATATCCGAAGGATAAACCTGGCAAAAGTGCTGAATTTACCGGTGCTCAATTAGCGAACATACCTGCCAGACCTCCCAGGAAAAATAAAAGATTTACCTCTCTTACAGGAAAAATGACTGATAATGAATTGAAGGAATGGCTCAAGGAATGCGAGGAGGGTAATAAGCGCTTCTCAGAAATTTCTGATAATGATACTGCAAGACATGAGGCATCAGCATGCATGCATTGTGACTGCAGGGCTGCGGAAAACTGTGATCTCAGGGAGCTTGGAGAAAAATTTGCACTGAAGAATCCAGCCGGGAAACTGGTAAATTCGGTGGCAGTCAAGAAAATCAACAGAAAAACAAACCTTATCTTTGAAAATGCAAAATGCATAAAATGCGGTTTATGTGTAAGACTTTGTGAAGACAGTACAACTGAACCTGCACTATGTTTTATAAACAGGGGATTTGTAACCATTTTGTCCGAACCACTTACGAATAGTTTTGAGGATGTGCTGAAAAGAAAGACAAAAGAATGCATTGAAATATGTCCAACTGGAGCCTTATCGTGGTTTAAAACCGATCCTGCTAATGAAATTTAGCTTTAAGATATTACTTTTTCTCCTGCTGAATTCAGGTGTTATTTTTTCCCAGAATCCGGACTGGCCGATATTTCGTGGAAAATCAGATCTTTCAGGAAACTCTGAATGGCCACTTCCCTCCAATCCTAAGTTGTTATGGAGTATGAATTCAGGCTCAGCAACAAAATCCACACCTGTTATAAGCGATGGTCTTATCTATTTCGGAAATGACAAGGGATCTCTTATCGCATGCACTACGGAAGGAAAACTCGCCTGGAAAACAGCTGAAGGCGATCCGATAGAGGCTCCTCCCCTGGTATCAGACAATAATGTCATTTACAGTACATCTGCAGGCGTACTTTATGCGGCAAATAAAAAAACCGGAAAAATTGTATGGTCATATAAAACTGACAATCAGATAGCTGGATCAGCAAATATCTGGAAATTAGGAAACTCATCCGGTATTATTGTTGGAAGCTATGATTATTACCTTCATTGTATTAATCCATCTACAGGGAAAATGCTCTGGAGAGTTGAAACAGAAAACTATATTAACGGTACACCCGCAATATTAAACGGTAAAATTATATTCGGTGGATGCGATGGAATGTTAAGAGTTGTTGATCCGCTTACAGGCAAACAAAAAGATACTGTTGATATTGGAGTTTATATTGCCTCCTCCCCTGCCCTCGCCGGTAATATGGCATATTTCGGGGATTACGACGGAACAAAATACTGTGTAAATATTGCCACAAAAAAAATTGTATGGAAGATTCCGGGAGCTGATGATTCAGGTTCAATTTTGGCGATCCCGGCTGTAGGTAACAATTCAGTTGTAATAGGAAGTGAGGATAAATATCTTTATTGTTACAACTCTTCCGATGGAAAGTTGTTATGGAAATACAGAACTAACGGAAGAATATTAGGTTCTGCAGTTTTGTCATCAACAAAAGTTCTTTTTACGGGTATGGATGGGTATGTTTATATTCTGGGTTTAGCTGATGGTAAGAAGATCTGGAGCTTTAATGCAGGGACCCCTGTTAGCAGCTCCCCGGCGGTAGTCGACGGAAAATTCTATATTCTGACAGAGGACGGACGTTTGATGGCCTTTGGAGAAAAGTAATTGTCTCTGTGTAACTTTGTGGTTCTCTGTGTTCTTTTTACCTCATCCCCCTGCCCCCTTCTCCCAGGGGAGAATGGGGTAACCAAGTAAAGAAATTAAGTCCCTCCCCCTTGGGGGAGGGATTTAGGGAGAGGTAAATTTGCAAAGAGAGACACAGAGACGAATATATTAATATGAAAATTGTTTATCTGATAACAGGTTCTGGAGGTTCGTTTTATTGCGGCAATTGTTACCGCGATATGATTTACCTTAGGGCAATCCGTAAAGTCCCGGGAACTACAGCTTCCGCTATTCCATTGTATCTCCCTCCTGATGGGCCTGATGTTGAAACCGGTCTGGATAAGAATGTCTTTTTCGGCGCAATTTCAATGTATCTCAGGGAAAAGGTTCCATTTCTCAGGAATATGCCTGTTTTTATTGATAAGCTCGTTGATTCTGCTCCTATGCTAAGAATGGCAGCGCGCAGGGCCGGTACGACCCGCACGGAGGGACTTGAAGAAATGACGCTTAATATGATCAGGGGTGAAAATGCATTTCCTGAAAAAGAGCTTCAGCGCCTTGTCGAGTATCTGTCAAAAGATGGGAAACCGGATATTATTCACCTATCAAATGCACTTATTATCGGGCTGGCCAGGCAGCTCAAAAGCAAAATGAATGTTAAAATTGTATGCTCACTCCTAAATGAAGATGACTGGATCGATGAGATGGCAGAACCCTTTCAGTCGCAGGCCTGGATCTTAATTTCAAAGGAAGCGCCCAATGTTGATGCCTTCTTAACTCCCAGCAACTATTATAAAGAGCTGTTTATTGGTAAAACCGGAATAATGGGAGACAATTTTCATGTTGTACCACTTGGGTTTGATCCGGGCGACCTTTCAAGGACTGAAAACGCGGCCAGATGGCCTTCAATCGGCTATTTTTGCAGGATTAATGCCCAGAATGGCTTTGACAAGCTGGTTGATGCTTTTATTGAACTTAAAAGTAATAAAGAACTGCCGGGTTTGACTCTGCATGTTTCAGGAGGTTACACAGGTGATGACAAGCCGTTTATTACTAAGCAGATCAGAAAAATAAAGGCTAAAGGTCTTATTAGCTTTGTCAGAATATATCCTGAATTCCATGGCGATAGCAAACACGAGTTTTTCAGAAATATAGATGTTATGAGCGTGCCCGTCAGAAAGCATGATGGCTATGGACTTTATATACTCGAAGCAAATTCAGCCGGTGTTCCTGTTGTGCAGCCTGCAACAGGGGCATTCCCTGAAATTATTGAAAGAACTTCAGGCGGAATTACCTATTCGACCGACAATGTTTCCGACCTGGCGAAGAATCTTCTGATATTATTAAAGGATAATGACTTACGTTCTAAACTGGGAAAACAGGGAAAAGAAAAGGTGCTGACAGAACTCTCTCTTGAAAAAATGTCCGAAGGCTTATCTAAAGTTTATAATTCTTTAACTTAAGCGGATATCTCTTTAACTTAGTGTACCTTGGTGAACACCTTAGTGTCTCTTTGCGGTCAAACTTTTTTTTACCACAAAGGTTCACAAAGTATATCACGAAGGAACACAAAGGGAAAAATTAATAAATATTCAAATCGAATATTATGCTTTCAATAAAAGGAATCTCAAAATCATTCATTCAGCGGGGTTTGGTGCTCGACAACCTCTCTCTTGAGGTGGAAGAAGGAGAAACAATTGCAATAATGGGACCATCAGGTTCAGGCAAAACGACACTGATGAATATTATTGGTTTACTTGATAAACCTGATACGGGAGATATAATCTTCAGAGGAGTTTCGGTGTCAGATTTTTCAGAAGATGAAGCTGCTGATTACAGAAACCTTAATATAGGATTTGTATTCCAGGAACATTTGCTTCTCCCCTTTCTTACAGTATCTGAGAATGTAACACTTCCTTTAATGGCATCAAAATCTTCGTTGAAAGATATTTCCGCTAAAGAACAACATTTAAAGGTATTAATGGAAAATACCGGCATTTATAGTCTAAGGGACAAGTATCCTTTCAGAATTTCAGGGGGTGAAGCTCAAAGGGTTGCATTGGTGAGAGCGCTGGCAAATAATCCGTCAATTCTTCTTGCAGATGAACCTACTGGTTCGCTCGATACGAAAAATGCTGAAAAGATGGGGGAACTTCTTATGGATATAAACAGATTATCCGGAATAACTATCATTATGGCCACCCATTCGGTTAACCTTGCAAATAAAATGTCTAAAATATTGCATCTTGAGGAAGGTAAATTAATCATCTGAATTGAATAGAAGACACAGAATCATCATGGCCGGGGAGTTAAGACTAATAATACAATCAATTAAATATTACAGAAAGCCTGTTTCATATCAGGTTTTGATAATAGTTTTGCTTTGTGCAATAATAACCGGCTCATTTCTTACCGGCAGCTCTGTCAGACAAAGCTTGAAAAAATCTGCCTCAGATCGCCTTGGCAATGCTGACATCCTTATCAGCTCCGGAATAAGGTATTTTAATAATGAACTTGCCAGGAGAATGAAAGAAAACCCTGATATCTTGTGTTGCGGGATTCTTGAAACAACAGGATATTGCCAGGCAATGAATTCGCAGAAAGGGGCCTTCAGTACGCACATTTACGGTATAGAAAAAGAATTTTTTGTATTTCAGGGACATGATTCGTTAACTATCAAACCAGGTGAAATTGCTATTAATAAACGACTGGCAGATTATCTCAGACTTAAACCCGGTGACGACCTTATAATCAGATTTAAAACCATAAGCGACATACCTGCTGATGCACCATTTGCACCCGGAGGAGATGCCGGAAAGTCAGTCGTGATGAGGGTAGGTACCATTCTTGAATCTGTTCAGACAGGAAACTTCTCCATGTCTATCAGTCAGATAACACCCATGAATATCTTTATGAACCTGTCGGATATTGAATCAGCCCGGGATAGCGTTTTCAAAATTAACAGGCTAATTATCAAAAAAAGCAACAACAATTCTTTAAAACTGGTTAGCGAGGCCTTTAAACATAATCTGAAGCCACAGGATATTGGCTTACGGTTAAGGGAGGTGAATAAGACAGGAGAAATAGAGATTATTTCTGACAGGGTTTTTATTGATGAATCGTTATTAAAAGTGATAAATGACATTTTGCCAATGTCCGCTCCTGTTATTACATACCTGGGAAACAGATTTAATTCCGGAACCAGGTCAACTCCGTACTCATTTATTTCTGCTTTGCCTTCTTCTTTGTATCGTGGTATAGGTGCAGGCAATGAAATTATTATTAATCGTTGGATGGCAAATGATCTTTCAGCAAAAGAGGGAGATATTGTTAAGTTATTTTGGTATTCCCCAGATTCATTAAACAAGCTCATCGAAAAAAGCAGTGATTTCACTGTCAAACGTATTGTTGATATGAATGGCATCTGGTCAGATTCTCTATTGATGCCTGATTTCCCGGGAATTGCCGGAAAAGAGTCATGTGCCGAATGGGATGCAGGTGTACCAATAAAAATGCATCAGATTCGTACTAAAGATGAGGATTACTGGAACAAATACAGGGGGACACCAAAAGCGTTCATTAGCTACACCACAGGCAGAAAGATCTGGGGGAATAATTTTGGTCCGGCTACATCCATTCGTTATCCTGCTGGAATAACTAAAAAGGATATTGAAGACAAGCTTAACGGGTCACTTGATCCTTTGAAAGTGGGCTTCATGATAACAGATTTGTCAGATGAATCTGTAAAAGCGGCAAATGAGAGTGTTGATTTCAGTACATTATTCCTGAGTCTTAGTTTTTTCCTAATTCTGTCTTCATTGGTTTTATTATCATTTGCGGTCTCCTTATATTTTGATTCCAAAAAAAGCCATATCTTCATTTTACATGCTTTGGGTTTTAAAAACAGCCGGATTACCCGCTTATTATTTATTGAAGCCGGCTTCATCGGACTTGCAGGATGCTCAATTGGAGTATTCGCAGGTTATCTGGTTAATATTCTTATTACAACGGCTCTGAATACCGTTTGGAACGGGGCTGTTCAGACCGATACTCTTAAAGCATACTTTAATATCTTGCCTCTATTTTCAGGATTCTTTCTTACATTTTTAACTATCCTGGTGCTCATGCTGGTAAAGGTTAAGCGATTCCTGAAAATATTAAATAAGATGGGAAAAGAGATTTATTCTATTCCTTCCAGCCAGAAAAATAGAAATATTTTGATCATTTCATCTTTTGTTACAGTTTCATTGGTCCTGTTTTCACTCTTATCCGGGTCACGACAAATCTCTTTTTTATTTGCTTCAGGAACAGCGCTGTTATTGACTTTCGTTTTCTTATGGAGACAATATTACATAGGAAGATCAAGAATCCTTGCCGGCAAAAGTATTAACAGAAAACAGCTGTTGCATCGCTATTATTCATTTAATCCGTCAGGTGCAGTCACTCCGATCCTTTTCATAGCTGCTGGGATTTTTACGGTATTCATCACTGGAGTAAACAAAATGAATTCTAATGAAAATACGATTAAGAGATCAGGCGGTACGGGAGGATATTTACTATGGTGCGAAAACACAATACCTGTAAAAGAAGATATGAATTCAGAAACAGGGAAAAAATCATTGGGTCTGGATAATGATCAACTTTCGGATGTGAGTTTTGTGCAGATGAAAAAGTACTCAGGAAATGATGCCAGTTGTCTGAATCTTAACCATATCACCACTCCTCCTCTGCTGGGAATTGATCCTGATGATTTCATTACAAAACAATCGTTCTCATTTTCAAAAGTGCTTGATGTTAAGAAATTTAAAAACCCATGGCAATATTTAAATATACCTTCCACTAACAATACATTCTTTGGTATCGCTGATCAGACTGTTCTGGAGTGGGGATTGAAATTGAAGACAGGAGACACTTTAATTTTAAGGGCTGAAAATGGTCAGCCGGTGAAAATAATAATTGCTGCCGGATTACAATCGTCTGTTTTTCAGGGTAATTTACTCATTGGAAAAGAGAACTTCACCAGGTATTTTCCTTCTGTTTCCGGTTTTCAGGTTTTTCTTGCAGATGGCAATAATGCATTGACTGACCAATATAAAAACACGTTAGAAGAAAGGCTGGAAAGTTATGGCACAGACATTGAAAAAACATCTTTTCGACTGGCTTCATTTTACAGAGTCACTAATACTTACCTGTCTGTCTTTGCGGTCTTTGGAGCTTTCGGTATGATAATTGGTGTTGCAGGACTTGGATTTGTGCTTCTCAGGAACTACAATCAGCGGAAAAAAGAATTTGCTATAATGCTAGCTGCAGGATTTCGTTCGAAAAAAATCCGTGGAATGATTCTTTCCGAACAATTGAAAATATTGATTGCAGGGGTAACGGCAGGAGTTTTTTCTGCACTGCTTGCAACATCATCCTCAATTATAAATAATCGGGTAATTCCATGGTTGTTTTTGTCCTGGATGATTCTTGCAATAATTATCACGGGTTTAGTTACAATGCTTCTTTCAGTGCGATCACTGACAAAAGATTCGCTGATAACCAGCCTGAAAAAAGAATAGCGAAGATTACTTTTTTCCTACTGCCACAAGCCATTTTTGGGTTCTGAAAATAATCATCCCGTCGGTTATTGCAGGAGCCGTCATGCAAATATCCTTCATAGGTATTTCAGCCAGAAGCTTAAATTCATCACCGTCTTTGACAATGTAAACCGTTCCCTCTTCATCTACAATATATATCTTTCCGTCCGAAGCGACCGGAGAAGCAATAAAACTTTTTGTTTGTCCAAGCTTGGCATTATAAATCTCCTTACCGGTAAGAGGATCGAGACAAATCAAAACTCCATTCCAGTTAACGTTGTACAGATGATTTTTGTAAAGCAACAGAGTATGCATATATGAACCGCCCCGAGGTAAACTCCATTTTATGAATTCATTTGATGTTTCCGGTTCTTTCAGAGTTATATCGCCAATGGCATTGGTTCTGACAGCAATTATTGGTGAATTTCTTCCATGTGCACTATTGAAATATATCAGATCGTTTCCAATTATTGGTGTGGGTATCTGAATATCGCCGCCACCTGACATCTTCCAGATTTCCTTGCCGGTTGCAAGATCATATCCACCACGGTTCTTATAGCCATTAAGTGCGACATAAGTTTTACCGGCATTTGTATATATGTTTGGCGTACACCAACCCGGGTATTCATCTCGTTGGGTTTTCCAGAGTTCTTTTCCTGTTTTTATATCGTATGCCGCAACAAATGAGTTCTCCAGCACATCACACTGGATTATCAAAACACCATTGTATATAACAGGAGAGCTGGCAAATTCCC
>Ga0209385_1000861_pt1 | contig 12655 bp, 11 predicted proteins | sample NGEPerB_FD_184506 | JGI IMG/M metagenome (GOLD analysis project Ga0209385, IMG submission 184506) | Arctic peat soil microbial communities from the Barrow Environmental Observatory site, Barrow, Alaska, USA - NGEE PermafrostAB12-B... | ecosystem: Environmental > Terrestrial > Soil > Wetlands >... | reverse complement strand
CTCATCGTCGTTCTCGACGCAGGCGACCTGGGGCCACGCCGTCCTGTCGGATTGCTACGGCGCAGGCCGGGCCCGCGGCCCGTGGTCGGCTACGAATACGTCCGATCCTGGCTCGAGGCGAGTCATCGCTTCCCGCTGGAGCCCACGCTTCCGCTCGTGCCCGGCGAGCAATTCACTCGCGGTGGCGGTTTGCCAGGGATATTTGCCGACGCGGCACCGGATCGGTGGGGCCGCAGGCTCATTGAACGGCGCGAGGCCGCGAACGCTCGTCGGGAGAGTCGGAGGCCACGCAACCTCGATGACTGGGACTTCCTCGTCGGTGTGGCGGACGCCACCAGGATGGGCGCCCTTCGTTTGGGCGTTGAGCGCGAAGGGCCGTTCCTCGACGACCAGGCGCCTGCCGTGCCGCCGCTCACGAGACTGCGCACACTCGAGTCCGCGGCCCGGCGCCTTGACGATCCCGAAGGCGCACCACTCGACGATCCGGACATCGCGTTGCTGATCGCACCTGGTAGTTCGCTGGGTGGCGCGCGGCCCAAGGCGACCTACCTCGATCCAGACGGAACGCTGTGGATCGCCAAGTTCCCTTCGCGCCAGGACCGGTGGGACGTTGGCGGATGGGAGCATCTCATCGCGCAACTGACGAGGGAGGCGGGCGTGATGGTGACCGACAGCCGGGCCCTCCCCCTGTCGGCCATGGGTACAACCTACGCCACCCGCCGATTTGACCGCGACGGCGATCGACGCCGCCTTTTTGTCTCAGCCATGACAATGATCGGTAAGACCGACGGTGATGAGGCGAGCTACCTCGAGGTCGCGCAGGTGATTGCTAACCACGTTGAGCCGGGGGCCGTGGCGGCCGACCTCGCGCAGATGTTCCGCCGCCTGGTGTTCAATGTCATGGTCGGCAACCGCGACGACCACCTCCGCAATCACGGCTTCCTGCGCGCGCCCGGGGGCTGGCGACTGGCGCCGGCCTTCGACGTCAATCCCTCCCCAGAAACGGCCGAGCACACGCTCGCGATCGACGATCGTTCGCATGAGCCGTCTCTTCAGCTTGCACTGGCAACGCGATCTTTCTATCGGCTGTCGGCCCAAGAGGCAGCCGGGATCGTAGAGGAAGTCAGGGCGGCAGTGTCGGGCTGGGAGGCCAAAGCTCGTGGGGCAAGCCTGCCGATCGCCGAGATCGAACTGATGCGTGTTGCGATCAACCATGTCCCATAATGCCCGCCATGAACCGAGCTAAGGCGGTCTTGTCCTCTGCACGGCAAAAGGCGCTGGCGGTTTGGCGCCGGCCCCATGGCCGGGCAGGGGCCGACACGGAAGCGAGCACCCCGGCCGCGGATTCCGAGCTGGTCCCCGCCGGTCGCGACCGCGCACCTGCGATTGCCGCCGGGTTGTCGTTCCTGTGGCCCGGTCTCGGACATCTCTTCCTGGGGCGCCGTCGGCAGGCCGCCATTCTGGCCCTGCCCGCGCTTCTCCTTGCGATCGTGGCAATCATCGAGCTCAGCCAGGGCGCGCTGATGTTCGCCGTCAGCCTGTGGGACGAGTCCTACTTTCTGACCGTAGCCGGGGCCATCATCGTCTTCGGGGCATGGAGGATAGTGGCCGTCGGCCATGCCTTCCTGTCGACATCGCGTCATCCTCGATCGCGACCCCGGCAGCTGGCGTTCGTGGCGGCGCTGGTGGTGGTCATAGTGGCCACGCACGGCCTCTTCGTCGCCGGCACCTGGGCCTGGTACGAGACCAGCGTCACGATCCAGAACAACGACCTCCTCGGCCTGGGGACGGCCTCGCCGTCGACGGCAACCCCGATACCCACGACGACCGACGGGTCTTCGCTCCAGCCGAACGCGATCACCGTGCCGACAGCACAGCCGTCACCGACCCGGGCGCCCAATCCCAATCGGATCACCTTCCTGCTGGTCGGCGTTGATTGGATGCCCGGGCGAGACCATTCGGTTACGGACACGATGATGCTCGCCAGCCTCGACACGGTGACCGGGAAGGCCGCCATGGTCAGCGTTCCGCGCGACACGGCAAGCTTCGGCCTGTACTACGGCGGCAAGGCCGGAGTGTCGTTCAAGCTCAACACCCTGATGAATGCCGCCATGAGGTCCGACTTCGGGTCCCCGGATACTCCGATCAAGACCCTCGAGAACGAGATCGGTTTCCTCGTCGGTGTGCACGTCGACTACTACGCCTTGATCAGTCTCGCCGGCCTCGCGGGAATGATCGACACTCTCGGCGGAATCGATGTCTACAACGCGCGGGCAATCAACGACAACACGAACAAGATCTACATCGGGGCCGGCAACATCCACCTCAACGGCGCGACCGCCATCGGGTATGTCCGCTCCCGTGAGGGCGGCGGTGACAGCGACTACACCCGGGCAGCCCGGCAGCAGGCCGTCCTGATGGCGATCAAGAGCAAGCTCACCAGTCCGGCAGGCTTGTCGCGTCTGGGCAGTCTTCTGACGGAAGCCGGCAAGGACATCGCCACGGACTTCCCCCTCAACACGGCCCGAAACTACGTGACCGCCGTGCAGCACGCCTCCCTTGTCGAGGGTTGCGTGCTGGGTCCGCCCTACAGCGTCCACCCGGACATGTCGCTGAGCGGTGGGACGTGGACGACGATCCTGGACATGGGCCGCGTCGCGAACCTGTCGGTGGATCTGTTCGGCGAGGACAGCCGCTTCTATGGGCAGCCCGGAGTCACGCCTGCGGCCTGCGGCAAGTAGCGGGGGTGCCGGACTGACGCCCGGCGCGGCTCGCCCCGGCGCTCTACTTGTAGGTGACGGCCGTCCCGGGCGGAACGCTCTGCATGAAGATTTCGCCGCGGACAAGCGGGACCTCAACGCCGGAAGAATCGTACAAGACGGTGAGGGCCGCGTCCGATGTCTTCTTCCAGGTGGCGGTGATGGCCTTGCCTTCTTTGAAGACGATGGCCTGGCCCGTACCGACGTTGCCGACGTTGACTCGCTGAATGCCGAAATCCACATAGTCGAACGTGACTGTCTGGAACATCACGACGATGTTGCGGGCGTATACCTGCTGGTTGTTGGCCGGATCGATCTGGTTCTTCCCGTCCAGGAGGCGAAGGTAGGAGTCGGTCGACGGGTCGTACTGGTAGCTCACGGTGACCGTGTTGTAGGGGACGGTGATCGACTGCGAGGCGGCCCGGCCGGCGGCCGGAGTATCGTCGACGAAGACACGGCCGGGCCCGCCCTGATACGTCGTCGGGTAGCCTCTCTGCGCCAGGCAGCTGATCAGCGCTGCGGAGCTGGTGTACTCGTTGTGGGGGGCAACGCGGGTTGTGATGCGGTGATAGGGGCAGGATCCGCCGTTGGAGGCGTTCTCGTCGTAGAAGTAGCTCCGCAGCGCGGGGATCACCACACTCAGCGTCTTGGTGTCGCCCCCGTCATGAGCGTAGAGGGCCTTGTACTCGGCGGCCCAGCGCACGAAGTAGTGTCGACCGCTCCGGACGCCGCCGATGTCGGTCCCGGTCCCTTCCTGGAAGATCATCATGTAGCGGTCCTGGCTGGATTCCTCGTAGGACTGGTACACGATCGAGGCCGAGGAGAAGCCCGACTGGGGCCGGGCCGCCACGTTGTCGCCGATAGAGACCGCCATGGGCAGGCGGTGGGCCAGGTCGGCCGGAGCCGCCACTCCGTCCAGGTCGGAGTAGGCCCAGCCTGCAGGCAGCGGCGTCGCACCCGTATTGGGCGTGTCGGAGGGCGATGGGCTGGGCGTCGGCGAGTCTGACGGGGAAGGCGAGGCGGAGGCCGAGGGCATGGCGCTCGGCGTCGCGCTGGCCGTTGCCCCGGCGGTGTCGCCGGACCTGACCGCGATCAGCAGGCCCGCCGCCACGATCGTCACGACTGCGACCGCGCAGACCACGACCACCACAATCCTGTTCCCGGCAGTGGCGCGTGCGATCGCTCGTCGGATACGTTCAGACACTGGTTCAAGTCTCCTTGGGACGTAACCGGCCCACAGGATAGCGGGGATCAGCGTTTCGGTTGGGCGCGCCGAGCTCTGGCAATTGCCACGAGCACCGTCGTCATCCCGAGCACTCGCTGCTTGTCGATCCGGACATCGCAGTCGGACGGGAAGAGCGATCGCAGCGTACCTGCGCGCAGGGGGTTGAGGGCGGCCTCGCTCGCCCAAACCCCGTTGCCGGTCCAGCGCAGCAGCGTGTGGCGAATCCGGCGAGGGAGCCAATGCACGAAGGGAAGCAGCGTGTGAGGATCCAAGGGGAACCCGCCGTTGGGCGTAGCCACGAAGACCGTATGACACGTTCGGACCAGCTCTTCGATGAATCGCCGCTGTTCGTCGCGGCTTCCAACGTGCTCGATCACTGCGTTCGAGAAGCCGATGTCGAACGAGTTGGCCTCGAAGGGGAGGCTGCGACCGTCGGCGACGACGAGTCGAACTGTCGGGAACGTGCGCTCGAACGCAGGCATGGGCTCCAGGCCGACCGCAGTGATTCGCTCCGGCCACGGGTACTGAGACTCAAGGAAGTTGCTGGAGCGCCAAGCGGAGTCGATCACGCCGACATCGAGGATCAGGTCGGTGGCCTTCGGCTGGACGATCTCGAGGAAGCGCGCCATTCGCCTCCGCCGCGATCTGGCGGTGAAGCCAGACGTGAGGCGCCATCGGATGCCCCCGTGCGATTCGGGCGCAGGTTCCGCTGATTGGCTATAGGGAACGTCATCGATGGGCGACATGGCCTGCACAGTTCGGGTTAGTGGAATGGCGCGAGTATAGGATCTAGCTGACCCTGGGATTGGGCTGCCGCCATGAAGCACGGGCGGCGAGGCACTTCGTAGAAGCTTCTAGTCCAGGTATGTACAGCGATGCGATACGCAGGTCCAAATCGGCTGCCTGTGCCCTAGGCGCTCAGCTTCCGACCCACGATCACAAAGTACCAACCCCACTTGGCCGCAGCGGCTCCACCATCCAACGGTTCGAGGCAACGCGCGACTGCACGGCGAACCCACGAGGGCAAGCGCTCAATCACTCGTGGGTAGACTCCACAGGTCGTGAGCCTGACGTGCTCAAGACCAAATTCGGCCAGCCACTGACCATAGTCGTTTGGACCGAACGACGACTCGTAGACACCGGGCGCGAGCCAAGGGCTCTCGAGCATGCGCCGTGCTTCACCGTGGCGGTACCAAGACGTCTTCCGAGGCACGACATCGGCGTAGAAGATACCTCCGGGACGAATCACACGAACCATTTCGCGGAGGACCACCTTCGGGTCTTCGAAGTGCTCGAGCAGTCCACCGGAGAGGATCAAATCGAACGAGTCGTCTGCAAATGGCAGCGCTTGCACGTCTCCCTGGACCGCTTCGATCTTCACGCCAAATGCCCCTGCGGTGTCCTCAGCCAGCTGCAGTGCGACGGGCTCGTTGTCAAGGGCTGTGAGTGAGAGCGGCGCCGCACGTCCCACCCGGCACAGGAAACGAGCCGATCCGCAGCCGACTTCGAGCGCACGACCCGCCTTTGGAAGATATCGTGAGAGCAGCTTCATCTTGCGCCGATCGATCTCGTTGCTCCAAGTCGCAGCAGAGTGATCTGGCGACGCGTGTCTCAGAGATTCAGTCCAGGCCTGTTCCCAAAGCCGGTTATCGGCCGGTTCATCTGGCATAGCTACCAACTTCGAGGTGACAGAAACAACCAAAGGGTTGAGTTTGGGGTGTGGCTCGCACTTCCCAGTCGGCGACATCGAAGGCAGCGCCGCCGGAGATCGTACCATTGTGTCCGAACAGCGCGGTTGTGATCCGGAGCCGATACGCGATGACTCGGATAATCCTGAGCTGACGGGAGGGAGGACCCGGTCCGGCGATTGGTCCGCGAGCGCCTGCTCGGCGTGAGTAGCGGAGTCCTGCGCGACGTTCGGCTCAGGCGGTGTGGCGAACGCTTCGCACCGCCCGCGCCGTGCGATTTCTCAGCGACCAACAGTGGGATTCGGATCTATTACAGCGTCCAGGTCAGGCTGGGCCCTCGACGCAGACGCACAGGTTGCCCGAACCGACGGCATTACTAGGCTTTGGCAGCTTCGGCTAGAACATCCGTTAGCGTCGTGCGCAGTGAGATCTCAGGTCGCCAGGACGTGAGCTCCGTCAGAAGGCTGGCGTCTCCGCGGATTTCGACAGGATCGTCGTCGCGCACGAGGGATTGATCCACCTGGATTCGCGGTGTCAGGCCAACCATCTCGCACAGCTGATCGATGATGAATCGAACCGTGACTGCCTCCCCTGAAGCAACATTGACAACGCGTGGGTGGGGAGCCAAGTCTCGGGCGGTTCGCTCCAGCAAGAGACGGTAGGCCCGCACGACGTCACGGACGTCGGTCAGGTCGCGACGGACGTCGACGTTTCCGGCCGGGATATAGTTCTTCTCGCCCCGCTGCATGGCGATGACGCGCCTTGCCATGGCCGGGACGACGAACATCGGACGCTGGCCGGGCCCGACGTGATTGAACGACCGGGTCACCACAACCGGGAAACCGTGTCGTGCGGCGGCCTCGATTGCGATCGCCTCCTGGGCGATTTTCGACATGCCGTACGCGTGGGCTGGAGCGAGCGGTGCGTTCTCGTTGAGTGGCAGGTTCTCGGCAAGCGGTCGGCCGTAGACCTCGGACGAGCCGGTCACGAGAACGGCAGGCTTGATCCCAACCAGCCGCATTGCTTCGAAAAGGGCGACGGTCCCTCCGACGTTGACGCGAAACGCCTCCTCCGGGTCGCTATTCGCATCTGGCGCAAATGCCATCCCCGCGAGATGGACAACCGCGTCCGGCGGACCCCCAGCCTGGCTCAGCCATCGCGCCAGGCCGTCACGGTCGGCGATGTCCAGGTCTTGTGGGCCTGGGGCTGAAACCACGGTGTGGCCGCCCCTGTCAAGTTCAGACAGGAGCCAGCCACCGACAAAGCCGATCGCGCCTGTGACAAAGACGCGCATCGCGGCTCCCTAGGCCGTTGCGTTCGATAGGGCGACGTCGTTGCGTGCCACGGTACGCTTACGAAGTAGTTCGATGTCGGCGTCAACCATCATGTGGATGAGCTCTTCAAAGTTGATCGTTGGCTCCCACGCAAGCTCCTCGCGTGCCTTGGTTGGATCACCGAGCAGATGATCGACCTCCGCCGGGCGGAGCAGACGCTCGTCCGCTACGACGTACTTCTTGTAGTCCAACCCGACGCGTTCGAACGCGATCCTGCACAGGTCTCGCACCGAGTGGTCAACGCCCGTCGCTACTACGTAATCGCACGCGACCGGCTGCTGCAGCATTGCCCACATCGCCCGCACATAGTCCCCTGCGAATCCCCAGTCCCGCCGCGAGTCCAGGTTTCCCATCCGAAGCTCTTTCGACATTCCGAGCGAAATCCGGGCCACGCCGTCCGACACCTTGCGCGTCACGAACTCAAGGCCGCGGCGCGGAGACTCGTGGTTGAAGAGGATCCCGGACACCGCGAAGATGCCAAAGCTCTCTCGGTAGTTGACCGTCAGGAAATGGCCGTAAGCCTTGGCGACTCCGTACGGGCTCCGGGGGTGGAAGGGCGTCAACTCGTTTTGCGGAACCTCGCGGACCTTGCCGAACATCTCGCTGGAGGAGGCCTGGTAGAACCTTACGGTGGGGTCTACCTGACGGACCGCCTCGAGCATCCGGGTGACGCCCAAGCCGGTGAATTCACCGGTCAGGACGGGTTGATTCCAGGATGTGGGAACAAAGCTCATGGCCGCGAGGTTGTAGATCTCTGTCGGCCGGGCGGCCTGTATCGCTGCCACCAGTGAGGCCTGGTCTAGGACGTCGCCCTGCACGAGTTCGATCCGGTGCTGGATGTGCTCGATACGCTGCATCGAGTCGGTGCTGGATCGACGCGTCATGCCTACGACGCGATAACCCTTCTCCAGAAGGAACTCCGCGAGGTAGGAGCCGTCCTGGCCGGTGATGCCGGTGATCAATGCGGTCTGACTCATTCACGGAAGTATACGTAGTGCGGAGCCGGCAGGGCGGCGGCCAATTCCTTCTCCCCACGGTTGGCATGGGTCGCAGGTATGATGCGGACGTGACGGAGGACGGGCATTTGAGGGTGGTCGTTGATACAGCCATATTGCGGCGTCCCCACACGGGCACTGCGCGCTGGGTGAATGGACTCCTGTCCGCCCTGGGTCAGATCCCCACCGTAGACCTCGAGCAGGCCAGCGGACCTCGTCGCATCGGCAATGGAGTGCTCTTCCGGCCGATCAACGTTACGTTGCAGCTGTTGTGGTACCGCTTCGGCATCAGGCGCCTGGCCGATATGCGGGGGGCGGACGCCCTCTTGATGCCGGCCAACCACGCGGCCAACCGCGGCCGGATCCCCCAGCTGGTGGCCATCCTGGACGTTAACTTTCTGACCGGGCCAGGAACGTATGGGACGCTGTATACCCGTTACGCGACGTGGGCCTTGAGACGGTCCGCCCAAAGAGCGGACCGTCTGATTACTATCTCAGGCTTCAGCCGCTCCGAGATCAGTCGGCATCTCAATGTGGACCCGGGGCGCATGTCTGTCGTGTATCCGGGTCTCAATCAACCTGCACTGTCCACTAGTCCGCGGCCTCTCGATGGATCGTACGCACTGTACGTAGGCGTGACCGAGCCCAGCAAGAACCTCGCCCTGCTGCTCGATGCCTGGGCCGGAACCAGCCCAGGCGGGCTCGCGCTGGTGCTTGTCGGCCAGCCAGGTCACTACCACGCCACGCTTCAGAAGCGGGCGGCCGAGCTGGGAGGGAGGGTCATCGTTCGCGGTCGCGTGGACCAGGATGAGCTGGAGGCTTGGTATCGAGGTGCCTCAGTGTTCATGTTCCCTTCACGCACCGAGGGCTTCGGCTTTCCGCCCCTTGAGGCGATGCAGCGGTCCGTGCCGGTCATCTCGTCGAATTGCGGCTCACTGCCTGAAGTCCTCGGCGACGCCGCGCTTTATCACGGCCCTGACGATGCTTCGGCCGTGCGGGAGCTGGTCGAACGGCTAATGAGCAATGCCGATCTTCGTCAACACCAGATCGATCTCGGCCTTGCTCGGGCCGCTTTATACCGGTGGGACGTGGCGGGAGAGCAGATTGCGCAACTGATTGCCTCCATGACTGCTGGTTCCCGCCGGTAGCGCCTAAGGCCGCGTGGGCGTCCGTGCCGGCCATGCGTCGACGTGCAGCGCCGGTACCCAAGCGGATACAGTAGCCTCAATACTCCGTGACGCTCGATGCTTTCCCGAACCAGGAGGACGTTCCCTGCCATGACACTCCGCGGTCGTCTTGCTGACCGTATGCCCGCAACGATCTCCCTGCGGCTCCGGGGCGAGCGGAATGTGCGAAGGGTGTTCCGGATGCACCAACCCGCCGATCTGATCACCGGCCTGGTTCCACGAGGCAGGAATGCTGTGGACGTGGGCGCTAACCGAGGGGTTTACGCCTACTGGATGGCGAAACGGGCGACTGTTGTGGATGCGTTCGAGCCTCAACCAGACCTGGCTGGGTACATTCGGAGCGCTCGCCTGCGCAACGTGCGCGTTCACGAGATGGCGCTATCAGACCAAGCCGGGATCGCCCGACTACTCGTTCCTTCGGACGACGGTCTGGCGCGTCTCGCTTCCCCAGAGGTCGCGGACGAGGCCCAGGTCATGGCAGAAACGGAACTTGGCGCCACCACTGAGCTGTCAGTCCAGATTCAGACGCTGGACTCGTTCGGACTTCCCGACGTCGGTTTCCTTAAGATCGATGTCGAGGGGCATGAGCTAGCCGTGCTCCACGGCGCCTACGAGACAATCGCAACGAACCGACCGATCGTCTTCATTGAGAGCGAGGCCCGCCACGCTCATGGCGCGCCGGCGAACGTGATCGAGCTAATGCGGGACCGTCACGGTTACACGAGAGTCGCTTTCGTTCGCCGCTGGAAGACCGTCGACTTGGAGGAGTTCGACCTGCAGAGGGATCAGCTTGGGCTGCTCCCCGACTACTTCAACCCGAACTACGTCTCCAATTTCGTGTTCTGGCCCTCCTGAGACCGAGACGGCGTAACCAGGTCGCGCAAAGTCGCGGTTGACGTATTGCTCGCCGCGAGCGCGGACCCAGCACCGACGATCATCCAACTGACCGCATACGGCAGGGCGTTCGTAGCCTGATACGCGATCAGCATGCAGATCAGCGCAGCAATGAAAGCCGCGGCCGCACCGACGCCGGTCGAGTCTCGTTGTGCGGCGCATCGGCGCGCGGAGAGCCACAAGGACGCCAGCAGGAGCGCGAACGCGATGGCCAGGGCAGTCGCACCAACAATCCCCGACTCGTAAAGGACCGCAACGGACATCACAGCGATGTAGTCGGGTCCTGGCCCGTTGTATCGGCCGGGATTCTCCTGCCCAAACGACGCGGCGCCAAACCCAATGAACGGGCTGTGCCCTACCTGGTCAACAGCGAGAGAGACCCGCTCCAAGCGGTACCCCAGAGTATCGGCGGAGGGCCCAAAAGTCGGAAATGGGGTCGGCTTGGCCGCCGTTGTGGGTCCGCCGGCCGATGACGACCCGCCGGCCGATGACGACCCGCCGGGTCCGGGCGGTACGTAGCCGCGTTGGATTATGTTCGGCAGTAGTAGACCGGATGCAACGATGCCGACCACGAGAAGGGCTGCTGAGATCGCGCCTGGACGGAGGACATCTCGCGGGCGCTTTTCCAGAATGACGCGCGAGCCGGCGTAGGCGACGGCACCGACGCCAAGTCCAAAGTATGCAGCGCGGGTAATTCCCAGAGGGAAGCCGATCAGAATGGCGGCAAGCATGACCAAGCCAACCGCGGCACGATGGCTCCGCGCCGCCTCTAGTGCGAAGAATGTGCAGATCGCCAGAAAACTCGCATAAAGGTTGGCCTCCCAGGCCAGACCATAGACGCGCGGAACGGCTGAGAACCCTTCTTGTATCCCGAGGCTGAAGGTTGGCCCTGCGACCAGAAACAGGGCCGCGAGCAGTACGCCAACGGCACCTACGACAAATCCCCCAAACGCCAGCGGCTGTATCGCGTCCTTGGGTCGGGACTGGACGAGGACGAACGCAACGACGCCTCCGAGCATCGACATCGCAAGCCAGGCGACCATGTGGAGACTCTGCGAGCGATCGGGCGCCACGAACGCTGACGAAAAGGAGAGTGCCCCAAGGTATGCAGCAAAAGCCAAACACATGGCCAGAGTGGGGCGCGGCAGACGGGTCAGGCTCTTGAAACGCCCTCCAGCCAGGAGAATTGCCGCAACCACCAAGACGGCCAGCATCTCCGGTCGCATCGTTCCGAGCGGCGTCTGGAGTGTCGCCCTCGAGATCGAAGCAATCAGAAAGAGGATGCCGAAGCACAAACGCGGGCGCGGGAGAGCCGTGAGGCCGGCGGCCACGGCGGCCGACGTGGCGACGGCGATTATGGCTATGCTCTCAACCATGGGGAAGATGCTAGCAGGTGGGTGATGGCGCGATCAACTCGCTATGAGGGCGCGGCACCGTACCCGGCCGAGCAGGGCGCCTTCGCCGAGGCAGCCGAACCGGAGCTATCTGTCGAAGGAAGCCTGTGCCGAACAAGTGGCTGATCGGCCGGTTTGCTGCGATTAGATGATGCATCGACTCTGAAGGGGACCACACCTGATGTCCGCTCCAGCACGACAGCACGCCGTCGCTCAGCGCGATCTCGGCCTAGACCTGCTGCGCGTGGTGGCTGCCGCCATGGTCTTCGTATTCCACCTGTCGCAGACCGGCCACGTTCGCAACCTAGGATTGATGGGTGAGGCGGGCAACTCTGGCGTCACCATCTTCTTTGTGCTGTCAGGCTTCCTTCTCTAATCGTCCATTCCTCGGAAAGTGGCCAGGAACAGCCTCGTACTTCGTGCGACGGCTCGCCCGGATCCTGCCCGCATGCATCTTCGCGTATGTGGCTGTGTCGCTAATCACCGGCTCTGAGATGTTCTGGCGCGACCCGTTGCGGTACCTGCTGTTTCAGCAGGATTGGGCGCCATGGACGCAAGATCCGGGATCATCGCTGCCGTGCTCGCGGAGCGCTGGCCGCGCGGCGCGACGCGGACAGCGCTCCTGCCATTCGGAGCTGTCCTCGTCGTCGTCGGGCTATTCTTCGCCAGCGACCCAAGAATGGACTGGGTCACCGCTCTCGGCTCGGCCGCACTGGTCATCTGGCTCGTCGAGGGTTTCCCGCAGACGCCGTCCTGGACAGCCTGGGTCATTACGACGGCAGCAGGGGCCAGCTACAGCTTCTATTTATGGCACCAAGATGTGATCAGGTATCTCGTAGCACTTGGGGCCGGCGGACGGCTGCTGACTGTCGTGGCCTTCATTACGACCGCGGTGATTGCGGTTGCGATTTACCACGTGATCGAGCTGCCCTCAATGCGGCTCGGACGGAGAATCGCGCTCCGAGTACAGGGCTGGCATCCACAGTGGCTTGAGACTGCGGCAGAAGGCTGCGAGAATCAACAGAGCAGGTCCCGAAGTTGACCGCCCTCAAACAGGAGTGGGGCGACGGTCGTCGGCACCACGCCGTGATCAGCCCAGGCGCGCGAGCACGCTCCTGGCGTGAAAGAACCAATCATCTTGATCCCACGTGGTCGGCGTTTCGACGCCTGCCCATAGGC